>Ga0157369_10002447_pt1 | contig 22289 bp, 16 predicted proteins | sample C25metaG_FD_113461 | JGI IMG/M metagenome (GOLD analysis project Ga0157369, IMG submission 113461) | Corn rhizosphere microbial communities from Kellogg Biological Station, Michigan, USA - C2-5 metaG | ecosystem: Host-associated > Plants > Roots > Rhizosphere > Soil | place: USA: Michigan...
CCTTGGGCTACCGAATCGCCCGTACTTAGACCTGTCGAAGGGGTGTATGAGGAGGTATTTTTACTAATAGACATCCATCGAGGTTGTAGGAATGAAGTGTACGAAGGAGTAGCAAGCGCGGTTGAGGGGATCGCTTGGCTAAGTGTCAGAGCATCATCGTTCTCGGTCCGGTAGTACCAAGTCCCGTTAACATTCGTGCGTGATGTATATTTTCTCTCAAGTCCACTCTTGTATGCTGGGCCAAGCGGAGTATTTGTAAGAGGTGCGTACTTAGGGCTATCACTTGTGAGTGTGAACCACGTAGGAGTGATATCTTCATATACCGGCGACGCTGTGAGTGACGTTGACACGAAGCCTCCAAGAGTATGGTTATTGTAATCAAAACTAGTAACGTAGTATGTCTTGCTGTCGATTGTTGTCTTTGCTACGAATGTTCGCTGCCATGTTGTAGGGTAAGGGCCAGATAATTTTTTACTCGGCCGAGCCATGTCGACTTTATATATCGGTGCAGAGGCTTCGAGGGTCCCTTCTGCTTCGGACAGGGCTGTGTATACAGGCTGCAGTTGAGTCGTGTTGCCCAGTAAGAAGCAGTATGGGTTACCTTGGTCCTTATCGGCCTGCGTACGCACACACTGATCTCCATTTACTGAGCTAACCTTATCTACAAAGAATCGCTGAAGGCCGGCAGAGAAGGAACTGCCAACAGGCTGGCCTGTGTAGGCGTTAATTTTATAGGCATTTGTTGAGAGTTGGAGATAACGAGGATCTGCAAGCGATTGGAAGGTTATGTGGGTAGAGCCAAACCACTGCGTGAAGTATCTGTAGAAATTCAGATTACCATACGCACCACAGCTAACGGTCGTCCCCATAGGGGCATTAAGAGTGGCTGCATTTGGCTGGTATGGTGTGTAATTATAGAGAGCCTGTGTTGCTCGGTTCTGAATGTTTACAACAGAGCTGCCGCACGATGAGTCTGGATTATACTGAATGACATTATTGCCAAGTATGTATGGCGTGTACCACGTTGGACTGTTGGTCTCAATTGCATGGAACATCTTAGCCGCATTAATCACCTGGTTTGTAAAACCGTAATACTGCGAATCACAGGCGGCGGTATCGGGGCATCCATAACCTGTGGCGCTTTTATACTGGTGAGGACCAGGCCAGGTGTCGGTAACGAGACCTTGCTCTTTCTGCAGTAGTACTATAAGTGTTTGTGGGTTGATGTCATAAACCTGGGCTGCGTTATAGATAATTTGAGCAGATGTAAGCCCATTTTGACTATAGTCTTTAAGGCAGGTGAACGGAGGGTAGAATGCAGGAATGTTTGGATGCAATGATTGATTTGCTGCCCATTGTGCTCGAGTCCCGCCGCCATATTCCGAAGGTTGCGTTCCGTCTGTATCGCACGAGGAAACTTTACTATTCAGGAAATCTTGGATTTGACTAGCGTTCATTGTATCGGCATTTGTGAATACGGAGTCATCAATAATATTGCCCGCGTCAAATCCAACAGCCGATGAATCAACAGCGCTAACCATTTTTGGCATAAGTATAGAAATGGTAAATATTGCACCGACTAAGGCGATTGCGGGAAGGTATATATGTCTCTTTGTAAAAATATTCATCTAGATTATCGGACGGTTATGGTACTAGTGGTACTCCCGGTTAACGTACTGCTTTCATAGGTAAGAGCAACACTCCATTGGCCAGCAGATAATTCACTGACAGGAACATCAAATCCTTGGCATGTAGATATCTTTGCGAGCGCCTGAACGCTCGCAGTTTTTGTAACAACCGCCGAACCCTTAGTAAGTTTGAGTGTGCAGGTCCCATCACTCGTTGGGGAATCAATTTGGAAGCGCATTTGGTACACAGATCCGTTCTGTGCGTTAGCGGTCATAGTCACGCCCACCGTGCTCTTACTGGTACCTTCGATAGGCTGTGGAGCGGGCGGAGTATCATTTGCTTCAGCCTTGCCATTGCTCGCATCAATAGCATTCGATTTAGTCTGCTCGCCGGCAGCTTTTTGTTGCTTGGCATCAGACGTCTCGTCGTGTTGCTTATCAGACTGACTCTTCAAGTAAAGAAAGGTAGCTATTGCTGCCGCTGCAATGATGACGGCACATAGGCTGATAATGATAGTTTTTTTCTTTGACGATCTGTTGATTTTCATAGTAGTATACCCGCTTTATACTACTATTTAACCACAGATTTGCCGTAAGCGCAATCATTCAGTAGTTGTAAAAAAGTGCCGCTGCTTTAAGTCATCGACAACAATCTGCGAAGGGGAGATATCGCTAATTTCTCGGCGAAGGTCTTTTTTATCTTTGTGATTCTTAAGGAATTTGGCTACATTTGCTGCATCAAAGCGTGAAAGTTCTGCATTGAAGCCAAGGCCATCTTGGCGCTCGGTTCGTTCGCGGTGAACGATGGTAGGAATGCTCAAGAAGTAAGCATCTTCTTGCAGGCCGCCGCCATCGGTAACAATGTAGTCAGAATTCCGAACGATTTCCATAAAGTCAAAGTAGGGCTGCTTATGGATAACTTTTAAGCCCTCTTTCTTAAGATAGTGCTCAAATCCATAGGCTTTAATCTTTTCTTGAGTGGTTGAGTGCTCCGTAAACACCACGGGCGTCTTTTTTGACGCATGGTCATGAATTACTTTTAGGATCACCTCAAGGTCCTTCTTGCTCTCAATAAGCTCTGTGCGGTGTAGTAGCACAAGACAGTAGTGTTTCGGGAGGCTAAGATTTGCAAAATTATCACTAAGGAAGCTGCTCGACTGCTCAATGGCGTCTTTGGCGGTGTTGTACTTAGTATTAACAATCTCACCTTTTACTTTTTCTTCACGCAAATCCTTTTCGGCGGTTTCGCTTGGTGGGTAGTGGAGGCGCGCAAATTTAGCAGCAATCCTACGGTCGATTTCCTCAGGGAATGGTGTGCGCCAATCGTGCGTACGAAGACCCGCCTCGACGTGAGCAATCTTGAGTCCAAGCGCCTTGCCAAAGTAACAGCCAACAACAGTAGATAGGGTATCACCATGCACCACGGCTACACTGCGGGTATGGTGCTGCTTGTCATGTTGACGAATGCGTCGGCGCAAAGGAATCAATACCTGTAGGAATTTTGCATGGGTTCGGATCATCATGCCAAGCATCTGTGCCATTGTTACGACATCTTTGCCAAACCAGCCATTTGAGAGCTCAATGTCTGGGTAGATGCCAAGCTGCTTGTAAACCTTCTGTAAGCCAGCATGTTGCTGAGAAGTAGAAATAAGAAGCATTTCTGAACGAGGAATCCGCTGGATGACTCCTACCATCTTGATAAGTTCTGCGCCTGTACCGTAAAAGAGAATTACCATAGATCCTATTATATCAATTGTCTTGTTTTATAGAGATTAATCCACCAGCAATAATACAGAGACTATATGCGGCTTGAGCAAAGATCGCACCATTGATTGACTGGTGCCCAAGAGGAAAGGCGAAAACCAACGCTGCAATAATAATCCCAGCGACAGTGGAAGCGGTTACTATTTTAAGATGATTTTTACTAATCATGATTGAGCCAAAGAGGAATGCGAGGGCGCAGAGAGACATCGCGACGCTCGCAGTGAAGCTAAGGTGCGTGTACGCTCCAGCATCAATACCCGTTAATAGGTGTATGATCTGATGGCTGAAGAAGAATACGATTATGCAGAAAAGCACGGTGCCTAGGGTTGTAAGTGAAAGATATTTCTTAGTTTCTTTAGATTGACCCCTGGTAGCGTGAGGAAGTGCAAGCCACATAAGCGGCATCGCTGCTGCAAGAATCACTTTTGAGGTTGTAGCAACTGCTGCATACAGGCCGGCGTCTGTGTGGCTAAGGAGCACTCGCGAAACAATAGTATCAAATACGGACAACACTGTAAGACTCGCCATTACGAAGATGGCAACGATTGACTGATTGCGAACATGTGCAATTTGCTGCAATCGAGTTTTGTTTAAACGAAAGTCGAGGGACGACGATTTAGCTCGATTGTTATCAAGTACAAGTGACAGCAGGTAGGCTATGAACGTGCCGATGCCAACACCAAGGATAGCACCGGTAACACCAAGCCCCAGTAGAACAAGAACAAGCGAACACAGTAGTTTTCCAAGCGCGCCTGCAGCGCCCACGATTCCGCTTTCAAGGAACTGGCCATTTCCCTGTAGTTTGCCAACACTTGTAGTGTAAGGGACGCTAACAAGTACCGCGAGTCCAAGCCCAATAATTGCAAGCGGATCTTTTAAGTCGAGGGTCGAGTGAAGGGTAAAAAGAAGCGCGGTTGCAATGACCACCACTGGCGTCATTATGTATAGCGCAACTTTATTTAATGTCTGAACTGATTCAGACTGCTCGGTAGGATTGCGTGACGTCACGCTGATGATAATTGCAATAATGTTAAGAACAACAAATCCTACGGCAAGTTGGGTGAACATGGATATCAGAAACTGTATCTCACCGTATTCACCGACCGATACAACACGACCAATAATCGGATAAAAGGCATAGTTTAGAAGTGAAGATATTCCTGAAAAGGCGTAAAACAATATTGTTCCCGAAAGAACTTTTGCTAAGTAATGTTTTCTGAATGCTCTAAACATATCTGATAGCTATATTACTATACAACTGCTACGGTGTCTTCTCGGAAGTCTTAAGGTATAATACAACCTATGATAAAAGAGCTTTCTGTTGTTATTCCGATTTTCAATGCTGCCGAATGGATTGATCGGACAATCGAGAGGACGGAAGAAGCAATACGACAAGCATCTATCCAGACCTACGAAATTATAGTTATTGACGACGGATCGTCAGATGATACCGCAAAAATTGTCGAGAATTTACGCAAGAAGAATAAACACATCAAACTTCATGTTCAAGAAAACAAAGGACGGTTTATAGCACGAAAACAAGGCGTTGACCGCGCTCGCTATAATCGCATTCTTTTTGTTGATGCAAGGACATGGATCGATAAAGGCTCATTAAAATTTCTCTCTAACCAAATTGACAAACACCCTAAACGCCTGGTCTGGAACTCGCATATTAATGTCGAAAAGAAGGGCAATATTATCGCGCGCTTCGGTGATGTCATTACACTGCTCGGCTGGCGCAGGTACTTCAAAAAGCCAAAACTAACTTCATATGGCCTGGAGGATTTTGACTACTACCCAAAAGGAACTGGCCTATTCTGTGTACCTACAGAAATTATCAAAGAGGCTATTCATTGGTTTGAGTCTAATACAAAAGATATTCGTAACTCCAGCGATGATACGCTACTCATACGGCATATAGCGGAGAGTAACAAGATTTGGCTATCGCCAGACTACAGTGGCTCGTATTTTGCACGCACTACACTTCCGGCATTTGTGAAGCACACCTATGATCGCGGCAGGTTCTTTGTCGATGGGTTTATGCGCCCAGGAACTCGTTTCTTCTATCCGCTGATTGCGGTTCTAGCTATTTCGGCGGCTGCGCTAGTATCAGGCTGGCTCTTATTATTCATGCAGCCATCAATTGTCGGAATGGGTGTCGGCATTCTCTTACTGTTATGGCTGCTGATGCTTGCAGTCGTTAAGATTCTAGGTATAAGCACCAAAGACACCTTTGTATTTGGCGTATTATCACCGGTGTTCTGTGTCGTCTATTTAGGGGGGATCTGGTCCGCCGTCTTGAGAATGGGAATGCTGGGTGATAGTCATAGATTTGGAAGGTTCATTAACCAATATAGGTCATGGGCTCGGGGGACTATCAGAGAATATATCGGAGTCACGGTTCTCTTCATAGCACTTGTTGTACCACTGACAAATTTCACGCTTTTCCATATTACCCACCAGATTTTTTCCGGCCCCGGTGATGCGACCGCAGGGTTCTTATGGATGAATGCTATTAACCATACGATTGACCCAATCGTAGGCTTTACTAACGTAGTGAATTATCCGTTTGGCCAAGACATTGGTGGATGGACGTTGGTTTCTTATCTTGCGTACTGGCTCCCGATGCGCGTGTTATCATTCTTCTTTGGTCCTGTAGCGGCAATGAACATCATGATGGCGTATGCATACACAAGTGCCGCCGTAGCGATGTACTGGTTGATAAAAAGAGTTACCAACAAGAAAGCATTGGCGTTCTTTGCAGGCTATGCCGCAGCATTTGGCCCATACGCAATGTTGAAGTCTGTTGGTCATTTCTCATATATCTTTAGCGCAATATTTCCAATTCTTATAGGTATATTCATTTCATTATGGACAAGCCCTACCCGCAAAAAGGCTATTATTTTCGGCCTGTTGGCGGCTGTGCCATTCTATACTGACGGCTACTTTATGCTCATGGCGGCTGTTTTGTATGTATCAATGATTGCAACGGGCATAGTGAGCCTAGCGGTGAAGCGATCACGCAACATGCTCCGTCAATATACGATATGTATGGCAGTCGCCTTTGCTGCCCTATTGGTAGCGTTAAGTCCATTGTTTGCTATCCAGAAATTAAATGGAAGCTCTATCAATGCGCAACTTCAGAATAACCGATCAGACATCGTAGGCGAAATACATGCATATAGAAGCAATGTGGCGGACTTCTTCTTGCCACCCTTTAATAGCGCTTCCTTAGAGAATGATACGAACTTAGCGAAACTTCATGCCTATAACAACCAGCGTTCAAACGGGAGTGAAAATAACGATTTCATTTCGCCGGTATTCTATATATTTGGAGCTTTGGGTGTAGTATCTGCGGCGGTATGGGTTTTCAAAAAGAAGTGGTCATCATTGAATGATTTATCAAGCGAGGAGCGAGTTGGCCTCTTTATGCTTATTGGAGTATGCGCGATTGGGGCTGTACTTGCATTTGCAACGATGTTCTCCCCGGATGCAAGTGTACATGGAATTCGGATTCCGCTCCCAGGTGAGTTGCTTATAAAATATAATATTTCGCTTTGGCGAGTACTTTCTCGACTCTTTGTGCTCTTCAATATACTTATCGTCATTCTTGGAATCGTAGGCATATGGCTATTCGTAGGCAAAAACAAGCACGGTAAGAGTGTATATTTCCCAACCTTGCTCTTGTGTGCGGTTGTCACAGTGTATTTCTATGCGCAGAATTTTCCAACGCGACCATTCGACTTTAATACAGGGCTCCCGGGGACGTATTATTGGCTGAAAGATCAAAAAGATATCAAGTCAATTGCTGAATTGCCTATTGTAGATCCTCTTGATGGTCACGCTGGCGATTACGCTACAGCACAAATTATCCATGGCAAGAAGCTGATGAACTTGAAAGACCCAACGAATGTTCGCGTAAATAATGCCCTAGGAACACTCAAGAATCCTGAGGTCGCAAACTTACTTCGAGACCGAGGTATTGATGCTGTTATTGACCGTACTCATCAAGCGTGCGCGCCAGATAATACAGTCGGTAAACTGATACATGCTGAAACAAACGTAAAGTATTATGACTTACAGCTAAATAAGCCTACCAGGATCAACATGTGTGTATATAAAGTCTCTAAAGCAAAGACAGACCCTGCTTTCGTAAGATTTGATAAAGGCTTCAACCCAAGCGCCAACGCGCCCGACCAAAGCAAGATTGCTATGCAAGAGGGAGCAGACGGTTGGATGACAGTGACCGACGATAGTTTTACGAAGTCGTACAATAAAGAAGTAAGATTAAGCGGGGTAATCCATAATACAAGCGGCGCTGGTACGGGTTGGGCGCTAAAGGATAGTAATGGAAAAGTTCTCGCCTCGGGCAGCTTTAGCAAGGTGCGCCATGAATTGGACGCAGACTTTAGCGTAACGATAGATCATGCGTCACGCGTGAACCTTGTAGTGACTGGCAAAGACGTAAAAGGCATCAAGCTTGCGCAGGTATATCTCGCAAACGTCGAAGCAACAGCCAGCAGTAATTAATTAGTCGAGATTAACTGAATTCTTTTTGTCGACAACGAAAAGAGGACGGTTTTGTGCTTGTGCGTGGATATGTGAGATATATACCGCAAGCATTGACTGTGATACGAGCACTAGCCCAATCATGAAAGCAGTGAAGTTACCAAGAATGACTGGCCCGCTAAAGTGAATTGCTAATGGGTCGCCAAGAATAAACTGTTCGATAAGTGTAAATAGGCCGAAAAGTACGGATAGAACGATGATGCCTGCACCGATCCAGCCAAATAAGAAAAGTGGCTTTAAGGATAGTGAAATGAAGCTGTTAGTCGCTAACTTTATAAGCTGGCTTGTCTTGTAACTTGCTTCGCCAGCAATACGCTCTGGTGAGTCGAAGTAAATAAAATCTCGCTTGAACCCAAGCCAGTCAATAAGGCCTCGGGTAATACGGTTACGTTCATCAAATCGTAGAAACTCCGTGCGAACAGCAGCGTCAATAAGCCGGTAATCGGTTGATCGAGGAACGACATCAGCCTCGGTAAGCCCGTTGATAAGTTTGTAAAACAGCTTTGAGCCATAGCGCTTAACGAATCCTTCACCTTGGTTGGATTTCCTAATGCCGACGACAACCTGGGCGCCATCTTTCCAGCTCCTGATAAACTCTTCAATGAGTTCTGGCGGGTGTTGCCCATCTCCGTCCATAATAATTGTTGCATCACCTGTCGCTACACTAATGCCGGCCGTTGTCGCGATCTCCTTGCCGAAATTACGAGATAGGTTTACAACTTTAACAAATGGATCTTGCTCACCAATCTTTTGCAGTAACTCAAGAGTGTTATCTCGACTGCCGTCATTTACATAAATAATTTCATATTTTTTTGATGCTTTTTTTACTGCAGGAAGAAGAAGTTTGTAATGAAAATAATCAACTCCCTCAGACTCGTTATACATAGGAACAACTACTGACAACATAATAGCTATAGTATATAGCAAGAAACTCATTTAAGGTAATAACCTTGTAAGTTACAAGAGTAACAGGTAGAATAAGGCTAGTTTGATTGGATAGCGGCTGTGGGGTCTGATCGGAGGGGTATATGCAGAAGATCCAATTATCATTCAGTACTATTTTTCGTAGGAAAAAAACCAAGCGGGTAAGCAACGAGGGTAAGATGCTTTACCTTGAAAGTGTACGTGGGTTAGCGGCACTCACTGTTGTATTGGCGCATATTCTTACGCTTTTCTTCCCATACCCAGAAGTTGACGCGCATGCATTAAGCCAAGGTAGCGGCGTGATAAACCACCTTTTCTATGGTTTGCCATTTGGATTTTTAATAGCCGGCCATTTTGCTGTACTACTATTTTTTATCTTGAGCGGGTATGTATTGACTTATAGATTCTATGAAACAAAGAATGATAATGAACTTCGCAAGCAAGCGGCAAAACGATACTTCCGCTTAGCGATTCCTGTATTCGCTACAGTCATGACATCGTATTTCCTACTCGCCACTGGCGCAATCGGGCATCTAAAAGAAGTATTTAATATTACGGGCGCGCCTGCAGCGGTTACATTATTCCAGTTCACGCCTGATCTTGGTGGGGCGCTTTATGACGCAACGATAGGAGTGTTGATTAATGGTCATGAGCAGTATAACCCTGTGTTATGGACCATGACAATTGAATTTATCGGGTCATTTGTAGTATTTGGTTTTGCGATGCTTATAGGAAAGCTGCGCTACCGTTGGGCATTCTATATTGCAGCACTTGTTGCGCTCAGTAATACCTACTACTTAGGGTTTATTATAGGTTTGATTTTTGCTGACCTGAAGCACAACTCAGACCTGCTCGATAGGTTTCGTGCAGTTATGAATAAGGTTTATCTCACAGGCTTGCTTGTGCTGGCTTTAATACTTGCTTCAATTCCACAGCCGTGGACACAAGTGAGCGATCTTTTGCACGTATTTAGTCTGCCGTTTACTGGCCCTATGGCGAATACTAACATAGCTCATTATCTAGGTGCGTCAATTATTATGTTGATTTCTATAAGTATCCCTGGCGTGCAGCAATTTCTCTCTGCGCGGCCGCTTGTCTGGCTTGGTTCATTATCGTTTGCGATTTATCTTACCCACACACTCGTGCTTTATTCACTTGGTACATGGCTCTTTGCAAAATTATGGGACGCGAAGCTGGGCATATACTACTCTGCGGGAATATCGGGCATCGTAGTCGTAATTGTAACGCTAGGAGTCGCTGTCTTCTGGAAGAAGTACATTGATGATATGAGCGTACGTGTAAGTCGATCGATGGCCGGCGTATTACTCCGTCCTTAACAGATGAGCTGGCTTGGTTGATTCCTGATAGTAGGGTACACTTATACATAGAATGGCGAGGTTAAAATTTACTGAATTCAGGGCGAAATCGCTACTCATCGACGGCTATCAAGGTCATGAGCTACGCGAAGCAACACTCAAGGCGGATATCGCGAAGCTTGACGCAAAGCAAAAGTATATCGTTAAGGTAGACGAAGGTATTAAAAAGCGTGGCAAACAGGGTCTTGTCAGGCTTAATATAGCGAGGCGCGATATGGCAAAAGCGGTGGATGAACTTGCCGAACGTGGCTACTACCGATTTATCGCTGAGCCCATGTTGGCACACGCAGATGACGAAGAGCACTATGTGTCAATTGAAAGGATAAGAAATGGATTCCAGGTCCTTTATTCTAAACAAGGTGGCGTAAATGTCGAAGAGCACCCTGAAACTATAACAAAATACATAAACCTTAAGGATGTACCGCTTCCTAAGGGGTTCCTCAATCATCTCACCGATGTAATGAACCGTGAGCACATGAGCTTTCTAGAAATTAACCCACTTGTCGTCCGAGGTGAAGACTGTTTTATCTTGGATGCCGCAGTGCTCGTAGATGGCGCAGGTGATTGGAAAGCAACATGGAATGAAGACGATATTGTCGATGCTCGGCAAAAAACTGTTTCTGAAGAAACAATCACCCAGCTTAACAACAACTCGCCAGCCTCTTTCTCATTTAGGGTACTGAATCCCAATGGCTCAATCTGGCTGCTTCTCAGCGGGGGTGGGGCAAGCATTACAATTGCCGACGAAGCCGCTAACCGCAATAAGGCTGAGTTAATCGGCAACTATGGCGAATATAGTGGTGGCCCAACGCGCGAAGAAACCCAGATATATACTGACACCGTCCTCCAACAGGCTCTGCAATCTACCGCACCACGCAAAGCAATTGTTCTTGCAGGTGGAGTCGCAAACTTTACAGATGTAAAAAAGACCTTTGCTGGTGTCATCGATGCGCTTACTAAGCATATTGATGCACTAAAAGCTGCAGAGGTAAAAGTTTATGTACGAAGGGGCGGTCCAAAAGAAAAGGAAGGCCTTGCACTGATGAAAGATTTTCTAATAAAACACGGTATCTACGGTAGCATTCACGGGTCTGATACGGTACTAACGACCGTAGTTGATGAGGCACTGGAGTATGTCGATGCGTAGTCTTAATGATATTAGAAAAAACCCAGGGACAATACTTGCGGTCGGCTCGTACAGGCCAGGCTACCAGGCAGTCCTTGATTTCGACGCGCTCTGTGGCCGTGATAATCCATCAATTGTTGGTATTGTGGGTGGCTCAAAACGGTTCGAGAAGTACTTCTGGAAAGGCAGTGAGATTCTCATTCCTTGCTATCGAACAATTGCCGATGCAAAACGCGTAATCCCAAGCGTAGACTGGCTACTTAATATCACAAGTGCCCGTCGCGCATATAACGTGACATGTGAGTTTTTTGATGCATACCCAGATGCTTTTGGGGGTCATATTTTTGCAGAGGATGTTCCCGAACGCGAAGCACTTGAGCTGTACCATACCTACGCGAAAGCCGGCAAAACAATCATCGGCCCCGCAGGTGTAGGTTTGATCGTGCCTGGGTTCCTGAAGCTCGGGGTTGTTGGCGGCGTAGATTGGCGCCAATTACAGGCGAATCGCTTGCATCAGCCAGGTTCTGTTGCCGTACTCTCTGCCAGTGGCGGTATGATTAATGAGCTCATCACGATTGTCGCATCATCAGGTAATTCATTGAGTTTCGCGCTCTGCTTTGGCGGTGATCGCTTCCCGGTAACCTCGCCGCGGGACGCATTCCTAGCTGCCGAAGCGGACTCTGCAACAAAGAGTATTGTTTACTATGGTGAGCTCGGTGGTGTTGACGAATACGAAATCGCGACACTGATTGAAGAAGGCAAGGTGACGAAACCAGTCGTTGCGTATATCGCTGGGGTAATTGGTGAAAGCTTCGATACCCCTGTGCAGTTCGGGCATGCAAAGGCACTCGCTAATTCACAAGATGAGACAGCAACTGCTAAAAGGAAGGCGCTCGCAGCTGCAGGCGTTGATGTTGTGAAGTCGATTGGCGATCTTGCGGCTGCGGTCAAGAAACTACAAAGCACCAAGCCTATAGAGAGCGAAGATGATTTCTCAAACCGTCGCTCTACATTATTCACTTCAACGGTAAGTGCAGAAACCTCTGAAGGCTATAAATTTGTCGACAAGACATTACCTGAGTGGTCAAAACAAGGAGATATTGCAGCACAAATTACCGCCGCAATACTTGGGCGCCAGCCTAAATCGGCGCATACCATAGAGCTTGTTCGTGAAATATTCCTATTGTCTATTGATCACGGCCCTCAGGTCTCTGGTGCTTTAAATACAATCGTAACCGCACGTGCAGGCAAGGGTGTTGTAGACTCGCTTGCTGCGGGCTTGATGACAATCGGCCCACGATTTGGCGGGGCGGTATCAGACGCAGCGCGTGAATGGTTTGACGGCGTCGCAAGTGGTGTTGAGCCACGAAGTTTCGTTGAAGAACGGGCTCGTGCCAAGCGGCTTATCGGGGGCATCGGTCACAAAAAATATCGCCTCGACCTTCCAGATCCACGAACAGAGATCCTTGCGCGTTTTGCAGTCAAACTACCAGCGCACCGTTACTTTGATTTCGCGAAAGGCGTCGAGGCTATCACCGTGCAAAAGAAGGGCAATCTAATTTTGAATGTTGACGGCCATATTGCAGCACTCATGCTCGATACGCTCGTAGAGGAAGAAGGCTATACAAGCACCGAGATCGATATGCTTATTACCGCCGATTTCTTCAACACACTCTTTGTAATCCCGCGTACCGTTGGCTTCATCGCCCACTACCTCGACCAAAAGCGCCTCGACGAAGGACTCTTCCGTCTACCGGATGACGACATCCTGTTGACGGATAATTAACAGTAATATAAACCGCCTTCTGCTAGACTTCGAGCCACTGAGTTAGTGTATAATGAGGCGTACCATACAGACCGAATAGGAGGAATATGAGTTTACAGACAGAATTAGACACACTCGGCAGTAAGATTGCAAGCTTTCATGAACCAGCGCCAGCACAAGACGATGAATGGCAGGCTTTTGTAGATAACACAACCATCGCCCTTATGGCGGGCGGCGAGAGTAGCCGCTTTAGCTCAGTGCTAGACGGCACTCAGGCAAATAAGAGCGCATTTGAGCTACCAAATGGCGACACAATGATTGAGATGTGTATCCGCATGTACCGTGACGCAGGCTTCAAGCACTTTGTCGCACTCGTATTTCACAATGCACATAGTATCGAAGAGCGCCTTGGTGACGGATCTAAGTTTGGCGTTAAAATCAGCTACAGCTACGACCCAGAGATTCCAATCGGTAAGGGCGGTGCAGTATTGAATGCCCTTGAGAACGGTTCAATTCCTGAGGACCATAACCTTATCGTCGTAAACCCAGATGATGTGGTGCTAAAATTCCCTGAGTTCCCACGCTACATTAGCGAGGCGCACATGGAAGGCTTAAAGCAAGGTGCGATCGCAACAGCGGTACTTGGCCTCGGCCAGGCATATAGCTCAACTGGTATGATGGTGGTTGATAACAAGGTCGTCGACACAAAGATGTACCCATTCATCCCTGTGCCTGCGCACGTAGGTATCACAGTATTTAGTCCAGCAGCGTACACTTACTTCCGTCAGAACTTCAGCTTAACCGAGAAGTCGGACTTTGAAAACATTTTATTCCCAATCCTAGCAGGTGAAGGTAAGCTTTGGTCGGCTGGGCTTACAAAAGGCTTGTGGATTGCCGTAAACGACGCAAAGACATACAAACAGCTTTGCCAAGAACTCAGCTAAGTAAACAAACATAAAAAAGCCGGGGTGCTCCCGGCTTTTTTATTTGCCTATCAAAGGAGCTGACGATTAATATATGTTGTAATATGCACATTTTAGATAAATTTGTAAAAAATAAGCGTACTATAAAAATAAGCACGGGCGACATGTTAGCCCGCTGAAAGGATTTAGTATGTGCGGAATAGTCGGATATGTCGGCGATAAACAAGCTCAACAAGTTCTCTTAAGTGGGTTGAAGCGGCTCGAATATCGCGGATACGATAGCGCCGGCGTCGTGACGCTTAGCGAAAGGGGCGGCGCTACACTCCTTCGTGAAAAGGGTAAAGTCGTTGAGCTCGAAAAGAAGGTTTCTGGCCATAAAACAGCTGATGAAATCGGTATTGGTCACACGCGCTGGGCAACGCACGGCGCGCCAAGCAAGCGCAACGCTCACCCACATGCAGTCGGTGACATTTACCTCGTACATAACGGTATCATCGAAAACTACCAAGATCTTAAGCTTGAGCTCGGTAAACACGACTATGACTTCAAGAGCGACACCGATAGTGAGGTGCTTGCAGCACTTGTGGACTATATCTATAAAAAAGACGATACCACACTACTCGATGCAGTAAGCCAAGCACTCAAAATGGTAGTCGGTGCTTACGGCATTGCCGTAATGAGCATCAAAAATCCAAACGAAATTATCATTGCACGCAAGGGAAGTCCGCTTATTGTTGGCGTTGGCGATAGCGAAGTATTCATCGCCAGCGATGCCTCGGCTCTCGTTGGATACACCAACCAAGTAGTATACCTACACGACGGTGAAGTGGGCGTTTGCTCGCGCGACGGCGTACAACTTTACGATATTGATGCTAACGAGGTTGATGCAACCGTCGAAACTCTCGAGCTCGACCTGCAGTCAATCCAGAAAAAGGGCTACGACCACTTCCTACTAAAAGAAATCAACGAACAGCCAGAAAGTCTGCGTAGCACACTGAGTGGACGTGTAAATGCAGATAACCTCTATGCACGCCTCGGTGGCCTCAATATGACCAATGACGAGCTGCGTGAAATTGAGCACGTAATGGTAATAGGTTGCGGCACGGCCTACTATGCCGGGCTCGAGGCAGGGTACTTAATCGAACAATTCCTCGACAATGTCACATTCAGCTCGCAAATCGCCAGCGAACTTCGCTATCGCTCGTTTGCAGTGCCGAAAAACACTGTAGCGCTAATCGTGAGCCAAAGCGGTGAAACGGCAGATACACTCGCCTGTCTGCAAGAGCTAAAGCGCCGCGGCGTGAAATGCCTTGGTGTCGTAAATGTCGTTGGCAGCACAATTGCCCGCGAAGTTGATGGTGGTGTATACGTACATGTTGGCGCTGAAATCAGCGTCGCGAGCACCAAGGCGTTTACCTCACAGGTAGCAGCAATCACCATCTTTGGATTGATGGTGGCACAGGCAAAAGGTATGGGTTCAAAAGAGCTCAGCAGCTACATTCGCGAGCTTGAACTACTGCCAGGCGAAATCGAAAAGGTAATCGCAAAACATGATAAAGAGGTGAAAAAGATCGCGAACACCTATGCCAAGTACGATCATGCCTTGTTCGTTGGTCGCGATGCGCTATTCCCAATCGCGCTCGAAGGGGCACTCAAGCTAAAAGAGGTAAGCTATGTTCATGCCGAGGGCTACGCAGCGGGCGAGCTAAAACACGGCCCAATCGCGCTCATCGACGACCGCTTCTTCGAGGTTTGCTACCTGCAAGATAACTGGCTCTACGAAAAGAGCCAAAGCAATCTCATCGAAATGAATGCACGCGGCGCGCATGCAATCGTTATCACCGATACCAGCAAGCGCGTCCCGGCCGAACAGGTAATACGAGTAAACACTAAACTACAATTGTTCACACCGTTGGTATTTAACGTAGTATCCCAACTACTCGCGTACTATGTGGCAGTAGCTCGTGGTAACGATGTCGACCAACCACGCAACCTAGCAAAGAGTGTAACCGTAGAATAGTTACGGATTTGTCGAAGACGACGCGGCTCCAGAATTCTGGGTCGTGTCGTTTTTGGTGGTCGAATTGGTAGATGTTGAGTTTGTGCTGCCTGATGTCTTCTTGGTGCCCGGGGCGTAGTCTTTAACCGTTGTATCTGTTTTACTGTCCGATATACACGGCTGATCAGCGAATGCAGCCTTCAGGTCGGCGGTATTGTAATTGCTACAGTTTAGTTCTGCTTGCGCGAAATTAAAGAACTTCCATTCATCGGTACCTTTTCGGTAAAAGAGAGCCGCCGCGCTACCGATGCCTTGGCGCGAAGCCACGCCTACACTCGCTGTTTGGTATCCGTCAACACTACTGCTCTTAATAGTCGGAGCCGAGAAAATATCCTCTGAACTACTATCGGAATGACTTGCTCGATAAGCGGTAACGAGTGGCTTCACGTTACTACTTACCTTTGCGTATGCGTTTTTATTCGCACATGTTACATACATAGGTATACTTTCGGTGCCTGATACCGTACAAATAACAGCGTCAGACTGATATTCTACACCCGACGCAAGTTCCGTTGTTTTGCTATATTTATTTCCCACAAGCGTTGCGGTTACTTGATCCATAATCCCCTGTGTAAAAACGGTATCAACACCAGTTTCGCTATTAGTATCAACGGTTTTCTGAATATTGAGCCCATAGGCTTGGTTCGTTACTACATAGTAATCGGTACCTTTCACTTGGTAGCTTGGGCTTATGGCTGGTTGTGCGCTAGTAGGTGATGTAAAGCTAACTTGTGGGTTTTGGTATGTATCTTTGCTAGTGTCGGTAATTGCTGTGTTAATTTTCGTAACAATTCCCTGTGCATCATCAAGTGGCTTTGTGGTATCAGTCGTAGATTTTTTAGCAGTATCCTTCTTTGGTGCAGAGAACAACATAATAGCTGCTACAGTACCGGCTGTGAGTAGTAATAAAACAGCCACGGCAATAATAATATTGCGCTTTTTATGACTTTTCTTTGGTAAGTTTGACGGAGGCGTTGCCATCGGAGGGTCAAACTGTGGTTGAGGTGTTTGAGGCACCGGCGGTGGAGTATTTTGAACTACTGGCGAAGATGCGGGCTCTGTTGTTTCTACTGGGGCAGCAGATACCCCTGGCCCTGTGGCTGGCTCAGTATTAAGCTTCTCAATATCGTTCTGCTCCGTCGGTAAACTCTCCATAAATAAACTATAGCATTATGGCGAGTACTCGTGCTAGTGTATTTGGTCAGTAACAACCTTGCGTAGCTTCGTAATAAACAGCGACTTATTAAACCGCTTCGCTGTACGCTGCAACTTCGATGGGTAGAACGTAATGCCCTCGGCACGCTTAATCGCCGCCACGACATCCTCAACAGTTTGATGCGCAAACAATATACCTGTTTCGCTGTCTTGCACAATATCTAATGTTCCAGCCCTGGCAAGTGCAATCGCAGGCGCACCAGCAGCAAGTGCTTCAACGGTGACAATGCCAAAATCTTCCTCGGCAGGGTAAATAAATCCTTTGGCGTTATTGAGTGCCTCTTCAACTTCACTATCAGATGCATCACCAAACCGATCGGTGTAAAAATGCACCGTCGGCCCTGCCATCGTAACCAACTTTTCGTGCATCGGTCCATTACCAAATACCTTCAGGTTAATGCCGAGTTGTGTCGCAGCTTGCACGGTCAAATCATAGCGTTTGTACGGCAACTGGCGGCCAACGGTTACGTAATAATCATTACGCTCGCGCGACGGGCTAAACCGCATCACATCAACCGGTGGGTGAATAATCGTGGCGTTGCGGTTGTAATATTTTTTAATGCGCCTAGCGGTTTCAGACGAGTTCGCAATAAACACGTCCACCTGTTTCGCAGCTTCTAAATCCAGCTTGCGTTGGTGCGGAATCATCAGCGGCATCAGTGTGCGGATAATCGGGTTTAGTTTGCCATAGCCTGGGTCACGGCGGTATTCATCGTAGTGACTCCAGTAGTAGCGTGCGGGCGTGTGGCAGTAATTAATAATCACTTGGTCGGGGCGAGATTTCGTCACCTGGTGCCCATGCAAGTAGCTGCTTGTCAGGATAATGTCAAACTCACTTAGGTCGAGCTTGCGCATGGCCTTAACAGCAAGCGTAGGGAACAGTTTATGGTAGTTGCGTAGCTTCTTTGGCAGCTTTTGCAGGTCGGATGTTCGGATATCCAGCTTGCTAAAAGCTGGCATTTTATCCGCGTTATAAATAGCCGTATAAATCGGCGCATCAGGGAACGCCTCGTGCATCGCCAGCACAACATTTTCCGCCCCACCCATAGCGGTAAGAAAATCACAGACAATAGCAATGCGCGGAAGTTTCTGAGTCATACCTATAGTATAGCGGATTTAAAAACGAGCGTATAAGTTTAGCGTATTGTCTTTGTTACTCCTACAGTAGCTACGTTTCATTTTTATATACGAGTAACTGACGTATGAGATAAACATCACTAAGTCAGAAAGAAATATTCAAATGGGACACGCACTACTTTATTGTCGGAATCAAGCTCCAGTCTTCCACTTGTGACTACGATGCCATATTTTCCCGATATATCCGCCAATGTCTGAATAACCTGCCTTGAAGTCGTCTTGTTTGCACCAACCTCCATTGCAATTGAGTTCTTCTTCGTTCCGTCATGACTGATAATAAAGTCAGCGCCACCTTTTGCGGGATCATATTCAACAATTGCACGAGTTAGCGGAGCATCCATAAACATCCTTTTTAGATATAAGCCAACCACATCTTCCAAGAGTTTTCCTTTAAGAGATGTATCACTGTCAGGTGTAATAACTCCACCAAATCCACAAAGTGCAGCCCTCATTGCGGGCGACGTAAATAAATATTTACTCGCTTTTCCAACTCGTCCGAAAGCGGCACCTTTAGGAGGAATAGCATTTATGATTTCAGTTTTCTCGAGTGCAGTAAGAATTGCCTTGATGGTTCTCTGGTCGGTATTTAGCCTATCTGACAGATTCCTTGCGCTTGTTTCAAACGACGAGGCTAGGAGAAATAGAAGCTGGGGAATTATAGCAACTGTTGCACTATCAAATCTTCTGTAAGCCATGACGTCTCTATCAAGGGATTCGCTCAATATTCGATTAATTCTTTCCCATATAACGGATTTGTTTGGAAGGTCGAGCGTAAAAGGTAGTGTGCCATGAGCAAGATACTCACCAAACAAGCCATTTCTTTCGTAAGGTATCGCCGACCAGTATTCATTAATCTGAGGCTTTATTAACTGAAGTGAGTGGAAACATTCATCCGCAGTTGCGCTACCGAAGAGGGCATTTTTTATCGCTTGTGACACACCAGGTATGGGCTTTCTTACATTGCTTTCAGGAGTACCCTCATGTACTTGTTTTATCATTACATATTCTGTAAAACATAAAGGGTGTAATTTTATGACATCCATTCTTCGAGCAACATTTGCGTCAGTCTGCAGGCTCAAAGCTGATGAGCCGGTGCAAAAGAGATAGATCTTCTTGCTTCTATCAAGAACGGTTTTAAGACCGGTGGCCCAATCTTCAAGATATTGAACTTCATCAAGAAAAAAGGCAATCGGTTGTTGTTGGTCTTCAAATTTACAACCCATGAAGTCTTCACAAGCACTAATGAATTCTTGGATATTTGCCCCAATCGTCTTTACTCTGTCAAATGAGGCGTATATTTTGAAGGTCTCTTGAAATACGGGATCATCAAAAAGTTGAGTCAATATAGTTGTTTTGCCAATACCTCTGAGTCCGGGCATAATTACCCAAGTCTTGTTGGTGACGTGTCCGGAAGGGTTTGCTACAAAGTCGCGACCAGATTTTTGAGCCAGTAGGAAGCCTCTTCTCGTTATCCCCGCATGGAATGTACTGGCGTCCTTAATTTGCATAACGGAGTCGCCCCCGCTTCTTAGCATGTCTAGCAACAGTGTTCTAGTAGTTTGCTCCTGTTTCATATCACCATTGTATTATGATGTATAGCTAATTACAACCAGGTATACATTACGATGTATACCTATGCTCTATCCACAACATTAACAGATAAGATAAAATGAATTCTGTTCTTTTCCACAAGCGTTATGACCATATTTATTACATATATGCAATAGCTCATTCGCTAGAATTTACTGCATTGCTTTTAAACCGTGCTGTGTGTGATTGTTGCGCAGAGATCTTCAAATTCTTTGTAAGTATTGAAAAAATCTCCGTGAGTTTTAACTAGAGACTTTGCGAGCTTTCTACCGGCTGAGATCTCCGCCTGAAGCATATCAGTGTTTTCGCTTCTTGCGCCGCCACGACTAGTAGAGCGTTCCAGCAGCATTCCTACTGGTGCCTCAACCTGTATAACCTTAGCCTCTGGGTAAAACAGTTTAAACTCCTCAACAAACTGATACCGCAACAATACAAACGTAATCCCGTCGTAATCTGGGATTTTAGTAATAGCATACCGGTACCCAAATGCCTCCACCGGCTTAATCAACTCGCCAGCTGCCGCAAGCCTATCGAATTCTTCATCACTCACAAACCCGTGTGAAGTATCGCCATCGCTACGAACAGGACGGGTGGTAATAGATTTATGTAGACGCGCATCGGGGTGTTGTTTGATGTAGTAATCAACAAGGGTGCTCTTGCCGGCACCAGAGGGCCCGATAAGCGCAATAATCGGCATTAGGCGCCGTCTTTGCCGGCCTGCGGTACGCCGCGTCGGCGAAGCAGTGCGCCAGGAGTTTTAAGCATAATACGTAGATCTAACCAAAAGCTCCAGTTTTGTGCGTAGTAAAGCTCAAGTTCTACACGCTGGTCAAACGTAAGGCTGTTGCGGCCAGATACCTGCCATAGGCCGGTGATACCAGAACGTACACTGAGTAACAGCGCACCACGGTCCCTGTAGCGGGTAAGCTCGATTGGCTCAATCGGGCGTGGGCCTACAAGGCTAAGGTCACCCTTTAGTACGTTAAATAACTGTGGCAGTTCATCGAGTGAAGTCTTACGAATAAAGTGGCCAAACGGGGTAATGCGTGGGTCTGGGCAGCTGAGGATTTTGCGATTCTTCTCGTATTCTGCGGCAAGCTCTGGGCGCCCCATATCGATAAAGTCTTGCACGGCATCTTTGCTGCCGTACTTAGGATTCATGCTGCGAAACTTTAACATACCAAATGGCTGCGCGCCTTTGGTAAGGCGATTTGCGGCATAAAACACAGGGAATGACGGGCCGTTAATAATTTTCTGCAAGATAATAAGCAGCAAAAAGAGCGGCGATAAAATAACGACAATAATAGACGTAGCAACAAGATCAAACAGCCGCTTAACAATACCACCCCAGCCAATAAGTGGAGTTTGGCTCACAGTAATCATTGGGTAGCCAAGGAACACGTCTACAGTGTTTTTACCAGTGTAAAACTCTGGCTCACCAGGGATAAAGTTGTATTGAATGTGGTTAACCTGCGCTGCACCAAGAATCTTTTGGTTACGATCTTCGCTATCGTAAAGGTCGGTCTGGATAATAGTAGTGATATGGTGCTTTTTGATATTCTTGAGAGCTTCTTCGACACGCGAATAATGCACAATACCAAGATGTGCCGGTAGCAACTTCGCAGGCCCAGCAAAGGCAACAATCTGATAGCCAGATTTATGAGTGCTCGCAAGCGCCTCCATAATATCTGCAGTCGCGGCAGAGTTACCAATAATAAGCACACGACTCACCCCGCGGCCATAGCGGAATAGTTGGTGCTGTACAAAACGCAAAACCTCACGTGCAAATATAATACTAAGCGCCGACCCAATTAGGACGTACCAGGCAACCAAGCGCGCCGGGAAGAAGTGGCCACCGGTAGTGTATTCCCAGCCAATAATCAGCAGCACGCCAATCAGGCTACCAAGTGCAATGCGACTCCACTCTACCAAGCGGCGTGTATAGATTTGGCTCGAATAAAGCCCGAGTGACGCAAAAATCAAAATCCAGATAGGTGCAACAGCGAGAAAGCTCGCAAGGTATTCTTTAGCGTACACGGTGTGCAAAAGTGCGCGGTGGTCAAGCTGTGTGCGAGCGTAATAGGCAACGCTAAACACAAGTGCGAGCACGATAAAATCGGCGGCCATGAGTATGAGACTGTAGAATTTTGTATTTCTCGATGGCATATTGTAGGGATTAGTATACCACTGTTAGCAGGTTTTCGGTACAATGA
>Ga0157369_10002448_pt1 | contig 22283 bp, 17 predicted proteins | sample C25metaG_FD_113461 | JGI IMG/M metagenome (GOLD analysis project Ga0157369, IMG submission 113461) | Corn rhizosphere microbial communities from Kellogg Biological Station, Michigan, USA - C2-5 metaG | ecosystem: Host-associated > Plants > Roots > Rhizosphere > Soil | place: USA: Michigan...
CACGCTCGCCATCTGCGCCGGCTTCGGCAAAAATCGCCGGGTGATGGTCCAGGGCTATCACGGCACCGGTAAGTCGACGCATATCGAGCAGGTGGCGGCACGGCTCAACTGGCCGCTGATCCGCATCAACCTCGACGCGCACATCAGCCGGATCGATCTCGTCGGCCGCGACGCCATCGTTCTTCGCGACGGGCAACAGGTGACCGAATTTCGGGAAGGGCTTCTGCCGTGGGCGCTGCAGCATCCGGTCGCGTTGGTCTTCGACGAATATGACGCCGGCCGCCCCGATGTCATGTTCGTAATCCAGCGCGTGCTCGAGACGGAGGGCAAATTGACACTGCTCGACCAGAATCGGGTCATCCGGCCCAACCCCTGGTTCCGACTCTTTGCCACCACCAACACCGTCGGTCTCGGCGACACGACCGGCCTCTATCATGGCACCCAGGCGATCAACCAGGGCCAGATGGATCGCTGGAACATCGTCACCACCCTCAATTACCTGCCGGCCCAGGTGGAGGCGCAGATCGTGCTGGCCAAATCGGGCGAATATGACAGCCCGCACGGCAAGGAGACGGTCGAAAAGATGATCAAGGTCGCCGACCTCTCCCGGCTTGGATTTATCAATGGCGACATCTCGACGGTGATGAGCCCGCGAACGGTGATCAGCTGGGCTCAGAATGCGCTGATCTTCGGGGACGTCGGCTTCGCATTCCGTGTGTCGTTCCTCAACAAGTGCGACGAAGCCGAGCGCACCGTGGTCGCCGAATATTATCAGCGCGTCTTCGGCAGCGATCTTCCGGAAAGCGCCGTCGGGACGGCCTGAATGGCCGCAGCGGGATTCTCCTGTCCTACAGCCGCTCGAATGTGGCAGTCCGAAGCCATGTCGCGTCCCCTGCCACTTAAGCCGATTGCCGTTGCCGTCCTCAAAGGAGAGCCTCGCGCGCCCGCGCGTAGGCCAGCAAACTTAGCAAACTTCCGCGTTAGCGAGCGTGCGTCCTGATGGCCGAATCGGCGCCTCTCGACCAATTCCGCCGCGCCCTCGCCGGGGCCGCACGAGCGCTGGCCCGTGACGGTGAAATGGAAGTGGCCTTCGCTTCCGACTCCGGCTCGGTGTCGGGGAAGATAGCGCGCGTGCCCTCACCGGGAGCAGGGTTGGAAGCGAAGCTGGTGGCGGAGGCGCGCGGTGCCGCGGACTCGGCGGCGCTCCGATTGCGTCATCACGACGAGCGAATTCACGCCGGCCAAGCGCCCCTCGACCCGGAAGCGCGGGCGGTGTTCGACGCTTTGGAAACGGCCCGAATCGAGGCGCTTGGCGCGCGCTCGATGACCGGCGTCCGAAACAATCTGGCAGAATTGGCCGAATCCCGCGTTCGAGGCGACTCGATCACCCGCGCCCGGAATGCCGACGAAGTGCCGCTCGCGACAGCAGTAGGACTGATCGCCCGCGAACGGCTGACCGGAGCACCACCGCCCAAAGCTGCCGAGGCTGGTCTAAAACTTGTAGCTGTGGAGATCGAAGCCAAGGCCGGGCCCGAGCTGGATGCACTGGCGATGACGCTTGATGATCAGGCGGCCTTTGCGCGATTGTCTCGACAGCTTCTCGAAGATCTCGACCTCGCAGCCGCTCCTGACGAGCTGGAGCAAGAGGAACCCCAGTCCGAAGGCGAGGACGAGGGCGACGAGGGTGAAGACCAGGAGTCGCAGGGAGAGAGCGGTGAGGGCGCTCCGCAGCCGCGCGAGACCCAGATGCGCGCGGAACAGACCGAGACGGGGGATAGCGAGCAGGAAAGCGACGGCGAATATGAGATTGAGGACGACCAGTCCGGTGAGGAGCTGGCCGATAGCGGCCGGCCTGGACAGACTCGCCGCAACTCGGACCTAGCGCCGCCGAGTGACTACAAGCCGTTTACCACGCGGTTCGACGAAATCATTGAGTCGAGCGAATTGTGCGACGAAGCCGAGCTCGGCCGGCTTCGCTCCTACCTCGACCAGCAGATGGGCGGACTTCAGAATGTCGTCACCCGGCTCGCCAACCGGCTTCAGCGGCGGCTGATGGCGCAGCAGGCGCGGAGCTGGGATTTCGACCAGGAAGAGGGCCTTCTCGACGCAGCCCGGCTGGCGCGGGTCGTCGTCAGTCCGACCCACTCGCTGAGCTACAAGATCGAGAAGGAAACCGAATTTCGCGACACGGTGGTCTCGCTGTTAATCGACAATTCGGGATCGATGCGCGGCCGGCCGATCGCCATCGCGGCGATCTGCGCCGACATCCTCGCCCGCACGCTGGAGCGGTGCGGGGTCACCAGTGAAATCCTCGGCTTCACCACCCGGGCGTGGAAAGGCGGCCAGAGCCGGGAGGCTTGGCTTGCCGCGGGGCGCCCGCCGCACCCAGGCAGACTGAACGACCTCAGGCACATCATCTACAAGCGCGCGGACGAGCCGTACCGCCATGCCCGGCGCAATCTCGGACTGATGATGCGCGAAGGTCTCCTCAAGGAGAATATCGACGGCGAGGCTCTGCTATGGGCGCACCAACGGCTGATCGCACGGCCCGAGGAGCGACGGATCCTGATGGTGATCTCGGACGGCGCTCCGGTCGACGATTCGACAGCGTCGGCAAATGGCGGCACTTATCTTGAACGGCACTTGCGGCAGGTGATCGGCTGGATCGAGCAGCGCTCCACGGTAGAGCTTACCGCCATCGGTATCGGCCATGACGTAACCCGCTATTACAGCCGCGCGGTCACTATCATGGATGCCGAGCAGCTCGGCGGAGCGATGGTCGAGCAGCTGGCGAGCTTGTTTGAAACACCCTGACGAAAGAGCCCGGCGAGCAGGCTCACCGGGCTCCCTCCTTGCGGAGGCAATGCGGAGTTAACCGCACCATGGCGGCGGGGAGGGGAGGGGGTCCCGCCTGCGGTGGCATATGTCGGGAGGGCGACAACCTAGGATGAATCGGGGATGCAGCTGAGGTTAAGAAACAGGTTGGGCCCGAAGCAATCGCTTGCTCCGGGCCCCCCTCGTTACGCGACGCGAGGGAAGTTGAAGGCACGAATGACGCCGCGCCTATGTCAGGCCGGGAAAAGGGGGAAACCCAGCCACATCAGAGGCTTATGCCTGATCAGTGGTCAATGGAAACTGAACCGGGAGTGCAGCCGAAGTTCAGGAATCAGCGTGAGCGAAAGGGTGCGAGGACGAGAGGCATCCTCGCCGTGAAGCGTGCTTCAAATAAGGTCAGGCTGCGGCGGCTTCGCCGGCCTTTTTCGCGATTTCGCGCTTCAGCTTGCGCGCCTTCAGCGACAGCTGGTCGTCGCTGGCCTTGGCAAGCCAATTGTCGAGGCCGCCGACATGCTCGACCGAACGAAGCGCGTGAGTCGACACGCGCAGCTTCACGCTGCGCTCGAGCGCGTCGGAAATCAGCGTGACGTTCTGCAGGTTCGGAAGGAAAACCCGCTTGGTCTTGTTATTGGCGTGGGAAACATTGTGTCCCACCTGCCGGCTCTTGCCGGTCAGCTCGCATACCCGCGACATAATCTTTATCCTGAGTGTTTGCCGGGCCTGACGACCCCCAAAAGCGGTGGGTCCGTTAGCGTGTGGCCGGTTTCCAGTCAACTTGACGCGCAACCACAGCTGAATCTTTGCGTTTGCGAGTTGAATAGGCGACACAGGCGAAACGATATGCGGATAATCCTGTTCATCCTCATCCTTGCCGTCGCCGCGCTCCTGCTCGCGATCGGCACCGGCTTCGTCCGAATTCCGATGACCCGTTCGGCGCAGCCGCCCAAGGTCAGCGTCAACGGCAACGGCGTTTCAGTGAAGGGCGGCCAGACACCCACTTTCGACATTGAAACGGGCTCAGTCGCGGTTGGAACCAAGACCAGCAATGTCTCGGTACCGGTGGTGAAAGTCGTGCCGCCGGGACAGCAGGCGAACAGGGTCAACCAGGCCGGCTGATCGACCGGACATGAGCTTCCCAATCCCGCCGCCGATGCGCCGGGCCCTGCATCTTGCCGCTGAAGCCGCGGCAGCGGGTGAGGTTCCGGTCGGTGCCGTCATCACTCGCGACGGCGAAATCATCGCCGAAGCACGGAATGCGATGCGCGGCTCGCTCGACCCTACCTCGCATGCGGAGATCGATGCCATGCGCCGCGCCGCCGAAGCGCTCGGTCAGCCGCGGCTTGACGGCTGCACGCTGTGGGTCACTTTGGAGCCGTGCCCGATGTGCGCGGCGGCGGCTGCGGTAACCCGGGTCGAGGCAATCCGCTTCGGAGCCGAAGATCCCAAGGGCGGCGGCGTCATTCACGGTCCGCGAATCTTTGCCCAGCCAACCTGTCATCACAGACCTGACGTCCTCGGCGGGATCGGCGAAGAGGCGTCGGCGGAATTGCTACGCAACTTCTTCCGCGAGCGGCGCTGACACGGGCCCGCTTGCCGTCCGTTCAAATTTAAGGAAAGACGTTTCGACCGCCGATGCGCGACCAGCTTCTCCCATTCCCTTGGATCGATCTCGTGCTCATCCTAGCGCTGATCGCCTTGAACGGCGTTCTGGCAATGGCGGAGATGGCGATCGTCTCCTCTCGCGAAGCGCGGCTGAAGGCCATGGCCCGCCGCGGCAGCAGGGGTGCCCAGTGCGCCCTCGATCTGGCGTCGGAACCGGGGCGGTTCCTGTCGACGGTGCAGACCGGGATTACCCTCATCGCTATCCTCTCCGGTGCGTTTTCGGGCCAGAATTTTGGTACCCCGGCGGCGCAGCGGCTCGAGCTTGCGGGCGTCGATCCGCACACCGCGCACATCGCCGGGTTTGGACTGGTCATCGTCGCGGTGACTTTCATCACCTTGGTGGTTGGCGAAATCGTTCCCAAGCAGATCGCGCTTCGGTCGCCGGAGCCGCTGGCGGCAGCGATCTCGCGTCCAATGTTGTGGCTTTCCCGGATCGTCGTTCCTTTTGTGTGGCTGTTGGACCGCACCAGCTCGACGGTGCTGAAGCTGCTGGGCCTCAGCGGCAAATCGGAAAACTCCGTAACAGCGGAGGAGCTTCATCTGGTGGTTGCTGAGGCGCAGACAGCCGGTGTCCTCGAGGAGAGCGAGCGGGCGATCATCTCGGGGGTTGTGCGTCTCGCTGACCGACCGGTTCGCGAAGTGATGACTCCGCGTACCGAGGTCGACTGGATCGATGTCACTGCTTCGGGCGAGGAGCTTCGCGAAGCCTTGAAGTCGACGCCGCACAGCCGGATTCCGGTTGCGGAAGGATCCGTCGACAACATCGTCGGAGTTGTCCAAACGCGCGATCTGCTTGAAGCAACCCTCGACGGCCGAGCGCTTGATCTCAAAGACGTGGCACGAAACGCGCCGGTGATTCCCGACCTGATGGACGCGATGGATGCGCTCGCAGTCCTTCGCAGTGCCGATATTCCGCTCGCCCTGGTGTGCGACGAATATGGTCATTTCGACGGAATCGTCACTCCCGGAAGCATCTTGGCCGCGCTTGCGGGCGTGTTCCGCAACGACGTCGAGGAGGGCGAGGATCCGGACCTCGTCGAGCGGGAAGACGGAAGCTGGCTGGTCTCCGGATCGGCTAGCGCGGATCTGCTGACGGACCATCTTGCAATTCAGCTGCCCGAGGATCGCGACTTTTCGACCGTAGCTGGTTTCGCTTTGTCCGTGCTTAAGCATCTGCCCCAAACCGGCGAACGCTTCGAATATGACGGATGGATATTCGAGATCGTCGACATGGATGGACGCAAGATCGACAAGCTGATCGCCGCGCCATTCAGTGGCGCGGGGGGCTCAGATGACAAAGTTTCGGCAAAATAGATCGGGAATCAAAGCTTTTGCATCAACTCAATTCGATTACCGAACGGGTCTTCAGTGAAGATCCGGTCATAGCCTTCGAGCGGTTCGTCTTCGCGAATCAAAAAACCTGCGGCAGCGATTTTCCGGGCAACTTCCCGCACGTCGCTGACGAGTAAAGCGGGATGTGCTTTGCGAGCCGCCCGAAAATCGGTCTCAACTCCCAGATGCAGCTTCACGAAACCGGCTTCGAACCAGCAGCCGCCGCGAGACGCGAGAGGCTCCGGCTTTGGAACTTCACGAAATCCGAGCACGACCGAATAGAAGCGCCGCGCCCTCTCTTCGCTCCCTTCTGGCATCGCTAGCTGAACGTGGTCGATTGCGAGCACTTCCATGCTCAAAGCTTCCCGAACCTTTGCTCAAAGCCGTCCTGGTCGCCGCGAGCCAGATACTCGGCCTGCAGCGGAACCTGGTCGCGCCGCAGGCGGCCAGCGAAAGGGCCCAGCTGCGCGTCGAGCGATTCAACATCCGTGTCGCTGAGACGAGCGAGCTGATCGAATCGAATGATCCCCACGTCGTTCAGCATCGCTGCGAACTTGGGTCCGACGCCCTTGAGCCGCTGCAGGTCATCCGGCGGACCGGAGGCGCCAGGGAGGTTGGCGTGCACCGGAGCTTCGAGGAACTGTCCCGTTATATCGCTCGCGGCAGCGGCGGCTTCCGCGGCTAGCCCGCGTCCCTCGTGATCGGACCGCTGCTGCATGTGCGGACGAACGGGTGCGTCCTGCTGGCTTAGCTGGACCCGCTGCCTGGGCCGAAGCAGAAGGAAAGCGAGCATCGCGAGAACGACGACTGCAACAACGATCCACGGCCAATAATCATCGATTTGCATGAATCACCAACTCCATTGAGCATTATAGCGGCGATGAAGCGCCACGAGATAAGCAAGCAGCAGTCCGACGCCGAAGCCGACAAGGCAGACCGCAATTGCTTCGACGATCAGCGGGATCCCTCCGTCGGCTCCCCAGGTGGTTTGTTCAACGCCGGGTAGCTGATTCATGTAGCGGACCAGTTCGCTTCGCTGAAAATCGTCGGCAGGGCCGGCGAGAAGGATCTGGCGCGTCAGCGGACCACGGTGCAGGTGGGCTTGGACCTGGGTCATTTCGTACCGCACCAGAACCGCATTCGCGGCGCGGTTGATGCGCGTCGCGAAGCGATCGGCTCCGCCCAGGGGTCCGTGCCAGAGCCCCGCGGCAACCACCGACGCAGCGATCCCGATGAGGATCGGCCGTATCCAGCTGGTGCTGGGCTTGAGCCTGTAGGTGAAGGTACCGGTGACAGCGCCGATCACCAGGCCGGCCCCGAACAACGGCCAGAAATAGGCCCAGAAAGCGTTCATGCCCGCGCCCGTTCGAGCTCACGCCAGCCGATATCGCGCCGGTGGAAGCCGTCAGCAAAGTCGATCTGGTCGACAGCGCGGTAGACCCGGGCACGGGCCTCGCCGAAGCTGTCGCCAGTTGCGGTTACGGCCAGCACCCGCCCGCCCTTGGCGACCAGCCCGCCATTGCTTTGCGCGGTTCCCGCATGAAATACGGTGACGCCTTCAACCTGCTCGGCAGCCTCAATGGCTCGAATCGCGCCGCCGCTGACGGGTGTCCCCGGGTAGCCTTTTGCGGCGACGATCACCGTCACGGCCGATTGAGCCGACAGCCGAGGCTCGATCTCGCTGAGCCTGCCGTTCGCGACCGCCATCAGAAGCTCTGCAAAATCCCCTTCGATGAGCGGCATGATCGCCTCGCATTCGGGATCGCCGAAGCGCACATTATACTCGATCAGCTTCGGACCTTCGGACGTTAGCATCAGTCCCGCATAAAGAACCCCGCTGAACGGGGTTCCCGCCGCAGCCATGGCCCGGGCGGTCGGCCGCACGATCTCGTGCATAGCCTGACGTTCGAGCGCGGCTGTTAGGACCGGGGCTGGGGTATACGCGCCCATCCCGCCGGTGTTCGGGCCAGTATCGCCTTCGCCAACCCGCTTGTGATCCTGTGCCGAGGCGAGGACGACCGCGGTTTCGCCATCGACCAAGGCGAAAAGGCTCGCTTCCTCGCCTTCGAGGAATTCCTCGATCACCAGCGGCGAGTTTCCGGCAGCGGCGATCACCTCTTCCGCCTCCTCGCGTGAGGTCGCGATCGTCACGCCCTTGCCCCCGGCGAGACCGTCGGCCTTGATGACTATTGGAATCCCAAATTGATCCAGGGCGAGGCGCGCCTCTTCAATGTTGTGTGCCCGCACATACCCCGCCGTTGGAATATTGTTGGCGCGGCACACATCCTTGGTGAAGCCCTTCGACCCTTCGAGCCGGGCGGCGGCTGCGCTCGGCCCGAAGACCGCCAGTCCTGCCCCGCGGCACGCGTCCGCAACACCCGCAACCAGCGGCGCTTCCGGACCAACCACGACGAGGTCAACGTTGCGGCGCTTGGCCAACTCCACCACCGCGGGCCCGTCGCACGTGTCGATCGCGATACATTCGGCCCAGCGCGCGATCCCCGGGTTGCCTGCGGCAGCGATCAGCAAATCGCAGCTAGGCGATTGCCTCAGCCGCCAGGCGAGCGCATCTTCCCTTCCGCCCGAACCCAGCAGCAGGATGTTCATGGACCTCCCCGACGAAACGCGAAGCGGCCTGTTAGCCGACACTCGCGCGGGCGACAATTCGCCGCCTTTGACGGTTGCCGAGCTCGCCGGATCAGTAAAGCGCGTCATCGAAGACGCCTTCGGCCGGGTCCGGGTCCGCGGCGAGATATCGGGGTTCAAGCGACATAGCTCCGGGCATTGCTACTTCTCCCTGAAGGACGAGTCGGCTTGCGTAGACGCAGTCATTTGGCGGTCGAGCGCGGGGGCGCTCGCCTTCCGCCCCGAAGACGGGGCCGATGTTATCGCCACTGGCAAGATGACCACATACCCCGGCCGCTCCAAATATCAGCTGGTTGTGGAACGGCTCGAGCTTGCGGGCGAAGGCGCGCTGATGGCGTTGCTGGAGCGGCGTCGCAAGGCGCTGGCGGCGGAGGGATTGTTCGATGCTGCCCGAAAACGCCGGCTCCCATTCCTGCCGCGGTTGATCGGGGTCGTGACGTCTCCCACAGGGGCAGTGATCCGCGACATCCTGCACCGGCTCGAGGACCGCTTTCCTACGAACGTCGTGCTGTGGCCGGTGCCGGTTCAGGGTGAAGGCGCAGCGCCGAAGATCGCAGCCGCAATCCGTGGGTTCGCCGCGCTGGACCGCAAGCCAGACCTTCTGATCGTGGCGCGCGGCGGCGGATCGATCGAGGACCTCTGGGCCTTCAATGAGGAGGAGGTTGTGCGTGCCGCGGCGGAATCGCCGATCCCGCTGATCTCCGCTGTAGGCCACGAGACGGATACAACGCTGATTGACTATGCCGCCGACCTTCGGGCGCCGACTCCCACCGCGGCGGCGGAGATTGCTGTTCCCGTCCGGGCTGAGTTGGCGGCCGGTCTGGAAGAGCTCGGCAGGCGCGCGCAGCATTGTGTGTCGCGAAAGACGGACCGTTGGCGCGAGCGCCTGGAGCTGACGGTTTGCCGCTGGCCCCAGCCAGAGGCACTGTTCGCACCGGCGGTGCGGCGGGTCGATGAAGTTGGGAACAGGTTACCGCGGGCGCTTTCCGCGCGCGCCTCGCACGCGCGCGCGGACTTGAATGGTGTTGCTCCGCGTTTGCGACCGGCGCTGCTCAGCGAACGTGTGATCCGCGCATCGGAAAAGCTGTTGTCGCTGTGGCGGCTCGCGGAAGTGGCGCACCCCGAACGGCCGTTGAGCCGGGGGTTTGTCCGAGTGACGGACCGCAAAGGGGCGACGCTCACCAGATCGGCGGATGCGATCGCTGCGGGCACGCTTGCGCTGCACTTCGCGGATGGAACGGTGGACGCCGTCGCGGGTTCGAAAGAGAGGCAGGTGCAGCCGGTTGAGCGTAAACAGCGCCCTTCCTATGTTTCACGTCAGCCAGGCTTGTTCGACGAAGCGGGCGAGTAGGAGATTACCCGATGCTCATGAGCGGAAGCGGGGCGCCAGCCCGGGTTCGCTATCTTTCCGGTAGCTTCCGGGTACTCAGCAATGGGGATCACGTGATTTGCGCCGTCACCGGGATTCGAATCCCGCTCCATGAGCTCAAATATTGGAACGTAGAGCGGCAGGAGCCGTACGCTGACCCCGAGGCAAGCCTCAAAGCCGAACAGCGCGCCGGGGGCGTGTAGTTCCGCCTAGAGCAGGCTTCCCCTCAACAAATTGGATACAAATTCGTACCGGGTACGTAATTTGTCTGAGTACAGACAAGCAACCTGCTAGTGCAAGATTGCACAATTAACTTAAATCTACCCGGCTAGATTGTATCCCATCGCGCAAAAATCGTGAGTTTCGCTGCGCAATCCGGCTGTTGCAAATTTGATACAGCCGATTGACATCTTTGCCCCAACGCCGCCGCGAACGTTGCCACAGCTTTCTGGTTGCTCCTAGAAACTCATTTAGGTCGGCAGCCTGCCTGCCGCACCATGGCGGCTGTGCTCCCCGGCACAGCTTGAAAAGGGGAAGTAATCTATGAAGCTCGATTTCCGTCAGCGCTTGCTCGCTTCGACGCTCCTCGTCGGCGCCAGCGTTCTCGCCGCGTCGCCTGCATTTGCGCAGGACACCGGCCAGTCGACGGTTCCTGATCAGAATCAGGCGACCAATCCTGGCGCAGCGCCGCCCACAGGTCCGGTTGAGTCGACTCCGACTCCGACCGTGTCTGCAACCGGCCAGGCAGTCCAGCAGCCGCAGGAAATCGTGGTTACCGGCTCGCGCATTCCGCAGCCGAATCTAACTTCAGCAGCACCGGTGACGGTCGTCACCAACCAAGACGTGAAGCTCTCGGGTGCAACCCGCGTCGAGGATGTTCTCGCCCAGCTCCCCTCGGCAGCGGCCGATCAGAGCTCCGGAATGTCGAACGGCGCAAGCGGCACTGCCGAAGTCGACCTTCGCTACCTTGGTTCCAAGCGAACGCTGACGTTGATCAATGGTCGCAGAATGACTCCGGGCGACCCGAATTCCACTACTCAGGCCGGTGACATCAACCTGATCCCGGCAGCGCTGATCAAGCGCGTTGAAGTGCTAACGGGCGGTGCGTCTTCTGTTTACGGCGCTGACGCGGTTGCCGGTGTCGTCAACTTCATCATGGATACGGATTTCGAGGGTGTCCGGTTCGATGGCACCTGGGCGAGTTACGAACATCACAATAATTGCCCGTCGGTGCTGGCGGGGCAGACGGTTTGCGATCTGAATCAGGCAAGGGGCTTCCCCTATGCCACCGGCACCAGGTGGGACGGTCGCTCGATCGACGGAACGGTTTCGATCGGCGCCGGGTTCGACGACGGTCGTGGCCACGTCGTAGGCTATTTCGGTTATCGCAAGGTCAATGCGGTTGTGGGAGCGCAGCGGGATTACAGCTCCTGCTCGATCGCCGAGAATAGCTCGCATACGAAGAACAGCTGCGGCGGCTCTGCGTTCGCCGACCCCGCTAACGTGCTCTACTGGATTCCAGGACAGACCAGCACGTCTACGATCGGTTCGCTAGGTCCGGGAACCATCACTCGCGGCGGCGAGAACATCTTCAACTATGGGCCGTTGAACTATTACCAGCGTCCTGACGAACGCTACACGGCCGGCGTCTTCGCGAATTATGAGATCACCCCGGCGATCAAACCGTATCTCGAATTCATGTTCATGGACGACCACACGCTGGCGCAAATCGCGCCGTCGGGTGACTTCGGCAACACTTTCACCGTCAACTGCGACAACCCACTCATGAGTGCGGCGCAGCAAGCGGAGCTCTGCAATAGTTCGAACCTGATCAACGGGTTTGTTGGAAACTTCCCGCTCGCAGCCGGGGCAGGTTACAATCCCAATCCGGGTAACGCACCCATCGATTTCTTCGATGCGCGCGGCAACACCTACAACGAAGCGTATATGCAGGTGCTTCGCCGCAACGTTGAGGGCGGCGACCGTATAGATGACCTGACCCACACCAGCTATCGTGGTGTGATCGGCACGCGCGGCGACCTCAACAATGTCTTCTCGTACGATGCTTATTATCAGTACGGCCGAAGCATTCTTTCCGAGGTCTACCACAACGAGTTCTCGCAACGGCGGTTGATCAATGCGCTGAACGTCGTGAATGTCGATCCGACGACCGGCGCTGTGGTTCCTGTCGGAACCGCTGGATCGGTCACCGAATGCCGCTCCGTGCTCGACAATTCGGATCCGAACTGCGTGCCATATGACATTTTCGGCGCGAGCGGGCCGTCGGCCGCCGCCGTGAATTATCTGAACGTCTATGGCGTCGATAACGGCCATACCTCGGAACAGATCGCGGATATCAACTTCACGGGTGACATGGGCCAGATGGGCTGGACGAGCCCGTGGGCCACCGACGGGATCGGCATAAATCTAGGTTATGAATACCGAAAAGAATCTCTGGTTCTGAACCCTGACGAGGAATATCAAACCGGCGATCTCACCGGCCAAGGCTCTCCGACTCCGCCCGTGGACGGCAGCTTCCATGTCAACGAGCTGTTCGGCGAAGTTCAGATTCCGATCATTCAGCACAGCATCTTTGATGCGCTGACGTTAGATGCCGGCTACCGTAAGTCATGGTACGGGACCAGCGGCGGAAACAAATTCTCGACCGATACTTACAAGCTCTCGGCGGAGTTTGCTCCCGTGCGCGATATCAAGTTCCGTGCCGCTTACAACCGCGCCGTACGCGCTCCGAACATTCAGGAGCTCTTCGTGCCTCAGCACGTCGCCCTCGACGGCGGTACGGATCCCTGCGCCGGCGCCACGATCACGGCCACGGATTACGGCTGCATCGCACAAGGCATGAGGGTCGGCTCGGGAACCCCGAAAAACCCGGCAGGCCAGTACAACGGATTCATCGGCGGTAATCCGGACCTGAACCCGGAGAAGGCGACGACGAAGACGGTCGGCGTGGTGTTGCAACCGCGCTTCATTCCCCGCTTGGCCGTCACAGTCGACTACTGGAATATCGATCTGAAGAAGGCGATCCAGGGATTCGGCGCCGACGCTATTCTTGCGGACTGCGTTGCGAACACCACTGCTACTGCGACGGCAGCGTCATGCGCTCTCGTCCATCGCGATCCTTCCGGATCCATTTGGCTATCGCCAGGTGGCTATGTGATCGATCTTCCGCACAACGTCGGTGGCGACAAGACGGACGGTGTTGACGTTTCCGCTGCATACGGTCACCGGCTCGGCGGCCTCGGCGATCTTTCGATGTCGTTCCAGGGTACTTGGGTCCGCAAGTTCGTCGTCGACAATGGCCTGACCCAACCTTTTGATTGCGTCGGTTACTTCGGCAGCACCTGCTTCAACGCGACTGCCGGGTTAATCCCGAAATGGCGACATAAGGCCCGCGCGACCCTGCAGATGCCATTCGGCCTCGGTCTCTCGCTCCAGTGGCGCCATCTCTCGCACGTCACTTTCGAGGGATTCAGCAACAATCCATCGCAGGCGGGCACACATTACGCTCTCGGCGGTCACATTCCGGCGTACGACTATTTCGATTTGTCGGCGACCTACTCGCTGTTCAACAACGCGCTGAACCTGCGAGCTGGCGTCAACAACATTTTCGATCGCACTCCGCCCTTGGTTTCCAACCTCGGCGACATCTGCCCCACCGGACCTTGCAACAACAATACCTGGGTGACGGTGTACGATGCACTCGGCAGGTATGTCTATGCGGGGTTCACTCTGGACTTCGCGCATCACGCGCCGCCTCCGCCGCCTCCGCCTCCGCCTCCGCCGCCGCCTCCGCCTCCGGCAGCGCCGGCGACGATCACTTGCCCCGACGGTCTGGTGATCCTGGCGAACGAGACGTGTCCGACGCCGCCTCCGCCTCCGCCTCCGCCGCCACCGGCTCCGGAGCGTGGCTGAGTCCCACGATAAATAGGCGAGAGATCGGGGCGGCGGGTTTCGACCTGCCGCCCCTTTCTTGTGACTTGGATTGAGCCTAGTTTTCCGCCCATTCCCGAATCTGATAAACCTCCGACGAAAATGGCTTCCGCTCCCGCGCTCGATGAACTGACTATCGTAACCATCCGTCGCTCTCTTGCCGCCGCGGGTGGTGGACGGATGGAGGAAGCCTGCAGAATTGCCGGCGACGGGCTTGCCGGTGGCGGCGATGCCGCAGCGCTAAACGCGCTTCTGGGCTCACTCCATCTCGGGCGGGGTGATGCGGCCGTTGCGTTGCCGTATCTGCGCGAGGCGCATGCTCTTCGACCGTCCGACGCGATGGTCGCGCTCAACCTGGCGTCAGTGTTGGCGACGCAGGGCGGCTACACCGAGGCCTCGAAGGTGCTTCCGGATCGGGTTGGTTCCGGCGACGGCGCTCTCCGACTTGAGCGATTGCGCGGTTTCATTGCGCAGGGTCTGAGCGATTTTGCTGCAGCGGCTGCAGCCTATGAGCGGGTCGTCGCGGAGGCTCCCAGCGATTGGGAAAGCTGGAACAATCTTGGAAATGCTCGGCGCTGCGCCGGCGACTTTGAAGGCGCAGTGGAAGCTCTGCGGCATGCAGCCGCGATTGTCCCTGATGCTGCCCCCGTTCGCCTGAACCTCGCTAATGCTTTGATGGAGGGCGGAAAGGGTACGGAGGCCGAAGCCGAGCTTAGGGCGATGGCGCGCGACTTCCCCGCCGACTGGCGTTGCCTGCGCGAGCTCCATCTTCTGTTGCGTGCGCAGGCCCGCGAGGATGAGGCTTTGGAGGCGATCGAGGAGGCGCAACGCCGGAATCGGGAAGAGCTTGATCTGCTTCTCGCCGTTGCGAGCCAGCGGTTGCTTTTGCTCGACAATTCGGGTGCGGAGGCGGCGTACCAGGAAGTGGTCACCCGCGATCCCAGAAATCCGCAAGGCAATCTCGGTCTGGCAGTTGTGCATGAGCTTTCGAACCGCACTGATGACCTCGCCGCATTGGTCGATGAAGCCCGCGCGCGGAACGTCGATGCAGACGTTCTCAACTTCATCCGGGCGTTTTCCCATCGCCGCGCAAAGGAATTCGACAAGGGACTTTCGGCAATGGCCGGGGTGTCCACTGAACTGGAATCGGCACGTCACGCGCAGTTGCTGGGGCAACTTCACGACGGCGCGGGAAACTATGACGACGCGTGGCGCGCCTTTTCGCGCATGAACGAAATCCAGCGAGAGGATCCGTCGCTGCCGTTGCAAAGAGCGGCGGCCTACCGACAGGCGATCAGGAGGAACATCGAGGCCACTACTCATGGCTGGGCAAACGCGTGGACCGACGTTGAAATCGACGACCGCCGCTCAAGCCCCGTGTTCCTGGTCGGCTTTCCGCGCTCCGGGACGACGCTACTCGACACCATCCTGATGGGGCATCCGCAAATCGAAGTGCTCGAGGAGGAGCCGACATTCAAACGCGCTGGTGAACTCCTTTCCGACTACACCAACCTGCCGACAGCTCCTCCCGAGCTCATTGCCGCCGCACGGGATGCGTATTTCGAGGAAGCGCAAAGCCGCACTTCCATGCGGGAGGGATCGCTTGTGATCGACAAGAACCCGCTGCTTGGAAACGGGCTGCCGCTCATTCGGCGCATCTTCCCCGACGGCAAGATCATTCTGGCGCTGCGGCACCCGTGCGACGTCGCACTCAGTTGCTTCACTACCAACTTCAAGCTCAACGACGGAATGTCCAGCTTCCTCGATCTGGAGACTACCGCCGAGCTCTATGACTTGAGCTTCAGCTATTTCGATCGAGTCCAGCAACTGATGCCCATGCCAACGCACCAGGTCGTCTACGAGAAACTCGTTGCGGACCAGGAGACCGAGCTGAAGGCGCTGTTCGGCTTCCTTGGTTTGGCCTGGGATAGGAATGTGCTCGACCACCAGAAGACAGCAATCGGGCGCGGACGCATCAAAACCGCCAGCTATTCACAGGTGGCCGAGCCGATCTACACCCGCTCGTCGGGACGGTGGCGAAACTATCGCAAGCACCTGGAGCCTGTGTTCCCGATACTTGAGCCATGGGTCCGCAAGTTCGGGTATGAGCTCTGATGGCGGACTCCGCCGCGCTTGCCGAGCAAGCCGATCGGGCGGCTGCGGCGGGTGATCTGAAAACCGCTGAAAATCTGCTTCTGAAGGCCAGTGAAGCGAGTCCTGACGATTTCGACCTGATCCTGAAGATTGCTGCGGTCCAGCGCGGCACAGGGCGCCCGCAGTTGGCGCTGGCCAACGTTCACCGCGCGCTGTCGTTGAGACCTCTTGATTTTACGGCCTTGCTCCTTCGAGCCGCCCTGTTGGGGCAATTAGGGGAGCCGGACGCCACCGAGGCTTGGTCCAATGCTCTCGCGCAGAGGCCCGAAGGAGAACTCGCGCCCGAGCTGCGCCACGTCGTCGCCCAAGCCGAAGCGCGGGTGGAGAAGTGGACGGCTGAACGCGAGGCGAGAATGGCGGCGGCGATGCACGGGGCGGAGGCCGCTGCTGACCCGGAACAGCGGCAGCGGATCCAGCGCTTCCGGACCAACGTGCTGAGACGAACCAGACACTATCACAGCGAACCCACGCACTTTCATTTCCCGGGACTGGCTGAACGAGAATTCTTCCCTCGCAGGTTGTTTCCATGGCTCGAAGCACTGGAGCAGGAAACCGACGCAATGGCAGCCGAAATGCAGGCGGTGGTGGCCGCCGAGCGCGCCGAGCTTGTGCCCTACGTCCAATATGCCGAGCATCTGCCGCTCGATCAGTGGCGGGAATTGAACAACAACCGCGACTGGACCGCCATTCACTTGCTGAGGAACGGCGAAACCGTAGAAGCCAATGCAGAGCTCTGCCCCCGGACCATGGCGGTGCTGGCCCAATGCGATCAGCCCCGAATCCGCGGCGGTTCGCCCAACGCAATGTTTTCGCTGCTCGCGCCGGGAACGGCCATCCCGCCTCACGTCGGAGTGAATAACGCCCGGCTCGTCTGCCACCTTCCGCTGGTCATTCCGGAGGGCTGCTGGTTTCGAGTCGGCGCGGAGAAACGCTTCTGGAAACGAGGCGAAGCTTTCGTATTCGACGACACGATCGAGCATGAAGCCCTCAACCCCAGCGATCAATTGCGGGTCGTGTTCATTTTCGACGTCTGGCATCCGGAACTTTCCGATACAGAACGCGAAGCAGTGATAGCGCTGATCGAAGCTGACGGGGTTCCGGGCGAAGGCTTGTGAGCGGATCAGCGGCCCAGCAATTCGAAGCGATCCTTGTAACAGCGCAAAAACCTGGTGCTGACCCAGAGCTCTTGGAGCAGCTGGCGAGAGTCTCGTTGGAGGCGGGCGAGGAAGAGCGGGCGGTCCCACTAATCCGCGACGTCGCGGATCGCTCGGGCAACCCGCGCCTCTGGCAGTGGACCGGAATATTGGAGCGCGCGCTCGATGAGCACGAGCAGGCGCTAGTTGCGTTCCAGGCGGCAGCCGGACTGGATTCTGCCAATGCGAGTATCGCTCACGGCCACGCTCGGGTTGCACTCGAAGCGGGACTTCCGGCGGTCGATCTCTTCCGCAACGCGCTGCAGCTTTCACCGACTGATGGCGAGGTTTTGCTCGGCTACGCCGCGGCACTGCTTGCTGCCGACAAAGGGGAGCAAGCAGAGGCGGTTCTCGACCAGGTGCTGGCACGTTCGCCGTTCTGGCTTGAGGGCCACGCGCAGCTGGCTCAGCTTCGATCCAAGCTGGGCAGGCGGGAGCTGACTACCCGCTCGATTGAGCAGGCAATCGGCTCCAACCCTGATGCAGAGCCGCTTTGGGCGACTCTTTTCGGAATCCTGTTGAGTGCGCAGGACTTTGCCGGCCTGGAGGAGGTGATCGCTCGCTCACGCTCCTACCAAATCTCTTCACGCCTGCGGTTGAGCTATGGGGCCATAGCAGCCGCCGAGCTGGGCAAAACCCATCTGGCAGATCGGCTGTTCGGACAAATGAGCGATGAGCTTCGATCGTCGGTTGAGGTCTGGAGAGTCCGCCATTTGCTTCGAACCGGCCGCATCCTCCAGGTCATTGCAGCACTGGATAACGCATTGCAGTCGGACGGTTCTGCGCACTTCTGGCCTTATGCGTCGGTTGCCTGGCGACTCGCCGCAGATGCGCGCTGGGAGTGGCTCGAGGGCGAGCTCGATAGGCTTGTCTCGATTATCGACCTGACCCCCGGGGTACCTAACTTGGGAGAGCTCGAAGGCTCGCTTCGGAGGCTTCATCACTTGAAAGGTGAGTATCTCGACCAGTCCGTGCGAGGAGGATCGCAGACGGACGGCCCGCTTTTCGCCCGGATCGACCGCCCGATCCGCGCCTTGCGGAGCGCGGTCGTCGGCGCAGTAAGGAAGCACGTCGAGCAGCTTCCGCCACCAGATGCCCATCATCCATTGCTCGGCGCCGCCCGAGACAGGCGCGTTCGTTTTTCGGGGAGTTGGTCGGTCCTGCTGGGTGCCGGCGGCCATCATTCAAACCATGTCCATCCCCAAGGCTGGATCAGCTCGGCCTTTTACGTCGCCGTGCCAGAAGGGCAGCCGGACGCGGGCCGCCATGCTGGTTGGCTCATTTTGGGAGAGCCACAAAAGGAGCTCGGCGTCCACCTTCCGCCATTTCGGCACATCGAACCCCGCCCCGGCCGATTGGTGCTGTTTCCATCCTGGATGTGGCATGGCACGGTGCCCTTCAAGAAAGGAGAACGGCTGACGGTCGCGTTCGATGTGAGTCCACCCATTTAACGCTTCCGCCGCAACGATTTATCAGGCAAACTGTGCGCTTGATGCTTGCCTTGCAGGCACTCGCAGTGGAGACAGAAATCCATGAAGATTTTGATCGCGTCCTTCCTGGCGGCCTCCGCCACCTTCCTGGCGATGCCAGCCTCGGCTCAAGCGCAGCAGCAACAGCCGGCGCAGACTTCGGCGGCAGCAGCCGCTCCAGCGGCCGATCCCATCATTTGCGAGAAGGAGGAGGTTACCGGAAGCCGCCTCGCAACGCGCAAGGTGTGTATGAAACGATCGCAGTGGCACGATAACCAGCTGCAAGAGCGCCAGGGCATAGAGAAGGTGCAGGTACAGCGCCCGATGAACAGCAATTCCGGCGGCTGACGGCAGGCGGGCGGCCCAACTTCATTCGGCAGCTTCCGCGATCTCCTGAATCGGCGTCAGCTTAAGCTGGCCGTCGCCTTCATCGACCCGAACCGCGTCGCCATCTTTCACCTTGCCCGAAAGGATCGCATCCGCGAGCGGGTCTTGCAGATATTTCTGCACCGCCCGCTTCAGCGGCCTCGCGCCGTATACCGGATCGTAGCCAACCCGGCCCAGCCATTCGCGCGCGGCGAGCGTAAGCTCCAGCGTGATCTTGCGGTCCTCCAGCAGCTTCTGGAGTCGCGCCACCTGGATATCGACGATCGGACCCATGTGCCCTGCGCCCAGCCGGTGGAAGAGGATGATCTCGTCTAGCCGGTTCAAAAACTCCGGCCGGAAGTGCGCGCGCACGACTTCCATCACCTGCGGCTCGACCTTCTCGACCGGCTCATCCTCGCCGAGGTTCGCGAGGAATTGCGAACCGAGATTCGACGTGAGGATGATGATCGTGTTGGTGAAGTCGACGGTGCGGCCTTGCCCGTCGGTCAGCCGGCCGTCATCCAGCACCTGGAGGAGCACGTTGAAAACGTCGCCGTGGGCCTTCTCGACCTCGTCGAAAAGGACCACCTGGTACGCCCTGCGCCGAACCGCTTCAGTGAGGACTCCGCCTTCCTCATAGCCGACATAGCCCGGAGGAGCGCCGATCAGGCGGGCGACGGCGTGCTTCTCCATGAATTCGCTCATGTCGATGCGGACCATCGCCGATGGATCGTCGAACAGGAATTCGGCGAGTGCCTTGGTGAGCTCAGTCTTGCCGACGCCTGTGGGCCCGAGGAACAGGAAGGAGCCGAGCGGCCGGTTCGGGTCCTGAAGCCCAGCGCGGGCGCGGCGAACGGCGGCTGAGACGGCTTTCACCGCATCTTCCTGGCCGATCACGCGAGCGCCAATTGCAGATTCCATCTGCATCAGCTTCTCGCGCTCGCCTTCCATCATCCGCTCGACCGGGACTCCGGTCCAGCGGCTGACGACTGCGGCGATGTCCTCGGAAGTGACTTCCTCCCGGAGCATCGCGCCCTTTGACGCCGCCTGGGCATCTGCGAGCTGCTTTTCGAGCGCGGGGATGCGGCCGTATTGGAGCTCACCAGCCTTGGCCAAATCGCCACCACGCTGAGCCTGTTCGAGTTCCAGACGCGCCTGGTCGAGATGTTCCTTGATCTTGGCCTCGCTGGCTATTTTTTCCTTTTCCGCCTGCCAGCGCTGGGTCAGCTCGCTCGACTGCTGTTGCAGGTTCGCGAGCTCCTGCTCCAGCTTCGCCAGGCGGTCCTTCGACGCTGCGTCCTGCTCCTTCTTCAGCGCCTCGCGCTCGATCTTCAGCTGGATGATGCGCCGGTCGAGATTCTCGATCTCCTCGGGCTTGGATTCCACCTCCATGCGGATCCGGCTCGCCGCCTCGTCCATAAGGTCGATCGCCTTGTCCGGAAGGAAGCGGTCGGTGATGTAGCGGTTCGAGAGCGTCGCCGCAGCGACGATTGCTGCGTCGGTGATCCGGACTCCGTGATGGAGCTCGTACTTCTCCTTGAGGCCGCGCAGGATCGAGATGGTGTCGGGAACGCTCGGCTCGCCGACGAACACCGGCTGAAAGCGCCGTTCCAGCGCGGCGTCCTTCTCGATATATTTGCGATATTCGTCGAGGGTCGTCGCGCCGATGCAGTGCAGCTCGCCGCGGGCGAGTGCAGGCTTCAGCAAATTGCCGGCGTCCATCGCGCCTTCCGACTTTCCGGCGCCCACCAGCGTGTGCATCTCGTCGATGAACAGGATGATCTCACCGGCGGCCTGCTTGACCTCATCAAGGACGCCCTTGAGGCGCTCCTCGAATTCTCCCCGATACTTCGCTCCGGCGATCAAGGCGCCCATGTCGAGCGCAAGCAGCTGCCGGTCTTTGAGGCCGTCGGGCACGTCGCCGTTGGCAATACGAATGGCCAGCCCCTCGACGATGGCGGTCTTGCCGACACCGGGCTCGCCGATCAGCACCGGATTGTTCTTGGTCCGGCGGGCGAGTACCTGCACGGTGCGGCGGATCTCCTCGTCGCGGCCGATCACTGGATCGAGCTTGCCCTCGCGCGCTGCCTCGGTGAGATCGCGCGCGTAGCGCTTCAGGGCGTCGTAGCGATCCTCGGCCGACTGCGTGTCAGCGGTTCGGCCGCCGCGAAGCTTCTCGATGGCGGCGTTGAGGTTCTGAGCGCGAACACCGGCATTCTCGAGCGCCTTGGCGACGTCCGTGCCCCTGGCGAGAGTCATCGCTAATAGGATGCGCTCGACCGTCACATATTGGTCGCCGGATTTCTTTGCGACCTGCTCGGCCTGATCAAGGATCCGGATGGTGTCGCCGTCCAGGGCGGGCGCCTGAGTCGCGCCGCTGCCAGTGACGGACGGGATTTTCGCGACCAGCGCATCCACTTCCCGCTGGGCCGCCTTTGCATCGCCGCCCGCGGCCTGGATCAGACCTGCCGCCATCCCCTGCTCGTCGTCTAAAAAAGCCTTGAGCAAGTGCGCAGGCGCGATCCGCTGCTGATGCTCGCGGACGGCAATCGTCTGTGCGGCCTGAAGGAAGCCACGCGCGCGATCGGTCAGTTTCTCAAAATCCATTCATTCCCCCATGTCGGTCGGGAGCGATATGGTGTTGCATATCAGCAACACAAGGGTGTGCCATTAACGTTGCGGCGGCGGTGCCCCCGCTGGTGGAGAAACGGGGACGGGAGGCTTTGTTTCCGGCACTTGCCTTTGGACAGGCACCGGCTGACCGACGGAAGCCAGATCGCCGGGGTGAATCAGCGGCGGGCACAGGGCCAGAACCGCAGGATCCATGTTCCAGCGGCGGAACTTGGTACTGTCCACGTGGAACCGCAGGTAGGCATAGAAGCCGAGGCCGGCCCCGTACGGCTCCCCGTGCACGGTGTGAGCGTCGCAGAGCGATTTGATCAGCACCTCGCGAGTGATCGGCTTCAGCGGCACCATATCGATCGCCGAGTCTTCCTTGTGAGCGCTTTCGGGAGCGCCGCCGGCACATTTGTTGAGGACTGGGTTTCGGTAGACCGAGACCGGTTCGACAGGTCCCACCGTCGGAATCACATAGTCGCGGATGTAGCGAAGCGTCTGGATGATGTGCGGCCATTCGCTGGCTGGCGGCACTTCGAACGGCTGCGCTCCGCACTCCTTCCAGGCGGTTGCCGTCCGGAGCAGCTGCCAGGTCGGAACAATGCCGCCGACCTGAGCTGATTCGAGATAATCGTTGAACGCCTTGACCTGGAATGCCCGGTTAGGGTCCGCCAGATACCAGGAGCCATA
>Ga0157369_10002449_pt1 | contig 22282 bp, 19 predicted proteins | sample C25metaG_FD_113461 | JGI IMG/M metagenome (GOLD analysis project Ga0157369, IMG submission 113461) | Corn rhizosphere microbial communities from Kellogg Biological Station, Michigan, USA - C2-5 metaG | ecosystem: Host-associated > Plants > Roots > Rhizosphere > Soil | place: USA: Michigan...
CTTCGTATTCCTTAATAGCCTTTACGATTTGCGCTTCGCTGATAATAGAGTTCTTCATTGTTGACTGTTTAAAGTTAAGACTTTTCGTCCTTCAAGCAGTCCGATTTTTAGGAGGGGTTACAAACTTATATATCATCTATGCCGACAATTGCCTGTTGCCCGGGATTTCCTGCTCAGGCATCATATTATTTTCAAGAAAATTCCCAGAGACATTAGCCGCCTGTAATCAATATGGAACTTAAACCTTATCAGCAGAAAGTTATTCTCGACTTAGAAACGTATTTAGGCTACGTACAGCAATATAAAAAGACCGATCGGGCATTTAATCAGTTCTGGGAAGACCGCATCGGTCGATACAACCCGCTAAATGGCGAGGGCATGGAGCCTTATAAGAATACTGTTCCAAACGCTGTTCATGTGTGTATCAAGGTACCAACCGCAGGCGGCAAAACTTTTATTGCCTGCAATGCACTACATACTATCTTCAATGCCTATTCGGAGCTGATGCCTAAAATGGTGGTCTGGCTGGTGCCCTGGAGCAATCTTTTGGGGCAAACGGTAGCCAATTTGAGCAATCCAGATCATCCTTATCGCCAAAAACTCAATAGCCTTTTTAATCATAGGGTAGCCGTATATGAAAAGAAGGACATGCAGCAGGGATCAAACTTTAATCCATCCGTGGTTAAAGAGCAATTGAGCATTCTGGTGATTAGTTTCGCCAGTCTGCGCGCCAAAAATAAGGAAGACCGCAAGGTGTACCAGGAAAACGGCTATCTGGCAGCCTTTGCGTCCCAGTATGCCGACAGAAACGATCTGCTGGATGATGTGGACGAAACGGCCCTCATTAACGTGATCAGAACCATGCAACCGGTAGTGGTGGTGGACGAAAGTCATAACGCCGAAAGTGCCCTGAGTGTGGATATGCTGAAGGCGCTTAACCCCTTTGTACTCGATCTTACGGCTACACCCAAAAACAACAGCAACATCATCAGTATGGTACCTGCCATCGAGCTAAAAAAGGAGAACATGGTGAAGCTGCCGGTCATCGTCTACAATCATCAGGATAAAACACAGGTAGTAAGCAGCGCACTCCATTTACAGCGCAAACTGGAGCTGCTGGCCCGCGAGCAGGAGAAAAAAGGCGGTCGCTATATCAGGCCCATTGTATTATTTCAGGCGCAGCCGCGTGTCGGAGAAGAAAACGTAAACTATGAGCGATTGAAAAGTCAGTTGCTGCAGTTTGGCATTCCCGAAAACCAAATCAAGATCAAAACCGCTACGCTGGACGAGCTAAAGGGAGAGAACCTGCTTTCGCGGAATTGCGAGGTGAGGTACATCATCACCATCAATGCTTTAAAGGAAGGCTGGGATTGTCCCTTTGCTTATATACTGGCTTCGCTGGCGGATAAATCTTCGGCTGTAGATGTAGAGCAGATCCTGGGGCGGGTGCTAAGACAGCCCTATGTGACGAAGCATAGCGCCCCGTTGCTCAATGTATCTTATGTGCTTACGGCATCCGCAAAGTTTAATGATACGCTCCAAAATATTGTGAAAGGTCTGCAGGCGGCGGGCTTCAGCAATCGAGATTATAGAGAGGTAGATATGATGCCCGAACCGGAGGAACAATTGGTACAGTCAGTTAGCGGCGGTAAACACCTATTGGTGCCTGACTTTGCTATGTCCGTTGCTGACGAGGCTGACCTTAGTTTTACTGCAATTGATTTTGGAAATGATTTGGATGATGTACCAGCCGTTGAAAGCAAGGTTCTTGGGCAGATCGAATCCATCGCAATGAACGAAACAAAAACGATGGAACAAACGATCAGCCAGCAAAAGTTACAACAGGCAGATGAAAGAATTTTTGAAGAAATGGGTGGTAAAGTAAGGCGATACCGGCTGAGTGAAGTAAACCGGGATCAGGTTTCAGGCATAAAACTACCGCAGTTTCATTTACATGTTCAGCAGAATACTATATTCAATACCGGGTTAGAGCTTTTGAGCCAGGAGCCGCTGTTGCATAATTTTAAGCTAAGCAATGAAGATATTAAGATCGACTTTGAACAGATCTCGTCGGACCTATATCAAGTGGATATTGAAGAAACAGGCCGCAGTCAGTATGATGCCCGCTTTACGCGGATAGAAGATTCCATGGTTAAGGAACCTGTGGTGGCTTATATCTTATCTAAACCTAAAGAGAGTCGGGTAAAGGATATCGCCCACCAACTCATCAGGATCATTGGCGATATGTACCCTATACCAGATCAGGAAATCCGTATTTACGTAGAACGAATCCTCGGCGCATTGAATGCTGAGCAGCTACAGGATATTCTTTTCAGAAAATGGAGCTATGCTGATAAAATCAAACTAAAAATTAAGCAACATGCCGACAATTATGCCGAAGAGCGGTTTAATGACCTTATCAAGATCGGCAAAATAACTACCGAACCGTCGTGGCATTTTCCCGAAATGATAATTCCGGGTAACACCGGCGCCTCCATCAGTAAATCTTTATACGAGCGCGAGGGAACCATGAATGATTTTGAAACGTCCGTCATTACCGCTATAGCCGCATTACCCAACATTGCGTTCTGGCACCGCAATCTGGGTCGGGGTAAGGGGTTTTGCATTAACGGATATAAATCCAATCACTATCCCGATTTTATTGTGGGTACAAACTCTGGTCGTATTATTTTGATAGAAACTAAGGGTGATGACAGGGATAACTCAGACAGCCAGGCAAAATGCCGGCTGGGTAATAGATGGGAAGAGCTTGCGGGCGGCCAATTCCGGTATTTTATGGTATTTGATCAAAAGCATGTACCAGGAGCACACCATAAAGATAAAGCCAGGGAACTGATAAGTCAACTATAAAAGATTAGCCATGATCAAGAGAACGCTTCACTTTAGTAATCCGGCCTATTTGAGTTTAAGAAATGGTCAGCTCATTATTGATCTCCCGCATTTAAAAGTGTTGGGCGATGAAGAAACTAAAAAATCAGTCCCGATTGAGGATATAGGTGTTATAGTGCTTGATCATCAGCAAATCACTATTACGCATGGTTGCATGGCGGCGTTATTGGATAATAATGCGGCCCTGATCACCTGTGATAACAGCCATCACCCCGTTGGTATGATGCTTCCGCTGGATGGGAATGATACGCAAAGCGAGCGGTTTCGGTACCAGATTGATGCCTCGCAACCCTTGAAGAAGCAATTGTGGCAACAAACAGTACAGGCCAAAATTCTGAACCAGGCGGCAGTATTAGCCGAACGCGGCATAGACCACGATAACATGCTTTACTGGGCAAAATCGGTCCGTTCCGGTGACCCTGACAATTATGAGGGCCGGGCAGCAGCCTACTATTGGAAAAGCGTGTTCCCCAAAAAAGTGGAGTTCTTTAGAAACCGTGAAGGTAATCCGCCTAATAATTTATTGAATTATGGATATGCAATACTTCGGGCGATAGTAGCACGCAGTTTGGTTTGTTCTGGCTTGTTGCCCACATTAGGCATTCATCATCGCAATAAATATAACGCCTATTGCCTTGCGGACGACATGATGGAGCCCTATCGGCCCTATGTAGATAAAATAGTTTTGAGGATTATTGATAACGGCGAAAATTTTCTAGAACTAGGAAACTCCATTAAATCGCAATTATTGGGTATTGCCACGGTCGACGTACAATTTGAAAAAGGCCGTAGTCCACTAATGGTCGGTTTAACAAACACTGCAGCTTCGCTCGCCCGGTGTTACGAAGGCCGAAGCCGCAAGTTGGTGTACCCATTAATGAAGAATTTCAACGCCAAAAAAGGAATGTTTTATCAGCAGGGAGAAGAAAGTTTTTTGGCCGATGCAGCTGAAGAGCAAGTGAGATATGAACCCGAACTGAATGATGAGGACGAGGAATTACCTTTTTGATAAATGCGTTTAAACGAATATCGGATCTTGTGGATATTAGTATTTTTTGATTTGCCAACTGAAACCAAAAAGGACAGGAAGATCTATGCCACGTTTCGTAAGAATATTATGAAGGATGGATTTAGCATGTTCCAGTTTTCGATATACCTGCGTCATTGCAGTAGCCGGGAAAATGCCGATGTTCACATTAAACGTGTAAAAAAAATATTGCCGCCAAAAGGCCATGTAGGCATAATGACCATAACTGATAAACAATTTGGCATGATGGAACTCTATTACGGCAAAGACGAAAAGACATTGCCCGAGACCCCGCAGCAATTAGAATTATTTTAGAATTTAAAATCCGGAAGCCGCAGCAACCGGATTTTTTTAATTCTAAATTTTGACACAACTTACTGATAACCTGGTTTTTAATTTGGGGTATGTTGTCCCAAATATCAGTTGTCAAAGAATTGAAAGCAAATCACAACGATTGAATACGTAGGATAAAATATGGCACGGTTGTCCCAAATATCAGTTGTCAAAGAATTGAAAGCAAATCACAACTACCTTCTTCGGTATAATGATTAATTACTGTTGTCCCAAATATCAGTTGTCAAAGAATTGAAAGCAAATCACAACACCCAAACTCGATGTTCGCAAGTAATAACCGTTGTCCCAAATATCAGTTGTCAAAGAATTGAAAGCAAATCACAACAGGTAGGCAGATGTTCTCTTAATCTGTGGGGTTGTCCCAAATATCAGTTGTCAAAGAATTGAAAGCAAATCACAACGGATACGGAAACAAGGAAAAAGATTGGCAAGTTGTCCCAAATATCAGTTGTCAAAGAATTGAAAGCAAATCACAACTACGGCGTTAGTCCTTGTACTGTTACTTCGTTGTCCCAAATATCAGTTGTCAAAGAATTGAAAGCAAATCACAACCTACGCAAACAAACAAGAAACAAATGCATAGTTGTCCCAAATATCAGTTGTCTAAGAATTGAAAGCAAATCACAACAAAGCCGGTGTTGCATCAATCATTTTTTGAGTTGTCCCAAATATCAGTTGTCAAAGAATTGAAGGATGTGCAAATAGCCACCATATTTTGATAATTCTAGAATATTTTTCAGATCTCCCGAAAAGCAAGAAGCCTGCAAATTTAAATTTGCAGGCTTCTTAGCGGAATGGACGGGACCGTGACCATTCGTGTAAGTTATTATCTTACAAGCATTTATATTTTAGAATACCTATTAGTCACCGTGGAGGTCACGGATTAACTATAAGGGATTTTGAGACGATTTAAAGAACTTTTGTTAAATCAAATATACGATTTTGACCCGAACTTTCGGTCATAAAATCTAACTTTATTTTATGATTTATAAACTTTATAGAAAAGCTACGGATGACGATGCAGGTCAAGTATTAGCTATTGTTGCGCAAGAAAAGGAGATCGTCGATATTGATGATATTGAAGTTTTTCTATTCAAAAACGGAACGCCGGTAGAGTCTGAAATATATACCGGTGACAGTATGAAACTGAACGGCGAGGGAAGACCATTGTGGTCTGTAGTAACCTGGCCTTTTAATCATAAATGGAAAGAAATCGCCGCAGCGGATGATTTGCTGGAATGGTCAAAAGAGTTCAAAGCGGGCAATGATACAACTGTTGGAAATTTACAAAAGTATTTTGAGTGATCAATGTTGAACGAGTGTTTATCGATTCATTTGTTATATAATTACATATAACTGTAATTACATAAATCTACAATTATGGAATTATAGTTTTATGTAGTCCATCTTTTTTTGTGCTTATCGAAGAAAAACTAAGTGAGGTATATTTAATGGTTTTCCATTTAGGTTTGAACCTATAACAGTCTGTAGATACAGGTTATATCGTTTTCTGGATTATTAACCAGGTTTTCATTCTTAATTGATTTGCGCTCACATTTATCAAAAATTTTCAAGTGATCGAGATATTTTTCAAGCCATTTTTCTTGGGTTTGCATTTCCTTTTTTGAAAAAAGACGTTCCGTTTCTGAAAAGGCTAATCTTTCAAATCCTGATGGAATGAACAAATTATCTAAATCGGATAAAGTAAAATAATGCTTAAAATATTCATAATTGTCTGGGTTACTTGGATCATTCCTATAATATTTATCCGAATGAGCCCACACATAAACAATTGAGCCTTTCACCAAATTTCGCTTCAATTCAGTTATTATCTTTTGGCATTCCATCAAATTAAAAAAATGTAAAATGTTGGCGAGAAAAACTACAGCGTAGATTCCTGAAGGCAATGGCTCACTTAATAAAGTAAGGTTGTGCAGTTCAATATTTGCGTTAATTGCGGGAAGCGCATCTAATCTTTCTCTTAATAAGTTCAGTTGGTGTTGATCATTGTCAAAGCCTAATAGCTTCCTTGGTGTATTGATGTAATCAAAGAGGAATGTCGTTTGACCACATCCGATATCAACAATGGCCCCATCGACAAATTCATTTTCATAGTGCCGTAAAGGATTGTGTATTTCCCTGATCAAATCATCGGTCGTGTAATTCTCTGAGTAGGCCTCCCAATATAGGCGCATTTGTACATCCATAAGGTTAAATTACAAAATCAAATTTCAATTAGTCAACTTTCCTTCTACTTCCTACCTGCATTAACTAACCCAACAAAAACTTCCACTCCGACTCGGACGCACTCGGAGCATATCACGGTTCCTGAAACCCACCTTTGCCTATGTAATTCTACAATTACAGAATTGAAGATTTATGTATCTACAAACATTTAGAAATATATTTTTATGGCAAAGATCATCACCCTCGCCCATCAAAAAGGCGGAGTAGGAAAAAGCACATTGGCCTTAAATCTGGCTTTGTGTTTTAAAGACCAGTTAAGGGTCGCATTAGTCGACTCGGATTTACAGGGCAGCTTATATCATGTACGAGAGGATTTCCCTGACCTGGAAATTCTGGCGGCTGATAAGGTAAGTGATATCCCGAAATTGGATTACGACCTGATTATAATTGACACGCCTCCATATTTGTCTAATAAATTGACTGACCTGTTTTTAATATCAGATTTTGTTCTGGTTCCGACAAAAGCCGGATTCTTCGATGTCATGGCGATACGCGCAACGCTGGCATTGATCAGATTCGCGCAGGCCAAAAAGCCTGCATTGAAAGCCGGGATAGCCCTTAATATGATCAAATACCGATCCGGTGTTACAAAAGATGTTTCTGAACTATTAAATGATATGGGTACGCCGCTACTAAAGACAATGATTCACGACCGGGTAAGTATAACGCGGAGCGCGATCACAGCAGGAATTTTATCAGGCTCTGATCAGAAAGCAAAGGAAGAATTTACATCCCTTGCAGAGGAAGTTGTCGATTACATAAGTGCATAATTGCAGCAATGCAGATTTATGTAATTACATAAATGCAGTAATATGCAAAACTATATTGAAAGGCAATGGAAGATTATAAAAAGAAATTGGGGGGACTTGCCGACAAGCTAAAAAAGGACTCGCCTAAAACGCCGATTCAGGAAGTTCACCCTGTCAAGGAAATTGAAGAACCTAAAGAAGCGGAAGCACAACTTAACGTATGGATTCCCAAAAGTCTGTTAAAAAAAATGAAAGGCTATGGGATTGAACACGACCTTTCATTAAAGGACATCAACATCCTGGCACTTCAATCATTCCTCAAAGTTAACTTGGTAACGTCTATTGAAAAACAATCTTAAATAAGTATCAGCCATTATGGAGTTTGCTAAATCGTTAGACTTGTGAGGACTTAAACTGCTGTCTTTTTGCAGTTAGCAAGATGTACGTTTGTACCACAAACTAATCTTGCCTTCCTCCAAAGTCGTCAGGTAATAGCTATCAAACACTCCGAAGTCGGTTTGATTAAAGAGAATAAATCCAATGAGCGACACAGGAGAAAATAGGTCGAAATGGGTAAAGATCAGGTTAAAACCAACAGAACAAACCCTAATAGAACAACGGTATAGGAAAACGACATTCCAGTGTATGAGCGAATATGCCCGCGCTCTATTATTAGGAAAGCCGGTAACCATTTTAAATCGGGATAAATCGTTAGATGATCTTTTAGAAGAGTTAATGCTGTTGCGGAAAGAACTCAACGCTATCGGCAATAATCTGAACCAGGCAGTACGAAATATTAACAGCGCTCACGGAGCCGCTGATAACCGGTTATGGGAAAATCTGTTATTGATAATCAATAACAAGCTTGAACCTTCCGTAATTGAGATCAAAGATCGAATAAATACATACGCCACTTTATGGTCGCAAAAATTGAAAGCGGGAAAAGTATAATTGGCGCTTTGAATTACAATGAGCGCAAAGTCAAAGTTGGAAAAGCCAATTTGATAATGGCCCAGCTATACCCAAAAGAACCGCGGCTATTGAGTTTTGACGACAAGTTATTTCGCTTAACCGATCTCGCGGCCAGAAATGTAAGAACTAAAACGAACACGGTTCATCTATCGTTGAACTTTGATCTTTCAGAAAACTTGCCGGAAGAAACGCTTTGCCAGATTGCTGAAGCCTACATGGAAAAAATTGGTTTCGGCCAGCAGCCATTTTTGGCCTACCAACATTTTGACGCAGGTCATAACCATATTCATATTCTCACGACTAATATTACTGCCGATGGAACGAGGATCAGTTTACATAACATCGGCAAACTTAAATCTGAGCCTGCCAGAAAAGCAATCGAACAAGAATATGGCTTGGTAAAAGCAGAAGATCAGGCCCGGTCAATCAATGTTCAAAAAAATGTGAGGCCATTAATTTATGGTGGTACCGATACAAAGAGGGCAATCAGCAATATCGTAAGTCATGTTTCCCAAACTTACAAATTTACCAGCCTTGCCGAGTTTAACGCGGTTTTGGTAGGATATAATGTGATTGCTGACCGCGGGCCAAAGGAAACGGTAATGTTTGATCGCGGCGGTTTACGTTATTGGGCTTTAGATGACCAAGGGAATAAAACAGGTGTCCCCCAAAAAGCAAGTTCTCTCTATAAAAAACCCACGTTGAAATTATTAGGGGAGCGGTTTAAGTTGAACGAATATTTAAGGAAGCCTTTTAAGAATAGCCTATCCAACATCATTGACAGGGCCGTAGAAAAAGTTGGCTCACATCTGGAACTCAAAGCCATATTAAAGAATAATGCAATCGAGCTGCTAATCCGTCAAAATGCCGAAGGTAGGGTGTATGGATTAACGTTTATAGATCGAAATAATAAGGTGGTCTTTAACGGGAGTGACTTGGGGAAATCCTACAGCGCAGCCGCAATTGAGGCACGTTATGAACAGGATCATCTTAGAAAGGTGGATAGGGAAAAAACAGCAGTGGAGCATCACCCCGCCACTGATGATATTCTCAAAGCTTCAGAAAATCAGCCAACCTCTTTGGATTTTTTGGGTGACCTGTTAAGCACAACTGAACAGGCAAATAACCAAAGTCTATTTGATCGGCATAAAAAGAAAAAACGCAGACGTCTAAAACTTTAAAAACTAAGATCATGCAAACTGGAGAAAACGAACAAGCGCTCAGGAAGATTATGGACTTCACCAGGTTTTTAGCGGTGGCAATCCTCATCCTGCATTTTTATTTTAGCTGCTATGCGGCATTTCGAGAACTGCACCTCTCCCACAAGGTGACTGATCATATTATGCTCAACATTTTTAAGTTCCGCCTATTTAGAAACGGGCTGGTCTCCAAAGCAACTGCTCTATTATTGCTCATCGTTTCTTTGATCGGAACCAAGGGCAAAAAAGATGAAAAGATCACATGGAAAAGAAATCTAATTTACGCCGGATTAGGACTGGCCATCTATTTTTTAAGTGGTCTATTATTTCATTTAACGCTTTCGACATTGTACACAGCCACGTTATACATCGGGTTGACAGCAACCGGATTTCTATTAATCCTATCCGGAATCAGTAAAATGTTCCGCATCATAAAGATCAAACTAACCCATGATGTTTTTAATTCGGAAAACGAAACTTTCCCGCAGGAAGAAAGGAAACTGGAGAATGAATACTCGGTTAATCTACCCGCTCGGTATAATTTTAAAGGCAAGGTCAAGGATAGTTGGATCAATATGATCAATCCATTTCGCGGCTCTTTGGTGTTAGGTACACCAGGTGCGGGTAAATCCTATTTCGTGATCCGGCATATTATTACACAGCACATTAAAAAGGGCTTCAGTATGCTGATATACGATTTCAAGTTTGATGACCTGTCGGTCATCGCCTATAATGCCCTGCTGAAATATTCAGGAGCTTATAAAAAGAAGCCGAGTATCTGGTTCATCGATTTCGATAACATCAAGCATCGGTGTAATCCTTTAGACCCAGACCGGATGGAAGACATTACTGATGCGATGGAATCAGCGCGAACTTTCATGCTGGGGCTGAACCGCGAATGGATTAAAAAACAAGGCGATTTCTTCGTCGAATCCCCCATCAATTTTGTAACCGCCCTTTTCTGGTTCCTAAAGAAATATGAGGACGGAAAATACTGCACTTTACCACACGCCATCGAACTTGCCCAGGTCGATTACGAAAAGCTGTTTGCGTTATTGCAAAAAGAGCCTGAAATAGAAGTGTTGATCAATCCTTTTATTTCGGCTTGGCGGAATGAGGCTTACGACCAATTGGAAGGTCAGATAGCCAGTGCGAAAATTAGCATGGCGAGACTCGTTTCACCAGCTTTGTACTATGTGCTTTCCGGTAATGATTTTTCACTCGATCTAAACAATCCCGATGAACCTAAGATAATATGCCTGGGTAATAATCCGCTGAAACAACAGGTATATGGAGCAGTTCTCAGCTTATACATTTCACGTGCGATCAAACTCGTGAACCAGAAAAATAAGCTAAAGAGTAATCTGATTTTTGACGAGTTTCCTACCATTTATTTTAACAACATCGATAGCCTGATCGCGACCGCCCGTAGCAATAAGGTGGCTACTACTTTGGCAGTACAGGATTACAGCCAATTGAAAAAGGACTATGGCCGGGAACAGGCAGAGGTGATCATGAACATTGTTGGCAATATTATTTCCGGACAGGTCACCGGTGATACGGCGAAGCAGTTGAGTGAACGGTTTGGGAAGATTATGCAGGAACGCCAGAGCGTATCGATCAATAGCCAGGATACTTCAATAAGTAAATCGACACAATTAGATTTCGCTATTCCGGCTTCAAAGATATCAACGCTGTCCTCGGGGGAATTCGTTGGCCTGGTAGCGGATAACCCGGATGAAAAGATAGACTTAAAGGTTTTTCACAATGCAATTGTCAACGACCACGATGCATTAAAAGCCGAAGCTGATAATTACCGGGCAGTTCCCATCATTAGAAGGGTTGACAGTGATATTCTTACTTCAAATTATTTTTCAATTAAGGCTGATATTGAAAGCATCATACATAAAGAATCACTGGTAAAAAGCGATTAATATCGCAACCAGGGGTGGTAAGGGGTAGTTGCGTTTTTACCATATTGGAATTATATTATTGATTAAAAAAGGATTGAACCGCCTTGCGCACAGGTTAATTGCTAATTTTCATAAAAGGAAATCTTCATTAAACTTACTACCCTTTTATACCTGTTTTTAGGTTCGGATAAACATTTTCTTTGATATGACTTTTAAATCAGCCATGAAAAAAGACATAATAAAAGAAATATGCGCGGCATTGATAGTAGTATTATTTGTCTATACCGCAGTTAGTAAACTGCTTGACATGAATCGTTTTATTTCTACCATTAGTGTTAGTCCGTTTCCATTCATGAGGACTTTCGCTCCTTTTTTAGGATGGATTGTTCCTTTCATTGAAATTATTCTTGCATTTTTATTGATTACATCAAAATATCAACGAATCGGCTTCTTTGGATCCGCGATTCTATTGTTTCTATTTGAAATTTATATCGGATCATTACTGGTTTCAGGTCTTCATTTACCTTGCTCATGCGGTGGTGTGATATCTAAACTTTCCTGGAAACAACATCTAATTTTTAACCTTTTTTTTATTGTCTTAAGTCTTATACCCTATTACCTCGAAAACCGTAGGGATCGAAGAATTGGTAAGACCGTGACAACATAAACATAAAGAACTTTCGCGCGGAAACAGGTGAACCGTTACCTGTCTACAAAACGGATTTCATTTATAATTTAAATTTAAAATCATGAAAAACTTTAAAATGGGCTTGATGGCTTTAGCCCTAACATTCGCTATTGGATCAGCGTTTACTACAAAAGCAACTGCACACAAAAAAGCATTTGCAGGATTGTTTTGGTATCAGGTAGATGCTAATCAGAAAACCGTTGGATCACCAATCTACAGCAACGACACTAAAGCCCAGGCATTAGCTGAACCTACTCAGGAGTGTGATGACAGTGCATCCAATATGTGTGAATTTGGATCTACCAATGGCAGCCTTCCTACCGGTACTTCAGCTGCAGGTGCAGATGCGGATCACCGCATAAATCTTACAGAATAGTATTATGGAGGCAGATTACAGTCTGCCTCCATAATTTACTTTTGATCGGAGATAACCAATACGTCTATGAGTTTTGACTTTTTTACCAAGGCTAAATTATATTTTTTTAAGGCTTCTTGCCATTCATTGAAGTCCATATCGTCAAGCACGGTTCCATTTATTTTTAAGTCAACATTGTAATTAATTCCAGTTTCATCAAAAAATGGGGCCTTCAAATTATACTCCACAAAGTCCCTTAAAATCATAGTAAAATTAGAAAACGGCTCATTTCTGAGATTTCGAAGGCTTTCGGTTTCAGTCGAATGGGCGTCAGTCATTTTGTGGAAGTTATTGAAACTCTTACCTCCTTTCGATTTAAGTTCGTCATTATTTCCCTCGGAAATTAATGCATAAATCTCAACCATTCTTTTTTCGACTCTTGAATTCAATTGAAAATAGTTATCCAAGTCATCTTTCATCTTTTTGTATAAATCACCTCTAAAATCATTTGGTTCAAAAAGTTGATAGTTGTAACAATTTTCATCCCTCCATTTGGCCGCGTCCTCACCTCGTAAATTTGGCTTTTTAACAAACTTGTCAATATTACCCACTTCTAATACGACTCTACCCGGAGAATAAACATCCAAATCCTTATGTAAGGAATCACTAAAGGCACGTTGATAAAGAAATGGTATTGGCCCTCTTTCAAACAGGTGTTTGGTATTAGAATTCAATTCAGGTTGCATCCGCAATGAATCTGATTTATACCTGCAAATGGTTGAAGCATATAAAACAAGGCTTTTATACCTTTCGTCAATAAAGCTCGCGTATACATTTTTGCTTGCTTTTCTATAAGTCGCCTTTCCAGAGTTTAGCGTTTTTTTTAAATTTTCTCTCGTTAAATCTTCAGGATTGCCATTAAGAAGCAATTTACCAGATGACGAAATCCACACCTGAAATGGAACACCTGTATGGGGAAAAAGACTGTCCAAATACTTTGCGTTTGTTATAAAAGGCAGGTCTGGCTTGAAAACATGGATGTGGGTTTTAAAGAACTTTTGCACCTCTTGAAAACTCAAAGCAGAAACAGGCAAAATTTGAATCTGATTGTTAAATTCTTTCTGCAGAGAATCCAGGTAGCGAAAGGCACCAATACACGGTGCGCAATAAGGACCCCAAAAATCAAGTATAATTAATTTACCTCGGAAGTCATTTAATTTTATTGTACCTGCTTTTATATTGTACGTATTCGAAAAATTCAAATTTGGAACTGGCTCACCGACCTTTACTTCATGAACTTGAGCGAAAACTCCACTGATCATTGAAAAAATTGTTGCAGAATATAGGAGGATTAATTTTCTCATGCTATATGTTATTGATAGGATGGATTTTGTGTCAGATGATTATTGTATATGATCTGCTGATTTGGAATAGGAAACAATGCTTTATAGGGCTGCCAGTTATTTTTTTCTACCGATAAAACAGCATCAATCAGACCTGACCGTTTAAGGTCAAACCAACGATGACCCCATTCGGCGAACAGTTCAACTCGCCGTTCTTGATAGACTGCGTTAATAACTTGCGTCTGAGATAATGATGTAGTCAAAGCCGTTAAGCCTGCCCTCAAACGGATTATATTAAGGTCGGCTATTGCTTGCGGTAACTGGTTTAAATTCGCCTCTGCTTCTGCCCGTATAAGGTATTGTTCAGCCAGTCGCAGGACGACATCATATTCAGTAATTGAAGTGGTTGTTCTATTCTTAAATTTAGCAGGATAATAATATAAAGTTCCTGCTAAGGTGTTAGCACCTAACCAAATTGACTTGCGCCTGTCTCCCGCTTCAAAAGAATTCAGTAAATAGCTGTTGATTGCAAAGGCTGGTTTTGATGTTGATGAAGCCGGTATGAATGTTGAACCCTCGGCAGAGTTTCTGCTCTCGCTTGGACTGGCTATTTCCCATATCGTTTCTTGACTATTTATTGTAAATACTTTGGTAAGATCAGTAACCAGACTATAAGTATTAGAGTTGATAACTGATGAAGCTTGTATTATGGCATTTGCCCAATCCTTTTGGTACAGGTAAACCCTTGATAATAGAGCAGTTGCCACCATTGCATTGGGGCGGGATTTTCCTTGACTTGGATAGGAGCTGGCCATTAAACCTTGGGCGTTAATAAGATCAGAAACGATCTGTTTATATATTTCCGCAACCGGAGTCCTGGGTAACAAACTGCCAACCTGATAGTCTTTGGTCAAAATCAACGGAACGTCACCATAAAGGTTAATTAGATAGAAGTAAGTTAAAGCCCTTATAAATTTGACCTCGCCCAATAACTGATTCTTAACATTAGAACTTACTCCATTGGAGTTGTTAAGCCCGTCAATAATTGCATTTGTTCTATAGATAACATTATATGGCGATGACCAAAAAATGCCGCTGATTGTACCGTTGGTTGAAGGAATCAAGTTCTGATAAAAGGGGTCGTAATTTGTACTTGCAGAAGTGTTATATATGTCATCCGCTGAAAGGCCGCCATAGATACTTAAACCTCCATTGAACATTGAGGGTGTGGCGGTCCGAAGTTGTACATATATTCCATCAACTGCAGATAAAGCTGTATTGTCATTGCTGAAAACCGCATCTGATGTGATCAGTTGATTTGAAGGACTAATGGAAACGAATTTCTTACAGGCGCAAATTGAAAAGGCGACCCATAATCCGAGTAGTATGTTTAGTCTTAGTTTCATATTAATTAGATTAAAGGGTGAATTGGAGGCCAGCCGTGAACGTTTGTAATGGTGGCAACAATGCTGATTGGTTTTCAGGATCAGCTCCCAGGTATTTGGTGAAAGTCACCAAATTTTGTCCTTGAAGATATATTCTGACGCTCGAAAAATTTGCTTTTTTTACCCATCCTGCCGTAATTTGATAAGAGATTGCGACATTTTTTAGGCGCAAATACGATGCGTCGGATATGATTGCATCAGAACTTTTCAAATAATTGTTAATGGCGTTATAGGCTGGGCCTGAAGTTTCAGTAAATTTTTCGACAGTCGTTAAATCACCCGGTTTTTGCCACCTATTCAGAACATTATCAGGTTGGTTAAAAAAAGCCGTTCCGGGTACAATCAAGTTATTAAGATAGTTTCGGCCATCCTGTTTCCGAAATTCCCAAAAGAAACTAAGGTCCCAGCTTTTGAACCTCAAATTATTCTGGATGCCCCCGTATAATTGAGGATCTGTGCTTTTATGAATTATACGATCAGCCGTATTATAGATGCCATTATTGTCAACATCTAAAAATTGGTATACACCACTTGAGGGATCAATTCCAGTATAATGATAAAGCGGGGTAGCCGATAGTGGTTGCCCTATTGTGTAAACATTTGAATAAGTACTGTTAGCCAATCCTGGGAAACTAATTAATTTGTTTTTGGGTATCGTGAGGTTTGCTGTTGTTGACCAGCTGAAATTGGTAGTATGAAAATTTGTACTGGTTACCTGGAACTGCCAGCCCGTATTTTGTATTTCCGCATCAAGGTTCTCAAGAACGGATGTAAAACCTGTTTGCGATGGCAGGGTATAGTTTACTAATTGGCTGTTGGAATAATTTCGATAATATTCAACTGTGAACAGCAACCGGTCTTTCCAAAAGCCAAGATCAAGTCCTAAAGTTAGTTTTTCATTTTTTTCCCATGAAAAGTTAGGATTGTATAGTGACGTCGGATTTAAAATGCTTACGCCTTGATATGTTGTTGTCCCCGGCGACCATGTATCCAAATATCGGTAATCACCAATTTGATCATTTCCGGTAACGCCATAGCTGGCCCGGAGTTTTCCAAAGCTTAAACTGGTAAGGTTGTCGGCAAAAAAGCGTTGTCCACCGAAAAGCCAGGCAGCTCCGATGGCACCAAAATTACTAAATTGCTTCTCCGGTCCGAAACGGCTTGATCCATCCCTGCGACCACTAATATTAAGCACATATTGATCAGCATACACGTAGTTAATTCTGCCATATATTCCCTGATATTTGTACTCTCCATCGGTATTTAATGTTTGTGACGAACCAGCGGCCGCGATCGATTTTAATAGCAGGTCGCTGCTGTAGTTGCTTGCTGTGACGTTGATACCGCTGCTTGTTTTATCTTGCCAGGTACCTCCCAATAATACTTCAATCCTGCTGCCCTTATAGCGCTTATTGTAATTCAATTGAGGTTCAACGATCCAGCTTTTTTGAACTGAATTACCGAAATAGCTAAATGGTAATTGACCAAGATTTGGATCGAGTGAAACACTTGGAAATGTCGCGACTTCGGCGCTGTTGACCATATTGTAACCTAAATTCACTTTGAAACTTAGGTCAGTAGAAAATTTGTATGTGGATTGTAAGCTACTATTAAGGTTCTGAAAGTTGCCTTCATAAGTCTGATATTTGAAAGCAAGGGGATTTGCATTTAGAATGCCGGAATTAATGTATGGTACGCCGCCATCGCCCCATGCAAGTTTACCCTGATCATCATAAAGTCTTAAGTTCGGCGCTGTGTTGATATAACTGGAAAGGTCTGTTCCAGGCAAATTATTTTTATCTGATAGGTAACTTGCAGACAGGTTGATCGAAAACTTCTTATTGATTGAATTGTGATTTACGTTAAAGTGAAATGAGCCTTTTTGATCTGCGTTAGTAGTAGGATATACTGTAGTTTCGCGGTGATACCCTCCACCTATAAAAAATTGAGTTGTTTGATCCCCGCCTGAAACAGAGAGCTGAGCGTCTGTTAAATGTGCTGTGTTACCGGTTAATAATTTTTTGAAATTTGTATAACGCGTAGTATCCCATACCGTAATATCTGGTGCATTAGTAGCATCAGGGGTAAGTCCATCATTTTTTAAAGCCTCTTTACGCATCTCAACATATTGTTGAGTGTTTAGGTAATTCATCATTCGGGTAACATGACTTACTCCACTATAAATATTGCCGGAGACTGTAGTTCTACCTGCTTTCCCTTTTTTTGTCGTAATCAAAATAACTCCATTCGCACCGCGTGAACCATAAATTGCAGTTGCATCGGCATCTTTTAAGATTTCGATGCTTTCGATATCATTTGGATTAATAAGACTGAATGGGCTAATTCCATTTGCAGTGGTTGAACTAAAACCAGCGGCCGATGGTACTTGGCTGATTGAAGAATTACCAGGAGCAAATGGCACTCCGTCAATAACAAAAAATGGATCTGCTCCCTGTAACAGGGAACTCTGCCCATTCAGTTGTACTTTATAAGAGGAACCGCTCACCCCACTATTTTGCGTGATCAGTAAGCCCGGAACACGACCTTCAAGGGCTCCTAACGGATTTGAAACGGGCTGTTTTTCAATATCAGCAGATTTGACAGAGGACACGCTGCCTGTTAATAGTCGCTTTGTTGTCTGTCCGTAAGCAATTATTTGAACCTCATTTAATGGACTCGAAGTAACTTCTAAAACTATAATAAGTGGCTCTTGCTTGGAACGAGGAATCGGGATTTCTCTTGTTTGAAAACCGATGAAACTGATAATTAACACATCCTCTTCGGCTAAAGATTTTATTTCAAAAAAGCCTTCTGAGTTAGAATTGGTAACGATGTTTTTCCCTTTGATTCTTACAGTAGCGCCAATAATAGGCAGCCCCTTGCCGTCCTTAATAAATCCAGAAACGTCAAAAACTTGCTTTGATAGGGAATTATCCAGTTTTGCCTCACGTTGCTTTTCAGTTACAATGATTATTTTTTCTTGCATAGTGTAAACGAGGGGTTGATCTGCAAAAATTTCATCTAATACTTTTGTAACCGGTTCATTTTTCACATCAAGTGTTACGGGTTTAGAAATGGCAAGTATTTTGCTTGTTGCCAAGAAGTCTAAACCAGTTTGCTTTCCAATATCAATGAAAACTTTTCTAAGTGGCGCATTCTTTTCTTTAAGGGTAACCGTCTGCGCCATTGTTGAAGCGCGAGCTTGAAGCATGGTAAAGATGGTGATGATGACTATCGTCTTTATAATTCGACAGCTTTGATAAACGCGCAGGGGAACTCGCGCCTTACTTTTTGGGTAAAACTTATACATTTGTAGTACATGGGTTTAACTGGCTGCATTCATTTTCCAGATGGGGCAGCCATGTAGATTAATAGTTTATGGTTATTGATCGCCTATAAGTCAAGGGTACCGGTGACAGCCGGTACCCTGGCTTTAATTAACTATACTGATCCTTTCTTACTTCATTACGGTGATCCTCCTTCCCTCCAGTTTGAAATGGACAGTTTTTGTAGCCTCCAGGGCCTTTATCACCTGGCTGATATTTTTGTTGCGGGAGATGTTCCCGTCAAGTCCTTCATTTTTGATAGTATCCTGATATTCAACTTGTACATCATACCATCGGCTTAGTTTGCGCATGATACTGCCGATTGGTTCATCATCAAATTGGAAATAGCCATTTTTCCATGCCATTACCTCGTCAATATCTACTGAAGCAATATGAATCTGATTACCATTAATGATAGATTGCTGTCCTGGCGTGAGCATAGCCGGACGTTTGTTTCCCGTTAAGGTTACTTTAACCTTTCCTTCCAATAAAGTGGTTTTTACTGAAGGTTCGTCGCTATAACTATTAATATTGAAATGGGTGCCTAATACTTCCACCTGTTGATTACCCGAGATGACAATAAATGGGTGCGCGGCATCTTTAACGACTTCAAAATAGGCTTCTCCGTCCAGCCTCACGATCCGTTTTTGTTGGTTATTAAATGTGTTCGGAAAATGAAGGGTGGATCCTGAATTTAGCCAGACATCGGTCCCGTCTGGCAATTTTACTTCCCACTGTCCGCCTTTAGGGGTAGCAAGCGTATTAATTTGATTAGGGATGTCATCTTTTCCATTAAACTCAAATTGTGTAATGCCATTAGCTGTTTTAGTTATTAATAGGCCTCGCGTTGCTACTAATCTGCCATTGGATGCATCGGTTAAGTTGATCCGTTGATGATTAGACAGGGTAAGTGTGGCTTTATTTTTTCCGGGAGGAAGGTCATTCGCGAGCGGTTGTTGAGGCGCGCTTTGGTGACGGTTGATGAACATAAATACAGTGCTGATGAGAATCCCGATTAGCACAGCAGCGGCAGCTAAGCGAAGGCCAATTTTTGGGAAGGCTTTTTCGTTGCCCGGTAGCTTCAGAAAGATGAGGTTTTTCGCCGCTTTAAGTTTATGCTGATTTATTAATTCATTATGTTCATTATGCTGCAAATACCAACTCTCCAGTAGGGCTTTTTCTTCATCAGTGCACGTGCCATCATGGTACTTTATAAACAGCTTCTTAAGTTCTTCTTTTTTCATAGCTAAATGCTGAATACCTATTAAAGGCTAAGTCGGTAGTAGCGATAAAAAAGGAAGGTTATACGGCTAATAATTTAATTTTATATTGCAAACTGTTCTTTACCAGATGGTTATATGTAATTGTTTGTGATGTTTTTTAAATGCTGTGATATGCTTCGCATCAATGCTTAGCTTTATAACTTCAATATCTTTTAAAGAGTTATGCCCTTCACCTTTGCTCATCCCGCTATAGTCCTTCCTTTCGGCAAAATGCCGAAGCGTTGGATTTCGATGACTGGTTTGATAATCGGAAGCATGGTTCCTGACTTCGAGTACTTTTTGCGTATGCGTGTAAAGAGCATCTATAGTCATACATGGCCAGGATTAATTTGGTTTGATTTACCAATTGGGCTGTTGTCATTGTTTATATACCAAATTGTTGTAAAGGAACAGATTATCTTGCACCTACCGCCCAGCTTAAATGGCCGACTGTCAAAGTATCGCGGGGTTAACTATACAGGATCAACTTTTCATTATTTAATTGTTGTGATTCTTTCGATTTTATTTGGAGGTGCAACGCATATTATATGGGATGCCTTTACACATCCGGATGGTTATTTTGTGTCCGTGTTGCCAGTGTTATCTAATTTTATACAATTTGGCAGCCATCGATTCTTTATTTATAAAATAATCCAACATGGAAGTACGGTAACTGGCGTGGTCATAATTTTTATGGTAACATATTCCTTGCCACCAAGAAATGCGAAAGCAAATAATCGGTATGTGCTAAATTATTGGTTACAAATTATTAGTATTTCGGTGGTGACAATTATCGTAAGGCTGCTGAGCGGTTTATCATACCATCAATATGGCGATGTAATAGTTACGGGAATTGCGGGGGGATTTATAGGTTTGATTATAACATCACTTTTGAATAAATTGAGATCAACATGAAAAAGGCATCTACGTTTATTGCTCTATTTGTCACATTATTAATTAACAATGGATTTGCTCAAATCGCATCTTCTACAAACACTATAGCCCTCAGTAAAACCGAAATTATTGGCGTATGGCAAATAAACAATGCTACCACTGGGAACGGATTGGCTGAGTGTTTTAGGTTTTACTCTAATGGGAAGTTTGTTTATGAATATGATCCTTCGGATGATACCAGGAACATTGTCAAACTTAAGGGACGTTATCGCCTTGACGACAATCAGCTGTTTATTACGATACTTTCAAGAGTAGAACGAGTTGGTGGGAGAATTGCGACAGGTGCCGGCGGTACAGACGAGTATCTTTTTACGTTTGATAACGACAAAATAAAAGAAACGATTGAACAAGGGCCTAAAGAGTTGGACCCATTGATTATTTCTAAGATAAATAAAAAACTCAAACAGCTTGATATTTACATCAATAACAGACGATACTTTAAGGTTTCTTCCAATCCTGATAAGTTTGAGGATTGATTTTTAATTTATCTAATGAAACTTGCTTTTTATATCATTTACAATTTTCTGTACCAGATTTTTTCATTTTGGCTATTGTTACTTGTGGGCACTTATTATAATGAGGGAATAATATCAGCCTGCTTATTTTGGAAAACTGATAAAGGAAGTGCTGTTATCGCACAATATGGGCCAATCAAAGCCTTCGCCTTTATAATTGAAGCGGCTATTCTAATAACTTTGATTTATATAGTCAATCGATTAATTTTAAGTGATACAGAAATAAAATCTCGCAGTTTAAGAATCGCGAATCGGACGGCTGTTATAAACATAATAGCTTCATTGTTTTTCTTGGGCTTAATGATATTCAGTAAGTGAAGGTTATAAATGTCATTAAATCGAATTGGATCAATTTGGTTGTAGTTTTTGTAAGCACTTATTCCTATGCAATTGCAGATGTCCTAATCCATTCTGGAACCTTTTTACAAGCTATTGTTGGGGGATTAATTTCTACATGCTTATATGGGATGATGTTTTGGGCATTTTTTGTTGTTTCCTTAGTTGTTTTAGATTTTCTAATCATTGTCAGGAATCAAGAGCGGCTTAAATTTAAGCTGTTTTTTGAATGGCTTATCATTAGTAGTCCATTTATTTATTGGACTATTCAATATGACGAGATGATATTCGCTGTAGCTATCATTGCTTTCTTAATTTCACAATTAGCAAGAGAGAGGATGATCAAAAAGTTGAATGCTTAATTAAGAATGTCAATTAAAACTTTTTGTTATTTTGCACAGACATAAAAATACTCATCGGAATTCTAAATATCTTATGTTTATACTACATAGAACGCCTATTTTATTTTTAACTTATAGTTACAATCAATTTGAGAGTTTTTATTGGTTGCAATTAGGGATTTGCGGTGCTCCGGTGCCCTTGTAGTTAGTAATTATCCTCTGCGATTATGGCGCGCGCTTTTACGATCCTGTAATTGCGCGTTGGACAACGGTAGATCCGCTGGCAGAAGTGTCCAGAAGATGGTCTCCTTATAATTATGTAATGAATAATCCCATCAAGTTGACC
>Ga0157369_10002450_pt1 | contig 22273 bp, 23 predicted proteins | sample C25metaG_FD_113461 | JGI IMG/M metagenome (GOLD analysis project Ga0157369, IMG submission 113461) | Corn rhizosphere microbial communities from Kellogg Biological Station, Michigan, USA - C2-5 metaG | ecosystem: Host-associated > Plants > Roots > Rhizosphere > Soil | place: USA: Michigan...
AGCGGCGGGTGCACGACGAACGAGCCCGTGTTGCTGTTGTTATCCCACTCCACCCCATGCTGCAACAGATGCAACGCGTCGACAGCGTAATAGATCTCGTCGAAAATCTGACCCTTCGGCCTACTCAGATCAACGAACCTCAGAATCCCCGCGACCAGCACCACACCCGCCGTAGCAAGCCACGACCGCCACCCATCCAAAGGCAGCCGAGGAGCCAACCGCCGCCGGGTCTCGTCCGATACCGGTACCGGCTCGGGTCCTGCCCCCGGCACCTCAGCCTCGGTCAGCACCGCCGAATTCGTTCCTGCGAAAGAAGGCTGTCGATTCGTGGCCTTGATCGGGACGGGTGTGGACGAGAACGGTGCGTTGACATGGTTGCGAGCCCCTTTCTTGTCGTAATGGCGGAGTCGTCATTGGCGCGGACGGGGACGCTGGCCCCGCCAATCCGTCACGCTGTCGTGAGGGGCCGCGGCGGCAACAATCCGTTCTACGATCCGGCATGGAGGACGAGCTACAAACTGTCCCATTCGAATTCGTAGACCTGTTTGGTCCTTGCCGGCTGAGCATGGATTGTCATTGTCCTGTCGTATCGGACAGTCGTGGCGTCCCCCGGCCGCACCCGCCGCCGTCGATGCGTCCCTTGGCGACCGGGCTCCTTCTCGTTTCCGGTTGTCGTCAGGGCGTCTTCTCGCTGGGTCCCGGGGTCGGGTAGGCGCTAGCGCCAGGGTCGGGGAGACGGAAACTCTGGCTCGGCGTGGAACGGACGCTGCTGCTGGGACCGAGGCCGGCCGATGCCATTCCCGGGCCCCCCGGTACGCCACTGTGCTGCGGGTTGATGCTCGCCAGAGCCAGCGGAGTCACGCCCAGCGCGAGAGCCACGACGGCGACCGCTGCCGTACCGATCAGAACCGCGCGGCGTCGGGCGGCGCCACTCATTGCCTTGTCCGCGAAGTTCACGGGTACCGCCTCTTCTGCTATATCGCGCAGAATCGCGCGGAATACGTCCTCGCTCATCGCCTCACCTCGGTGCATCGCCGTGCCATGTCCCCCAGTTCTGGTGCGACGGCCCGGAACCTGGCCATCGCACGAGCGGTCTGGCTGCGTACAGTGCCGACCGAACAGCCCATCAACTCGGCCACCTGCGCCTCGGCCAGATCCTCGAAGTAGCGCAGCACCAACACCGTGCGCTGCCTCTGCGTGAGCTGCCGCAGTACCTCACCAACCACGACCCGCAGATCCGTACCGGTAGTGGGATCAGCCGTCGGCCGCTCCGGCAAGGGATAGACCAGCGACTCGCGCCGCCGGGCCAACCGACGCCACCAACTGACCTGCTCGCGGTACATGACCCGGCGGACATAAGCCTCCGGATCCGTGTGCCGGATGAAGCTGATCCGGGTGGCCGTACGGGTCAGCGCGGTCTGCAGCAGGTCCTCGGCGTCGTGTTGATTGCCGGCCAACAGATACGCCGTACGCATCAGCGCCGGCGTACGAGCCGCCACGAATTCCCGGAACCGCCGCTGGTCCTCGCCGTTCACCACACCTCCCCACGCCCTGTAGATCAGACGCCGGCCCAGGCGGGCCGCTATGTCGCCCCGGGGTGTGGTCCACGTCACAGCCTCCCGAAACCGCCGTCTGACATAGGCCTTGCCAGACCGTTGGTCAGGCCCAGCAGTGCCCGCAGCCGCACCGTTGGCAGTCACCCGACTCCAGCCGGCGGCCTCCCATCCCGGCGAGAGGATCGGGAGACCGCCGGCCCTAGCACGTGGAGGTGGGGTTACCAGGCGAGGGAGAGTTCCTCAATGTCTCCTGACGTCGTCTCGAAGACGACCCGATCGACCGATCCCGAGTTGATCGGCGAACCAGTGGTGTATTCACTCGGTCGGCTCGCCGCGGCCGGATCGGAGCTGATCATGCTTCTCGTCCACTTCAGAGTCGGACCCACCGAGAGTGCCTCAATGGCTCCGCTCGCGGTCGGGTAGACCACCCGGGCTCCATCGTCATTTGACACCCGGGTCTCGTATCCGAAGGGGTCGTTCCCAGCAAGCGGCGCCTGCGTTTCGCTGGTCAGATCCTGGTAGGACCAGAGTCTGTTCCAGTTCCAGGTGAACTCGGCGATGTGGCCCTCCGTCGTGCGGTACGCGATCCGGGTGGTGAGGCCCTCGGTGGTCAGGTTGCTGTAGTAGCCGGCCGGAGTCCCGACGCCCAACAACGTGCCGGGGCGGGTGGCGGTCAGGTCGGTGTACGTCCAGCGACCGCTCGCCGTGTCCATGTCGATGACCTGGCCCTTGTCCGTGGTGTACAGGACCCGGGGGCCGAAACTCGCCGAGTCGTAGTACCCGTAAGGTGCGCTCGCCGCCGTTGGTGCGCCCGTCTTGCTGTTCAGGTCGAGCGCTACCCATGGCGTGGACCCTGTCACCTCGAGTTCCTCGATGCGTCCTTCCGGCGTGCGGTACACCACCCGGCCGATCGGGTTGCTGCTCTGTTCGTACGTGGTGAAGGCCATCGGTGCGCTCGCCGCCGGTGGTGCACCAGCGATCTGGGTAAGGTCCACGGGCTTCCACCCCTCGCCCTCGTTGAAGAGCTCCTCGATGTGTCCGTCCGTGGTCAGGTAGTCCACTCGGGCGGTCGGGGGCATGGGAGCCAGGGTGTTGAATTGTCCGGACGGCGCGCTCGCCGCCGCTGGCGCACCCGTCAAGTAGGACAGGTCGTTCGGCTTCCACGGCGTGGACGCCGTCACGCTGAGCTCCTTGATGTGTGCCTCCGCCGTACGGTAGACGACTCGGGCGTGCGGGTCTTCGTTCGGCAGACTGGTCCAGTAGCCCATCGGTGCGCTCGTCGCCAGCGGCGCACCCGAGCGCTCCGTCAGATCGTTCGGGTCCCAACCCGCCCAAGCCGGGCTGCCGGTCAGGACGAGCGCCGCCGACAACCCGACCGGCACAGTGATCCACCCGAGCATCCGCGCGCGGCGGGACTTCTGATTCCACCACAACATTCCGGTTCTCCGTTCGTTGCTCGATCGTTCGGGATAGATGCGTGGTCGCCCGCGTGCCTCAGAGACGACCCTCAGCGCCGCGCTGATACGTCCGGAAGGCGACCGGCGAGCGGAGTCAGCCGCGCGTCGCACCCTTCCCCGCTGACGCTCGCGGGGAGCGATCGAGGTGAGACGATGTGGCGCGGCACGGCCGTTGCTTCATGGAAAGATGTGGCGGACCGTGGGCAGTTCGGGGTGGCAGGGCTCCCGTCGCCGCTATCCGCTCTGTCACCGGGTAGACCCGACTCAGCCGTCCTCACGGGACAGGGCGACCTGGAGTGGGTCGGCCCCCTGGATCCCTGGTGCCCGCGGGGTTCGGCCGTATCACCTCCCCGCTCGGCACCACCAGCGCCGTCGGCGGTTTCCGGTCACCGATCCGGGGTAGGGCGCCGCAGGGGCCAGAGCCAGCGCGGTGCCGCTGCTGGCCGGTGACGGCGACCCGCTGGGCGTGGACCATTTCGCCACCCACCGGCTGCCCCGGGAGGACGCGCCACACGCGTACGCGAACTTCCCACACAAGCAGGACGCCACCGTGCAGGAACTGCTCCAACCCTGACCCGAACGAAAGGCACCGCCACGATGACCAAGACCAGTACCGGACGTCCCCTCGCCCTTGTCACCGGGGCGTCCAGCGGCATCGGGTACGAACTGGCCAACCAGTTCGCCCACCACGGCTACGACCTTGTCATCGCCGCCGAGGACGACGGCATCATCCAGGCGGCCCGCGAACTGCAGGCCGACGGCGGCCGGGTCCAGCCGATACAGGCCGACCTCAGCACCGCCCACGGCGTCGAGCGGCTGTACGCCGCGGCGACCGGCGACGGGCGTCCCCTCGACGCGGTGGCCATCAACGCCGGCGTCGGTGTCGGCGGCGACTTCGCCCGCGACGCCGACCTGGACGCGCAACTGCGGGTGGTCGACCTCAACGTCCGCTCAACGGTCCACCTCGCCAAACGCGTATCGGCCGACATGGCGAACCGCGGCACGGGACGCATCCTCATCACCTCCTCGATCGCGGCCACCGCGCCAGGTCCGTTCGAGGCGGTGTACGCGGCATCCAAGGCATTCGGCCTGTCCTTCGCCGAGGCCCTGCGCAACGAACTGAAGGACAGCGGCGTGACCGTGACGGCGCTGATGCCCGGCCCCACCGATACCAACTTCTTCGAACGGGCCGGGATCCAGGACACCAAACTCGGCCAGGCGAAGAAGGACGACCCCGCGCAGGTGGCCAAGGAGGGCTTCGAGGCGCTGATGGCCGGCAAGGACAAGGTGGTGGCGGGCTCCGGGAAGAATGCCATGCAGGCGGCGGCCGCCCACGTGCTACCCGACACAGCCAAGGCCGAAATGCACCGCAAGCAGTCCGAGCCCGGATCCGGCGGCAGTTAGGCCACTACCGGCCGAACCGGGTTTGGTCGCGGTCCGGCGGGTATCGGACAGCACGGCCATGCGGCACGCGAACCGGAGTTGATGTGAGATGACGACAACCAAGCAGCAGGACGCGGTGGACCTCCTGCTCGCCCAGCATGAGCGGATCAAGGATATGTTCGGTCAGGTGGCGGCCGCCAGCGGCGAGCAGAAGCAGGATCTGTTCGAGGATCTGGTGCGGCTGCTGGCCGTGCACGAGGCGGCCGAGGAGGAACTGGTACACCCGTTGTCGCGCCGGGAGAACGCGGCCGGCGAGGCGGTGGTACGGGCCCGCCTGGAGGAGGAGCAACAGGCCAAGCGGAAGCTGGCCAAGCTGTTCGACATGGGTACCGGTGACCCCGGCTTCGACGCCGCGTTCCAGCAGCTGCGGCAGGCCGTCCTCGCCCACGCCGAACACGAGGAGCACGAGGAGTTCCCGGCCCTGCGCCGCGCCGTCCCCGCGGACGAGCTGACGAAGCTGGCCACGCAGGTACTGACCGCCGAGAACATGGCGCCGACCCGACCGCATCCACACTCGCCATCCTCCGCGGCCGGCAACCTGATCGTCGGACCGCCGATGGCCGTGTTCGACCGCATCCGGGACAACATCCGCGATGCCAAGAAGGACGGCCATCACTGACCCACACCCCAAGACTGCGGCAGGTCAGCGGCCGGCCCCGGGGTCCGGCGGAGCGTGTCCGCCGGACCCTGGCGACGGCGCGGTCAGCGGGTGACGTTCTGCGTCGCCTGTTGCGTCTGCTGCTTGAGGTCCCGGCCGGCCCACTCGCCTTCGTCGCGTACCTTCGACCCGGCCTGGCCCGCGGTTGACTTCACCGACTCCATCGCCTGCTGAGCCGGTTCGCGCATGCGCTGCTTCATCTCCTGCCCGGCCTCGCTGACCTGCTGCCGGATCTGGCCGGAGTGCTCCTGTGCGGTGTGCTTGACCTGCCCGGCCAGGCGCTGCTCACGTTGACTTCGCGGCAGCATCGAGGAGACCAGCACCCCGACGCCGAAAGCGATTAGCCCGGCGGCCAACGGGCTGCCCTCGGCCCGCTCCTTCGCCATGTGCGGCGCGGACTGGGCGGTGTCCTTCATCGAATGCGCCGCGTGCTGCATCCGGTCGCTCGCCGAATGCGCGGTCTCCTGCATCCGGTCGCTCGCCGAATGCGCGGTCTCCTGCATCCGATCGCTCGCCGAATGTGCCGCCTGTCCCACGGAGGAAGCGGTGTGCTGGGCTCGCTGGGCCATGTCCCCGCCCTTGGCGCTCGCGGTGTCACGCGCCGACTCGGCCTGGCCCATAACTTTTTCCTTTATCGACTGCACACGTCCGCGGACCTGATCGGCTCGTCGCTGCGCGACGCGCTGCGGATTAACCTTGTCGGTCAGGGCGTTAACGTCGCTGCTGAGTTCCGCCTCAGTGCGTTCGATGTCGGCGCGGATCTGGTCTGGTTGCATGCTCATTGTGGGTCTCCTTTCCCTACGGCCGCGACCTGCCGCGCAGCGCATCGGGTACTTCCCGTACGGTCTCAGCGGTCTGCTGCGGGCCATGGACGTGCCGCATGCGCTCGCGCCCGACAACAGCGAGAACCACCGCGATGACGGCCCAGATCCCGGCGACGACAAGCGCCGCCCAACCCTGGTGCATCACTCTGGTCAGCCCCCACCACGCCGCGATCGAGGCGAACAGCAGCACCATGTACCCGGCGAACCCGGCACCGCCGAACGCTCCTGCGGCCTGACCGGTCTGCTTCGCGTCCTGCCGCAGCTCCGCTCGGGCCAACTGCATCTCCTGGCGGACCAGCTGCGACATGTCGCGGCTGACCTCGCCGACCAGATCACCGACCGACATCCGCGACAGCCGCCCCGCCTCGTCGGCTCGCACGTCGACGCCCGTCCCTGACGGCGTGCTCATTGCCACGCCTCCTCTCGCCACGGATTCTCCGTCGAATGCATACCGACGACGGGCTGCCCGGCCTGCTGTTCAGCCCTGGCGCCATCCGGCTGTCCGGCCGTGCCGCCATCCGGTCGCCCACCGCCGGCAAGGTTGCGGGTCAACCGGCCGACCACCACGCCGGCAATCGCCGCGCCGGTGAGGAAGGCCCCGGGATGGCGGCGGGCGAAGTTCCGCACGTCGTCCAGCGCCTGGCCCGGTTCCCGCCGATCCATCCAGTCCGCCACCTGCTCGACCCGTCCGGATGCCTGCTGGACCAGATCCGTGGCCAGACCCGACTGTTCCGTCTTGTCGGCCATGGACCGCAGCTGCTCGCCCAGGTCATGAAGCGAGCCGGCGGCGCGCTTCTGCTGCTCACCCACCTGCTGCTGCAGTTGCGTCTGCGCCTGATCGGCCATCCCGCGGGCCTTGTCCCGAGTCTCCTGCACGACCTGCCGGCCCTGCTCCATCGCCGTGTGCGCGACACGCTGGCCGGCATGCTTCGCGCCCTGGGCGGTCTGCGTACCCTGCTGCTTCACCTTCGTTTCCGTCGGCTGCTGACTGCCAGTCGTCGCGGCAACATCACTGGTGCTCATCCGTCCCCCTCTTCCCACAGGTCGCCGTTAGGCGCGCTACCGATCGAGCTCGCCGTTCGCAGCAGCCCGCGGCTTGCGCCCCGCGTCACCGGAACGGATTACCCGTGTCGACTGCCGATACACCAAGGGGTGCGGGGTTTGGGGATAGCCCCGGACGTATCCTGCTCGCGTTCGCGGGTATGCGCGTGCTGTTAATGGATCGCCAGAACTCGAGGAGGAGAGATGGCTACCCAGACGCGCAATGAAGCCCAACCGCGCATGGATACGCAGACGCGCAGCGATGCCGAGGCACGTACCGATAACAGGCACGCCGCCGCATTCGACACGCAGGCACCGACGCCTGCCCGGTCCTACGATCCGCGCGGCGCCTTTCCGATGAATTCGGAGGTACGGGAGGTCAGGCCGGCCGGGAACGAGACCAAGCTGTCGTTCCTCACGACCGAGTTCTGGATCTACCTCGCCGCGGTTGCCGGCGTGCTCATCGCGTCCTACCTGGTCGGTAGGAACGCCAATCACGCCGACTACTTCCGGGCCGACAAGGCCTGGTGGTTCATCGCCCTGCTGACTATCGGTTACCTGGGCAGCCGCGGCCTGGCCAAGGCCGGCAGCCCGACCCGCAGCAAGGCCCGGGACAACCCGCGCCGGTAAATCCGGGGCGGGGGTTCCACAGGCGGCCTAACCTCAGGCCCGACCTGCGGACAGCTCCGCACCATCCCGCGCATCGCCCGTGATCCTGCGGTCTGGGCGAGCGCGGATGGTGCGGAGCGCCACCGGCGACGGTTCGGGTTGGCGGCAGATCCCGTGGGTGCTGCCGTAGCGATGGGGAGTGAGCTGGACATGAACGCGGTGAAGATGAGCACGCCGAAGGGGACGGCGATGGTGGACAGCAGCCGGAACAGTCGCGCGGTCGGTTGGGACAGCTCCTCGTACGACCAGGTGAACACGGAGCGCACGTCTGCTCGACGCGCCCGGTCGGCGGTCACGCGATATTCGCCCGGGCCCGAGCGATCTTGACTGCCCTGGTGAGCGAGTCGGCGTCGTACGCGCCATAATGCCGCTGGCCGTTGATGAAGAACGTCGGTGTTCCGGAGACTCCGCTCAGGTCGGCGGAGTCCACGTCCTGGGCCACGCGGGCGGCGAACTCGTGCCGCTTGAGGTCGTCGTGGAACTGGTCCTCGTCGAGGCCGAGATCCTTGGCATAGCCCATCAGGTCGGCGCCGGTCAGCTCGTCTTGATGGGCCAGGAGCAGATCGTGCATCTGCCAGAACGCGCCCTGTGCGGCGGCCGCCTCCGCGGCTTCGGCCGCGAGTTGCGCATGCTGATGCACGTCGGCGAGCGGCACATGTCGCCAGACGAACCGGACGTCGGCATCGGTCAGCAACGCCGCCCGCACGGCCGGTTCGGCCTTCCCGCAGTACGGGCACTCGAAGTCGCCATATTCGACGACGGTGACCGAGGCACCGGCCGAGCCTCGGATGTGGTCCCGGTCCTCGTCCACCGGCTCCTGCAGATCGACGAGTTGCTCCGCGGTGCCAAGCAGCGCCGCGGCGCGGCGCCGCGGCGGCAGCGCCGCGATCACCCGGAATGCCGCCCACATCAGGCCGGACGCGACCAGCCCCGCGGTCAGCACGCCGAGCTTCGCTTCGGCCAGCTCCGGGCCGGTGAAGGCAAGCGCCGCGATCAGGAACGACACGGTGAACCCGACACCACCGATCAGGCCGCTGCCGAAGACCGCACCCCACCCCACCGTGGGCAGGATCCGACGCCGGGACATCTTGGCCACCAGCCAGGTGGTGCCGAAGACCGCCAGCGGCTTACCGATGACGTACGCAGCCATGACACCGAGCGTTATCCGCTGGGTGTAGGCGTGCTTCAGGAAGCCACCGGTGATCACGATTCCGGCGTTGGCCAACCCGAACAGCGGCACGATGACGTAACTCGTCCACGGGTGCCAGAACCGCTGCAGCCGGGCGTTGGGCGACAGCGTCGAGGTGAGACCGACCGCGGCGGACCGGGCCAACTCCGGCGTCGGCTGCTCCCGGAACAGCCGCACCAGACCCGTCGCCTCTTCCAGGTTTTCCCGGTTCGGCGTGTACGCCGTGGCGGTCAGGCCGACTGCCAGACCGGCCACCACCGGGTCGATGCCACTGCCCAACAAAGCCGCCCAGACCGTGACACCGAGCAACGCGTAGACCGCGGGCTGATCGACGCCGGCACGCTTGACGACCAGCAACACAGCGAACGCCAGGACCGCGACCACTAGCGGCACCTTGCTGACGTGTTCGGTGTAGAACACCGCGATCACAATCAGCGCAACGATGTCATCGACGACGAACATGGTCAACAGGAACACCCGGACCCGTTCCGGCACCCGCCGGGCCAGCAGCGACAGCGCCCCGAGCGCGAGCGCGGTATCGGTGGACATCGCCACACCCCACCCATGGATGCCACCACGTCCAGCGTTGACCGCCAGATAGATCCCGACCGGAATGGCCATCGCGATGAACCCGGTCGCGACCGGCAGGAACAGCCGCCGCCGGTCGCGTAGATCACCCAGGTCCACCTCGCGGCGCGCCTCAAGGCCGACCACCAGGAAGAAGAACGCCATCAGGCCGCTGTTGATCCAGACCCGCAGGACCCGGGCCACACCGAAACCGCCGAGCCGCATCGAGAAATCAGCGGTCCAGACCGCCTCGTAGGACTTGACGTCGATGTTCGCCCAGACCAGAGCGGCCACGATCGCGGCCACCAGAATCCCGGCACTGCCCGACTCGGTGCGCAGGAACGCACGCAACGGCGCGGTGACCTCTCTGGTCGTCCACGGGGTGCGTTCCGGGGCCAGCTCGGTCACCAGACGATTCTGCCTGATCAGCCCGGCAGGACACCGCCCGCCCATGCGAATTGATCCCATCCTCATAGCGGAAGGGGTAGTCGACGTCCAACCTTCCCACGACTACACGGCGGCGTTTCCCCTACACAACGTCGCGCCGCCTGCCCGCCGACCTTCCCGGACAGCGCCTCCGCGGTTGCCCGGCGGCTACGGGATCACCGGGTCAAGTGGCTCTCTCTCCCTCCGCCGAGGCGACCAGGTGGCCTGTTCGGCATCGCAGTCGACGCGGTACTCATCTGGATGCTCTTCTGGCATGAGGTCACGGACTGGTGCTACTGACGCGTTGGCCAGCCAGCTGCTCGCCCCGACGGACTGACCTCAGCGCGTCCCGAGGTCGTGGGCCGTGCCGTCGGCGACCGCGCGGACCTTGTCGGGGTCGGCCACGTTGTGGATAGCCGTGATCCGGCCGTCGGCGTCGAAGTCGAAGGTGACCGTCGCGATGACCCGGTCGGCCCGCGCAGCAGCATGCCCGGCCCACCGTTGATCTCGACGAGTTCCGCCCTCATGTCGGCGGGCGCCACACCGTGGTACGTCACGGTGCCGATGGCGGCGAACCAGGACGCGACCGTGGTCGCACCCACGATCGGACGCAGGGCCTGGCGGACCTTGCCGCCGCCGTCCGTCCACAGCGTCACGTCCGGGGCCGGCAACTCCATCAGGGCGTTGACGACACCACCGGTCGCGGCACTGAAGAACCTCTCGGCAACCTCGCGCTGCCGCGACCGTTGCGCGGTGAACCGGGGCCGGCGCGCCTGGACGTGTTCGCGGGCACGGTGCGCCGCTTGTCGTACCGCGGCCGACTCGACGCCGGTGAGCCCGCCGCCCACAACCACCACCGTGCCGTGGCCGACCTGGTTCAGGCGACCGCCCAGAACCTCGGCATCCTGGGCACTGTTCAATGTGTATGCATAGTCGTCGACGCCGGGAACAGCTGCCGTGTCGGCCACGCTGCCAAGCCCGTACACCAGAGTGTCGTAGGGCAGGACGCGGTCGTCGTCGATCCGTACGGTCTTCGCCCGCACATCCAACGCCGTGACCCGACCCCGCACGAACCTCGCGCCCGTGCCAGCCAGCAGCTCCGGGATGCTCAGCTCGGCCAACTGCTGCCCGGTTGTCGTCATCGGCAGCCGCAGTCGCTCGGTGAACTTCTCGTGCGCGTTCACCAGGGTCACCTCTACATCGCTGCGCCGCCCGACCCGAGCCGCCAGCTGGATCGCGGCGGCCATGCCCGCGTAACCCGCTCACAGAACCAGTACCCGGTGTTGAGTGTTCATCGTTCTCGTTCCTTCCCGTGTGCTGTGACGGACACGAGATGGGAACGGGCCGTCCCTACGTGACATGAGAGTGATGTGACGCGTGCCATAGTCGTGGTTTTGAACTCATCAATGCGTCGAGACGGCGTACCAGTCCAGCCACCGGCGCCTCCGCGCTCTGTCGTACCCAACGGTCGCCGGTCATCCGCATCCGCCGTGAGGCGTGCCCCAGCTACCGCACACGGCGCACCGGCCTACCGCCAGCGGACGACGGTACGTCTGCGGGGTGAGCATGAATCGCGACCGCCAGCCGACGCGCGTTGCGCACACTCGCCGCCATGATCGGCGAAACGAGTGCAAACGACGAAAGGACCGTGGGACACCGACCCCCATCGCTCGGCGCAGTGCCCAACCGTGTGGCCTCGGCCTCGGCGGCCTTCGTCGCCGCGCGATGCCGCAGCCGCCCAGTCGGCGGTCTTGCCCATCCGCATAACGCACCTACGGACCGGCTTCTCCGCTGAGACGCGTGCCGGCCCCCGGAATGAACACCGATGACATGCCCGAGGAGAAGATAATGACGACCGAGACCGCCCGTACGGACGGAGCTCTGGCGCGAGTAGCCCGGTTCTGCTATCGGCGCCGCCGCCTGGTTCTGCTCACCTGGATCGTCGGCGTGATCGCTGTGGCGCTGGTCGGCTTCGGCTACGCCGCCGCTCCCGACAACGACTTTTCCGGCGGAAACTCCGACTCCGCCAAGGCGCAGGCGCTGATCGAGAAGCACTTCCCGGAGCGGCAGGGAGACACGCTGACTCTCGCGATCAAGGCGGACAAGGGCATCGACGACCCGGCCGCCCGACGGAAGATCGAGAAGGTCATCGCCGAGCTGGACGCCTCACCCATTACTGGACCGGTGACGTCGCCTTACCAGGACGAGAACCTGGTGACCAAGGATCGCCGTATCGCCCGTACGACCATTCCGCTGACCGAAAAGGATGCGACGAAGACTGACGTCAAGTCCCTGGTGGACGCGGTTAAGCAGGCCACCGGAGACGACGTGTCGTTGGGGCTTGGCGGCCAGCAGGCGGAGAAGGCCGAGACACCCAGGCAGGGGCCGGGCGATAGCGTGGGCGTCCTGGCGGCGGCGGTGATCTTGTTTATCGCGTTCGGGTCGCTGGTGGCGATGGGCCTGCCGATCGTGACCGCACTCATGGCGATACTCGGCGGCCTCGCCCTAACCAAACTGTCGGGGTATCTCGTTCCCGCGCCGGACTTCACCGTGGTCTTCGCCGCACTGATCGGCCTCGGCGTCGGTATCGACTACGCCCTGTTCATCGTGACCCGCTACAAGGACAACCTCCAGGACGGCGACGATCCCGAGAGCGCCACCGTGAACGCCATCACCACCGCCGGTCATGCAGTCCTCTTCGCCGGCACGACCGTGGTGATCGCCATGCTGGGTCTGGTCACCGTGGGGCAGAGGCTGATGACCGGGGTGGCCATCGGCGCGTCGGCGACCGTGCTGGTGACCATGCTCGCCGCGGTGACCCTGCTGCCGGCGTTCCTGGGCTTCATCGGCCACAGGATCAATTCGCTGCGGCTGCCTCGCCGTACGTCCCGCCGGCGCGCGTCTGCTGGTGGCCCGGCCCCGACGCGCCGTACCGCCGCCGAGCGCTGGGCCGGCGTGGTACAGCGCAGGCCACTGGTCGCTGCGGTACTGGCCAGCGCGGCTCTCTTGGCGCTAGCCACCCCCACGCTGTCGATGCGCCTGAGCCTGCCCGACGCCAGCGTGCAGGCACATGACAGGAGCAGCTACAGCTCGTACACGATCCTCTCCGAGGGTTTCGGCCCCGGCTACGGCGCACCGCTGATCTTCGCCACTGAGGTCGGCTCCACGGATGAGTTGGGCGCTGTCGTGGAGGCGGTCAGCGCGACCGAGGGCATCGCCTACGTCACGCCACCCCAGGTCAGCAGCGACGGGCAGGCCGTCACCTTCACCGCCTTCCCCAAGACCGGGTTCCAGGATGCGACGACCGCGGACCTGGTGCACAGGCTCCGCGACGACGTGCTGCCCAAGGCATCCGCCGGCGCCAAGGTCTACATCGGTGGTCCGAACGCCGCCGCGATCGACTATTCCGAGCAGACCGGTTCGCGCCTGCCCCTGATGATCGCGATCGTCATCGTGCTATCGCTGGTGCTGCTGATCGCGCTGGTCCGGTCGGTCACGATCGCGCTGCAGGCCGCCGTGATGAACCTGTTGTCGATCGGCGCCGCCTATGGCGTGCTGGTCGCGATCGTGCAGTGGGGATGGCTCGGCTCCGTCTTCGGTTTCGCGACCGACATGCCGGTCACGACCTGGGTACCGCTGGTGATGTTCCCGGTCCTGTTCGGCCTGTCGATGGACTACGAGGTCTTCTTGATCTCCCGGGTCCGTGAGGAGTACGAGCGCACCGGCGACACCCGGACCGCCGTCACCCATGGGCTGGCACGGACCGCCAAGACCATCACCGCCGCGGCCGCTATCATGATCGCTGTCTTCACGACCTCCCTACTCGGCCCCGACGTCTCGATCAAGCAGGTCGGCCTGGGCATGGCCGTCGCCGTGTTCATCGACGCCACCATCGTCCGGATGATGCTCGTCCCCGCAGTCATGGAACTGTGCGGCAAGGCCAACTGGTGGATGCCCGGACGCCGGGCACCAAAGAGGATCTCAGGCGCATCGCCCAGGATCGAAGAAGAAGCCCGGGTATGACCCTCATCGAGCCTGAGTCCGCGCTCCCGGACAGGTGCCCCGCACTCCATTGCCAAGCTCCGAAAGTGCCCCGGTCCGCCCGGCGGACCGGTCGGACACAAATCTCACATAGGTCCACAGTGGAGGAGTCATGAGTAACTGGCTCGGAGACAGAGTCGGCGTCCGGTACATGGTGCACGACGTGCAGGCCGCGGTCGACTTCTACACCAGCCACCTCGGTTTCACAGCCAACGCCGTTTTCCTGCCGGCGTTCGCCGACATCACCCGCGGCAACCTGCGGCTGCTGCTCGCCGGACCGGACAGTACCGGCGGGCGGCCGATGCCCGACGGCCGCACCCCCGAGCCCGGTGGATGGAACCGCATCCACCTCATCGTCGATGACATCACCGCCGAGGTGGACCGGCTTCGTGCGGCCGGGGTCAGCTTCCGCAACGACATCGTCACCGGCCCGGGCGGCCGGCAGGTCCTGCTCGAGGACCCGTCCGGCAACCCGGTTGAGTTGTTCCAACCAGCCCGGGCCTGAACCGGGCATGTGGGCGGGGAGGGAGCTGCTCCAGCCTGCCCCTCCCGCCCGCAGTGTGCGCATGGTGGTGACGGAACAGGGGCGCATCGGCCGGTAGCTCGTCGGCTGCGACGGCACCCGCAGAGGAGGGCATTCATGAAGACATCGAAGCGGTCGAAGGTCTGGTTCAGCAGTGCCGGCGTCGAGTGCGCGGCGTGGCACTACGCCGGTACCAACGGTGCCCGCGTGGTGATGGCCGGCGGGAGCGGTATCACGAAGGAGCCCGGCACCGACCAGTTCGCCGCTGCCCGCGGCGGAGGGCCCGGCGCCGCGGTGTCAGCCGGCGGAGACTCAGCCGACGCGTAGGGCGGCGCGGAGGAAGGCCAGTTCCGCCTCGATGACGGTTTCGTGCTGTTCCAGGAACGGCGCGTAGTGGGTGCCCGGGACCCGTATCAGGGTTGCGTCGGGTACGCGGGCGGCGACGCGGATGGCGGGTTTCGCGAGTACCGACTGGTCCTGTTCGGCGACAACAACCAGGAGTGGGACCCGGATCCGCCGTGCGGCCCGCCCGGGGCGGTAGAAGAACAGCGGCAGCACCGACCGGGCGGCGATCGTCTGCTGCCACTGCGGGTAGCGGCCACCGGGATTGAGGGCGGGTTCGCTGTCCAGGGCGTCTGGGGTGGTGAGCATCGCGACGTCGCCGCGCCGTCCGGCCAGCGGGACGACCAGCGGCGGACGGCGCAGCAGGCCGCGCACCAGGTCGGCCAGGGCGATGAACGGGAAGCGGAGCACCACGCCGACCGACTCGTGTCGCAGGGCGTTAGACCCCGAGACCAGGCCGTCGGCCAACGGCGTCTGGGCGATCGCGGCCGCGACGTTGCCGCCCGCCGCGACCCGCAGCACGTGACCGCCGGTCGATGAGAAGCCCCAGACGGCGACCCGATGCGGGTCCACTTCGGACAGTCCCCTCGCGCAATCAACGGCGGCCTGCCAGTCGGCCAGCTGCTCGCGCACGCGCAGCACCTGACGCGGCGTACCGCCGCTCTCGCCGAAGCGGCGGAAGTCGAAGGCCAGCACGCTGAAGCCGGCGGCATGGAACCGCGCGGCGAACCTGTCGGTACCGGGCTCCTTCGTGATGCCGCCCCCGCCGGCCATCACCACGCAGGCACCGTTGGTACCGGCGTAGTGCCACGCCGCGCACTCGACGCCGCCACTGCTGAACCACACCTTCGACCGCTTCAATGTCTCCATGAACGCCATCCTCCTTCTCGAGGCCGCACCGTCAGGCACCGCAGCCCTATCGCCAGTTGCCGTACTGTTCGACGTACGTCAGGCCGGTTACCGGCTTGCCCCGGTACCGTCCGGTGACGCTGCTCGCGCCTTCATAGACGCCGCCACCCGCCAGGATTTCCTGTCCCCGCGGCTGGGCGGCGACGGTGAGGCTGGCATCCAACGCGGGGATGTTCACGACCCACCGGGTGCCGTACCGCTTGCCGGTGGTCGGGCTGCTCCAGAAGTCGGATGTGGTGTCAGCGAGCGGGTTCACCGCGACGATCTCGTGGCTTCCGTCCGGGTGGAGCACGGTCGCGTAGGCCAACTCGCTCCCCTGGCTGAGCATGTCCCAGAGGTTGACCCGATCACCGTTGGGCAGTTGCAGCGGCATCCGGGTCCATCTCTGCAAGGTGCTCTGGTCCCAGCTTCCCCACTGGCGGTCCAGCCACGACTCCCCGGTCACCGGGTAGGTCTCGTTGTTCACCCTAAGCGTTCCCTGAGAGGCCAGGCTGGGCAGCGAATAGTAATAGCTGGTGCCGTCGAGAAATGGCACCAGCCCGGTCCCGTTGTTGTACAGCACGGGTCCCCGCGCGCGCAGCGTCAGATCGATCTCGCCGTCCGGCAGTGTGGCGTGCAGGTGCATCGCATCCATCGGCCCGGACAGCGAAGCCGACGGCGTGCGGACGTCCAGCGCGGTGGTGGAGAAGCTGGTCTGATCAGACGAGTAACCCTCGCTCTGCGTGTAGTACTGGCCGGCGGTCTTATCCGTGATGCCGATCAACGCCTGCGGAGCTCCGCCAATGTCGAGGATGGTGACCTGGTAACCGAACCGGTGACCGTGAGCGTCGAGGTGGCCGACCGTGTACCACCATTCGATGGGTGTGTTCGGATGTGCCGCCTGGTCGGCCGGCAGGTGCACGAACGTCGGGAAGGCGGGCGCCTTGGCGGCGGCCGCCGGCTTACCTGTACCCACCGGCTCGGAACCGGTCTGGGCTGTCGCGGGGACCGCCGACAACGCCACACCGGCCAGCACCGCACCGAACACCAAAATGCCGATAGCCGCGGTCGATCGGGGTCGCTGTTTTCGCATGTTATTCCTCATCTCGTGTTGCGGTAGCAAGGGTCCTTCGCCGCGACTGCGTTCGTCGAGAAATCTCTGTTCAGCGCCGACCTCGCCCCCAGCGGTCCTTCCTCGCATGTGCTCGTCACCGCCGATCATGGCGGCGGATGCAGGTAGCCTGCGTCGGCTGGTGGTCGTGTTTCGTGGCACACCCCCGGGCGTAGGTCATCCCCAGGCGGTAGGCCGGTGCGCCGAGTGCGGTAGTTCATAGCACCACTCCCGGCGGATGCCCGTGACCTGCGGATCCGGCAGGATGTTCGGGGATGCCGACACCAAGAATGTTCAGTACCGGGCGCCTGGCCGCACCGCTGCTCACCGATGCCGGTGTCGGCGTCGGGGTGGCGGCGCTGTCGCTGGCAGGAATCGTGATCGGCGTTGGGCTCCCGTGGATCAGCAGCCCTCGTCCGCTCGACGCTGTGGCGGTCGGGCTTGTCGGGTTCGTGGCCGGCGCCTTGGCGCTGCGCCGCCGCTACCCGATACCAGTGCTGGTCGTCCTCAACGCGGTCGCCCTGGCCTGGTCGGCCGCCCACTATCCCGGCCGTCTGGTCCCGCTTATCCCGCTGATCGCCTGCTACACCCTCGCGGCCCTGCGCGGGTGGCGGTGGGGACTGGCCGGCACGGGGCTGACCGCCCTCACCGCGGTCGTCGCCATCCACCTGGCCTTCGGCGCCGCCCAGCCGGACGGGATCGCCGGCGTCGCCCTGTGGATGGCCGCCACCGCGGGCGCCGCAGGCGCGGCGGTCGGCTACAACCGGGCGCTGCTGGTGGCCACCCGTGCTCAGCTCGCCCGCGAGGCCCAGACCCGCGAGGAGCAGGCCCGCCGCAGCGTGGCCGAAGAACGGCTGCGCATCGCCCGCGAGCTGCACGATGTCCTCGGCCACACGATGGCCAGCATCAGCGTGCAGGCCGGCGTCGGCATCCACCTCCTCGCCACCCGACCCGGCCAGGCGGCGGAGGCGCTGAGCACGATCAAGCGTGTCAGCGACCAGGGGCTGACCGACGTCAAGACCATTCTCGGCGTCCTGCGCACCGACGGCGCCGAGCCCGACCGGCCCCGAACACCGCGTGGCGGCGTCGACCAACTCGACGCGCTGCTGGCCCCGGTCCGGGCGGCCGGGGTGCAGCCCCGGCTCACCGTCCACGGTACGGCCCGGCCGCTGCCCGCGGCCGTCGACCTCGCCGCGTACCGGATCCTCCAAGAGGCTCTGACCAACGTCGTGCGGCACGCCCGCGCCCGCACCGTCCAGCTCGACCTCCACTACGAACCCACGCAGGTGGCCATCCAGATCCGCGACGACGGTCCGCCAGCTGCCCTGCGCCCCTCCGGCACCAACGGTCGGGATGGACACGGCATCAGCGGCATGCGAGAGCGGGCCCTGGCGCTGTCCGGACAGTTCACCGCCGGCCCGCACCCCGATGGCGGCTTCCAGGTGCGGTGCGCGTTACCGACCCCCGACCAGGCATGATGACAACATGCCCCCGCCGCCGACCCGCCACCCCCAGCCTTACAGGACCCGACCGAGTAGGCACCGACGACCACCGACAGCCCCTGGGCGGTGAGGCATGACCGAACCGATCCGAGTCCTCATCGCCGACGACGAGATGTTGGTCCGCGCCGGGTTCCGGGCCCTCATCGACGCCGAGCCGCGGATGATCGTGGTAGGCGAGGCCGCCGACGGCGCCGCAGCCGTCGACTTGACACGACAAACCAAACCCGACGTCGTCCTCATGGACATCCGCATGCCAGGCGTCGACGGGCTGGACGCCACCCGCCAGCTCTCCGAGGCTCCCGACCTCGCCGGCGTGCACATACTGATCCTCACGACGTTCGACCACGACGAGTATGTCATCGAAGCGCTCGGCGCCGGCGCCAGCGGCTTCCTCATCAAGAACACCGATCCCGGCCAACTACTCAACGGCATCCGCGTGGTGGCCGGCGGCGAAGCCCTGCTATCGCCCGGCCTGACCCGCCGCCTGATCGCCCGGCTCGTCGACCGCTCGCCCAACCGCCAGGTCAACGCTGAAGCACTGGCCCAACTCACCGAACGGGAACGAGAGGTCACCGCGCTCGCGGCGCACGGCATGAGCAACGAGGAGATCGCCGTAGCCCTGCACATCAGCCAGGCCACCGCGAAAACCCACATCAGCCGGGCAATGGCCAAGCTCAAGGCCCGCGACCGCGCTCAACTGGTCGCGCTGGCCTACCAGCACCGCCTGGTCAACCCGCCCGACCCGACTTCACCGAACGTTCCATAACCCTGACATGGCCGCACCCTGGAGACGGCGACCCTGGCCCTAAGGGTAAGGAGTTCACGGTTCGACCGGTTCACCCGCTGGCAGACCGTACGAGTCGTCCTTCAGTCGACGAACGCTGGCAGAAAAACGGTGTTGGGTGTGAAGCCGGAATGGGTGGTGTAGAAGTCGAGCGCGGCCTGCACGTCGTTCACCATGTACCGGACGCTGACGATGTCCTCGAACCGGATACTCATGATCCTCCACTGTGGACGCAGGCGAGATACGAACGCCAGGAACCGGATCCGGTCGGCCAGATCGGTCGCCGTGCGCTGGAACGCCGGGTACCCGTCAGGCTGCGCGGCCGGGTCGGGGATGCTCCAGTGAGGTGTCGCACCTGTCGCTCGCAGCGAACAGGGTCGGCACGCACCCGCCGGGCGGGCGGACAAGACAGTGACGGGGCCTCTCGCACAGGCTCCTATCAGGTCACAAGCCCAAGCCGGTGACGTGCAGGAGCGGGCACCCGGACAGTCGACGAATCGTCAGAAGGACAGCAACCATCACTGTCAGTCGGTGAGTCGCACAACCGGGTGACCCGCTCCTACATCATCACTGTCAGTCGCCCTGCCGCGGCCAGGTCCAGGCCGGCACCTCACGGATGGGATGCAGCTGGTCGTCGGTCTCGGCCTGCGAGTTCTGCTGAGCCACGCGGCCGCCGAACTCGACATGCTCGCGCACCGCCGCACGGAACGCCTCGTCATCCGGGAGTCCCGCCTCGTCCAGCGCCTCGAGGTAGAGGTCGACGAAGCGCTCCCGCTCTTCATCGGTAATCTTCAGGCCGCGGTGCACGTCGATGATGTACTGGAACCCCAGGCTGGTGGTGAACTTGTCGGGTCCACCGAAAGACTCTGCGGTGAACCACGTGAGGTGATCGACGTGGCTCGGCTGCCGAACCGGGAACAGACGGCGCAGTACGGGATCGGCGAGAGCCTTGGCGTAGAACACTTCCTCTAGGCGGTGCAGCGCCTCCTCGCCGCCGGCGAACTCGTACAGCGTGGTCAAGGCCTCGTCCTCCACATCCTGTCGTGAGCGGCCCGCGGTAAGCCCCGTTCTGTGCTCGAAGGGCGGGACGCTGCGACCCTACCTCGCCGCCGCGAGTGCGTCACGTCAACGGGCATCCACGGCCGGCAGGCCGGCAACGGTGCCCGACCGGAGTTCGGCCGGGCACCGTGCCGGAGCGGTTCCCGGGTGGCTACGCCACGGTGACGGTGAAGTTCTCCTCGTCCGTGGCACCAACCTGGTCGGTGACCTTGAGGGTAAACCGGTAGGTCCCCGGGACGCTCGGGATACCGCTGATGTTTCCGGCGGTCGTGCCTTGGGACGTGGGCCCGGTCATCCCGGTCGGGATGCTGCCCGCGACCACGGCCCACTGGACGGGCGTCGGAGTGGCCCCGCTGTTGAAGGTGGTGTTGCATCCGGTGGTCTGGAAGAACACGGTCGACAGTACCCCGAGGGTGAGCGACACCGGGTCCTCGGGCGTAATCACGCAGCTGCCGGTGGGAGGCGCCGGTGGGTCAGGGACCGGCGTCACCGAGGGCGTGCATCCGGCCAGCGTGACGGTGGCCACGGGTGTGTAGGTGTCCGAGACGGTGACCCTGCAGTCCGGTGCGGTGAAGTTGGTGGCACGAATGGTGAACGACCCGTTCTGGTCCGAACGGGCACCGGCCGAGCTGGTGGTCGACCTGGCAATGACGAATACCCCGGGAAAGCTCTGCCCCTGCAGGCGAAGCTCGCCGTTGCGAAGCGAACCGTTGGTGACGGTGACCGCATGAGCCGCACCGGCCAACAGAGATTGACCGATCAGGCACAGCGACACGGCGGTCGCCATGACCGCCACCCGACGGACGACCTTGAGTTGCATGACGCTCCTTTGCGTTCTGGACGATGTTCCCGCCCAACGGTGATGCCAGCGTCCCCGACGGGCAGTGTGTTCTTTACGGCACACGGGCGGAGACCGTGGTGGGTTCAATCCACCCGCCGCGCGTTGTTCGGTCGCAACCACCCCGTCGCGTACCGGCACGCCGGGCCCGGACGATGATGCCGGTGAAATTGCGGGCGCTCTTTCCTGTTGTATGGCCCGGTGAGACGCTTAGCTTTCGGAGAGGTGCGAGACACAGGTCGCGAGCGTGCTGCCAATCCCGGCACACGTGAGCGGCGGAGCTCGCTGGAAGGACCGGCGAAGAGAAAAGACCGTGTATCGATGGCGACTGAACTGAGCGCATAGCTCGAGTCCGGGTTCGATGTGGCCGACCTGCCTCTGGACGTTTTCGAACTACCCGAGAGCGGGCTCACCCTCGGTTCCCTCACCGAGGGGCACGCGCTGACGCCGTGGGCAAGCTCCTCGGGTATCTGCGACGGAGCCTGCGCTTCGGCGTCGTGCTGCGGCAGCTGCACGCCCAAGGCCGAGTGATTCGCGGCCTCGAAGTAACCTGACCCGACAGATCACACCCGTGGCGGCGGCATCGAAGCGGCCGCCACGGGCGGCGTGGCCGCCTTCCCGAGGCGACGCCCGATCGGGTCCGCCCGGCCGACTGCGGTCTGCGGCAACCTGCCACCCGACAACGCGCGGGCGGCCGTGCTCCGGTTCGACCGGCCGCGGCCCAAACGCTCCCCCTGCGTGTACCGGGTCAACGACGCTCGCAGGCAACGCGACCAACTGATCCGGTCCTATGTGGACTCGGAGACCGGGTTGGTGGACGAGCTGCGCTCGGGCGGCGTCGGCGGACTCGCGACGGTTGCGGCCCGCCTCGGTGTGGCGTCGCGCCGCACGGACGTGGCCGGTTACGGCCGCAGCGCAGCTACCGCGACAGCGAGCTGATCGCGTTGTTCGAGGTGCTGGAGCGCTACGTGGCACCGCGCCGGGCGGCAGGCGGACCTCGGTCGCCGCCCCGTACGCCGACGTGGCTGACCGAGCGATCGACCCGCGAAGCCTGGGGCTGTACCCGCCCGAGCGCTACGAACTACCGGACTTCCCGTTCCACCGGTTCGACCCTGGGCGGCCGATCTCCTGGGTCTGGGGCTACTCGCTCCAGCAGTGCGCGCCAGTGCTCGTCCCCGAACTCATCGCGTACTACGGAGCCGCCGGATCGCTGCCCGGCGAAACTGCGCTGATGTACGAGTGCTCAAATGGCTGCGCGCTCGGAGGGTGCCTGGAAGAGGCGATCGTCCACGCGATCCTCGAGATCGCCGAGCGGGACGCGTTCCTGCTCACCTGGCACGCCCGCCGTATCGTGC
>Ga0157369_10002453_pt1 | contig 22254 bp, 21 predicted proteins | sample C25metaG_FD_113461 | JGI IMG/M metagenome (GOLD analysis project Ga0157369, IMG submission 113461) | Corn rhizosphere microbial communities from Kellogg Biological Station, Michigan, USA - C2-5 metaG | ecosystem: Host-associated > Plants > Roots > Rhizosphere > Soil | place: USA: Michigan...
CCAATCGCGGCGGCAAAATCTGCCTTGCAGCGTTCCCGCACGAACCGGTGACCACGAATATCGCGCATCTCGTCCGCAACAACATCTACGTCTATGGGATAAGGGGCGAAGGCCGCAGCGCCACCCACCGCGCCATGGAGCTGATGGCCGAGAAGCGCTTTGACGCGACCCGGATCCACACCCACACCTTCCCCCTCGCCGACCTACCCACCGCGCTGCGTTACGCGCGGGAGCGGGTCGAGGATGCGATCAAGGTGGTCGTGACCAACCGGCGGGCCAGCCAGTACGCCAGCGCGGCGGAGTAGACCTCCGTCAAACCCGTCCAAGCGCCGTCAGGATCACCTGCGGCGTCAGCGGAATTTCGGTGATCGTCGTGCCAAACGGACGAAGCGCGTCATTCACCGCATTGGCAACCGCAGCCGCAGCGCCGGCCGTGCCAGCCTCACCTGCGCCCTTGGCGCCTAGTTCGCTCTCGGCGGTCGGCGACACCACATGCCCGACATCGATGTCGGGCATCTCGCCGGACATCGGAACCAGATAATCGGCCATATTGGCGTTAGTGAGCTGACCACGCTCATCATAGATGCACTTCTCGAAAAGCGCAGCGCCGAGCCCCTGTACCACCCCGCCCCTGATCTGCTCGTCCACCAATTGAGGATTGATGATGGTACCGCAGTCCTCGACTACCCAGTGCTTGAGCAGCTTGATGAATCCTGTTTCAGTGTCGACTTCCAGCCAGGACGCTTGCACGCCGTTGGTAAATGCGAACGGATATTCTCGCGGCAAGTAGTGCTTGGTGGCCATCAGCTCCGGTTGAATACCCGGTGGCAGTGTATCGGGCCGGAAATAGACGATGCGCGCCAATTCCTTCAGCTCAATGCGCGGTGCGCCGTCGCTGGAATTGACGACGACACCGTCGGCGATGTCGAGCTCGGCTGGCGTGGATTGCAGGATCGCTGCCGCAACGTCCAGTATGTTCCTGCGAAGAATCTTCGTCGCCTGCAGCGCGGCTTCGCCGCCAATGCCGGCGCCGCGTGACGCCCAGGTACCGCCGCCATACGGCGTGTTGTCGGTATCACCGAGGATGACACGCACGCGCGACATCGATACGCCTAACACGCTACCGACAATCTGTGCAGTCAGCGACTCAGAGCCCTGGCCCTGTTCGCTGATACTGGTCTGGCAGATTACGGAGCCCTGCGCATCCAGCCGCACCGCAACACCATCCTGCGACGATATTTTCGCACCACCGACGCCGTAAAACGCGGCGCTCGGATTGGTGACCTCGATGAAGCTTGCGATACCCACACCACGATGGATGTTCCGCTTGCGCAGCTCGGCCTGTTCGACGCGCAAGCGGTCGTAGTCCATCATCGCTAGAAGTTTGTTTAGCGAAGCATGATGCGACAATTTTTCAAAACGCAGTCCCGATGGCGAGGCACATGGATAGGCGTCGTCAGCGATGAGATTCCGACGCCGAATTTCGACCGGATCCATGCCGATCTTCATCGCAGCGAGGTCCACCAACCCTTCCGTCACCGAGCAGGCGATGGGATGACCGACCGCGCGGTACTGGCACATCACATTCTTGTTCTGAAACACCACGCGCGCGCGGGCTCGATAATTCCCGGTAATGTATGGCCCGCCAACGAGGTTGACGACCTGGCTGGCCTCGATCGCACTGGTGCGCGGATACATGGAATAAGGTCCAATACCCGTGAGATCGTCGATCTCGAACGCGGTAATGGTCCCGTCGCGTTTGACGCCGATTTTTCCCTTGCAGCGATGGTCGCGGGCGTGAATGTCGGTGTTGAAGCTCTCAACACGGTCGGCGACGAATTTGATCGGCCGGCGCAAGAGTTTCGACAGCGCATAGGTCGCCATCTCGTCGGCATAGATATGGACCTTGATACCGAAGGAACCGCCCACATCCTTGCAGACTACACGCACATACTGCTCCTCGAGCCCGAGGTGCAGTGCAGCGATGTTCTGGACCATGTGCGGCGCCTGCGAGCCCTGGTAGATCGTCAGTCGCCCGTCCGCTGCGTTCCAGTCGGCCACCACGGCGCGCGGCTCAAGTGTCACGCCCGTGTGCCGGCCAAAAATGAACTCGGATTCTGCAACCTCATCGGCGTCGGCAAACGCCTGGTCGACGGTGCCGACACTGTGGGTGCGTTCGAATGCAAGGTTATCGCCAAGAGCACCATGAATGACCGGCGTCGGCGGATCGAGCGCCGTCTGCATGTCGGTGACGGCCTCAAGCTCTTCATACTCCACCACGACAGATTCGACAGCATCTTCCGCCAGCGCGCGGCTGGTCGCGACCACCGCGGCTACCGCCTCCCCCTGCCAGCAGACCCGCTCGACCGCGATTGCGTGCTGCGGTGCTGATTTCAGGCCCTTCATGTGCGAGAGCACGCCTACCCAAGGGGTGATGACACCAGCAAGCTCCCGTCCGGTGACAATAGCCACGACGCCTGGCATCCGTTTCGCAGCAGCCACGTCGATCTTCACGATCTTGGCGTGTGCATGAGGAGAGCGCAGGAAGACGACATGCGCCATGCGGGACAACTCGATGTCGCTGACATATTGGCCGCGCCCCTGCATCAGCCGATCGAGATTCGGCCGCGGCACCGTCTTGCCGATATAGGAATTGGGCCGGTCAAGCACAGAAAGCGCTTCGGGCTTCTCCGATGATGCCGTCATGCACGGCTCCTGCGCGAGCGCGCCGTGCTCTCGACGGCGTCAATGATGGCCTGATAACCGGTACAGCGGCAGTAATTTCCGGAAAGTTGTTCACGAATTTGTTCGCGGCTCGGATCGACGTTCTGTTTCAGCAAATCCTGTGCGGCGATCAGCATACCCGGTGTACAATAGCCGCATTGCAGCGCGTTTCGGTTTCGAAATGCTTCCTGCAAGTCCGCAACCTCGCCACTGTCGGACAAACCTTCTATCGTTTGAACAGCGCCGCCGTCCGCCTGCACGGCCAGCATCAAGCAGGCGCGAACAATCTCGCCATTCACACGCACCGTGCAAGCTCCGCACACGCCATGCTCGCACCCGACATGGGTTCCGGTCAGATGCAGATGTTCCCGCAGGAAATCGGCCAGATTGAGCCGCGGCAAAACCAGCGCCTCGACGCGCTCACCATTGATCTCGACAACGATGGATGTTGGCGTCGTCACGCCGCTTCTCCAGCAAGTTCTGGCCGGCCCAACATCGTGGCGACGCATCGCGTAAACAATACTCGCGCCAGATGGCGGCGCATGCCCGCGGAGGCTTGTTGATCGTCCTGAAAATCGAGTTCGCCTCCAAGGTGCCCGGACACTTCTGATAACAGCTTCGGCGTCAACACCAGATTGATCAGCCTGCTTGCTGATTTGGCCAGAAAGGGCCGGTCACCTACCGCGAAGAAAGCCGACCTGAGATTGGTAAAGACACCGCCCTCGACGCTAGCGTGCGCCGCCAGACCGGCGATCGCATAGTCACCGTGGCGGCGGGCGAATTCGTGAAAGTAGTGAACGCGGCCTTTCGCAATCGGGAGCTCGACCGCTACCAACAGATCCTCCGGCGACAGCGATGTTTGAAAAATGCCTTGGAAGAAATCCACGGCCGCAATCCGCCTCTCCCCGCCTGCTCCAAGCACCACGACAATCGCGTCAAGCGCCAGCATGCAGGCCGGCAACTCAGCGGCTGGATCGGCGTGGGCGAGGCTCCCGCCGATCGTTCCCCGGTTACGGATCGCGGGATGCGCGACATGCGCGACCGCTTCTGCCAGCAATGGTGCATATGCGGCAATTTCCGCAGAACGCTGGAGATCCACATGACGCGTCAGTGCACCGATGCGGAGGGTGTCGCCCTGCACTGCGATGCCCCGCAGCTCGGTGACGCCACCGATGTCGACGATCAACTCGGGCGAGATCAGGCGCAGATTCATCGCTGGCATCAGGCTTTGGCCACCCGACAGCACTTTCGCCCTTTCACCATGTGCGGCGAGCAATTGTAACGCGTCGTCGACGCTCTTTGCGCGCGCGTAAGCGAAAGCCGAGGCTTTCATGGGGCGTAACCTTCCCGGGCGGATCTGATGTTTTTCGGATTAGAGAACTCCGTCCGCCAAAGGTCAAGTTTGTTTATCGATCGATTATTTCGTACAAGCGACATTCGAGCTAGTGTTGCCTGACCGAACGACGCACGGTCCGGCCAATCATCTAAACGCCCGGGGAGGCGCAGGCAATGAATCTGGGTTTCTTTACGATGCCGATCCATCCCGTGGGAAAGGATTGGCGCGTTTCGCTTCAGGAGGACCGCGAGGCGTTTGTGCTGGCCGATGAATTGGGGTTTACGGAAGCCTATGTCGGCGAACACGTTACCGACCAGGCCGAGAACATCACGTCGTGCGTCACCTTCCTGGCCTGGATCGCGTCGGCAACGAAGCGGATCAGGCTCGGTACGGGCACGATCAACATGCCGAATACCCATCCGGCCACGGTTGCAGCTTCCATGGCAATGCTCGACCACATGCTGGACGGCCGCTTGATCTTCGGCATCAGTCCGGGCGGACTTTTGTCCGACGCCGAACTGTTCGGCAATCTCGACTCCGATCGCAACGCGATGTTTCTTGAAGCGATCAACCAGGTGCTTGAGATTTGGGCGAGCGAAGCGCCCTACAACATCAAGGGCAAGTACTGGAACATCTCGACTGAGAAGACCCTGATGAAGGACATCGGTCAGGGGATCATTTCGGCGCCGCTGCAGCAACCGCACCCGCCGATTGTGGTCACCGCAGTTGCGCCGTTTTCGAAAGGCGTCACTGAGGCAGCCGCGCGCGGCTGGGAACCCATCTCAGCGAATTTTCTCATGCCGGCCTGGGTGAAGAGCCATTGGCCGAAATATGTCGAAGGCTGCGAGCGGGCCGGTCGCGCCGCCGACCCCGCCAATTGGCGTGTGGCCAAGAGCGTTTTTGTGGCCAAGGATGCCGCCACCGCCAAGGCCTACGCGACCGATCCGGATGGTCCCTATGTCTATTACTACCGTTCGCTCTTCACCAAACTGAAGAAGAGTGGTCGCATCGAGTTGTTCAAGACGCGGCGCGACCAACCCGACGACGAAGTCACGCTGGAGTCGATTTGCGAGCGTTTGATCATCTACGGCACCCCGGAAAGTGTCGCCGATCAGCTACTGGCTTTTCAGGATGAGGTGGGTAAGTTCGGCACGCTGCTCTATGCCGGCAAAGACTGGAAAGATCGCGAACTGGGACGCCAGTCCATGATCCTGATGGCCGAAAAGGTTTTGCCACGTATCAACGCGGGTAACTCAGGCCGGTCCACTGCTGCGGAATGATCCACGGCCCAATGATAAAAGGAAACGCCTTGGCCCTTAGCGATCGCATCCCTTATCAGGCCCAAATTGACCGGCCCAAACTCAAGCTGCCGGGCGGCAGAATTTGTCGGGAAGCCTCCGCGGTCGTGGGAAAGCCCAGGTTTGACGGAAACCGAGGCAACGCTCGACCTCCTTCGCCTCAACGGTATCGAATACGTTGCCGACTGGGTCATCGACGACATTCCGCAGGACATCGCAACGCCCCACGGCACGATCACGACGATCCCCTACTCCGTTGAGACCAACGATATCGTCATTCACGCACTGCACCACCTGCCGTCGGAGCAGTTTCTGAAGCGTTGCACCGATCAGTTCGACCGCCTCTATCAGGAGGGTGCCGAAAACCCGCGCGTCATGGCGATTTCGGTCCACCCCTACATCACCGGCGTGCCGCACCGCATCAAATACCTGGAGATGCTACTCGACTATGTGATCGGCCATGACGGGGTCGCACTGATGACCGCAAGCGAAATCGGCGACTGGTATCGCGCGGCGATGGCGAAGCTTTAGCGCGGCGGATCAGGCTGTTTACCCCAGCACCTTGACCGATGGTCGTACGGCGCCGACCTTACCCCTGCCGAATACCCGATCATAGCCGGCCAGAAATGCATCCAGCGCGTCGCTGATCATCTGCTCCTTGTCCTCGAGCACCTGGGATTCGTAGATGTATTTGCGTACACCGTGATAGAAAATGCCGCTGTGAAACACCCAGGCGAGTTCAAGCTCGGCCGCTGTAGGCTTAGCCTGCACAGAGAGTCCCATCTCGTGTCGACACTCCCTGACGATGCGCGTCAATATCTGCTCGCGAACGACACCGACATACCATCGATTGATGTCGAGCCCCTTCAACCCGGAATAAAGATAGATGCGGATCCACTTGCGGCTGAAGAGCACGTCGGTGTAACCGCGATAGAACTCCAGCAAGCGGTCACGCAAAGGCCGCGAACGATCGGTCAGCAGCTTCTCCCAGCCGGTATCGAGCGGCTCGAGATAGACGGTGCGATAGACTTCCTTGATCAGATCGTCTTTCGAAGGAAAATAGCGGTACAGCAACGGCTGCGTCACGCCGAGCCGGCGCGCAAGGTCGCGGGTACCGCCGCCGAAACCCTCTTCCGAGAAAAACTCGGTCGCCTTAGTCACAAACTCTTTGCGGCGGTCGTCCGGCGAAAGACGCTTCTGCTTGGGGCGCGCTTGCTTGGGCGAGGCTTTCTTTCTCATGGTTTCTTGTCGGTCGCTTGACGATCCTCTGCGGAAATGAACCGGCCGTAGCCGCCGCGAGCAAACAACAGCGGTTCCTTGCCGTTATAGGAATAAGCTTCGACGGCACCCAGGAAAATGACGTGATCGCCGCCGTAGTAACGATTGGCAGCGCGGCACTGGAAATTCGCGACGCTCTCGACAAGCAGCGGCGCTCCGCCAAGGCCCGGTGTCCAATCGACGCCGGTAAACTTGTCCTCCGAGGACTTCGAAAACTTGTTGGCGAGCACCTGCTGACCCGCCCCGAGCACGTTGACTGCAAAATGGCTGGCATTCTGGAAGGCGCTCAGACTCGAAGAATAGAGCACAAGGCTCCAGAGCACCAAAGGTGGATTGAGTGAAACCGAGGCAAAGGAGTTGCAGGTGATTCCGACCGGCTTTCCGTCCGCGCCAGCGGCCGTAATGATGGTGACGCCCGTGGCATAGGTGCCGAGTGCGGTGCGAAAATCTCGCGGGTCGATCGGCGAATGATCGCTCGCCAGCTCGTTGGCCGGGTCTGGATTGATCGGGTGCTTGGGCGCGTCGTTCATTCGCTGGCCTCAGAGCGTCAGATTTTCGGACGGCAGGCCGAGCGCCACGCGGCCGTAATTGGTGCCGGCCGCATCAAAATTGAACGCAAGGTGTGAATTGATGGCATGGGCATCGCGGAACTGCCGCTGTAGCACGCCGGTTGTAAACAATCCACGCGCACCGCTCGCCGAAAACAGCAACGACACCGCCTCGGTGCACAGATTGACTGAAAAAGCTCCGTCGCGGCGCAGCCTGGTCTTTTCGGCAATGTCGGGAATGTGGCCCCGTCTCGCATCGGCCATCACTCCAATGCAGTTCGATCGCATAATCAGCCGAGCCGCATCAATCTTAGCAGAAGCTTCAGCGATCTTGATCTGCGTGCTCTGCATGTCGGCCAGCTTGGCACGATTGTAGGTCGAGGCGCGATGCCGGACCACGTCGATATAATCGTCGAGGCAGGCCTGCGCGTTTCCCAGCGCCACGCCGGACAACACATAGGGAAACAGCGAGAACACCGGCAGCGTATAGAGCGCGCTTGGATTGACAGCGCTGCCCGGGGTCGGACCACCGGCAAGGTCATTGACCGCAACCGAGAGTGCCTCGGGGACGAACGCGTCGTTGACCTCGACGTCGTTGGAGCCTGTGCCGCGCAAGCCGACCGAATTCCAGGTGTCGACGGTCTCGTAATCGTTCTTGTTGAGCAGAAAAATCCGGTATTCGATGCCGTCGGCCTCATCCTCGGAGGACACGACGCTGGCGAGCATGTTCCACTCGCACGATGCGACCCCAGAGGAGAACGGCCAGCGGCCGCGCAAGCTGTAGCCGCCCTCGACTTTGCGCGCACGCCCTGCCGGAAAGATGAAGGAGGAGGCGATCAGCGCATTCGGATCTTTATCCCAGACCAAATCCTGCGCCCTATGGTCGAACATGCCGAGCATCCAGTGATGGCTCGCGAGATTCGCAAAATTCCAGGCGACGGAGGCATCACCCTTTCCGAGGAGCTCCGCGCAGTCGATCAGCGCGACATAGTCGAACCCGCCGCCTCCTACCCGTTTTGGCTGGACCAGCCTGAACAGACCGGCATCATGCAGGTCGCGCTCGGTCTCCGGCGGCAATCCCCGCAACTCCTCGGTGCGTGCCGCCCGCTCAAGCAGCTGTGGAATGAGCGCCCGCGCACGAGCCGCCATGGTCGCAAAGGCGCGCTCATCCGAGGCGGGCACTGCGGCCTGGCCTGCGATTGGCTTTTGACCAACACTTGCCATATGGCATTCCTCGCTCTCTCCGCCGCGTTCCGAAGTTTCCTGGCACTTTTGGAAAGCGGCTTGACCGGCCGAATTTACTTGGCGATTGTTTATCGCGTGATCACTAATTAAGGCGCGGCAGGCATTGCCCGTCAATCAAAAAACCGCGGCCGGAAACAAACATGGACAAAACCGTTGGAATTATAGGCCTCGGCATTATGGGAGGTGCCATTGCACGCAATCTCGTCGAGCGTGGCTGGCGCGTGATCGGCTTCGACGCAGATTCCGCAAAAAACGCCCAGTTGTCGCAGGCAAAGGTCGCAATCGCTGCAGACGTCGGGGCGTTGACGCGCGATGTGCCCATCATCATGACCAGCCTGCCGACACCTGCGGCAGTCCATAAGGTCGCCCAGGAGATCGCGAGCTCCGGACAACCGCCAAGGATCGTCATCGAGCTCAGCACACTGAGCCTTGCGGACAAGCTTCGCTTCGAGGCCACCCTCGGAACAGCTGGACATACTGCTCTGGATTGTCCGCTCAGCGGAACCGGTGCCCAAGCCAAGCTTCGTGATCTCGTGGTCTATGCCAGCGGCGACAGCAAGGCGATCGAAAAATGCATGGGGTTATTTGCTGACTTCGCCAAACAAAGCGCCGATCTCGGCCGTTACGGCAATGGCAGCCGGATGAAGTTCGTCGCCAACCACCTGGTTGCGATCAACAACGTGGCCGCCGCGGAAGCCATGTTGCTCGCCGAGCGCGCCGGGCTCGACCCGAAGATGGTGGTCGAGATGGTTGGTCCCGGCGCAGGCGGTTCGCGAATGTTCCAGATGCGCGCGCCGATGATGGTGGAGCGCGTCTATGAACCGGCGACCATGAAGGTGTCGACCTGGAAAAAGGACATGGCGATCATCGCCGAGTTCGCCGACGACGTCGGTTGCGACACGCCGCTCTTTACCCTGACGCAGCCGGTGTACACGGAAGCGATGGCCATGGGATTGGGTGACCAGGACACCGCCTCCGTGTTCGAAGTCTTGAAAAAATCCATCGTCAAGGCGCCGAAATCCTAACGACTAGCAAACTAGGACTTTGGGATGATGTCGCCCGCAGATCTGATATCGCACTGCACCAAGGCAATATTCCATCGAGCCTAAGCCGCGATGTGATGAAATTGCCCGGCATAGTCATGCGCGGCTTGGTTATCACTTGATCATTTACGGCTTCCGTCGGATAAATCGCTCAATCAAAAAAGCCGCTCATCGGTTGTAGCGTCCTCGGGAGGATTTCATGTCGATATCGCGACGACAATTCGTCGGCGTTGCCGGTGCAGGTATCGCCAGCATGGCCGCCCCCAACCTTGTCTTTGCCGGGAGCAGCGATCCGATACGCGTCGGTCTGCTGGCGGCCAAGACCGGCCCCCTCGCCTCCGGCGGCATCGACATGGACCTTGCGCTGACCATGTTTCTGAAGGAGCGCGACAACACGCTGGCGGGCCGGAAGGTCGAACTGATCGTGGCTGATACGGCCGGCGTACCCGCGACAGCGCGCACCAAGGCGCAAGAGCTCGTCGAAAAGGACAACGTCCATTGCATCATCGGTCCGCTCGCCGCACTCGAGGCGCTCGCGATCGCCGACTATCTAACCGAGAAGGAGATGCCGACCCTCGGCGTGGCCGCGGCCGAAGACATGACGCAGCGCCACCCGAGCCCGTGGTTTGTGCGGCTGACGTCGACATCGGCACAATGCGCCTATCCGCTGGCCGAATATTCCGTCAAGGAGCTGAAATACAAGAAGATTGTCACCATTGCGGACGATTTCGCTTATGGACACGAGATGTGCGCGGGCTTCCAGCGCGTCTTCGAAGACAATGGCGGCAAGATCATCCAGAAAATCTTCACGCCGCTCGCGACACCTGACTACGGCAGTTATGTCGCACAAGTAAAATCCGCCGACGCGATCTTCCTCGGCACCGCCGGTTCGAACGGCTTCCGCTTCCTGCGGCAATTCATCGAATACGGCCTGAAGGACAAGATGGCCGTGATCGGCGGCATGACCGCACTCGATGAATCGGTGTTGCGCAATATGGGCGATGAAGCCCTCGGCATTCTGACCACGAGCTGGTATTCGGCCGAATTGGATAACCCTCTCAACAAAGCCTTCGCGCCAGTCTTCCGCAAGCAGTTCAAATACGATCCCGGCTATTACGCCGGCAGCACTTACGTTTCCGGTGAAGTGCTGGAAGTTGCGTTAAAGACCACCAAAGGCAACGTCGAGGACAAGAAGGCGCTGATGGCGGCTATCCGCGGCAGCAATGCGGACACCATCCGAGGCGTCATCAAGTTCGATGAGTTCGGCAACGCAGTCGGCAACGTCTATATCCGCAAGGTAACCAAGAGCGATGGCCGGCTGGTCAACTCGGTCATCAAGACCTATCCGGATGTCAGTCAGTTCTGGACCTATGACCAGGCGGCCTTCCTGAAGAATCCCGTCTATTCGCGTGACTATCCGCCAGCGAAGAACCTGGAACCGTAATCCTGCCACTTGAGCTGGAGTCGATCGCGCAAACTCAAAAAAAGATCGGCCGACGATGCAGTTTTGGATCATCCAGGGTCTCAATAGCCTGTCGCTCGGCGGCTTATTGTTCCTGTTGTCGTCGGGATTTTCGCTGATCTTCGGGCTGATGCGGCTCGCCAATCTGACACATGGCGCGTTTTTCATGCTCGGCACCTATCTTGCTGCAACCGCGTTGCGTTCTTTCGACGACTTGAACATCTGGACGACCGCGATCGGTGCCGGCTTCGTGGTCGCCGCCCTCGGCGGTCTATTCGAACGGCTGGTATTAACGCGGCTGAAGGCCAACACGCTTGGACAAGTGCTGGTCACGCTCGGCATGTCCTTCATCATATCCGATGCGTGCCTGATGATCTGGGGTGGCGATTCCATTCCCGTTCCGACGCCGCAGAATTTGCAGGCCCCGACGCGCCTGTTTGGCTTTGTCTTTCCGACCTATCGCCTGGTGCTGGTCGGCCTAGCGGTCCTCGTGGCCGTTGCTCTGTACTTCTTGATCGAGCGGACCCGATTGGGCGCGATGATCCGCGCCGGAGTCGATGACCGGCAGATGGCACGCGCGGTCGGCATCCCCGTCTCGAGACTGTTCACAATCGTATTTTGCCTTGGTGCCGGCATTGCGGGCGCGGCGGGCGTGCTCGGCGGTCCGATCCTGTCTGCCTATCCGGGGCTCGACGCGGACATGCTGCCACTGGCACTGATCGTCGTGATCCTGGGAGGGATCGGGAGCCTGCTCGGTGCATTCGTCGGCAGCTTCGTCATCGGCTTCATCTACACCTTCGGTACCGCGCTATTCCCGGAACTGGCCTACATCATCCTGTTTCTGCCGATGATCTTCGTCATCGCTTTTCGGCCGCAAGGCCTGTTCGGGCGCGTTGGTGCATGAAGTGGATTGCTGTAATCCTGATCGGCGGGTCGCTGCTTCTGCCGCCATTCTTTGCGGGTGATTTCTATATCAATCTCGCCAGCCAGATCCTGATAGCAGCCATCTTCGCCCTTAGCCTCAATCTGCTGGTCGGCTTCGGCGGCATGACATCCCTCGGACATGCCTCCTATCTTGGTGTCGCGGCCTATATCTCCGCATTGCTCACCAACCGATACGGGTTTGACCACGGTACCGCCGCGCTTATTTCAATTTTGGGCACGACAGCAATGGCGGCATTCTTCGGCGTGATCGCGCTTCGTGCCAGCGGCCTCGGATTCCTGATGATCACTTTGGCTCTGTCGCAGGTGCTGTGGGGTCTTGCCTACCGCATGTCCAACGTGACCAACGGCGATAACGGTATTACCGGCATCACGCGCCCCGAACCATTTGGGTTCTCGCTAGAGAGCCCCGTTGCTTTTTACTGGTTCGTCCTGATCGTCACTGCGATCGCCTTCCTACTGATGACGATTTTTGTCACCTCCGCCTTCGGATCATCGCTGAAGGGCGTTCGCGACCAGCCGCGCCGCATGGCCGCGCTCGGCTTCAACCCATGGCTGGTCCGATGGATCACCTTCATCTATGCCGGCTTCTGGGGTGGCGTCTCCGGCTTGCTCTATGTCTATTACAACAAGTACATACACCCAAGTTCACTCTCGACCACGAGCTCGGCCGAAGCTCTGCTCGGCGTGATCGCCGGCGGCTCCGGCACGTTGGGCGGGCCGGTGGTAGGAGCGGCACTGGTGCTGCTGCTGAAGAACTACGCTTCGGCCTATATCGAACGCTGGAATATGCTTTTGGGGCTGGTGTTCGTTTTCATCGTTCTAGTCATGCCGGCCGGCATCGTTCCTGGCTTCAGCCGGTTGATGGCGGGATTGCGCGGAGAAAAGCGGTGACCGCCACATCATCAGAGCCCGCGCTTGAAGTCATCGGTCTCAAAAAGGCGTTTGGCGGCCTGACTGTGACCCAGGACGTATCTCTCAAGGTACGTGCTGGCGAGCGTCGGCTGATTATCGGCCCGAACGGCGCCGGCAAGACCACGCTGTTCAACCAGATCAGCGGAGACCTGCGGCCGAATTCCGGGTCGATTCGCTTGTTCGGCGCCGACGTGACTTACCTTCCGCCCTACAAGCGGGCCCATCGCGGCCTGTCCCGAACCTACCAGATCATCACGCTATTCGCCGGCGACACGCTCGAACATAACGTGTCCCTCGGCTTGCTGGGTTTGCGGCGGTCGCGCTGGCAGATGTGGCAGCCGATGTCATCTTATAGCGATCTTGAAACCGAGGCACGTCGCACGCTCGATGCGGTGGGGTTGTTACACCTTGCGGGCCAGCCGATCTCTGACATCGCTTATGGTGAGCGACGCCGCGTCGAGCTCGCAGTAGCACTTGCTCAGAAACCACGCGTGCTGCTTCTGGATGAGCCGCTGGCAGGACTTTCGAATACCGAGCGATCGACAGTGAAATCGCTGATTGCGTCCATACCGCGCGATACGACCGTCGTCATGATCGAGCATGACATGGATACGGTGCTTGATCTGGCGGAAACCGTCACACTGCTCAATTACGGCCGGGTGATCGTCGATGGCGAGCGCGACGCTGTCATTGCGGACGAGCGAACGCGAGAGGTGTATCTTGGCACCTGACGCCCTCACTCTCACCAATGTCCACGCGTATTATGGTGATAGCCACATCCTGCATGGCATCAGCTTTTCGCTGCAGCCCGGTGGCGTGTTGGCCCTGCTTGGGCGAAACGGCGCGGGAAAGACGACCTGCATCTCGACCATCATTGGCCTGCTGAGCCCGCGGGAGGGTAACATCCGCCTGTATGGCGAACCGATCGCAGGCCTTAACCCGGAGCGTATCGCGCGTCTCGGAGTCGGCCTGGTGCCGCAAGGCCGCCGCATCTTCCCTTCGCTCTCGGTGCGGGAGAACCTGATTGTGGCCGCTCATCGTCGTGACACTGATACCAAGCCATGGAGCCTGGATCGCATCTACGATCTGTTTCCCCGGTTGCGCGAGCGGCAGGCTCAACTCGCCGGCACGCTTTCCGGCGGCGAGCAGCAAATGCTGGCGATCGGGCGAGCTTTAATGGGTAATCCGCGTGTACTCTTGCTCGACGAACCATCCGAAGGTCTCGCCCCGCTGATCGTGGCGGAGGTCGGACGAACCATCAGCCGGCTGAAAGAGGAAAGGCAATCGATCGTGCTCGTCGAGCAAAACCTCAAGCTCGCGCTGGAGGTCGCCGACACTGCCGTCATCCTCAATACCGGGCGCTGTGTTTTCGCAGGACAAGCCAGCGAGCTTCAAAATAATGAAGCGCTGATCGCGCAAAATCTCGGCGTCCACCATGCTCATTAGAGCGAAAATCCACTCGCAAATTGAGGTCAAGCCATGAAGATCGGCGTATGCGGAACGGGACGAATGGGGGCGGCAATCGCACAGCGATTGATGAACGTAGGGCATGAAGTCGGGGTCTGGAATCGCAATCCCGCCAAAACCAAGCCGCTGGTCGATGCCGGAGCAAAGGCGTCCGAAACTCCCGCCTCTCTGGCCGACGGCTGTGACGCTATCGTCGTCATGCTGCTCAACGACGCCGCCAGCGAGGCGGTCTATCGCGGGCCGAATGGCATTCTGAAAGGAAGGCTCGCCGGCAAACTTATGATCGACATGAGCACGGTTCGGCCCGACACCATGCAAAGCATCGGTGTCTCGGTCGCACAGCAGGGCGGCTCGTTCGTCGAGAGCCCAGTGGGCGGCAGCACCGGCCCCGCCAAGGAGGGAAAACTGTTCGCTCTGGTCGGCGGCGAGAAAGCCGACGTCGGGCGCGCAATGCCAGTGCTCGAGCAACTTTGCCGGCGCATCGAGCATGTCGGCGCTCTCGGCGCGGGTTCGGCTGTGAAACTCGCGATCAATCTGCCGCTGCTGGTGTACTGGCAGGCGCTCGGTGAATCCCTCACCATCTGCAAGCCGCTCAATCTGCCTGCCGACCGGCTCATCGACATCATGTCCGACACCGCAGGCACTCCAGCCGCCATGAAAGGACGCGGCGCCGTGATAGCCAAGGTGCTGACCGGTCAGCCGCTGGGCGCAACCGCCTTCGGCCTCACTGCTGCCAGGAAGGACCTTGCGACCGCCGTCCAATTCGCAAAAACGCTTCACGCTGAGCTTCCGGTCGCAGCCAGTGCGCTGGCCTGCTTCGAGGAAGCGGAAGCCGCAGGCCTTGGCGACGCTGACGCGACCGCGATATCAACCCGCTGGCCGCAGCGACAGGCCCGGCAGAAATCATAGACCTATCTCAAACCAACGAAGAAGCAGGTACATCTGACATGATCGAGAGCAAAAATCGCTATGGCCGCACCGCCGCCCGCATTCATGACGCCGACGGGCTCGCCCGGCGCCCCTCATCGCCGACTATCGATATTCATGCCCATATCGTTGTGCCACAGGCCGCTGCGGTAGCGCAGCCGCATGTCGACCTGAGCCGCATCCCGCTGGCATATTTCGCCGACGACGCCAGCAAGGATGTCAACGCGCAACAAGAGAAAGACATCCGCGAGGTGATGACCACCATTGATCGTCGGCTGACACATCTCGACCAGATGGGCATCGACATTCAGGTCATCGCGCCAGCGCCAGGCCAATGCTATTACACCGTCGATCCCAAGATCGGCGAAAGCGCCCACCGCCTCGCCAACGAGGGCGTAGCGGAATACTGCTCCCGCAAGCCGGATCGTTTCGTCGGCCTTGGTGTTGTTACCCTGCAGGAGCCCGAGCTCTCGGTCCGCGAGCTCGACTACATCATGGGTACATTGAAGCTGAAGGGTGTCGAGATCCTCACCAACGTCGATGGCCAAGAACTATCCGACCCGAAATTCCGCCCATTCTTCGCCAGGGCCGAACAGCTCGGCGCCTTCATCATGATGCATCCCAATGGGTTTACCCACGGTCAGCGCCTGACTCACTATTACTTCAGCAATGTGCTGGGAAATCCGCTGGACACGACGCTTGCCCTCCATAATCTCATTTTTTCGGGCACGTTGGCACGCTTTCCGGAACTGAAGCTGATGGCGGTGCACGGTGGAGGGTATCTGCCGAGCTACTCGGGACGCATCGATCACGCTTGGGGCGCGAGGCGCGATTGCCACGCGGACCTACCGCTACCGCCCACGACTTATCTGCGGCAGGTCTATCTCGATACGGTAGTCTTCAGCTATCACCAGTTGGCTTATTTGATCGACGTATTCGGTCCTGACCGCATTCTGATGGGCACTGACTATCCCTTTGACATGGCCGAATACAATCCGATCGGCCATGTCGCGGGAGTCGAGGGCATGGACGAGGTTACACTGGCCCAGATCGCTGGCGGCAACGCCGCCCGCGTGCTCGGTCTCGACCTCTGATCGCAACGATGCTCAGTGCTTGGCTGTCTTGTAGCCGGGCTGTTCGAACGGGTGCGACGTGGCAAAAGCCGGCAGCGCGAAGCAGCGCTCGGCCAGCTTTGCCACGGCCGGAAATGCCGCCAGATCGAGCTTGAGAAAATGCGCGCCGACCACCTGGCCGGCGATGCAGATGTCGGCAAGGCCGGGCTCGGTCCCCAGCGCAAACGGCGCCGGCGCCCGGCGCTCGAGTAACCGTTCATAGGTCGCGAGCCCCTCGCTCGTCCAGTGCTTGCCCCACTGCTCGATCGCATGCGCATCGGCGCCAAAGGCCTTAGCGAGGTGATTGCGCACCCGGGGCACGACCAGCGGATGGGCGTCTGCGATCGCCACCAGCGCCAGCGAGCGTGCATAGGCTCGTTCCTTCGGATCGGCTGGGATTAATCGGGGCTCCGGCTTGATGTCCTCGATATATTCGATGATGGCGAGCGACTGAAATACGGGATTGCCGTCGTGACTAAAGGTCGGCACCACGCGCTCGGCATTGACTGCCTCATAACCAGGCTTGAACTGCTCGCCGGATAGAATGTCGATCGGCGTTTCCTCGAAGGCAAGCCCTTTCAGCTTGAGTGCCACCCGCACCCGAAACGAGGCGATCGACCGCCAAAAGCCATAGATGTGAATATCCGTCGCGGGCCCGGAAGCATCGACCATATCGACCATTACGCGCGCTCTTTTTCCTTCCCGGCCACCTTGTCGAGCGCGTTCAACACCGCCTCACCCATTTCCGCCGTCGTCAGCTTTTTCGCACCCGGCTCGGCAATGTCCGCGGTTCTCGCACCAGCCGCGAGCACTGTCGCCACCGCTTTCTCAAGCAGGTCGGCATCATCAGGCCTGTTCAGGGTCAAGCGCAGCAGCATCGCGACGCTAAGGATGGAGCCGAGCGGGTTGGCGATGCCCTTGCCGGCAATATCGGGCGCGCTGCCATGAACCGGTTCATAAAGTGCTTTCCGCCGGCCGAAACGATCGACCGGGCCGAGCGAAGCGGACGGCAGCATCCCGAGCGAACCAGAGGCCATTGCCGCGCAGTCGGAAAGAATGTCCCCGAAAATATTGCCAGTCACCATTACGTCAAATTGCCGAGGGGCGCGTACGATCTGCATCGCAGCGTTGTCGACATAGAGATGGGTCAGCTCGACGTCGGAGAATTCCTCCTTGTGGAGTGCGATAACCTCCTCCCGCCAGACCACGCTGGTTTCGAGTACATTGGCTTTGTCGACCGAACAGACCTTGTTCCGCCGCGTCCGTGCCAGCTCGAACGCCGCGCGCGCCACGCGTCGGATTTGATTGGTCGTGTATTGCTCCGTATTGAACCCGCGCCGCTGTCCATCCGGCAACGTTTCGATTCCGCGCGGCTCGCCGAAATAGATGCCGCTGGTGAGTTCTCGAATGATGACGAAATCAACCCCGTTCAGGACTTCAGGCTTGAGCGGCGCCGATGCCGCAAGCGCCGCATTGGCAACGATCGGCCGCAGATTGGCGTAGAGATCATATTTGCTGCGCAGCCCCAGCAGGCTTCCAGCCTTGCGTGCGGCCGCTGGCACTTCCTTGGTCTCTGGTCCACCGGTTGCGCCCCACAGAATGGCGTCAGCTTCGTCCATCGCCTCAGCGGTGTCCTCGGGCAAAACCTTGCCGGTTGCGAGATAAGGGATCAGCCCATATTGCGCTTCGCGCAGCGTCATTGGCACGCCGCGCTGGGCGACGAACCAGTTCAAGATTCGATGTGACTGCGCCGTCACCTCCGGGCCGATGCCCTCGCCGCCGACCACGGCAACCTTGACCATATTGGAACGGTTGTTCATGCCGATTTCCTTGCAAAATGGATCCAGGGCCGCTCGACGCCATCGATCGCCTGAAACGCTCGAATCTCGTTGTCTCGCCGCAACGTCAACGCGACCTCGTCGAGACCTTGCAGAAGTCCCTCACGTCGCCGAGGATCGATTTCGAACGTGTGCCGCTTTCCCGATGGAGAGACGATCGTCTGTGCCTCGAGGTCGATACCGACTTTCCCTGCGCCCTGCGTCGCCTCGATATCGGCCGCAAGCGAATCCACGATCGCCTTGTCGACGACGATGGGAAGAATTCCATTCTGGAAGCAGTTGGCGAAGAAGATATCGCCAAAGCCCGATCCGATGATGGCGCGGATACCCATCTCCTGCAGCGACCAAACTGCCCCTTCGCGGGAAGAACCACACCCGAAATTCGGGCCAGTTACCAGAATCTCTGCCTGCCGATACGGTTCACGGTTCAAGATGAAGGCCGGATTTTCCGAACCATCGGGCAGATAACGCAACGATCCGAATGCCCACTTCCCTAACGTGCCCCGAATTGAATTTCCGACCAGGCGCTCGATGCGAATGATGACATCGGTATCGATGTTGGCCCGCATAATTGGCGCCGCGATGGCGGAGAGCCTGTCGAATGGCTTTGGCATCCTCAGCGCCCCATCGTTCGAACATCTGCAATCGCGCCAACGATGGCTGCGGCGGCGGCGCTCGCCGGACTTGCCAGATGTGTGCGTGCTCGCGGCCCCTGCCGGCCAACGAAATTGCGGTTGGACGTGGAAACCGACCGTTGGCCAGGGCCCACGGTCTCGCCATTGGCGGCGAGGCACATCGAGCAGCCGGGCTCCCGCCAGTCGAAGCCCGCCTCGATGAATACCTTATCGAGTCCCTCGCTGATCGCTTCGCGTTTGACGTTTTCCGAACCCGGCACGACCCATGCCCGCACGCCGGGCGCGACCTTGCGGCCGCGCGCGATTTCGGCGGCCGCTCGCAGATCGCTCATCCGGCTGTTGGTGCAGGAGCCGATGAATACCCAGTCGACCGGCGTGCCTGCGATCGGCACGCCTCCCTTCAGGCCCATGTAGTCGAGCGCGGTCTCGATTGCCGCGCGCCGAGCCGGATCATCGATCGTTTGCGGATCGGGGACACACCCGTCGACGCCTATTACATGCTCGGGGCTGATACCCCACGTGACTTGCGGGATGATCTTCTCGACATCGATAACCACTTCCCTGTCGAAAGCCGCGTCGGCGTCGCTGGGGAGCTTCCGCCAAGCACTCACAGCTCGATCCCACATTTCGCCCTGCGGCGCATAGGGGCGGCCGTGCAAGAATTCGAAGGTTTTCTCATCAGGCGCCACCATGCCCATCTTGGCGCCGAGCTCGATCGATAGATTGCAGATGGTCAGACGCCCTTCGATCGGGAGATCGTGGACGGCGCTACCGGCATATTCCACCGCATACCCGGTGCCGCCGGCGGCTCCCACTCGCCCGATCAGGGCGAGGATGAGATCCTTTGCAGTGACACCCAGCGGAAGCTTGCCTTCAAAACGTACGCGCATCGTCTTGGGACGCCGCTGGATCAGTGCCTGCGTTGCCAACACATGTGTGAGCTCGCTTGAACCAATACCAAATGCGAGCGCGCCAAGGCCGCCATGGGTGCAGGTATGGCTGTCACCGCAGACGATCGTGCTGCCCGGGAGGCTTAGGCCTAGTTCCGGCCCGATGACATGGACGATACCCTGCCCGGGCTCATCGACATCGAACAGCTGGATGCCGCTGGCTGAGGTCTCCACCCGGAGGGTGGCGAGCAGCTCTAGTCCGATCTTGCTGGTACCAGCCCGTCCCCGCGCCGTCGAAATAGCATGATCGGGCGTCGCAAAGGTAAGTTCGGGGCTGTGGACTTTGAGACCGCGCCCCTTCAGGTCAAGCAGCCCTCGCGAGCCGCCGAGATCGTGCAACAAGTGGCGATCGACATGAAGGAGATCGGTGTCCTCGCTGATGCGAGCGATCACATGCTGGTCCCAAATCTTGGCCAGCATCGTGCGGCCGGTTACCAAGATCGCCCTCCCTTTCGGCTTCTCGAGGCCGGTGGCGTCAGCCGCTACCTGGCCGTTTTCCACTGCTGGTGCTTTGAGGCCTGAATAGCCCTTATCAAAGCATGACGAATGGGCACCGACTAGAGCCTGTAGAGCCTAGCCGAGACAGGAAGAATGCATATCAATCAAGGCCAGGGCTGCAGCCCAAATCCAGGATCTTTATCGCACCAAACCAAGCCGTGCTAAGCGGCCGTGTGCTGCTTGCCAAACGCCCCCGCATCCGCAAGCGCGGCTATGTGCTGATCATCATAGCCCAGTGTCTTGCGCAGAATCTCCTTGGTGTGCTGGCCCAACAATGGCGCCGCTGTCGGATCGACGGCGGGCGTCAGGCTCATATTGAGCGGCGTTTCAATATTGGGAACCATGCCTGCGGTCGGATGCGGAATCTGGCTGAGACGATGTCTCTCACGGGTTTCGGGCGCGTTGAATCCCTGCTCCACGGTTCGCAGGTAGCCAACCGGAATGTTGGCCTTCTTCATCTTTGCCATCCAGTTCTCGAGCTTGTCGCCGGCAAAGACCCCCGCAATGATGGCGCGCAACTTCTCCTTGTTTGCGGATCTCACCTTTCGGTTGGCAAATAAAGGATCGCTCAGGAGATCAGGCCTTTCGAGCACCTCGGTCACGAGCCGGCGATAGAGCCGATCGTTGGCGCAAGCCATGTAGAGCGGGCCGTCTGCGGCCTCGTAGAGGCCGACCGTGGGCGATCCGTTCGGCGAGTTGCCGAAACGGCCGGGGTTTGTGCCGTTGATGAGATAGGCCATGCCGTAAAAGCCGGTCAATGACATCGCAATGTCGAACAAGGCGACCTCAACTTGCTGGCCTTTTCCCAATCGCTCGCGCGCCATCAGCGCGAGCAAGATCGCATTGACGGCCGACATGCCAGTCGCCATGTCGACAATCGGCGGCCCGGTCCGCACCGGCGGACCATCAGCAAAGCCGTTCAGCGACATGAAGCCGCTTTCGGCCTGCGTGATCGGATCGAAGCCGGGCCGGAAGGCGAAAGGACCCTTGCGGCCATAGGCCGAGATCGAACAATAGATCAGGCGCGGGTTGCTGGGTGCGACCGACGGATAGTCGAGACCAAACTTTTCCATAACGCTGGCGGAGAAGTTCTCCACCACCACATCCGCCCGCGAGATCAGATCGCGCGCAACCTCACGGGCGGCAGGGGTCGTCAAGTCGAGGGCAATGTCACGCTTGTTGCGGTTAAGGCTCAGAAACGCCGCACTCTCGCCTCCGATCTCAGCATGCTCATAGGCGCGCGAATCGTCGCCGCCTTCGGGGTTCTCGATCTTGATCACCTCGGCACCAAAGTCCGCCAGCGTCTGCGTGCAGGCCGGCCCTGCCACCACTCGTGTGAAGTCCACGACCAGCAGACCGTCGAGGGCGGTAGGCGCGCCTTTCGTGCGCGGTGAACGGTCCGGTAGCGGCACTCCAGCGGTCATGACCAGGCGTTTCCCAATGGTTTTGATGGTTGCGACCGGGACTTTAGGGTTTATTCCTGCTGGACGACAAGAGGCCACACTCCGCTGCACGGCCGACGCAGACCTCCATTGCGGTCCTCGCAGTCTGCCCAGCTCCAAAAGAAAAAGAGCCCGGTGGCGCACAGCCACCGGGCTCTTCCCACACGTCTACAGGATCGACAGGTGCTGCGGACCCGCAGGTTCACCAATTCAGTCGCGGCCCCGGCCTGCCATGGACTTTCGCCAGTACAAAGTATGCGGCCAGCCCCAGGAATAACGCGGCCGGTAAAGCCGATAGCCGCCCCTGATGAAGTTGTTGGCGGAGGCGATGTTATCGGTAGTGTCAGATATAATGGCCGCCCAGCCGTTGTTACGTGCGCGCGCCTCGGCGGCGCGCATCAGGCGCAATTGCAGCGATCTGCCCCAGTGTTCTTGTAGTACACCGACCCTGCAGAAGTACCCGGCGTTCTCGGCATAAGTGGATGGCACGACGCCCGCGAACGCGACCGGCGTCGCATGCCAAAAAGCGACCCACCAGTGCCCCCAATCGAATACCGGCATCGGCGCGCTTTTGAAAAACGTCGGCTGATGAAG
>Ga0157369_10002456_pt1 | contig 22250 bp, 17 predicted proteins | sample C25metaG_FD_113461 | JGI IMG/M metagenome (GOLD analysis project Ga0157369, IMG submission 113461) | Corn rhizosphere microbial communities from Kellogg Biological Station, Michigan, USA - C2-5 metaG | ecosystem: Host-associated > Plants > Roots > Rhizosphere > Soil | place: USA: Michigan...
TATGCACATTCATATTCTGGGTATCTGCGGGACTTTCATGGGCTCGATGGCGGTGTTGGCCAAAGAGCTGGGCCATCACGTGACCGGCTCCGACGCCAACGTCTATCCACCGATGAGCACACAGCTTGAAGCCCAGGGCATTCAGCTGACGCAGGGCTATGACCCGGCGCAGCTCGATCCGGCGCCGGATCTGGTGGTGATCGGCAACGCCATGTCCCGCGGTAACCCAGCGGTGGAATATGTCCTGAACAAAGGCCTGCCGTACGTGTCCGGCCCGCAGTGGCTGGCTGATCACGTGCTGCAAGGTCGCTGGGTCTTGGCGGTTGCCGGTACGCACGGCAAAACCACCACCAGCAGCATGCTCGCTTGGGTACTGGAACATGCCGGCATGAGCCCGGGTTTCCTGATCGGTGGCGTACCGCAAAACTTCTCGGTCTCTGCTCGCTTGGGCGGTACACCGTTCTTCGTGATCGAGGCCGACGAATACGACAGCGCCTTCTTCGACAAGCGTTCGAAATTCGTTCACTACCGTCCGCGCACCGCGATCCTCAATAACCTTGAGTTCGATCATGCCGACATATTCCCGGATCTTCCGGCAATCGAGCGGCAATTCCACCACTTGGTGCGGACAATTCCGAGTGAAGGCCTGGTCATCCACCCGACCACCGAGCCGGCCTTGCAACGTGTGATCGAAATGGGCTGCTGGACCCCGGTGCAAACCACCGGCGCCGGCGGCCAATGGCAGGTCAAACTGCTCAGCGAAGACGGCTCAGCGTTCGAAGTGATGTTCGACGGCGTGTCGCAAGGCACCGTTGAGTGGGAGCTGACTGGCCAGCACAACGTCGCCAACGCCCTGGCCGCTTTGGCGGCGGCGCGGCATGTTGGCGTGGTGCCGTCGATGGGCATCGCCGGCCTGAGCGCGTTCAAGAATGTCAAACGCCGCATGGAAAAAGTCGCCGAAGTCCGCGGCATCACCATCTACGACGACTTCGCCCACCACCCGACGGCGATTGCCACCACACTCGATGGCTTGCGCAAGCGCATCGGTGACGCACCGCTGATCGCGATCATCGAACCGCGCTCCAACTCGATGAAACTTGGCGCGCACCGTGACGGTTTGCCGGACAGCGTGGTCGATGCCGATCAGGTGATCTGGTACGCCCCGGCCAACCTCGGCTGGGATCTCGCCGGCACCGCCGCGCTGTGCACGGTGCCGTCGATTGTCAGCGATTCGCTGGAAGGCATCATTGAACGCGTGAAGAGCCAAGCCCAGCCCGGCACGCACGTGGTGATCATGAGCAACGGCGGCTTCGGCGGCCTGCACGGCAAACTCGCCGAGGCGCTGGTATGAACAATGGCCCCGAACGCATCACGCTGGCGATGACCGGTGCCTCCGGCGCCCAGTACGGTCTGCGCCTGCTCGATTGTCTGGTGCGGGAAGATCGCGAGGTGCACTTCCTGATCTCCAAGGCTGCGCAACTGGTGATGGCCACCGAAACCGATGTCACGCTGCCGCCGAAGCCGCAAATGATGCAGGCCTTCCTGACTGAATACACCGGAGCTGCCGCCGGGCAGATCCGCGTGTACGGCAAGGAAGACTGGATGTCGCCGGTAGCTTCGGGCTCCGGCGCTCCGGCGGCGATGGTCGTGGTGCCGTGCTCCACGGGCACGTTGTCGGCGATTGCCACGGGCGCCTGCAACAACCTGATCGAACGCGCGGCTGATGTGACATTGAAAGAGCGTCGCCAGTTGATTCTGGTGCCACGCGAAGCGCCGTATTCGAGCATTCATCTGGAGCACATGCTCAAGCTGTCGAACATGGGCGTGACGATTCTGCCGGCCTCGCCGGGTTTCTATCACCAGCCGCAGACCATCGATGACCTGATCGATTTCGTCGTGGCGCGGATTCTCAATCTGCTCGGCATTCCTCAGGACATGCTGCCACGTTGGGGTGAGCATCATCTGAGTAGTGATGAATAAGCTGCTGGTGATCGGGCTGGCATTGCTGCTGAACGGCTGCGCCACGGCGCGCACACTGGATGCAGCGAAACCGGGCGCGCCGGTGGTGTACTCCGGGACGCGGCTGGATTTGTATGCATTGAATGGCGGGTGTTGCGCGATGGACCGGTTCGGGGCTGAGGCGCCGAGCTATCCGGGGGTGGACCTGCCGGCGAGTGCGTTGTTGGATACGCTGTTGTTGCCGCTGTCGCTTCTTACCGTGATCGGCGTGAGTTTTCAGGCAACAGGCGGATTGTAAACATCAAAAGATCGCAGCCTTCGGCAGCTCCTACATGGGGTTCGACTTGAACTTGTAGGAGCTGCCGAAGGCTGCGATCTTTTGCTTTTATTTGCCAAGCTTGCGCAGCTCATCCGACTCGATCACCCGCACCCCATCCTGTTCCTCCAGCGCCAACCGCCACATCGCCCGCGCCAACTGGCACGCCTCGATTCCATGGTATTTGCCGGGAATCAGCTTCGACAATGGCCCGGCCAATTGTTCGGCCAGACGCGGTTCAGTCCGTTCACCCAATAACAGCGATGGCCGGCAAATGGTCAGTTGCGGCCAGTCCTGCGCACGCAAAGCCTGCTCCATTTCACCTTTGACCCGATTGTAGAAAACCGACGATTTCGGATCGGCGCCAATCGCGCTGATCACAATCAGATGCCGCGCGCCCATCTCCCGCGCGCGTTTGGCGAACGCCACGACCATGTCCAGATCAACCGCGCGAAACGCCGCTTCCGAGCCGGCCTGCTTGATCGTGGTGCCGAGGCAGCAGTAGGCGATATCGACACGGCCACTGAGCTGCGGCAGAAATGCCTGTGGATCACCCACGGGATTTTCCAGATGCGGATGTTCGGCCAAGGGGCGACGGGAAGGGGCGAGCACGCGAGAAATTGTCGGCTCGTTGAGCAAACGGTCGAGTAGATGTTCACCGGTCAAACCGGTGGCTCCGGCAAGCAATACGTGCTGAGGCGTCAAGTACATAGTGTCTCTCCCTTGATACTGTTCAGCTTAGTTGCTCTTTATCGCTCCGTCGTTCAATGCAGCACTTTGCAAAGCTTTTCTGGCTTGCTGTTTGCGCAGCAGTTGCCAGTGCGAGAGCACGGTTTTCGGCGCCCAGATCTGCGGCTCCGAGGCTTCGAAATTGTCCGCCAGTTCCCGTTCGGCGACGGTGGCCTTGGCCAGTTTGAAGGCCTGTTCCAGATCATCGGTCTGGTTCAGCGCCTGGGCGAACAGGGCGTCGCCGAAATAGGTGAAGTTGGCTTCTTCCGAGCAGCCGAACGACACCCGATCCGCGCGCGAGGCGGTCATGATCAGCGTGCGTTCATCTTTCAGAGCCGGGATGAAACCGCCGGAGTAGCACGAGGAAATCACGATGATCTTGTCGCGGTTTTTCAGCGGTGCCAGCACGGCAGCGAGTTCGTCGGCAGGCAGGTCGGCCAGCTCCATGCGCGGCTGGTCGAGCACCAGTTCGTGCTCGGCGGTGCCGTGGCTGGTCAGATAGATGAACAGCAGGTCTTCCGGGCCGCTGCGTTCGGCGAGGGTTTGCGCGGCGCGGCGCAGGTTTTCGCGGGTGGCCATCGGGCGGTCGCCGAGGTGATCGCGGTGGTTGACCAGACGGATCTGGCCATAGGCGCCGAAGCGCGTATGGAGCATATTGGCCACGTAGTCGGATTCGCGCAGAAACACGCTTTGCTTGCCGTCGCCACCGAGTGTCAGGGTGTACAGCTCGACCGCCGGCGTCGAAGCAGGGATGGCGGCCAAGGCGTCATCGAGCAACCGACCCTGAGCGAGCAAGCCGAGTTCGAGGGTATCGGGCAACAACTTGCCGTCGGCGTCGCGCACGCGCTGGCCATTGATCCAGGTGCCGCTCATCACGCTGCCATCGGTCAGCACCAGGGTGCCGCGTCCGGCGTAGCTGTCGTTGTCGAAGCCGCCGATGTAGAAGCTGCCATCAGGCAGGTTCAAACGGCCCTGACCGCTGAATCGCCAGTCGCTGAATGTGCCGATGTAATGGCTGCCATCGGCGCCGATCAGTTCACCCTTGCCGCTCAGCGCGCCTTCCTTGAACTGGCCGAGCCAGACATCGCCGTCGGCGTTTTCGTAGCGGCCCTTGCCGTGCAACTGATTGTTCTTGAAGCCGCCGACGTAGATATCGCCGTCAGCGCTGTTGAAGGTGCCGTTGCCTTCCAGCTGACCGTTGACGAAATGTCCGCTGAACGTGTTGCCACTGGAGTCGCCGCGCTGGCCTTCGCCGTTGGGTTTGCCGTGGGCGAACTGGCCTTGATAGGAGCTGCCGTCGTCCATTTCCAGACGACCGAGCCCGGAATACTGGTCGGCCTTGAATTCGCCACGGTAGGTCATGGCGTTTTCTTTCAGGGTGCCTTCGCCTTCGCGGCGTCCCTGTTTGAAGCCGCCGGTGTAGCTGCTGGCGTTGGTGCTCAGGCTGCCCTGACCGTCGAACAGGCCTTGCTGGAACTGCCCGCGATAGATCTCGCCATTGCTGCCATGCCATTCGCCCTGCCCATGCCACTGGCCCTTGTCGAACTGCCCGGCATACCAGCTGCCGTTGGGGTAGTCGACGCGGCCCTGACCTTGCAGCAAGCCATCGACCAGTTCACCGCGATAGCGTCCGCCGTCCGGCAGGCGCGCATCCGGGGGCAGCAGCGATTCGCCGTCGCCGCAAGCGGTGAGCATCAGGGTCAAGGCAAGGGGTGCAAGACGTGCAAGTGAGCGCATAGCGGGATCCGGGCAATTAGGCGACCGAGTATGCCGCAGCTATGCGTGGCATATATAGAGACGTGACGCGAAACAGCGTGCGCTGCTTCGCATCCGGAACGTTTACACGAAGCAGAGCGACAGTGGCTCGGCGATATAGGCCGGTTTGTCCGAACCTTCTATCTCCAGTGTCGCGGTGGCTTTGAGCAGCCACTGCCCGGGTTTTTTCTCGGTCACTTCACCCAGATCGACCTTCAGGCGAACTTTGGAATTGACCTTCACTGGCTGAATGAAACGCACGCTGTCCAGACCATAATTGACCACCATCTTCACGCCTTGCGGCAGGATCAGGATGTCTTCCATCAATTTCGGGATCAGCGACAACGACAGGAAACCGTGGGCAATGGTGCTGCCGAAAGGTGTTTGCGCGGCTTTGACCGGGTCGACGTGAATGAACTGATAATCCCCGGTGGCTTCGGCGAACAGGTTGATGCGTTCCTGATCGATGGTGAGCCATTCGGAACGTCCGAGTTCCTTGCCGACATAATCTTTGAGCTCTGCAACTGGAACATAGGGCATTGAGACTCTCCTTGGGTTCATCGGTTTTATAGTTTTTCAGGTGGGGGGATTTGACCTCCCTGCGAACCACTGTAGATCATCATGGCGATTTGCTCCGGTCAACCGACCATGCTTTTGGCGAATGCCGATCCATAGCGCAGGCGTGCTTATAATGCGGGCGACTTGCACAGTGGAAAGTAAGACGGAGATGTCGGATGTTGCTACGTGGCCTGACCCTGCTGGTGCTGTTCCAACTGCTCGGCACGGCACTCAATCATTTGCTGTTGCCGGTGCTGCCGGGGCCGATCATCGGTCTGCTGCTGTTGCTGGTCTTTCTGATCATTCGCGGTGAAGTCGGCGAGCCGCTGAACCTCGCGGCCGGCAGTCTGCTGCGTTATCTGCCGTTGCTGCTGGTGCCGCCAGCGGTGGGCGTGATGGTTTATGCGAGCGACATTGCCGCGGATTTCTGGGCGATTGTCGGCGCGTTGGTGCTGTCGTTGATCCTGTCGATGGCCTTCGCCGGCGTGCTGATGCAGCGCTTGGTCAAACGACACGCGCCTGCGTCGGAGAAATCCTGATGCTTTTCGACTGGCAGGGCGCCTGGGCTTCGGTGATTCATCATCCGCTGTTTGGTATCGGCATCACCCTCGGCGCTTATCAACTGGTACTGGCAGCGTTCGAGAAAACCCGCTGGATCTTTCTGCAACCGGTGCTGGTCTCCATGCTGTTGGTGATTGGCGTGCTGGTCGGCTGCGGCCTGACCTATGCCGAGTACCGCAAGAGCACCGAGATCCTCAGCATTCTGCTCGGCCCGGCGACGGTGGCGCTGGCGGTGCCGCTGTATCTCAACCTGCGGCGTATTCGGCAATTGTTCTGGCCGATTTTTACTACGCTGGTGATAGGCGGGGTGGTCGCGACGGGCATGGGCGTGTTGCTGGGCTGGTGGTTCGGTGCCGAGCACATGATCCTGATGACCATGGCGCCGAAATCGGTGACCTCGCCGATTGCGATGCTGGTGGCTGAACAGATTGGCGGCGTTGCGGCGCTGGCCGCTGTGTTCGTGTTGATCACCGGAGTGATCGGCGCGATCTTCGGTCCGGCACTGCTGACCCGCCTCGGTGTGCACAGCCCCGAAGCGCGCGGCATGGCGCTGGGCATGACCGCGCATGCGGTCGGCACGGCGGTGGCCATGCAGGAAAGTGATGAGTGCGGCGCCTTCGCGGCGCTGGCGATGAGTCTGATGGGCGTGGCCACGGCGGTGTTTCTGCCGTTGGCGGTGTCGATGGTGGTGTAAGGAAATGTCTATGAGTCTGCCGCTTTTCCCGCTGAACACAGTGCTGTTTCCCGGCTGCAATCTCGACTTGCAGATCTTCGAGGCGCGCTATCTGGACATGATTGGCCGCTGCATGAAACAGGGCGCGGGCTTCGGTGTGGTGTGCATCCTCGATGGCCAGGAAGTTGGCGTCGCACCGGAGGGTTTTGCCCTGGTTGGTTGCGAAGCGCGCATCACCGATTTCCAGCAGCAGGACAACGGCTTGTTGGGCATCCGTGTGCAAGGCGGGCGCCGGTTCACTGTATTGCGTACCGAGGTGCAGCGCGATCAGTTGATCCTCGCCGATGTCGAGTGGCTGGATGATGACCCCGAGCAACCACTGCAGGACGAAGACGCTGATCTGGTGGCATTGCTCAAGGCATTGGCCGAACACCCGATGGTGGAAGCGTTGAACATGGGCACCGAAGCGCTGGGTCAGCAATCGCTGGCCAATCAACTGGCCTATCTGCTGCCGTTCGCCGAAGAGGACAAGATCGACTTGCTGCAACTCGACGATCCCCAACAGCGACTGGATGCAATTCAGGCGCTGCTCGACGAGCTACAGGGTGAGTTGTTTGCCTAGTTGTACTTTGAATTAACTCATGGCGCCTGCCAGCATTGTTTTGCTTTGGTCTTTGTCTTAATTTCAAGTTGCCCGCAGGAAGCGGGTGACCTGAATAAAAATAAGGATGAAAGCATGACTGTATATGAAGATGAGTGGGGATTTTGGGATGATATTGCCGGCAAGTATATTCTGAAGCATGCCGAAACAGATCATAACGTTAGCCACGTTATTGAGGCAGCCGCTAATTATGCGGACCGGATGGTGATTGCCCGGCGTAAACGCAAATCTGAAAAAGTCCCTGTTGGCGACGTCCCTCGGATGTCTGCTACAGCCAAAGCCGTAGTGGCCGCGGCCGCCATTTGATTCTTTCCTTTTTTCAGCATGGCCTGCCGTTGCCGTTTCAGCCGCGGCAGGGCGTTTGCAAGTGGGCAACGTTATGTCTTTAGCAAAAACAAACAACCAAACATTCACGGCACATCTTTATCTTGATGGCCGGCCAGTGGTGCTTAATCAACAACGTCTGCAACAGGCTCTGCGCGACCCGCGGATAACCAATCTTGAGAAACTCGATGCCGAGGTAGGGCTGGCAGATTCGCGTGTGGCCAGTTTCATAACGCTGGCTGATCATGAAGACGACGCTCCACTGCTATTGAAGTTCGTCCCAAAAGGTAATGAATATGCCATCAGCCTTGAGCTTGCGGGGGTGTTCGAAGGCGCGCGGTTATTCATAGAGGACAAGACTCATAACCTGTTGGCCGGTACCCGTGCTCCCGTACAGTACTTTTCAATCAGGACGTATGCTGCGCCGAAGGCATCCTTCAGCGATATCGAATCCGGTCCGGTCTATCTCGATTTGATCAGCCAGCAGAATGACAAGCCTTTGTATCGTCATATGAGCAGTGGCATGAGCACGTTTCTCAATGTCGACCCTAATATGACGGTGCATAACGCGCTCAATAACAAACCGGCAACATTCGTGATCAAGGTGATCAAATAACGTCCAGCCGTTGATTAATAAAATGGCGCCATTCATTTTCAAATGAATGGCGCCTTTTGTCAGGCTCGGTAATGTTCGGGCACTGGCCAGGTCACATCGTTGGAGTAGGTGTTTTCGCCTTTTGGCAACTTCAACACGACACCGCCGGAGTTGGCTATTCGATTGATCAAATGGTCATAAGCAGTGGCGCCATACTGCATGAAATCGGTCCCGTCGGTGCCTGCCCATGTGGCTTTCTCGATAGCCTCAGCGGAGCCACCGGCTTTGCGCAAGATATCTTCGACTCTGGCCGCCTGGCTCAAGTCCGAACTCACCAGCCATATCCTCTCTGCACTGATACCTCGCGTCGGCATTGATATCCGGCCTTCTAGTGTGTCCCCGTCAAAATCCTTGTTGTTCAGATAAATGTTTTCCACCCGGGGCACCACTTCAATACCACGGGTGTCGATGACATACAGAAAGCCCAGTGTTTGTTTGCGACGGAGCAATGGATAGTCACGCGAGTGATCCATTTCGAAGGAGGTATCAGACTCCTCAGCCGAATTATGTCGATACCCGCTCGACGAATCACTGTCAGAAAAATGCCCTGGATACAGGTTGGCCTGACTGTTGTAGTGTCGAGGGTTGGAGTAGTAATCAAAACTCATGTAGGTCAAGCCATTGGCCGCACCGAATGTTGCGCTGAAAGCCGATTTGGTCGTGGAGTCGGAGGGGTTGCCCCTCAATTTCACCAGCCGTTTGTCCCGCGCCAATTCAAAAGGCGTGCGCAAATCGGCGCGGAACATGGCCGGGATATCCGTTCGATAAAGGTAGTCATGCTGATTACGTTTGTAGCCGGCATGTTCCAGATAACTGTTCAGAAAGCTTTCTTCGTAGCGTTGTTCAACGGGATGTAAGTCGAAATCATTGCCTTCACCTTCTTGTCTCATTCGTAGAGCGAATGGCTCCATTTCCTCTGCGATTTGGTCAAACCGGCGTTCGTCCAAGGTGTTCTGAGTCAATCGTTTGTGCTGTTCGGCCCATTCGGGAAAACCGTTGTCCATGTCCGGGAGCAAGCGCTTTTGCTGGGCGATGCTCAAGTTGTAGCTGCGTAGAAGTTCGGCGCATTCGCTGCGGGATTTCTGCGGGTGGGACCACTTCATGGAAACCATGAGGGATTTGTGATGATCGTCATTATCGATGCGTCTTGCCCAGTCCGGCGCTCTGCCGCTGGCTTGGGCTTCGGCCCGGAAAGCCACCACTTCTGCACCGTAGATGTTGTACACCTTCCATATTTCGGCATCGGTCCAGTTCGCAAGTTTCAGAGGGATGCTGGCATCTCCGCGCGCCTCGCTCGGGTCAACTTTAACCAGCCGGCCAAAAATACCCTTGAGAGCAAAGCCGGCATTCCTTTTTACCGTCACCTCGCCTTGATACTCCAGGTGAGCAAATTCGTGCACCGCGTAATAGCCTTGTGGGTCTTGCACCTGACGAGAACGTGGACCTTGTCGTTCATAGTCGCTGTAGCGATCAGAAGGGTAGTACTCAATGGGCTTCTTCAGACTCCAGACATTACTGTCGGCCACTCGATAAAGCGGAGGTCCGGATGGTGTTCGCTCGCTCGGCAACCTGGCCCGGTAGGCTTTCATCAAATCGTGGAATCCGACCATCACCGTCAGCCCGGCGGCTGATCCATCTTCGTTGGCGATATCCGCGAATTTGCGCCCCTTGTATAACTTCAGCCCGTCTGCATCGTGGTCCAGAATCTCGCTGATGTTCTGCAAGTAGGGGGCCAGGGGCGATGTCGATGCATGAGGTTGAGGCGTCTGTGTCTCGGGCATCTGCGTAATCGTTATGTCGGGCTCGACTCTTGCGCTACTGCTGTGAGGGGTGTCGGTGTCAATGCCCGGCGATTCATTCGAACCATCCGGCCGGACGCGACCAGGCAAGCGGGAGTCCAGCTCGATGGGCCGATCGTAAGGTGTGGAACGAGAAATCGAGGTATCGGGTGTATCTGTCGTTGGGGATGGGCGCAGTGGCCCGGGTTTTTGGCGCATTAAGATCACTCCATGTGGTTGAGTCAGCCATCCGTTGGCTGAGTCGGGTTGTGAATGCAGCAGGCACACTCAAGGCCGGTCATGCTCGGGAACCGGCCAGACGATGTCGTCGGCGAACGTCTTGTCGCCCTTTGGCAGATCAAGTATCACGCCGCCTGAACCAGCGATTTCGTCGATCAGGCCGTCATAGGCGTTACTGCCAAAGTAACCAGCCGATCGGCTGTCGGTTCCCGCCCAGGTGGCCTGTTCAATCGGCGCGACACGCTCACCCGCCTGCGCCAGCACATCCTTGACCCGGGCGGCGCGCGTCAGGTCGGAACGCACCAGCCAGATCCGCTCGGCACTGATGCCGCGTGTGGGCGTGGAGATATGACCCTCCAGGTCGTCGAAGAAGAATTTGCCGTTAGCAGGGTTGAATGCCTTGTTCTCTGCCCCCGGGACCACTTCCAGGCCTCGGGTATCAATGGCGTAGACAAATGACGTGGTTTGCTGGCGGCGTGCGGATTCATAGCCTTTCGAGTCATCGAAAACGAAAGAGCTGTCAGAGTCGGTTTCGTCGCCGGTTCGTCTACCCTCCGACACTGAACTGTCCCCCGAATCGGATGACTCGCCGGTTCGCCCCTTCGCGCTTTGAGGATTAACGCCGGGAAAACGATTGGCCTGCGAGTTGTAATGCAGTTCGTGAAAGAAGCCGCCCTGAGTCGCCGCGTAAGCAGTGGCGTCATGCAGTCCGAACGTTGCACTCAATGCGCGCTTGTTCGTGGTGCCGGTGGGATTGCCTTTGCGGTACATCATCCGCCCGTCCCTGGCCAATTCGAACGGCAATCGCATTTCGCCTCGAAACATCGCCGGAATATCGGTGCGGTACAGCATGTCGTGCTTGCTTCGCAGGTAACCGAGATGGGCGGCGTAGTCAGCCAGAAAAACATCGCTATAGCGAGTGGCAGGCCAGTGATGGTCGAGGGACAGCCCTTGGGTTCTCAAGTCTTGAACGTAGTTGTCCAGCTCTTCGGCGATCAGTTTGAAGCGCTGGTCATTGGTCGGGTCGAGGCTCAGACGTTTATGCTGTTCAGCCCATTGCGGGATCTGCCCGTCACTGAACTCTGTGCGTAACCTGCAGAGTTGATCCTTGGTCAGGTTATAGCTGCGCTGCAATTCCAGACGCTGGGCCAAAGGCATTTGTGGATGGAGCCACTTCAACGACTCGGCCACAAATAGATGGTCTTCGGTGTTCTGTGCCCGAGGTGCCCAGTCCGGCGCTTTGCCGGCCGCTTGCGCCTGTGTGCGGAAGTCCGCAATCCGAGCGTCTTCCACAATGTACATTCGCTGGATGTCTTGATCCGACCAATGCGCAACAGCTGACCTGCTGTCCCTCGCTTGCTCGGGATCGATGGCAATCCAGTGATGCTCCGGATGCTTGAAGGCATAGCCGAGGATGGCGGCATCACTGCTCGACCCGAGTGCACGAAACGCGTAGTAGCCATCAGCATCCGCTGTCGCGGAGAACGCGTAGTCATCGCCGTTCAGGAAGGTGAGGTGTCGATCCAGGCTCCACAGATTGTCCTGCGTGGTCCGGTAGATCGGTGGGCCAGGTGCCAGGCGCCGGAAGGACATCACCCGATACGCCTTGAGGTCTGCATCGTATTGAACACAAACGTGATGCCGCCCCTCGGTGTCTGGAAGTTGCACATCGACCCAGTCTTTGGCGAGATAATGCCGGATGCCATATTCATTCGGCGCAGGTAGATCGCCAAAAAACGGATGTGCGAGATCTTCCAGCGACGTTATTGATAATGCTGGCGTGTCCGCCGCAGATCTCGGCACAACGCTCACTTCGACGGGTGAGGTTTTTGGTCGAGAGCTGCCTGGCTCGTCCGGTCGCGGCCGCTTGGGTGAAGAGGGCGAATCGACCGGTAAATGGCCCGGGATGCCGTCGGGGAGTATCGGGTTTCTCGCCGGATGATCTACAGGTAGTGATGCTGAGGTCGCTGGCGTGTCGACTGTCGGTGATTTGGGGCGTGGACCCGGTTTTTGGCGCATGCATAAACTCCGTTTTTGCGAGACAGCCTGTCCGTTGGCTGAAGTGAGCAGGTGCCAGCGTGGAGGTCAGATCCACACTGGCACGTCGATGAAACCGGGCAGAGCGCGGTCAGGTCTCGTTGCTTGAAAAGACCAGATCTTCAGGTTTGATCCGCGCTTGTGGATCGCTATTCAGGCCCCAGTACTTGCGCACTGAGTTGTAAACCACCGTGCCGACGGCTCCCGCTTTGACGCCGATGTGGGTTACATGAACCCTGGACGCCAGTTCGTTTCGCTGTTGGTGCGCATCGATCTCGGCAAGCAGCGCTTCGACGCTGGCGTAGCCACGCGCATCGATCACGTAAAGCTGGAGCACTTCAAACAGCAGGGAAACTTCATAAATATTGCCGGCCGAAGTCGCCACGTTGATGGACTCCACCGGGACGTCGTCTTCGATATCGGGCAATTCAATCGTGACACTGGCGATGCGCAAGCGGTTGCCGTCCAGTTGTATGTCATCGCGTGTGACGGTTTCATTCAGTGCGTGGGTGTAAAGCGTCCAGGTCGAAGCATCGGCGGTTTTGGCCGCGGCGCCTGGTGTCGAAAGGCGAATGATGGTGTTGCTGGCCAGGTGGACGTCGTAAGTCGAACTCTGGCCTTCGAGCACATAAATGCCTGTGTGCGAACCGGTGTCGATCGTAATGCGGCTGGGTTCTGCTGTAATCAGTGGCTTCACGCTGGCCAACGGTCTGACAAACCGATAATTGCCATTGCGTTGTTTGAGGCAACTGCGGGTGCTGCGTACGCGGATGCCGGGGTGCTTCGCATCGTCGTCATAGTTCAGCTCTGGAATTTGAAGCCTGTATGAAACCTGGTCCTGCATGATCAGCACAACGTTTTGTTGCAGGCGTGGCGTGGTGACTTTCAGGCTGTTTCTGCCGCTGTAACCGGTGGCCGCTGCGATGGTTTGGACGATGCCTTTGAACATCACGACTTTCGAGGGCAGCCTGACCGACAGAGTGAAATCTTTGTAGTACAAATGGCTATTGCCCGAGACACCTTTGCGCACCTGCACTTCATAGCTGACCTGCACATCGATGATCTCGTCGCTGTCGAACTCGAGATAAACGCTGCGGGAGGTTTCGGCGGTGGTGCGCTGAGCAACGAACTCCACCTGACGGTCAGTGCGTGACACAAAGTGCTGCTTCAAGCCTTGTTCGGCGATTTCGACCGTGCCTCCGTTAACGATTTGTGGCGCCGCGGCCGGTTGGCCGATGACAACCACCGTGGGCATGACATCCAGTTGCGTTACCTCACCTGGCTGCTGAGGTAGCTGAAGCAGAAGCTCGTAACCGTCCTGGGTCTTGAAGCGCAATCGGTCATTTTTCAGCTGACGTTGGCCATCGACCCACTGGTAGACATTTTCCAGCGTGAGTACGTGCTCGGGGTCGTTGCCATCCTCGCCGCGCAATGAATTGACCACCAGCGAAGTGCCGACGATCTGCCAGCGCTGAATGACATCTGCCGGCCAGCCGAACTCGATCAGGCTCGGCTGTTCGCCGTCCTCGATTATGGTTGTTCGAGCGTTGCTGCTGGCGATGTAAAAACGATCGGCGCCGCTGCCGCCATCTACCCGGCAGTCCAGTCCGTAGAGGGCAATCGTATCGTCGCCGGCGCCAGCGCTGATGCGGTCGTAGCCATTGGCGGAAATCTGGTTGGCCTCGTCGTTTCCGCTGACACGGCTCGTGCCTTTACGCAGTGTCGAGACGTTTTCGATCGAGGTGAGTTGCGCGACCTCAACGGCATCGACGGCAGGATCAAGGCCTCGCAGCGCCAATCGGCCGCGGTCCAGATTGATGTCGTGGCCGATATGGCGGGTGTCGCTGAGCGGGCGGCTGCCTTCGAAGGCCAGGGTGTCGGAGCCTGCGCCGCCATCCAGCACATTAAGGTGCGGCGGTTTGTTGATCCGGTTCAATTCCTGCTCGGTAATGTCCTGATAAAACGCATCGTTCCTGTCGCCGCCGGTCAGTGCCTTGTGATCCGCGCGATAGGTGAACAGATTGGGCTTGTCACGGACCCCGATGACCCGGTCATTGCCGTCACCCAGTCGCCAGAAAATGCCTTTGTCGTCACCGGCACTGCCCGATACTTTGCCTTTGAGCCTGGCGGGCAGGCCGTTGCCGGCATCGATCACGTCGTCACCCGCGACAACGACTGCCTGGCTGTCGAGCTTGAACGGCTGTTGGCCGGCGCTTTCGTCCCATTGGTAGCGCCAGACTTCAACAGGCTTCAATTCAACCTGGAAGGCGCCGTTGATCACGTGTTCGATGGAGTGTTTGTAGGCACCCTCCAGCATGTCCCTGGCCGACAATTCGAGCTGCTGCTGGTGGTCTCGATAGCCCTTGGAAGTTTTGAAGCGGTCCAGTACGTCCTGGTCCAGTTCCTTGTTGGTGAAAGCGAACCAGCCCGAGCGCATGCGTTCTTCAAAGGTCAGCTCGATGTAGTCATCGATGTCGTCCACGACTCTGGCAGCCTGATAGATCATCGAGGCGGCGATGAGCAACCCGGCGGCGACGAGACCGACGGGCCCCGCGGTACTGCCAAAGCCGGCCAGCGCGGCGACACCCAGCACCAGGCTGATCCCCGCACCTGCTACGCTCAGACCGCCACTGACGTAGTGATCCTGGGCCTCTTTGCCCTGCGCCGCCGCCGCGGCATTGAACGATTTGACGGCATCGGCGATGTCGAAGGGCAGGGTGATTGCGCTGGCAAACATACCGGCACCGCGGCTCATGTATTTGCCCACCGACGTCAACGGAAAGTACTTCAACGCGGTGCCGCCATTTCTGAGCATGGCTTCACCGGTTTTGGTCAGCCCCCGTTCAATAATCAGCGAGCCAAATTCGGCGGCGATGGAGCCACCCTGGAACGCCGCTTCAAGGATGTCGCCGTGCTTGATCGCATCGATCATGGCTTTGTAGCCGCTATAGATGCCGAATGCCTGCATGCCGACGCCGGCGCCGCTCATCAGATAGCTTTTGTTTTTACTGACCCAGCCGGGCGCATTTTCCAGCGCATCAGCGCGATGGATATCCAGCTTTTGCGCTGCCTTGCCCAATTGATTCAGGCGATCCACCGCGCTGCCCGGGGCGATGGTTGTATCGGCGACGAACAGTTCCCCGGCGTTGACCGAGCGCTGGCAGACGATTTCATAGAACAGCATCGCCGCCACATCGCTGTCCGGGGTGTCCACGGACATCAAGCGCGCCTGCACGCGGTCTGCGTCGAAATTGAGCCCGTCGAGAAAGGCTCGATCCGCGCGTTGCATGCCAGCATTCGCCGGGCTGATGGGCTGACCATGCACCGTCGCGCCCAAGGCCTGGAGTTCGACGCGGCTGGTGATCATTTCGCCGATGCGCAAGGGGCCAAAATGTTTGTCGAGGGATTTCAGCGTGCGTCGATAGGCGGCGCCAGCATCGTCTGTCGGCGTAGCGCTGCTGAGTGTGCCCGCCTGCGGTGCATGGGGGTTTGCCGAGGCAATGACGGGATTGACCCGAATGGGGCTGATAGCGGGTATTTGCACAGGTGGAGCGATAAGTTTTGACATGTCATTAATCCTTTAATGAAAACGCATGACCGGTGTTCCTGCCGGTTTGTCACTGATGCTGAGCCGTTGGCGTTGCCGATTCGGGCCAACTGATGTCGTAGGCAAATTCGTCACCGTTGCCCGACAACCTGAGTACGGGTTTGCCGGCGACCTCGGCTTTGTCGATCAACTGGTCGTACTCGAATCTGTTCTGATGTCCGACATGGGTGGCACCTTCGATGCGCTCGGCGCTTGCACCTGCCTGTTCCTTGATGTCGTTGATCTTCACCGCTTTGGTCAGGGCAGAATCAAGCAGCCAGATGCGCTCGGCCTCCAGTCCGCTGCGGCTGACCGATATCAGCCCTTCGAAGTCATCGGAGGGAAACCAGGTGGGGGCCGTCTCACGGGCCGCTGAATTGAAACTGACGTTTTCTTCATGAGGCACCACTTCCAGGTGCCGGGTATCCAGCACATACAGAAACATTTCCTGCTGGCGTGTCCGCCTTGATTCATAGCGGCGATCGTGATCCCACGGTACCGGGCTTGTGGCATCGGACCATTCGGACGATGTGGTGCTTTCTGTGTCACTGGCGTCGCTGCCTGAATCGCTATCGCCAGCCTCCCGCCCCGGGTATTTATGAGTCTGGCTGTCGAAGCGCAAGTACTCAGGGTCAGGCGCTCGTGCGTACATCTGCCCTTCTTTGAGGCTGAAGGTTGCGCTCATCGGTTTATGCGTGGTGGCGCCGGGTGTGTGCTTGTATCGCGGCAACATGAAGCCGTCACTGGCGAGTTCGAACGGTGTGCGCTCATCGCCTCGGAACAGCGCCGGAATGTCCGTGCGGTACAGGCAATTGTTCTTGTTGCGCAAATAGCCGAGTTTGCTCAGCAGTGCTTCGCGCACTGGTGCGGTCATGCTGGTTTCGAGGCTGTACCAGTCGTGCCGGGCATCGCGCTTGAGATTGAGTTCCTTGACGGCGTCCCGGCTTATTTGCTCAAGGCGTTGCGGGTTGTCGACGTCTTCGATCAGGCGTTTGTGCACTTGCGCCCAGTCAGGCATTTTGGCGTCTGTCGTCATGTCCTGCTGCAAGCGGGTCAACTGACCGGGCAGCAGATTGTAGGACTGCAGAAATGCCTCGCGTTGCGTGAGGCTCATGGTCGGGTGCAGCCAGCGCAGGGCGTCGCGCAGCAAGGCGCTGTGCGGATTCATTACGTTAGGTTCCACCCACTGCGGGCGCGTGCCGCTGGCCTCGGCTTCGGCTTCGGTGCGAAAACGCACGAGATCCTGACCGTGTATATCGTACGTCTGCCAGATTTCGTGATCGGTCCAGTGCTTCAGGTGTGTGGGCTGGGCAGCGAATCCGCCCGCCGGTGGATCGACCGGCAACCAGCGGCCGAATTGGTCCTTGAAGGCATATTGCGTGACTGCGTTATTTACCCCGAATGCAGGTGTCAGTTCGTAATAGCCTTGGGCATCCGGTGAACGCCGGGAGGCTTTGTACAGATTCGCGTCGAGGTGGGCAGGTCGAGGTCGTTTCGCGACGTGAGAGGGCCTGGGTTGTGCGCTCATGGACGGCGCGGGGCGTTTCGTCGACGCCATGGCTGGCAGCGGCTGCTCCGTCAGACGCCAGGTCAACCGGCCTTCATTCCTGTACAGCGGCGGCCCGGACGCTACTCGTTCGGTGACCAACTTGCAGCGATAAACCCCGGCGGCATCCTGACCGACATGGGTGGTGCGCAAGCCTCCTTCATATTCGACGTCGGCAAACTGGCGTCCGACGATCCAGCGAAAGCCGTCATCTTCCGCCGGTTTCATGCCGCGCAGGAAGTCGTCGCGCAACCAGTAAGTGTCGGGTGAATTGTCGCTTGTGAGGCGGGCAGAACTTGTCGCCGGCATGGCTTGGATGACCACGGCAGGCGGGTTGCTATCGGTGATCGGGCGACCGCCGGCGATGTGTGCGGGGTCTTGTCCACTCGGCAAACCCGGAAGCCGGAAAATGGAAGGCCCGCCTGTAGTGAACGGAGTATCGGCCCGCAGGGGCGGGAATGTGCTCGATTCAGGTTGTTGGGTTGAAGGCTGGGGTGGTTTGCGCGGTATCTTTGGACTCATGGATTACTCGAAATCAGTTGATGTATTGAAACCCTCGATTTGTAAGTTGAATTTTTTGTCTGGCAGGAAAGTGCAAGCAGTCTCACTTTAATGGTGAGAACTTGCCGGAGGGTTTCAAGGGTTGTGGATTTAATCTAACTGGTTTTTCAAGTAATGAAAGGCGTTGTTGTGGCGGTTTACAGGTGATGTGTAACTTCTATTGTTTTTAGTTTGAAGTGTAGGAAGTTGCAATCTGGTAAATAAGAAGTTTTACCTTGGATGAGTAAGTTTTGATAAGGGAACAGCGCTGCTCATGTCGGACATTTCCTAAAAGAGCAGCGCGATGGGAATAAGGCTTGTATATCGCCTCGTTCAATAGGCGTAACGCAACAGCGTATGAGGCAGATGCCGCAGGACGAAAAAGCCGAACAGCGCCAACATGGCTGGCAAGATCAACCACCAGATCTTGAACGGCATGGCATTGAGCGGGGTTTTGCGCTGGCTCAGCCACAGGGCAGCGGCGCAGACACAAGCGGCGAGCATAGCGCCGGCCAACACGTCGGTCGGCCAGTGAGCGCCCAGATAGACCCGCGACAGGGCGATGGAAAGCGCCGGAATACAGGCGATCAGCAACCAGGTCAGGCGCATGCGTGGTGGCTGGCCACGGCCGGCCAGCACGGCCAGGGTCAGAAACAGCGCGAACGAACCAGACGCATGGCCACTGGGCATGCTGTAAGTGGTCAGTGGATCAGTCAGCACTTCCGGACGCACCCGGGCAAAGAAGTATTTGGTCCCGGTGTTGGCCAGTGCGGTGACCAACAGCGTGCCGCCGGCGAAGATTGCCTGGCGCCATTGCCGGCACAGCAGCAACAGACCGGTCAGCAGGACGCTGAACAGCAGCATGTTGCGGAACTCGCCGATCAGGGTCAGCGTGACCGCAATTTCATCCAGCATTGGCTGGCGATGTTCCTGCACCAGCGTCATGACGCCTTGATCGAGCGCTGTCAGGTACGGATAGCCGATGAACAGGCCAATCAGAATCAACAGGCTCATGCTGCTGATCCAGATCGTCGCGCGGCGGTGTCGGCGCAGGCTGCTGTTCACGCTGAGGCCGACCATCACGGCGATGCTGCCGGCGACAATCCCGGCTTCCAGCCAGAACCCTTCAGGCAACGGCAGCCGGAAGGCTGCACCGGTGGCCCAGCCCGGCAGCAGATAAGCCAGACTCCAGCCGGCGGCGGCCAGCAGGCTGACAGCGGCGAAACGCGGGAAGGGCATGTCGCACATGCCGGCGACCATGGGCAGCATCGGCCGCAATGGCCCGATAAAACGGCCGACCAGCAGGCTGGCAATGCCGTAGCGCTGGAAGTAGGACTCGGCGCCGGCCATCCACTCCGGATGATGGCGCAGCCCCGGCAGGCGTCGGATGTTCTGGTGGAAATGGCGGCCGAGGAAATACGAAACGGCGTCGCCGAGAATCCCGCCAAGAAAACCCAGCAACAGGGTTTCGCTCAGCGACAGGGCGCCGCTGCCGGCCAGAACGGCGACGGCAAACAGCAGCACGGTGCCCGGCACGATCAAACCGGCAATCGCCAGGCATTCGACAAAGGCAACAATGAACACCGCAGCAGCCAGCCACTGTGGGTTGGCGGCCAACCAGCCGGTCACGCTATCGAGCCATGGGCCCATACAGAAAAACTCCAAATCATTAATGGCTTCCTGTAGGAGCTGCCGAAGGCTGCGATCTTTTGATCTTGATCCTGACAGCAAGATCAAAAGATCGCAGCCTTCGGCAGCTCCTACATGAGTGTGTGTTTACAGCAGAAAATAATCCCGGCCTTCGACCTGACCGCGTCGCAGCGGGTTCCGCGTGCACCATTGTGCATAGGCTGCGTCGACAAAGCGGTACATCAGGTGCTCGTCACGGCCATGGGGAATGCCCAGGCGGGTAGTTTGAATGATGTGCGAAGGTGCCGGCCCGGTGTCTTCCACCAGAAGGACTTCATGATCGAAACGCTTGGCGTCCCACACTGGCACTTTCAATCCCAGCGCTTTGCACAGCAGGGTTTGCCCGGCGCAGAGCTTTTGCGAAGGACGCGCACGTCCCTGTGCGTCGGGATTGTTCAGCAGCATTTGCGCCAGACTCGCCTGCCCGCTGATTTCATCGACCCACGGATAGGCGGATTTGATCAGTACCGCATTGCCCGGACCCTGCGCACTGAAGTTGAGCGAATCGCCGCCCCGGGCGTAATACATATAGATGTGGCCGCCATCCAGAAACAAAGCCTTACGTTTTTCTGTGTAGCCCAACGAGGCGTGGCTGCCTTTTTCGGCGCAGTAATAGGCTTCGGTTTCGATGATCCGCGCGCTCAGCCACAAATCACCGACCCGGTGGCGAATGACTTTGCCGAGCAGATCCTGCGCCAGCAATTGCGCATCTCGGTCGAAAAAGGCGTCCGGCAGCCCTAGCGGCAGGCGTTCGGCGCGGTTGCGAACGGTCAGGTTGGACATGGCAGGCAACGTTTATCCAGACTCAGGAGGTCGTGATGATAACAACGCACGGCTTAATTGGGCCTGAACGCCGGCGAATCCGCGTTCATTTCGACCATCCGCCCGTCACCGCTGTTAGTCCCGGGACGCGACAGCTATAATCGGCCGCTTTCCTCTTTGCCAAGACCCCAGCAGACCATGACTGAGTCCGTTCTTGACTACATGACCCGATTGGGTCGCGCCGCCCGCGAAGCCTCCCGGGTCATCGGCCGTGCCAGCACCGCGCAGAAAAATCGCGCCTTGCAGGCTACAGCCAATGCCCTGGACGCCGCGCGTGCCGAGCTTGCCGCCGCCAATGAGCAGGATCTGGCTGCCGGTCGCGCCAATGGTCTGGAGCCGGCCCTGCTGGAGCGTCTGGAACTGACCCCGGCGCGCATCGACGGCATGATCGTCGGTTTGCGTCAGGTCGCTGCACTGCCGGATCCGGTCGGTGCGATTCGCGACATGAGCTTCCGTCCGTCGGGGATTCAGGTCGGCAAGATGCGCGTGCCGCTGGGCGTGATCGGGATCATCTACGAATCCCGTCCCAACGTGACCATCGATGCCGCCAGCCTGTGCCTGAAGTCCGGCAACGCGACGATCCTGCGTGGTGGCTCCGAAGCGATTCATTCCAACCGGGCAATTGCCGCGTGCATTCAACGCGGTCTGGCCGAAGCCGAGTTGCCCGCCGCTGTTGTGCAAGTGGTCGAAACCACCGACCGTGCCGCCGTAGGCGCGATGATCACCATGCCGGAATACGTCGATGTGATCGTACCGCGCGGTGGTCGTGGCCTGATCGAACGCATCAGCCGCGATGCCCGGGTTCCGGTGATCAAGCATCTGGACGGTATCTGCCACGTCTACGTCAGTGCCCACGCCGATCTGGCGAAAGCCCAACGCATCGCCTTCAATGCCAAGACTTATCGTTATGGCATCTGTGGGGCCATGGAGACGTTGCTGGTCGACCAGACTGTTGCCAAGGACTTCCTGCCGTCGATGGCAGCCCAGTTCCGCGAAAAAGGCGTCGAGCTGCGTGGCTGCGAGCGCACCCGGGCAATCATCGACGCCGTTGCCGCCAGCGAAGACGACTGGAGCACCGAGTACCTGGCGCCGATCCTGTCGATCCGCGTGGTCGACGGTCTGGATCAGGCAATTGAACACATCAACCATTACGGCTCTCATCACACCGACTCGATCGTCAGCGAAAACCTCGCCGACACCCGTCGCTTTGTGGCGGAAGTCGACTCGGCATCGGTGATGATCAATACGCCGACGTGCTTTGCCGATGGATTTGAATACGGATTGGGTGCCGAGATCGGCATTTCTACTGATAAGCTGCACGCCCGCGGCCCGGTGGGCCTCGAAGGACTGACTTGCGAGAAGTACATCGTGGTCGGTGATGGCCAGTTGCGCGGCCAGGCGCCGGTCTGACTTGACCGGCCTCGACCTGACAGCGCCGCAAACCGGCAGCGAGTCCCGCCCCCGACGCATCGGCGTATTGGGCGGCACGTTCGACCCGGTGCACATCGGCCATTTGCGTGGTGGGCTGGAAGTCGCCGAAGCGCTGGCGCTCGACGAGTTGCGTCTGATGCCGAACGCGCGGCCGCCACATCGCGGTACACCGCAGGTGTCGGCGCAGGATCGGCTGGCGATGGTCGAGTGTGCGGTGGCCGGGATGCCGCCGCTGATGGTGGACGCCCGCGAATTGCAGCGGGACAAGCCGTCCTGGACCATTGATACCCTGGAGTCGATGCGCGCTGAAATGCCCGCCGAGACCCAGGTTTTTCTGCTTTTGGGCTGGGACGCGTTTTGCGGCCTGCCCACTTGGCACCGCTGGGAAGA
>Ga0157369_10002457_pt1 | contig 22232 bp, 27 predicted proteins | sample C25metaG_FD_113461 | JGI IMG/M metagenome (GOLD analysis project Ga0157369, IMG submission 113461) | Corn rhizosphere microbial communities from Kellogg Biological Station, Michigan, USA - C2-5 metaG | ecosystem: Host-associated > Plants > Roots > Rhizosphere > Soil | place: USA: Michigan...
GACCTGCGTGTTCTGCGCGAGCATCTTTCTTCCGTCTATGCAGCGCGAATGGCCGGCGTTTGCGGCCACCTTTGCTTTACCTTCATCGGCGGAGCGATGGGGTACTTCTATTTGAAGTTGCCGCTGGTGCTGCCTTTCGTGGCGATGCTCGCCTGCGCTAATTTGTACGTGCTGTTGTCGCCGCGCTGGGATGCCGGCGTACCGCTGGCTGATGGTCCACGTTGGGCGCGCAGGCACACGTTCCAGATGACACTGATCGGAGCGGCCACCGCACCCGTGCCCTGGTTTTTCGTTTCGACACAAAACCCGCAAGTCACGGCCCTGATGGCCATACTGATCATGGTCGGCTGCGGCCTTGCCATGCAATCCTTGTGGCCCATGACCGCCTCGCTGTTCGGCTATGGCATTCCGATGATGGGAGGGCTGATCGGTGCGTTGCTCTGGCACAGCGACGGAATCAACCTGTTCTTGGCTGCGGTAGGCAGTGCGTATCTGCTGTTTGCCCTGCGCCGCGGCGTCCTGCAGAACAAGCAATTGACCGACGCGCTGATTCTGCGCTTCGAGAACGAGTCGCTCGCGACCCGCCTTGGCGAGCAGATTGCGGCGACCGAACGCGCCAGCGCGGAGAAGACGCGCTTCCTTGCCGCGGCCAGCCATGATCTGCGCCAACCCCTGCACGCCATCGCGCTGTTCGGGGCGGCGCTCCAGAAGGCGCTCCATGACCACCCCGAAAGTCAGAACGCGGAGCGGCTCATGCGCTCGGTCAACGCGCTCGGCCACTCGCTGGACACCATGCTCGACGTCTCGCGTCTCGACGCAGGCGTGATCACGCCGGACATCCAGCCCATTGCGCTCGACGCACTCCTGGTGTCGCTCAATCACGTGTTCCTGGCCCGCGCCGAGCAGGCAGGTCTGCAATTGCGCGTACGTGCTGGCGGTGTGTGGGTACACAGCGACCAGCTGCTGCTGCAAAGGATGCTCTCGAACCTGGTGGACAACGCGCTCAAATACACGCCGCGCGGCGGCGTCGTCGTCCGCGTGCGTTCGCGAGGCGAGCGCGTGTGGATCGAAGTGCGCGACACGGGCATCGGTATGGCGCCCGAACAACTGGAGCGCATCTTCGAGGAGTTCTATCAGATCAACAACTCGGAACGCGACCGTGCACGCGGCCTTGGCATCGGGTTGTCCATCGTGCAACGGCTATCGCGGCTTCTGGATCATCCCGTCGAAGTGCAGTCGCAGGTCGGTCGCGGCACGCGCTTTCGTGTGTATGTGTCTGCAACGCGCCGTCCAGCCGGCACGCCAATCAGCCACGTGCCGGCCACGCTTCAGCAGGAAGAGTCGATGCGGCAGCCGCCGGCCCAGCCTCCATCACGCGCTTTGCCTCGGCGCGTACTGCTCATCGACGACGAAGCCGAAATCCGCAGCGCAATGAGCGCGTTGCTGCGCGCGCACGCATTCGATGTCCAGGCGGTCGTCGACGAACGCACGGCGGCCATGGCTCTGGCTCAGGCGGAATCCGATGGGCGGCCGTTCGAACTGCTGTTGTGTGACTTCCGACTGGCCGACGGCGGCAGCGGGCTCGAAGCCGGCCTGCGCCTGCATCGGCGCAATGGCAAGCCGATGCCGCTGCTTCTTATCACTGGCGAGACCGCGCCGGAACGCCTTCAGCGCGTGCGCGATTCAGGTGTGCCGGTCTTGTTCAAGCCGGTGAATGCGGACAGGTTGTTGCAGGCGATCGATACGGCGCTGGGAGCCGGTTAGGTGCGGCGATGCTGCAGCGAGGAGAATTTTCCAGTGGAAAAGTCCCATCGAGAGGCTGCGCGCGACTTTCAAAAGCTGCCAGAGATCGATGCTTGCGGAGAGTGTGTCCCCCAGTGAGCTAAGTCTGCTGCGGGTTTCGACACTTTCATTGGCCGTGCTACCGATAAACCCACCGCCGCGCCGCTAGGACCGCCCAGCACTGTACTCAGACCGCCGCCAGTTCCTCTCCATCGTCAGCGACAGGGCCGGCCTCGATCACGCCCACCGAGGGCAGCATTGGCATTTCGCGTCTCTTCTGCGGTGCAGGTCAGCAACCCGAAGCCAGATATCGTGCGAATGTCTGAGCATTGGTTCCGCCACGAATTGGGGCGGCACCTGGGCGGCGCTGGCGCTGTGCTGCATGCGCAGCGCGCTTCTGTGTCGGTGACAGAGATGAGCGAGACCGACCGGACTTACACCGCCGGGGGATAGACAGTTGAATGGAGAAACAGGCACAACTAAGCATTTCCGGTGTTTCCCTGAACAGCTGTTGCTGATAGATTGCTGACGGTTACAAACTGTCAAATTCACAATGTCAAAGCCACGCGTTTTTATCGGATCGTCCGTTGAAGGCTTGCAGATAGCCTATGCGGTCCAGCAAAACCTTCTTCACCAAGCGGAAGTTACAGTTTGGGATCAAGGAATATTTGAACTTTCTCGGACGACGATAGAGTCTTTAACTCAAGCTTTAGATGAAAATGACTTCGCAGTCTTTGTTTTTTCGCCGGACGACATAACCAAGCTTCGAAATACGACATCACCCACTGTAAGGGACAATGTAATATTTGAGTTTGGCCTTTTTATAGGAAAGTTGAGCAGAGAGCGGGTATTTTTTCTAGTCCCAAACACCGGAGAAATACATCTACCTACAGATTTACTGGGGATAACGCCGGGCAAATATGAAACAGACCGCTCAGACAACAGCCTACAAGCCGCAACCGGCGCGGCAAGCAATCAGATTCGGACGCAAATAAAAAATCTGGGCATACATCCGTCTCGAATGGAATCTGAGGTGCAGTCTCTTCCGGAAACAGAAAAATCTGTAAATCCTGAAGAGCGTTCATGGATTTCGGATTACTTGGAAAAAAAATTCTCTAAGGCCAAAGAAAAACTCGCCGCCGACTTCGCAAAAGAGACAGGAGAAGATGCACTGTGCACTCAGGTCTTTATGTTGGGCTGCGACCTTGGTATGCGGGGTGACGATGACATTACTGAATTGCTAGCTTTTGCCACAAAAAACGAATCGAGCGTGCGCGCGATTGAAACAGTAGCAATCTTGCTTCGCTCGAATGGACATACGCAAGAGGCAATAAACGTATTGACCAGCGCGGCAAAAATTCACTCAAATGATCCAGATATCACGAGGGCGATTGCCAGTTGCCATCGAGATGTTGAGGACCACAGCAGCGCTATCGCCGCATTAAAATTGGTTGCACCAGAAAACTCGCCTGCTATTGCCATCGAATTGGCCGAGGCACTAGAAAAGGAGGATAAGCGCGCCGATGCTTTAGAAGTGATTCGGCGGTGCTATATGCGGCACCCTTCAAATGAGGCTGTTAGATATAAATATGCACGACTCGCCGCAGACTCGGGAGAAGCCGAGATTGCTCTCGCGCTTACGCATCGTTTGACGATCGAGTTTCCTGGACAGAGTGACTACTGGGGCTACTTTGGCAACGCATGCCACCACAACGGCTTAACCGACAAGGCTCTAGTCGCTTACAGGCGCGCTGAATCCACTGTGAAACCGTACCAAAACGGATCTTGGATCTCTTCGAACATAGCCAATCTTGCGATCAACGTTGGACTACCCTCCGAAGCAATAGAACCTTTAAAGCGGGCTATTGATTTGGACAGTCAATCCGATTACGCCCATGACCGGATGGCCTCGGCAATAAAGAAGATCAAGGAGCAGCAGAAACAGTTTGAAGAAGCCGTTGCCCGCGGCGTGCGAAAAATTAAAGAGGCCGAAGCTGTACTACGCTTCGCAACAGCGGCCGCAAACAATGCGCAATCGCGCGATAACGCGTTGGCGATTGATGGAGTCGACTACTCTGAAAAACCAAACAATCAATGATGGTGAACCTTGATGGTGTGTCATCGCGCGGGAAGGTTCCCATCAATCACACATTAGTCGCTGGCCCAAGGAGCGGCGTGTGCTTACGCTTAAGCGCAAAGTCGAAGCGCTTAGCTTGACCGGAATTTTCAGATCCGAATCGACTGCAGTGGGGCCACCGGGCTTTTTTACTCCTCCCTTGCCGGTCTGTTAGGTTGCCTTGCTGGAGTTCTGACAGCATCACGTCGGCGCTATGTGGTGCCAAACCCGTAAAAAGGATCAATAGCTCATCCCTCAAAAACGCATCGTCTACCGGAGGGCACTGCGCGGCTAAGGACCCTACCGAAGAGGCGGTAAAAACTGCGACCTGAAGCGCGCAGGCTCGGTGGGGGCTAGACCGCGCGCCAAGGGGTGGGGGCCGCCTGCCGACAGGTGGCGTGGGAGGGTCGTGGCAGTGACGGCGCCGACGCCGCTGGCAGGCCCGTGGACGCACCGAGCAGCGCGAGGCAGGGCGCGGGACACCGGGACAAGAAAAGGGCGCTGTTCGCGCCCTTGGGTCTGTGCAGTGCGCGGTCTCAGACCACCCTGGCCTACTCCGGCAAGTCGATGAGCCGCACCAGTTCCTCACCGGCCATGCCGTTCAGTTCGCGGAAGCGCTGCATCAGCGGTGCGATCTCGTACCGAATGAACACCTTCAACGCGTCGGGCGCGTTGCCGAAGCCGCCGGCGTTGGTGGGCACGATGCCGAGCAGGCCAGGTGGCACGCGGTGCGCTGCGAGCACGTCGTCCTTGCTCACGTTCTTGATGGCCGAGAAATCATCCTTCGCAGCCACCTCGCTCACCGGGATCAACTTCAGCCCGTCCGACTTGCCGCCCGGCATGTGCAGGAAGAGATTGCGGAAGTTGCCCGGCCCCTTCGCGTTCTTCAGCGCCGTGCGCAGCGCGTTGGCGTCGTCGTTGTCGATCTGCCCGTCGGTCATGTAGAGGATGAAGCCGGCGTGCGAGCCATTGGCGTAGTACTTGCGCCGGAACATCGTGGCCGCCTCGTTGAGCCAGGCCGACTGCAGGGCGCTGATGTACTCGGGCAATCCGTAGATTTCTTGGTTGACGTCATCCTCGCGCAGATGGAACACCGACCCTGCCGGGAACTCGTGCTCTTCGTGCCAGCCGCGAACGAAGAAATAGCGGCCCGCCTCTTCGCCCCTCCGGGTGAACTTCGCGAGCGCGTGCCGCAGCTCCAGCGGCCGGCCCGTGAAGGCGCGCGGCTGCTCGACATAGGCGTTACCGAAGACCAGAAAGTCCAGCGCCATCGCCCCGAAGGTCGCGCTCGACAGCCGCGGGTGTGGAATGAACATGGACTTCAGCAGGTTGCGCTTCAGGCGGATCGCCGAACCGTGATGCGGCGATGCATGAAGGGCGCTCACCAGTCCTTCCCATCCGAGCAGTTTGATGCGGTTCACTGGTTCCCTGAAGAACCTCACGGCGCGCCACGGCTGCTTGGGGCGGACAAGCATCGGCACTTTGCCAATGAAAAACGCGCCCTAAGGCGCGTTCGGCACGTTGAAAAAGTTGTCCTGGCGGAGAGTGTGTCCGCACACTATGTAGGTTTCATGCGGGTTACGAGCCATCATTTCAGTACTTCCACCATCCTACCCATCAATAGCGCAGATTCGCGCCCCTCACCCCCCCTGTGGCTTACCCCTGCACAATCCAAAATCTTGCAAATCTCGATTTGCAAGATTAGAATTCGCGCATGACAAGCGCCCCTACTGCACTTACTTCGGACGCTGAACCGGCCGTTCAATCGCGCTCACTTGGGCTTCGAATCAAAGTTGCTCGTGAGGCAAAAGGCCTTAGCCAAGACGCACTTGCGAGCGCCATCGAGTTCGCCGACCGCCAAACGCTATCGGCGATCGAGAATGGAGAGCGAAAAGTCAAGCCCCCGGAGTTGGTAAAGATTTCGCGCGTGCTCGGCCATAGCATCGACTATTTTATTGACCCCTTTGTTATAGCTGGGGAAGGCGCCTTCTCTTGGCGGGTCGATGATCGCGTCTCTGCAACTCGACTAGACGATTTTGAGGTGCAAGTCGGGCAATGGATTGGCATGTTGCGCTTTCTTCGCAGGCGGAAGTCGGGCTCAGTGCAGCCTTTTGCTCAGACCCTAAGACTCACAATGCAGTCCACTTTCGAAGAAGCACTGGCGACCGGAGAATCCGTTGCCTCAAGCCTAAAGCTTGGAAGCGTTCCGGCGGAGCGCCTAGTGGAGCAAATCGAAGCAGAATTGGACATCCCGGTACTATTCGTCGAGGTTGTTCCATCTCCAGACGGCGAGGGTGACATTTCCGGCGCAACCTGCCATCTGCCGGACATGGGCGTGATATTGATCAACCGAAATGAGTCACTCGTTCGGCGCAACTTTGACGCGGCACACGAACTATTTCACGCCATGACGTGGAACGCGATGAAGCCCGACCATAGGGAAAGCAATTCGCCCGTTGCTCGAGGAAAGAAGAAGCGTATTGAGCAACTTGCGGACAATTTCGCTTCCGGGCTCCTTATGCCGACTTCTAGTCTAGACAAGCTTATTGATGCCCGCGCTATAGCAGACGTGTCTCACCTGACCGATGTCGCTAGTCAGCTTCAGGTTTCCCCAAAAGCGCTTGCATGGCGTTTGTTGAACTCGAAGCGAATTACTGCGCACACCTGCGAGCGGCTATGCGAGGAGACGGCACGCGTTGTCAACGTGCCAAAACCTAAGCGATTCTCATCATCTTTCGTCGAACTCGTTCATATGGGTATCGATCGCGGGTATGTCTCAGCTCGAAAGGTTACAAGAACGCTTGGCCTTACCCTACCTGACCTTGCGAGCCTATTCGAAGAGCACAGCAAGCCGTCGCCTTTTGCTTTGTAACTGAGCAATGGCTAAGCCACGGGTCCTTGTCGATACTTGCATCATTATTGAAGCGTTTCGAACAAGCTGCTGGGCGGCACTATGTGATCGCTACGCTGTCGAGACGGTCGAGAAGTGCATCGAAGAGGCATGTACCGGCGACCCTTTCAATCCCAGCCGGATAGTTGTCGATCACACAGAATTGGTTAACGGCCTTGCTCAGCGCCACGCATACGACGACGAGCATATGGCGACATTGGCGATCGATCATGAAGAACTCCTGGGCTTGGACGCGGGAGAGCTGCACATCATGGCTTGGCTTCATGGCAACAGACCTGTTCCAATTACTTTGTTGATTTCAACCACCGACAAGGCAGCGCTGAGCGCAACTCATGCACTTGGCCTGCTTGATCAAACTCAATCACTGGAGGAAATGGTACGCGCGGCTGGGGTTGGTCAAGCCCAGTTGCGGTCACTCTCGGAACACTTTGGCGAGAAGTGGCTAACCAAAAACCGGACCCAGATTGTGCTGAACGCAATGAAGTAATTAGGTGGCAAGCAGTTCTGCAATAAGCAGCTTCAACGCGGTTCGCAATTGGGTTTTCCTGAGTCGGAGGCGTTCGATCGCTTCTAGGCTAGGCGGGGCACAGACATGACCTTGGACGAAATCCAACAAATCGGAGCAATCGCTTCAGGCGTTGGCGCAGCAGTCGGCGGCGCGGTAGCCTGGCTCGTCGGGTGGTGGTGGAAAGTCAGAGAACAGACGGACTGCATCATGGTTCGGTTCGGCGCATCGCGCTACGAAGAGAGCCCCGGCTTCAAATTGCATGTCGTCAGCAGGCGAGCCCACAAGATGGAACTTGCAGATTTTGGGTTTGTGCTTCGGGACGGGAGCTTGCGATCCGTTCCAAGTGTCTGGGAGAACACACTCGGCGACGATGACTCATGGGACATGACCACCGGCGAGCCTGTACTAAAAGCACTAAATGATCGCTATGAGATCAGCGTCCAGCTCCGCGATGATGGGTTCATTGGTGCATACGCCCGCACAACGACTCAGAGGCGACCCACCATTGACTTCTACAGCGAGCCACCCACTCCACTCTATCGCCGTTGGTTGATCAGACTGCAGCAGCGGTGGAAGGTAACACTCGCCTGAGTTTTTCGCGAACGCCTTTCGTGCAGATCCACAAGGCTGGATGGGCAACTAAGACGCCCGCCACCGTAACGCTGACCTTCGATGCACTCCTCTTTCGACCTGAGCAAGGCCATGACGATCAAGAAGCTCCCATTGCCGGCACTTTTCTTGTGCTGCGCCTACATGCACGCCGCGGCGGCCTTTATGGATGGAAACAAGCTTCTCGCAGGATTTGAGGGGTACCCGCTCGACGTAGCGGCCTCCCGCGCCTATGTGATGGGCTTCATCGATTCCGCGGATTCGCTGAAGGCATTGCCTGGCTCAAACGGCATGTTCTACGCCTGCTTTGACGTGCCAAATGGAGCTACAGCCGGGCAACTCGGAGACGTGGTGAAGGTCTGGCTTCAGAAAAATCCGCAGCATCGCCACTTCAACGGCCCCAGCCTTGTCGCCAACGCTTTAGCTGCGGCCTATCCCTGCGCGGCAAAGCGCTGATCGTCCAAGCCGGCGAGCCGGTGCAATGTTGACTGCAGTCGGCGGTGTTTAGCCCTTCGGCGTCTGGATCAGATCTTCCAAGCAGCGGTCGCGGCGCCTATGCCGAGGGCAACCATGCGGGACTCCAACGGCGCCATCGCGTTGACGCCATTGCAGACCGCGAGCATTTCTCGCCCCTCGTTTACCACCAAAACCACGTCGCCCACGCCGGCCATCAGGGGCGAGACCGGTTCGCCTAGATACTGGCTCGCGAGTGCCTTCAAATCGCCCGCGCGGGCGATCAGCTTTGCCGCCCCGATTTCACTGGCGTAGGTCGCCACGCCCACCGTTGGGTTCACGCCAGTCAGCAACTCAACTGCCGCTGCCGCGAAGCAGCAACAGTCGTTCGAGCCCCAGGCAAACGGCATGATCATTCGAGCCTTCCCAAATTCTGCATAGCGTGCTTGCCAGTCAGCGAGACGCATCGGCTTCCCCTTCCGCTTCCGCGCTGCGCGCCGAATGCAACGCACCCAGGCTCGAGAACTTCGCCTCGTCCTTGGTAAGTTCGCACAGCAGCAGCTTGCCGCCGAGCGGTGCGGTCGAATCGAGCTGCTTGCCGCGCAGCACCTGAACCTCTGCTAGCTCGCGCATCAGCGCCGGAGTCTCGGCTTCGATCACGTCGCCCCATGCATCCGACCACGGGGCCGCCCAGGTCAACATCGGCTCAATCTCTTCGACGTGCACCGCCTTGCTTCCGTGCGTGATGAAGACGTAGGCACACATTCGGCCCTTCTTCTCCGAGAAGCCAACGAGCCCGACTTCCTGATTGAATGCCTCGGCCTCGTGGGCAGGCTTACCGAGCAGCGCCATGCTGTTTGCCGCCAGGATGTCAAGGCACTGCGGAAGCAGTTGCGGAATGGCCTTGGTCAGCACGTCGAAAGTCGAGGGCCAATGGAGTATCGAATTGAGCGCGAGGCTTCCGAGAATGAAGTTAAGCCCGCGGATCGTGAGCACAGCATTGGGGTACGGCAGCAGAAGCATCTTGGCAGCCTCGCCGATCTCGCCCGTCAGCGCGCTACGCACCTGGGTGTCCACAGCCACGAGTGCGCGACTCTCCGTGAGAAAGATGTTGGCGAGGCTCATTTCTTTCCTTTGCTAATGGCATATCCAATCAAGACGGGGCCAAGCGAGATAGCTGCAACGGTAGCTGCAGCTGCGGTCGGCAAAGCTGCGCTGACCAAAACGGTGATTGCTTGAGGCATAGAAGTTCCTTTTGAGAATGCTGGGACTAACCGGATTGAACAACCGAGGCGGTGCGCTAGATTGCGCCGCCGACCTTCGGAGCCTGATGGCGGCGCAGCTTGCCGAACGTCTCGATGTCGTCGGGGAAGATGTTGCGCATGCTGTCCACCATGATGATGTTCGCGCGGTTGCTCAGGCGAAGAGCGCCGCTCGGCAGCGTCTGGATCTGCACACCACGCTTGCGCAGCAATGCGGCTTTCTGTTCAGGAGTCATTGAGCGCCTTTCGAAATTGGTGGTGGCGTAGAACCTGGGGGCAGGCACCGGTCCACCTCGTCGCGCAGCCTCCCTACGCGACCATGCGAGCCCCGCGCAAGCGGACACGAGGCACGCTTCCTCAAGTAGCGGAGTGCTGGTAGTACTTGACCGCGCCGCTGTCCATCAGGTTGCCGCCAGCGCGAGCAAAGGCCAGGAAGCCGACTTGACCCAGCTTCATGTAGGCCGAGTCGTAGAAGCGAAACAGGGTCAGCTCCACGGCGTCGCGCACCAGGTAGGAGGCGAGATTGCCGAACAGGATCGACTTCGCGTTGGCGGCCGGCGCGGCCATGTCGTTGTTCACGTAGACCGGGTAGTCGAGCATCTGTGCTGGCGTGATGTTGCCGTTCGTGTCCGTGTTGCCAGGCGTCCAGATCGGCCGACCCGCCGTATCCTTGAGCTTGCGCAGCATCTTTCGAGCGCTCTGCGACACCATGAAGCCTGGGCGGAAAGACGGGTTGCCGCTCTGCGTGTCCGGCATGCCAAGGTGGTTCTCATCGACCGATTCCACGAGGTCGACCAGGTCGTCGTACAGCACGGTGGTTGTCTGGCCAGTGGTGCCCACCTTGCCGGCGCCGGCAGCGGTAACGATGCCGGTTGCCTCACCCGAGCCGGTGCCGGTTGTGAACTTGGTGTTCTGGATGCGACCGATGCGATCGCGCGCACGCTGCGTGACGAAGGCAACCATGTCGATCTGCGCATCCTGCAGCAGCTCGATCGGGATCGTGAAGATCTTAGAGCTGAACTTGTAGGCCGGGATCGGCAGCGAGGCGAAGCTCGGATCGGCCCCCGTGGCAGTGACGTTCTGTGCCACCTGCTCGCCGATTTCGGCGGTGCCGTCGGAGGTCGGAAACGACAGGTCGGCGCCGTTGGTGGTGGTGCGCTGCGTGGCCACCTGACGCACCCAGCCGTAACCCTTCAGCAGGTTCACGAACTCACCGGCCACCAGCGGCATGACGGAATAGCCGCCCTGCGAGCCCGTGGTGGTCGACATGGTGTTGCGGACCTTGGCGTTCTCGCTTGCCGACATGCTCTTCGCGTCCTTGCGGATGAAGAGGTCGAGGCCTTCGCGCGCCTGGTTGCGAACCGCGTCGGCCTGGCCGCTGGCGTGCAGCAGTGCGTCGAGACGGTCCTTGGCGGTGTCGGCCGCGTCCATGTGCGCGTCGAACTCCGCTTGAGCGCGCGGCGTCCAGCGGCTGGAGCCCATCTCGGCGAGCAGGTTCTTGGCGGCGCGGGTGGCCTCGTTCAGGCGGCCGGCGGTTTCGATGATGGCGTTCATGTGATGACCTTTCAGATCGCGGCGTAGCTGTCCAGCTCGCGCAGCTTGGTGTTGATGGGCGTGCCTTCGAGCAGCGGCCAGGCGACGTAGTCGGAGAAACGCGGGCTGTAGCCGGCCTTCTCGATCTCACGGATGAACGCCTTCTCTTCGGCCAGGATGCTTTGCACCTCGCGCAGCGCCGCGGCCATGCGTGAGGCGAGCTTCCTGTGCGCTGCGGCTTGCGTCTTGCACATGGAAGCGCTCAGTTCGCCCTCGATGGCCTGCAGGGCGGTCGCACGGGCGCGCATTGCGTTCGTGACGTGCTCGCGGTGCTGGCGCAGGACCGCATGTTCTTCGTGCAGGGCTGTCACGGTCTGCGGCACACGGACGATGCCGTCTTTGGCGAACTCGAGCGCGGCCTCGACGTGCGCAGTTGCGGGGTCGGGTGCCGCAGCGCGGATCAAGGCCTCGAGCGCGGCGATACGGCTGTTCACCTTGCCGAGCGCCGCGCCCATTTCCAGGTACTCCGCGTGAGCTGCCGCGTACTGCGGCTGGGTGGCGATGGGTTTCATTGCGTTGGTGGTCATCAAGTGGCGATGACCGATCGTCGCGCGCACCCCCCGAAAAATCGTCCCCGCCTTTCAGCGGAAAGCGGTGGGACGATTCAGGGCCGCAAGCTGTCACGTACCGCTTTGGCGCTGGGCAGGCCGTCGGCCAAAGCTTCGTAGTAGAGGTCTTCCGCCACCCGCCCGCACACGTTGATGCCGTGCTGCTCACCGACGGGGTCGAACAGCGCCAGCCGCGTGAAACTCAATTCCGGCTCGTTCTGCACTCGTTCGAACACCGCCGCATGCACCGCCCTGCGCAGCCGGCGACGTTTGCGAACCTCCGCCAGGCGCGTGCGCGGTGGCCAGGGCGCCCCGAACGCCTCGTCCCAAGTGCCCACCTCAGCGTCAACCACGCGCGCATGTCGGCCCACGAAAGCGTCGGCCAGCCAGCCAGGCGCCGACAGCCCGTTCGCCATGCACAAGGCCATGCAGCGCAGAACCTCGCACCCGCCATCGGCCGCCAGGCAAGCCGACCGCGCCGCCAACACCTGCTGCGCGGCCTGATGCTGGGCCAGCGGGCCGGGACCGCCGGCGACGTGCTGCTCGTGCGCCCGCAACGCCTCCGCCGCGGACGAAGTCCACGGGTCGAAGGGAAATGCGGGAGTGTCAGTCACGGCTCAGGGGTTAACAAAAGCGTTTGAAAAAAGGGTGAATCAAATGGTCAAAAAGTGCCGGAAAGCGGCGCCGGGCTTGGGTTTCACGGTTTGATAAGGGCGATCCACCCCCTTAACAAAACGCCAGGAGGGGACTTTTTTGTCCGCGTGAGGAACCGAGTGGTCAGGCCGGGGGCCGATCCCCAGACTTTCGGCACCCCCGGGGGTTGGCGATGCCGCTGCGGCCCTCCAGGCGCCCGCAGGCTGCACGATCGGCGCCCAGTCAGACATCCGAGCCCCTTGCCTCTTCGCGCTTCTTCTGGCCGTCGTGGTGCGCCTTGCACAGCGACTGCCAGTTGTCTCGGTTCCACATCAGCTCTTCATCGCCGCGGTGCGGAACGATGTGGTCAACGACGGTCGCGGCACGGACGAACCCCTCGCGCTGGCAGTACACGCACAGCGGGTTGTCGCGCAGGTGGAACAGGCGGGCGGTCTGCCACCTCGAGCCGTACCCGCGTTCCGACGTGGTCTTGCCGCTACGCCACGAGTCCGGGCTGATGGTCTTAATGCGGCCCGCCTTCAACTCGCCGAGCCGCGGCTTGAGGGTCTTGAGGCGCGCGGTCATTGCGTACCGCCCTCGGCTTCCTGGTAGCACAGGCAGCCGAACATGAAGACCTGGCCACCGCAGGCCGGGCAGATCTCGACACAGCAGTCCTCGACGTGGAGCTGGCCCACGGCAACGCCGCAGTCCCAGCACGTAGGCCGGACATCGGGCTGTTCGGTGCCATACCGCTTCCGCTCGTGCAAGGTGCCGTTGATTTCCATATGGGTGATCGCTTGGGCCCAAGCGATCTTCTCGTCCCAGCCGGGTACGCGGCCAGGCTTCTTGGTAGTGGTCATGGTTCGTCCTTGATCGAATGGGCGTCTGCCGCCTCGCGGGGTAGATTCCGAGTTCCTCAACACGGACCCCGCGAGGGGCAGACAAAAATGGCTGACGACATTCCTCTCTTCCCCGTCGTATCGCTGACGGTCGGGCCTGTGCCGCGCATGGGGTTGGTGGTCATCCGGCCCGATTTTTTGACGCATCAACTCCAGTCGACAGAAGATGCTCAGAAGGGCCGAACCTACGCGCTGACACCTGTTCAAGCTCGTTACTTGGCAGAACAAATACAGAAGTCACTTGCGACGCTTGAAACGTCCGCTCCTCCAGACGGAGGAGGTCCGACTCATTGAGGGTGGGCACAGAGTCGTCATCCCTTGCGGTCTGCAAGCTGGGCGCCCAGCCGGTTGAACAGACGCTGCCCAGTGCGGCCGGGCCGTCCTCAGCGATGCAGCGCAGTGCTGGGCCTTGCGACTCCGGCACCTCGGCGCCCTTGCCGTCAACGTTGTCGATAGAGGCCAGCATTCCTCGGAGGAGCGAAAGGTTGCTCATCAGGCGTCACTCCCCGCTGCAGGCGGGTCAACTGCAGTCGGCTCGTACACGGACGATGCGTTCTGCAGCTCGGCCAACAGCACCTCGTGAAGCGCACCGCAGCGACCGTCGCCCCAATGGGCCACCATGCGGAGCGCTTCAGCGTTTGCGACTACGAAGCCGCGGAACAGCGCGAAGGCCTCGGTGTCGCTGCTGACGCGTGCCGGCGCAGCCTGGGCGTCGATGTAGTCGAGGAGCAGGCCCACCGCCTCCTCAACCCGGGGACGACGAAGACCCGAGATCAGATCAACAACTCGCGGCTCGAGGATCTGGCGGACAGAAGCGGCGGTAGTCATGCTGCACCTCCGAGCCCCGCTCTTTGCGCTTGGCGAACGCGAGCCTTGTAGGCCGGCCATTGCTCGGTCTGCGACCACCTCCCGAGCCCCAGCCGCTCACCTTCCGCCTCGACAGCCGGCTGCGAGTCGGGATCCGCGGCGCCCGGCGCTGGGCCGCCCTGCCCCACCACGCGAGGCGCTTTGTCCTGCTCTCTGCCGAGCCACTTCACAGCGAACGCGCAGACGCCGCGACGCGTCTTGCGGTTCGCGGGGTTGGCAGTGCACCAAGCGCGCATCTCCCGCAACTGCTGCACGACATCGACAGCCGGATAGGTCTGACTCCATGCCGACACCTCGGCTTCGGTGACCGGGTATTCGGTTCCGTCGATCAAAGGCAAGGCGACCACCGGCGGCGTGGCGCTTTGCGGCACGGCGCTATCAGTCCCTTCCCCTCCCTTCCCTTCCTTGGTCCTTGGTCCTTGATCCCCCGACGACACTTCGCGAGGCTTCGCGAGTTCTCGCGAGGATTCGTCGAATGCGGGGAATTTGGCGCCTGAAGGCTTGTCGATCTTCTGGTGTTTCGCCCAGTTCAGCACCTGGATGTAGCTCATGCCGTCCACTTCGTAGCGGGCTATGCAGCCCTCGCTGGTAAGTTCGGTGAGCCACTTCTCAATGTGCTTGCCAGCGTCGTCGTCGTAGGGGTAGAGAAGACTCGCGAGCATTCGCGAATTGCCGCGAAGCCTCCCCGAGTCGTCGGCGACAGTCCACAGCAAAATGAAGCACAAGCGCGCTTCGCGGCTGACGCGGCCCATGCTCTCGCTCTGCGGGAACTCGGGCTTGATCGTGCGGATACGTGCCATCAGGCCCCCTCAGCAACGAGCCCCGGAACCTCGCCGATGGACAGGCTGAGCCAGTGGGAAGCCTCGGCCAGTGTGCCGAAGATCCAGGCGCCACCGCGGCGGGACATCACGATGTTGCCGGCCTTGGTCATCGTGCATTCGAAGCCGTGCATGGCGGCCTTTGCCTGCAGTGTGGGGAAGTCGGAGGCTGGCGTCTTCATGCTGCCGCCTTCACGGATGCTTCGAAGCGCTCGACAGCCTCCATGCGCCAGTACGGCTTTTGCGGGCCGAACGGGTACTCAGGCGCCGGGATGATGCCGGCCTTGAGCTTCTCGTAAAAGGTGGTGTTTGAGATGCCCCAGCGCTGGCGCAGGCGGGGGCCTTGAATCCAAATAGGCTTGAGGGGTTTCTTTGCAACTTGCATCACTGTCATCCGTATTGGTTGGAATGACAGCGATGTTGATTTTCATGGCCACCAGCGTTAGTTAACTGCCCGGCGATTTTGGGCAGTTACCCAAGAAAATCAGCTTTTCTTTCGTGCGACGGCGTCCGGGACAAGCTTTAGATGGTTCTCGATCGTGCTCTCACTGATGACCACACCCTGACCGTCTGCGAGCGAGGACACCTTCCTGGCCACACCGGAAGCATAGGCCGGCAAGCTGACATCGTGGCCGAGCCCCGTGCACAGCACGCCGATGATCGCGTGGAGATTGTTTCGCTCTTTGGTTCCGAGCAATCGATCAGCCACTGGTGTCTTCGCGGAAGACGGCGCCTCTTCGGTCTGACGATGCATCCCGGCCGGGTACGGTGACGGCCTGACGTGCTGTTGTGATGCAAAGTTGTCTTCCTGCGTTATCGCCGTGATTTCCTGGTGCGGAGCAAATTGAAAAGCCGAGGTCAGTCCATTGCCGGCAAGCCACGCCTCTATTTGCTGAACCTGCAGCGTCGCGCGATATTCCGGGTCCGGGATCGTCGTGATTTGCCACTCTGCCGGCTCGCGGAAGATGGCCGCCATTTCCTGCAGCAGTTCAAACGAGGGCAGGTAGTCTCCCGGCCTTGAGACACCAGTGCTCCAGAAGCCATCACTCGGAGGCATTTCCTCCGGGAGTTTGTCGTCCAACGAGAGCCACGCCCATTGGTTTGCCCGTTCGATAGCGTCCAGCATGGCTCGCTCAACCACGGTGGCTTTCGCGTAGCCGGGCGCTTGTTGGATGGCCGGGTTTGCCGGATCGACGCCGGCGATGAGACATGCAGCTTCCTGCAACGTCATTGTGTGGATCAGCTTCCAAGCTGACAAGTCCGGTAGTTCCATGCGTACCTCACGCACCTGAAAAAAGGAGCCGCGCCAGCCCGTCAGGTTTTCGGGGATCAGCCTGGGCGCGGCGAAACTGTTATACGCTGGTCAGGCCCGCATAGTCGCGCTGTGGCAGCACGAGCCCCAATGCCCGAAAGTCCTCGCGGAGTTTGGGCACGTTGAGTTGCTTCACCCTCAGCAAGTCCCATTGATACACCGTCAGCGCCAGCATTCGACGCTTGAGCCACCGCCGCCGCTGTCTTGAGATGCAGCGCTCGGGCAGCATCGAATTGGCCAGCTCAAACAGCTCATCGTTGATCTGTCGGCACGCCTCCAGGCGCACCAGCTCGAAGTGCACACCGCGCTGGATGCCCATCCGGTCGTTCAGAAGCTGAAGCTCTTGCTCTGTCCTGGATCGAAATGCATAGACCAAGCCGCCATCAGCACGGGCGTACCAGAGGCGCCCTTCCGCGTCGGTCAGCTCAACAACCGTCCCTTCTTCCACTTCGAAGACGCTGGATGGATCGACCGACTGGGATCGGGCAAAAGCCGAGGAGCCGCCGCAAAATGTGATTGATCCAGGCCCTGCGACCGGTGCGTCTTTTGGGGGGATAATTTTGTAAGCCATGATGTGCAATCCTTTTCGAATGTGTGCACGTTGTGGTTAGAGCGGCTGGGGTGTTCCACCACCCTGGCCGTTCGCTTTTGTGCCTCAGCACGGTTCCTCCAATGCAGGAACCGTTGCCCTGAGGCGCGGCGGTCACTCCTTCGGCAGCTTGGCCTTGTCGATACGCTCTCGCACCCACGCTGGGCCGCCTAGCTTCGCAAGCTTCTCCCTTTGTGGAATAGTCATCCTGATCGAAACAGGGACAGTCTCTTCACCGTTTTCGATCGGCGGCCGGCCCATTCTTTGGGCGTTTTGCTTGTACTTTTCCATGGAGACTAATGTAGTGATTAAGTCGTAGAAGGTCAACGCACTTTTGTAGTGATAAACCCTCGAAATCTGAAGGAGAGTTAGATGGACCCTGCCCCACCGCCCCCCATCGATCGAGTGATCTACCGCAGCGAGTTGTGCAGGCTGACCGGCGTCGGCTCCGAAACCATTCGCAGATGGATCAAGGCGAAGAAAATCCCGCCGCCTGATGTCGCCATCAGTCGGAAGACAACAGGCTGGCGCCTGTCAACACTGCATGCGGCAGGCATCCGGCTCCTTTAGCCACTAGGTTTCGCGTGGAACAAGCCCCTGCCACTTCTCCTCAGACTGGCGAGGTCTCCGCAAGTTGAAGAGCAGAATGCGAGTGGCTTTTCAGGAGACCATGGAATGACTTTGGGTGACAGCGTTGCCGCAGCGCTGGAGAGATCGCAACGGCTCTCGGATTGGATCCAAGTACACCACCCCACGACAGTTGACGCGAGCGATGGAAAGAGGTTCGCTGCCGCCTGGTATGCGATTGCAATAGACCACCGAGAGGCAATCCTGTTGCTGGTGCAGCGTGGCGCTCGAAGCGCGGCGTTTGCATTGGTCCGCTCTATCTACGAGGCTTGGACCCGTGCCAGCTGGGCGCACTTCTGTGCTTCTCCTGACGAGATCACGCGCTTTGAAACGCTTGGCGTTTTGCCTAAGGTGGAAACGATGGTCCGGAAGCTGGATGCCCGACCGCAGACGAACGGCGCATATTCGCGCATCAAACGCTCTGCGTGGGAATCGATGTCCGACTACGCGCACGGAGAGCAACGGCAAATCGCCCGTTGGTTTGATGCGGAGGGCATCGGGGCGGCTCATTCTGATACGGAGACCGTAGCCCTTCTGCAGGCGTTGGACATTTACGCAGTTCTGTGCCTCGCCGGTCTTTTTGATCTCGCCGGCCTTTCGACTGAGCCTTGCGCAGCCAAGATGGCGGAAGTTGCATCTACATGAGGCGGCCTCAGTTCTAGGGTTTCGCATGGAACGAGCCCCGGCGAGGTCTTCCATCATTGGTGGAAGTCGAGATCGGCTGAGTTTTCAGTCCATCCTCAGATTGAGGGCGGAGGCTTTTCCTGCGGCGCAGGAGATCGGCCGGGTTCCGGCACATCCACCGACGGTGGACGGACGATCACTGCATTGCAGGAACCGAGAGCCAACAGATCGGCTCAGGTTTGAGCGCATCTCATTCGTTTGAATGCAGTGTTCCTCAGGCCGAGGATGACCGGTCGGGTTCTCGGCACATCGGCGGACTTTTCCGCCGATGGGGTCTGCTCAGCTTTGAGCACACTCCCTCAATCTGAGGAGGTGTCCACCGGCGGTGTGAACCTCCCCAGCCGCTGGCACTACGAAACTTTCGTAGCCCCGGCAAGATGCTTCCCAAACTGGACGCATCGCCTCAAAACTGAGGAGGTCTCCTCAGGCTGAGGGAACCTTCCGAGCCCCGGCGACGTGTATCCAAAATTGGAGATACCCCCAAAACTGGGGACATCTCCTCAAGCTGAGGCAAATTCCTGCAACGCAGGAAAAGGCCCACCGATGGATCAACTCTGAGCCATCCGAGCCCCGGTCTTCGCCTGCTCGTAGGTCTTGCCGTTGCCGAAGCCTGCGGCTTTGGCAGCGAGGTCCCGGGTGTCGCGTTTGCGAACTTCCGGAAAATTTACCGGAAGTTGCTTGTCGGTGCGCTGCCCCTGGCGCTTACCCATCTCCCCCTCCAGTGCCTTGCCAATTTCTACCCGCTCGCTCACGGAAAGGTCTACTCACGCTGAGGAAACTTCCTGCAATGCAGGGTGTTACCCCGCTGGGGGTGCATGGTCCAGGAAGGGGTGTCGTTTCCAGGAACGCCCCCGGACACTTCCCCTCAGAACTGAGGGAATGTCATGCGGCCTTGAACGGCACCACGTTGCCGGCCTTCGGGATCGTGTCGCAGTAGTCGGCCCAGGCCTGCATCATCTTCAGGCGCTTCGCCAGCATGTCGCCACGGCGGTAGGCGGCCTCCACTGCTGAATCGAGGGTGTGCGCGAGCGCCATCTCGGCCAAGTCGCCCGGGAAAGCGGTCTTCTCTGCAACCCAGTCCCGGAACGTGCTGCGACAGCCGTGCGGCACGCACACGCGGCCCGCGCCATCCTTGTAGTCCATGCGGCGCATGCAGGCCGTCAGGCTCATGTCGCTGAGCGGCTGGAGTGGCTTGCGGCCTGGGAACACGAGTTCTGAGCCTTCGATGCGATCGAGCCCCTGCAGCAGCTGCATCGCCTGCTTCGACAGCGGCACGCGGTGCTCCTTCTTCGCCTTCATGCGCTCGGCAGGGATGATCCACAGCTTCGCCTCGAGATCGATCTCGGCCCACCGAGCCCCGCGCACCTCGCCTGATCTGGTGGCCGTCAGCACAGCCAGTTCCAGCGCTCGAGCGCTGAAGCCATCGACGCCGCGCAGGTCGGCCATGAAAGCGCCGGCCTGGTCGACGGGCAGCGCAGGGTGGTGCGTAACCTTTTTGATCTTCCGCGGCCGACCCAGCAGCTGGTCGAGGTGGCCACGCCAGCGAGCCGGGTTCTCACCCTTGCGGTAGCCACGCACGGTCGCCCAATCGAGCACCGTTTCGATCCGGCCCCGCAGGCGCGAGGCGGTTTCGGTCTTCGTCGTCCAAATCGCCTCAAGCACGGTCAGCACATGCGAGAGGTCGATGTCCTGCACCAGCATCTTGCCGATGGTCGGCTTGGCGTAGAGGTCGAGCGTGCTGCTCCACTGGGCGCGGTGCTTGGCGTTCTTCCACTCGCCGGACTTGGCTTTGAGGTACGCGTCGACGCAGTCGTCGAACGTCCGGGCCTTGGCGGTGGCCGCTGCGATGGCGCTGCGAGCCGCCTGGCGGGCGTGGATAGGGTCTTCCCCTGCGTGGATCTTGTCTCGCGCAGCCCTGGCCCGTTCTCGGGCCTGCGCGAGGGTTACATCGGGATAGCCACCAAGCCCCATGTCGCGCCGTTTGCCGGCCACCATAACGCGGAGCACCCAGGACCGAGCCCCGGCGTCGTTGATCTTGAGTTTCAGCCCGGCCACACCGCCGACAGCGTGCGTACCCGGCTTATTGAGGCGGCTGACCTGTAGGGCGCCGAGCTCCGCTGCTTTTTTAGGCATATCGTCCTTTCCACCATCCTGACCACCAAAAACAATGGGATTATGACGGACGAAACGGAACCACCCGGAACGATTGTTTCGGGCGCTACAGAGGGGGAAAGGGGGAATTTCGGGACTAAGCGGGCCGTTGCGGAACGCTCAAAATGCGGAGAGTGTGAGATTCGAACTCACGGACGCTTTCACGTCGGCAGTTTTCAAGACTGCTGGTTTAAACCACTCACCCAACTCTCCGGAACCGCAGATTTTAAGCCGACGGCGGCGCCCTACTCGGCATCCGGCAGGAACATCGCCTGCAGATCGCTCAGAAAGTCCAGCCCGCGTTCGGTGGGCCACACGCGGAACAGGTCGCGCGCCAGGAGCCCCTTGCGTTCGGCTTCTTCCAAACCGCGCTGGATGGCGGTCATCGCAAGCCCGGTGCGTTCGCTGAACTGGGGCAGCGTGAAGCCGGCCTTCAGCCGCAGCGCATTGAGCATGAACTCGAACGGCAGGTCGGCCAGCGCCACTTCGTCGCTCTGCGACACGGCGGCGCCGGCGCGCGCGTTGTCCATGTACAGCCGCGGCTCGCGGTAGCGCACCTGGCGCACGATGCGGTGCGCAAAGCTCAGCTTGCTGTGCGCGCCTGCTCCTATGCCAAGGTAGTCGCCAAACTCCCAGTAGTTGCGGTTGTGCCCGCAGGCATGGCCTTCGCGCGCATAGGCCGACACTTCATAGCGCGTCATGCCGACGGCGCTGGTGCGTTCGGTGATGCGGTCGAGCATCTCGTAGGCGATGTCGTCCTCGGGCAGCGTGGGCGGAAACTTGGCGAACCAGGTGTTGGGCTCGATGGTCAGGTGGTACACCGACAGGTGCGGCGGCGCGAGCGACAGGGCTTGCGAAAGGTCGGCTTCCAGGCCCTCCAGCGTCTGGCCCGGCAGGGCGTACATCAGGTCGAGGTTGAAGGTGTCGAAGGCGCTCGCGGCCTCTTCGACTGCGGCAATGGCCTGGGCGCGGTCGTGCACGCGGCCCAGGGCCTTCAGGTGCTCGTCGTTGAAGCTCTGCACGCCCACCGACAGGCGCGTGACGCCCGCGGCGCGGAACGCACGGAAGCGGTTGCGTTCGAAGGTGCCGGGGTTGGCCTCGAGCGTGATTTCGCAATCGGGCGCGAGCTTCAGCCGCGCGCGCACGTCGCCCAGCAGGCGGTCGATGGCTTGCGGCGAGAACAGGCTCGGCGTGCCGCCGCCGATGAAGATGGTGTGCACGGTGCGCCCCCAGATGAGGGGCAGCGCCGCGTCCAGGTCGGCCACGAGCGCGTCGATGTACGCCTGCTCGGGAATGCCGTCGATGTCGGCCTCGCTGGCGGCGCGCCATTCGTGCGAATTGAAGTCGCAGTACGGGCACTTGCGCAGGCACCACGGCAGGTGGATGTACAGCGACAGCGGCGGCAGCGCGCTGAGCTGCAGCGGGCCGGGCCGCATCCAGTGCAGCACGTCGTTGGCCTGCGGCGCGCCCGTGGGCTGCGCCGGCTGGATCGGGAAGACGGTGGCCATTACGCGGGCAGCCAGCGTTCGCGCATCAGGGCCAGCATGGCTTGCGCCGCGCGGCCACGGTGGCTGTTGGCGTTCTTGATTTCGGGCGTCAGCTGGGCGAAGGTCTTGCCGAAGCTCGGCAGGTACATCACGGGGTCGAAGCCGAAGCCGTTGTCGCCCACGGGCTCGGGCGCGATCTCGCCGACGACGCGGCCCACGGCGATGAGCGGCTCGGGGTCGTCGTGGCTGCGCAGCGCGACCAGCGTGCTGACGAGCGCGGCGCGCCGGTTGACGACACCGCTCATCTGTTCGAGCAGCGCCTTCACGTTGTTGGCGTCGCCCTTGGCGTAGCCGAACTGGGTGGCGTAGTAGGCGGTGTCGAC
>Ga0157369_10002458_pt1 | contig 22223 bp, 23 predicted proteins | sample C25metaG_FD_113461 | JGI IMG/M metagenome (GOLD analysis project Ga0157369, IMG submission 113461) | Corn rhizosphere microbial communities from Kellogg Biological Station, Michigan, USA - C2-5 metaG | ecosystem: Host-associated > Plants > Roots > Rhizosphere > Soil | place: USA: Michigan...
AAGGGACAAAGTTATTAAAAAAGTACTCAAAATAGCGATAGGAATAGTACTAGTCATTATGCTGATGATCAGCTTGCTATTGCTTTTATTTCAGTACAAACCGGTGCAAACCTGGGCAGCGCGTAAGGCTGCAGATTACCTGGCAGACGAGCTACACACCCAAATAGATATCAAGAGTTTATATATTAAACCTTTTTCATCTGTTGTGCTGGAAGGCCTTTACGTGCTCGACAAGCAAAACGACACACTTTTAAACGCGCCGAAATTTTCAGTTGAACTCAACGGCTTCTCTCTTTTTAGCAGCATCAAAAAACGTTACATCGATTTTAAAACCATTGAGCTGGATAATGGCTCGTTCTATCTTAAAAAATTAAAAGATAGCAGCTCCAATCTCAAATTCATCGTCGATTATTTTAACCAGGGGCCGCCTACCAAAACTAAAACAAAGCCCTGGACCATCCGCTTTGACAGCGTTGTGATCAACAACTTCCATTTCCGGTACAAAAATCAGCTTAAACATGCGGTTACAACCAGCGTGGTGAATTTTAACGATGTGGATGTGCGCCATTTTAGTGGCACACTTAGCAATCTCGACCTTAAAAATCACCTTTTTAAAGCCAACCTGCGTCATTTAACATTAAAGGAAAAAAGCGGGTTCAATCTGCTCAATCTGAGTGCGGTTACTACTATTGATACCAACCAGATCCTGCTGCAGAACATGGCGATCCGTACGCCGCAATCCCACCTGCGCGATTACTTCAGGCTGAAATTCAGATCATTCACGGACTTTGACGATTTTGAGAACAAAGTTTATATGGATGGAGATTTCAAGTCGTCAAGGATCTCGTCACGGGATATAAGCTATTTTACAAGCAGCCTCGGCAAAACACAATTTGACCTTGGTGTAGACGGCCGGGCAAGAGGCTGGGTAAATAACCTGAGCGCCAAAAACCTTTTGGTAACGGGTGGCCAGGCCACCTACATTAAGGGCAACTTCAGCTTAAAAGGATTGCCCGATTGGGAGAACACCTTTCTGGAACTACAATTTGACCAAATTGCCACGAATAAGAAGGATCTCGACTACCTATATGGTCGTTTTATTGGCAATCCCAGCAAAGGCGCTCCTGCTATTTTAGGCAAATTCGGCAATATTAATTTCACCGGCCGGTTTACAGGTTTGCAAAATGACTTTGTGACCTATGGTACGTTTAAAACAAGTTTAGGGCGTTTTGACTCAGACATCAACCTAAAAATCGGCAAAAACGGATTCCCTTCTTATAGCGGCAAAATTAATACGCAGAATTTCGAGATAGGCACCCTCGTTAACGAAAAATCGTTAGGTCGGGCCACACTCTCCGCTGATGTTAAAGGCAGTGGGGACGAGATCAAAAACTTTTCGCTAAACGGCAATGCACGGATCAGGCGCGTAGAATTTAACGGCTACAATTATCAGAACATTACCTTTAACGGCGGTATTAAACAAAAGCAGATTACTGGTCGGGTGAAGATTAACGATCAAAATTTAAAACTAGATATTACGGGCGGTATCAACTTCAATCCAACGCTGCCCGTGTATACGGTAGCTGGAAACATCACTACAGCAAAGCTGCACTGGCTAAAACTACTTAACGATACGATTGATGTGAGCACCCAAATTAATGGGCGCATCAGCGGGAATAGTCTCAATAACATTCAGGGCAATTTACGTCTCGAGCCTATGCGTATTACCGATCCGCGGCACGATTATCTGGTTGATTCTATTGTATTTAATGCAAGCGGCATTGGCAAATCGCGGCAAATCGACCTTCAGTCGAGCATTGCAGATGCAAGCATTAAGGGTAACTACGATCTCAATACCCTTCCGTCCTACTTTAAAACAATTGTAAAACAATACATTCCTTCGCTGAAGACCCATATTGTAAAACCGGGCACGGAAGATTTCACTTTTAATCTCCAGCTCAAAAACGTAGACCCCGTTACAGCCCTCTTCGCGCCGAACTTAAAAATCCCGGATCAGGGTAATATTATGGGTAAATTTAATTCGGCTACACATACAGCGGAGCTAAACGGCTATATCAAAACCATAAGATATGGCAAAACTGTTCTCCATGACCTGATTCTGGACGAAAGTACCGCTCCGGATGAGCTGGATCTTAACGTTTCGCTCAGCAAGGTTAATTTTACCGATAGTCTTTTTATTAAGAACATCAGTATTACCAACTTTTTACGGAAGGATAGCTTAAACTTCAACGTTAAGTTATCCGACAAAAACGCTACCAACCAACTCGACCTTTACGGCCTTGTTCAATTTGGTCGGGACACAACCGCGAGACTTAGCATTTTACCATCTGATGTGATCCTGGAGCACCAGACCTGGCGAATTAATGAAAAGGTGCGTATCCGGTTAATGGGTGATCGCACCGAGGTACAGGGATTTGAACTGGCCAACGGCGCACAACGGGTACGGATAGACGGATTTATTTCACCTAATCCCGCCGACCGGCTTAAAGTAGAATTCAACAAGTTTAGCATGGCCACCTTTAACCAGTTAACCAAGTCGGGCGGCATATTGCTTTCGGGTACGCTAAACGGCAAGGTGCTACTTAATTCTGTCACTAAGTCGCCTTCCATAAACTCAGATCTGGGCGTAGATTCATTAAGTATGAACAAAACCCTCATCGGTAATGTAAAGCTGGCTACCAACATGGATAATACCCAGCAGTTGGCCAATATAAAACTTAATATCCTCAAAGCCGGACTCGAAACAATTAACATTAAGGGGGCTTACAACCTGGGAAGTAATACAGACAACCTGGATTTCGACATCCGGATGGACCAGGCAGAAGCTATTATTTTTCAGCCGTTTGTTAAGGGGCTTGTTTCCAATCTCAAAGGCACCGTTTCAACTGATCTAAAGCTGACCGGTACACCTTCAAAACCAGCGTTAAACGGCAATATTACCCTTGCCAATACCGGGGTCACCGTAGATTACCTCAAAACATCATACTTAGTAAATGACAAATTGAGTGTAAACAACAGTGTTGTCAAAGTTGACAACATGATTCTGAAAGATTACCGCGGCGGAGAAGGCACTGCCAATGGCACTGTTGATCTTAATGATATTTCCAACCCAGACATTGAAATCGACCTGGTTGCCCGCGATCTGATGGCGCTGAACACTACTTTTAAAGACAACCGGCTGTATTATGGAAAAGCTTATGCCTCTGGCAACTTTAGCTTTAAGGGGCCGGTTGATAATATGCAGATTGATATTAAAGCACGAACGCAAGACAGCACTGTTTTCAATATCCCGCTCAACACTTCTTCAACTGCCAATCAGTACGAATTTATCAGGTTTGTAAGTCATAAAGACACTAATCAGGTTATACAGAACACTAAGGCCTTTAACGGGGTGACGCTTAATTTTGACCTTACCGCTGATGAAAAGACATTGGTTAAAATTGCAACGGATTACGGCCAGTTAGAGGGCCGTGGAACGGCAAATGATTTAAGCCTGAAGATCAATAGTCTCGGCGACTTTGAAATGTACGGTGACTTCCTGATATCGTCGGGTAAGTTTGAGTTTACGGCCAAAAACTTTGTAAGTAAAATATTCCAGGTAACGCAGGGAGGCACTATCAGGTGGACGGGCAATCCTAACAATGCCGACATTAACCTGCAGGCGCTTTACGAAGTACGCACCGATGTAAATAATCTTTACTCTGCAGCGGGTATGGCTTATACTTCGGGCAACCAGGAAAAACTTGTTGATGCCAAATTGCTGATCAAAGGGTCGTTGTTACAGCCGTCTATTGACTTTGACTTTGATTTCCCGACCGACCCTTCAATTAAGGACGAACTAGGCACTTACCTTGCCGACGTTAATAACCGCAACCAGCAAGCCATTAGCCTCATCGTACGCAGACAGTTTGCACCCGGTACAGGTACCAATATCAATAAACAGGTATTGGGCACCGCTCAGGACGCGGTGAGCGAGTTCTTCTTTAACAAGGTGAATAGTATTATCGCCCAATCCAACATTAAATACTTCGACCTTAACATCAGGTCGCAAAATGACGCGAGCGCATCACTAAAGTTCTTTAATGACCGGTTGGTGTTTAACGGAAGTTTGTACAACAATAACGGGACCAATGACCTGTTTAACAACAGCTCCAGCCTGTTCAACTCAAACTTCAATAACCTCACAAAGGATTTTGACGCCGAGTACCTGATTCGTGCCGATGGTCGCCTAAGAGCCCGATACTCTTACCGAGTGCTTAACAGCACCACGCTGAACAATATCGGCTCAGACCAGTTTGGCGTTCAATATGTAAATGGATTGGGATTAGTTTATCAGCGCGACTTTGACAGCTTTGGTGAGTTTATCAAATACATCTTCAAAAATCCAAACAGAAGACGCAATCAGGCGCCAAAAAATACCCCAAAGAGTGATGGCGCCACAACCACTCAACCAGCTACTAAAAGTACTGGTACCGACGAAGAAGAGCGCGATTAATGATCGCGCAAAATGGCATGATCCATTTTATCACGCTTGGTTTTTAAGTACAGTTCGTTATGGGGATTGGGTGCAATTTCAATCGGAACATTTTCAACCACTTCCAAACCGTAGCCAACCAGGCCGGCGCGTTTTTTGGGATTGTTGCTCATTAACTTCATTTTGCTGATACCGAGGCTACGGAGGATTTGAGCTCCAACACCATAATCACGCTGATCCATTTTAAAGCCCAGTTTAAGATTGGCTTCAACAGTGTCAAGTCCGTTCTCTTGTAAATGGTAAGCTCTGAGTTTATTGATAAGGCCAATACCACGGCCCTCCTGGTTCATGTAAATAATAACGCCTTTGCCCTCCTGTTGTATCATTTGCATGGCTTTATGGAGCTGCGGACCGCAGTCGCAACGACATGAACCAAAGATGTCGCCGGTAACGCATGAGCTATGTACGCGTACCAGAACAGGCTCGGTTGGCTCCCATTCCCCTTTTATCAATGCAAGATGATGCTCACCGGTATCTACCTGCGTATAGGCAATCATATCAAAATCACCGTACTCAGTAGGCAGCTTTACGGCAACCTCTTTTTTAATGAGTGTTTCTGTAGCCAGGCGGTATTCGATCAGGTCTTTAATCGAAACTATTTTCAGATCGAAGGTTTTTGCCATCTCAATAAGATCAGGCAAACGGGCCATCTCCCCATCTTCCTTCATAATTTCACAGATCACACCTGCCGGCTCAAAGCCTGCCATTACAGCCAGGTCTATAGTAGCCTCGGTATGACCAGCACGACGCAATACGCCCCCGTCCTTAGCAATCAAAGGAAATATATGTCCGGGGCGGCCCAGATCCTCAGGCTTAGTTGCCGGATCAATGAGCGAAAGAATAGTTCTAGATCGGTCTGAGGCAGAAATACCAGTAGTACAGCCATGTCCGAGCAAATCCACTGATACCGTGAAATTTGTCTCGTGTGAGGCCGTATTCTGGCCAACCATCGGCTCAAGCTTCAATTCACGTGCTCTTTCTGCAGTTATGGGAGCGCAAACTAAACCACGACCGTACTTCGCCATGAAATTAATAACCTCTGGCGTGGCATTGTGGGCAGCATTTAAAAAGTCGCCCTCATTTTCACGGTCTTCATCGTCAACTACAATTATGGTTTTTCCTTCGCGGATGTCTTGAATAGCTTCTTCTATCGTGTTAAGCATGGTGTACAATTTTAAGATCGTCAAATACTATACGTTTGACGCGATACAAAAGTAAGTGTTGAGCTATGTTTTAAAGTCGGCGGTTTGTAAAATCAGGATGTGCGTTTTCCTTTGCGCATAATGAAGCCTAAAAGTCTGTTAAAGAACTTCTTGTACATATCCACATCAAACAACACGGAGTCGGTAGCGGCCTTGTAAGACAAGAATAACCCGATAGGCGTTAAAATAACAATGGCGATCCACATACCAACAGCTGGAGAAATATTGCCTTCTTTTGCAGATTTCTCACCAATGGTTGAAATGATATAATACACCAGGAAGAATATCACCGATACCACTACAGGAAGGCCCAATCCACCCTTGCGGATAATAGCACCGAGTGGCGCGCCGATCAGGAATAAGGCCAGACAAGCAGCAGAAAGTGTGAATTTCTTTTGATACTCGATCATATACCTGCGGATATCCTTAACCGTCTCCTTATAATGGTCAACCCGCTGATGAAGCATGTCTTTAATAGATTTAGCCTCATTGGCAGCATTGGACAACGCCATCTGTTTTTCGTTCTGGTTCAGCTTTTTAAAGAAATCGGGCGTGGCGGCGATGTATTTAACAGTCTTAGACTTATGTGGCATATTGAAGTACTTAATATAAGGCGTAACTAATAAGTAGTTGTTACGCATGGTACTATCAAATTTACGCTTGGTAGAATCATGATTATACTGCAACTGTTTCAAATTCATCATCTGAAAAGCGGACTTAAACAGATTTTGGTCCGTATGATTCATTTTAAAACTGGAAAGATCAAGTTTTGTAACTGCCTCCTTAAAACGAAACCTTGTAAAGCGCTGCCTGTAATTATAGCCAATATCACCTGCATTTTCTTCGTACTTGATGCCGTCACGCAGCCTGATCACCAAACTGCTATTATCCGGTGATCTGAACATGATTCCTTCTTTGGCAAACGTTACCGCATTATTATTTTGAGCTTGATTTTTTTCATAGATCATTACCCCGTGCAGTGTTTGCCCATCTTCATCCTTTTTCTGTACGCGGATAGAGTAACCAGGAAAACTATTGTTAAAAACCCCCTCTTTAATTAAAAATGCTGATTTTTGCTGACGGACATCATATAGTAATGAATAATATTTGAGGTTGGCCACCGGCAGCATATAGTCTGAAAAGACGAAAGCGCCAATACTCAATAAACTTACAACAATGATCATGGGATACATGGCCCTGGTAAGCGAAATACCTGCTGATTTTATGGCAACCAGCTCATAATTTTCGCCTAAGCTGCCATAAGTCATGATAGATGAGAGGAGTATAGACAAAGGCAACGCCATCGCTACGTTTGTAGCAGAGGCGTACATCATTAACTCGAGGATAATATACCACTGAAACCCTTTTCCGATAAGGTCGTCGATGTATTTCCAGAGAAACAGCATCAGCAACACAAACATCACAATGAAGAAGGTTACAATAAAAGGCCGGATAAAAGACTTAAGAATTAAAAGGTGTATCTTTTTCACAATGCAAAGTTAGGGAAAATATCCCCTCAGGCACCTAACACGCTGATAAGATATTCAACCTGATTATCCCAGATCTGTTTACGTTCTACAATATTTTCTTCGGGTGCAAAATCGGTTATGCTTAAGGCAACATCGTTGGTTAGCTCATCCTGCAGTATTTCCATTTCAAAGTAACACTGCGGCTCATCATCCACCCATTTAAAGCGCACAGACTTGTTTTCCTTTTTAACGAGGCATTTGGCTTTTTGCTGCTCATCATCCCAGGTAAAGATATATACCTGATCCCTTACCTTAACCTCATCCGCAAACCACTGCATCAATCCGTTCGGCTCACTAATAAAGCCATATAATATACGTGGCGACGACCTTATTTCGTATTCAATATTAAATTTTTTCTTCTCAGACATAGGGGATTATAGTTGGTCGTTTAATAATCAAGCCGTAAATGTTAACATTTTTTCTAAAGAAAACTAATTTCTACTATATTTGCAAACCTTTTTAAGACAACGCCGGTTATGGTAAGCTTAAAAAAAGGAAACATTCGGCGGGGTAGCTCAGATGGTTAGAGCGTAGGATTCATAACCCTAAGGTCGGCAGTTCGATCCTGCTCCCCGCTACTTGAAAACCAGCCTGTTATGAGAAATCGTAACAGGCTTTTTTTATTTTGTTAACGGTTTTGTTAACGGTTTTCTTAGCCGCTCTTGCTTACTTAAAGGTAGCAAAATCAACGATAATAGTCAAATTAGATCCTATATATACCACATTATCCTGATCTTCAAAAAGGCCTACGTTACTTTTCATGAACGATATAAAAGCGGCGGCTTCTTCCTTATCTTTTATACTGCCATTCATTTGTCCATATCCTAACATGTCGATAAAAAGCGTCCATTTTTCCAGTTCCATACCAAAGAATTTTATTTTAATTAGCTTATCTCTATTGCAATAAAAAAGGCTACCGGAAAAACTTACAGCCCGTAGGGGAACGATATCGAACCACTTTCTCACGGCTTTACGTTTGTTGGCCTCTTAAATTTTTAAACTCATCCTTCATTATACCTTTATCTCTTTGGTAAAGGCATTTTTATTTATCCGCGAATAAATGGCGGCGACTACTTTTCTTTTCTTCAAATGCCTCAAAGAAAAGGGCTGAACATATACTCTGAATTTGAACGGCTGAAATTGCCTATTCGGAAAATTAAATCTCATAGCCATTTTCGAACGCGACACCAAAGCTTTCTTCGTCAAATTCGTCAGGTAGGCGGTTGCCAACAAATACGTTCTTCCAGATGATATTCGTTTTTAAAATTTCTTCATCTCGTCCGTCCAATCCACGTTCCACTCGCCCGATCAATACTTCTGTTTTAGCTGTTGCCATCGCGGCATCAATAATGGCACGGTGATTTTCAAAATGGACATCAAATTTCATAATTAATGGATATTGTTTAGGTTATATACCGGATTACTCTTCCATTTTTAATTCAATAAATTTCCCGGCGAATTTTTTAGCAATGTCACGGTCGTCTGAGATCACAATGTTTTCATTATTGTATTGCGCCTTTACTGTCCAGTTGTACGAGCCGTTGATCGAACGTTCCAAGTCAATAACACAACTTATGATGGGCAATATTGCTGAAGTAGCCAGTGGGTTTCAGTTTTTTAACGAATCCCATTCTTTCCCACGGCAATTTGTCTGTATTAATATCATCATCCACGATCAGCACCTGTACACTTAGTCCTTGCTGCTTTTTCTCAACGAGTTTATTAAATAAAACAGGATCGGTTATCCATGCTACGGCCACCCAAATGAGGAACCTGGCTTTATTCAGCTCTGCAAGTATCTGCGTTTGAATCTGCTCAAAGTGAAATTCATTTTTAATGACGGCCACCGCTTTGGCTACATTGCCGACTATTTTATAAACTCCACCGGTATCGACCAGTTTAAAACCTTCATCATTGACCAATTCGTTAATAGCATCAACAGCAGGCAGCCTTTTCATCTCCGAACCTTGAAGAATGAATCCGTGACCAGTCGTTCCAGTAATGTCGCAAGCATTGGACTGTTGTTTAATTTATTCAGGCGATCTTCGGCGTATTTTGTGCGGTTTAGCCCATCGGGCAGGCCGGTGCCGGTATAAAGGTCTTTAAAGCCATAAGAATTAAAGAGGGCGATTAATTTAACGCCAGATTGTAAAGGGGTTAGCTTTGCATCGCCGGTTATGATAGGGCAAAGTTGTCGGAGGGTATAAGCACTTGGGTTTTATACTTATTGAATAACCGAGTTGTAAAGGAAAATATATTTGATTTAATTATCTCAGACCGGATCAATAGTTAATCCTTTATCAATACAATTACAAATAGATGGCAGATACACAACCCGATCATCAATGATTTGCTGAAGAACAAATAGCTTTGTAATCATACTTTGGCATTTGAAAACACAATATCAGAATTTATACCATAGAATTGATTTGTAAAGATGTAATAGATAAAATCCATTAAGCCTGCAAAGCAAGCGATGTTTTGGTCATACCAAAACGGCTTGCCGGATGGTATCCGGAGATAACATACATCACTTCGTTCCGCATATCCTGTTACAAATAAAATGGCATTGCATGTTTTATTAATTTGCCGCTCAAATACATCTCGTATGATATGCTATTTTAAAGCATAAATATATCTTCAATAACTACATATTTTCCCCGTTGCAGCTTTACCTTGCACCCTCGGATTATCAATATGCAAGCAAATTATTGAAAGCCATCAGGGAGAAATATGGTTTGAGAGTGTAGCAGGTGTAGGCACTACGTTTTATTTTACTCTTCCAGTTTTGTTTTAAATAAGCTTGGGGGAATAAGTGATTGAGATTTAAAAGATACCCCCATGCAGAAACGGGTTCGATAACGCGCTTTTTTGTCTTTTTAACTTCCGTGTTTCCTTAATATGAATTATAAACAGACCAAAAAAGAAATAGTCCAATTGGTTTGACTAGCAATCGCAAAAATTGAGGAGGCGGAGTATAAAATAGGAGCAATAAAGTTAAATGCAAACAAAGACGGTGATTAAGCGTCAAATTATTAATAAGAAATCCAGTAACTTAATATCTTTTTTTAATATTGAATTATTTGTATCTTTTGTAATTCAAAACGCCTTTCATGACTCTGCTTTACAAGCGATTAAGGAACTATTTGGCGATAGTAATTCCAGGGCCTGGATATATATCTGCCAAATATCACGTGTAAAGTTTTGTTAAACAAAACAAACTATGCTCTCCTTCCTTATTACAGTAGGTATCCGAATTTAAATGGCTACCTTACCATGGAACCAGGATCCGAGACCGACTATATAATAAAGTTTTTCCCCCTTTTTGGATTTCAAATTAATTCAAAATTATGGAAAAAATTATTGTTCAGGATACTGATAAAGATGTACTTGAAGTGCTCGAAGCAGCCTTGCTTTTAGAAGGATTTGATGTTTACGCAGTTCCTGAATTTGAGGAAAACTTTCTCGAATATATTGACAAAACCCGTCCACATGTGGTATTGATAGATTATAAGGTGGATGGACAGGAATGCATTCGGATCTGTAAAGAAATTAAAAATAAATATCCACATCTCCCCGTGGTAGCTTTAAGCTGCAATTCAAATATTCATCAAGTATATAGTAAGCATGGATTTGATGACTATATACGTAAACCTTTTGATTTGGACTTACTCTATGAGGTTCTGCGAAAGCATGTTACTAAACAGTAACCAACCTTTTTTCATCGGAATAAAAGTTATGCCATTGTAAGACATTTGCCACCTGATCTCACTAAGCCAAAGGGTTGCACAAGGCTGAAATATATATAAAGAGAAACTGGTTTTATCAAACCAGTTTAATACCTCCCATTCCTTAATTTCTGATCTTTTTTGAAATTAAGCTATTGCTTTAAACTGCTTTCATGCTTATTTCTATTTAACCCATTAAATGCTACACACTAAAAAAAAGGATATCATTGAACTTTGGATGAAGAACCAACTGTCCGAGGCCTCATTGCGCGACGACCTGATCAGTAATGAAGAGTTGAGAAGCCAATCGGAAGAATTGGTTGAGGCCCTTATCGGTAACTTGAGTTCTGAACATTTAAATGACACCAACGCTGATGAGTGGAACCGGGTTATCGAGATTTTGAGCGGGATTACGATCACCCGTGCACGTCAAGGCTTCAGCCCCCATGAAGCCATTAATTTTGTATTCTCGTTAAAAAAAGCTCTGCTCGATATTTTAGCAGCAGAGTTGAAACATGATTTTGAGGCGTTGTACAATGAAAGCCAGAAGATAAACGGGATCATGGACAGCCTCAGTGCAGTCACCTTTGAAACCTTTATGACAGGGCGCGAACACGTCATTCTGCGTCAGACCCATGAGATTGACGAAATTACAACACCAGTAATCCGCGTGTGGGAAGGCATCTTAGCGTTACCAATTATCGGTACACTGGATAGCGCGCGTACTCAATTTGTTATGGAAAACTTGTTGGATGAAATTGTGAAAACAGGTTCCAGGGTCGCTATCCTGGATATTTCCGGTGTACCTGCTGTAGATACTTTAGTCGCTCAGCACCTAACCAAAACCGTTAGCGCTACCCGTTTAATGGGTACGGAATGTATAATTAGCGGAATAAGGCCCGAGATAGCACAGACTATTGTGCATTTAGGAATTGATCTTTCCGATGTCATTACGAAAGCTACGCTCGCAGGTGCGCTGTCTGTTGCATTGAGAATAATGCGTTTGGAAGTTAAAAGAATTAGCCCTTTCCAAAAATCCTGACTACCACGGATAAAATCCCTATTTTGAAAATCGGAAACTTTCTATAGTAACCATCCGGTAGACCAGTATGATCGGCTGGCGGTTACGCTGGAAAGTGACTTGATACAAATGGTGAACAAAACAAATGCAGTGGGTGTGTTGATCGATATCTCCGCTGTTTCCATACATAATATTATAGAATACGAAAGGATTATCTACAGCATTCTGCAAACTGCTAACCGACGGTGGTAAAGGGAGATTAAAAATTTACCACTTGTTAATAATCGAAAGATATCGGTACAAGCATTGACCGATCTCGGCTTTGCGGCTAAAACCTTGGCACGTATAAACAGACTACTTACGGGACGACCGAACGTACGCCTTAACTAAGTAAGCTTGTAAAGTCTGTCCATTGCGAAAGGATTGGCCTTATTTAACCGTGCAATAAACATATCGTCTAATTTAACTGTAAGATAATTACGGACGGATTTCTGCTCGATATTTGAAGGCATTGATATATGATTTTCAACACAAATTACGCCCAACCCTTCTATAAAAGCCTGTATGTTACTAACTTTAAATGTCATTTATTTTAATAATTAAAAGATCAAATATACCGATTTAGTCAAAGTCAATCTAATAACCGGAGTACAATTTTTATTATGCCTATTATAACCCGGTAACAGTACCCGAAGTTAAGATGCCATATTATGACGATTGATGAAATGGAACATGTTGTGAACCGTTATGCTTCAGATCTCCATGTGCTGAGAATCGATCTGGTTACCGGGAAAACCGTTATCGCTATACTAGTCCTCACGATTGACTATGAGGAATTGAGAAAATTTAACTTATGGCGCTTCATTCGAATTACAGATATCCTAAAATGGAAGAATTCTGAGGACATTTCACTCACCGAGGTACTTGATGGGGAAGTCGTCAAAGAAATTAGTACACTCATATAGAGGCTTAGAATTGATATTCCCTTTTAAAAGGGCTGTAGCAGAATGGTTATCAGTTAAAACCGTAGGTAAGCACGCGCTTGGTTAAATAAATATTAAATATTTTTATCAAAAGGAAAATATTTAATATTTTATGATTAACTTGCACACTTATTAAAAACAATATAATGCAACAAGGTACAGTAAAATTTTTCAATGAAACAAAAGGTTTCGGATTTATCACACCAAGTAACGGTGACAGCGAAATCTTCGTTCATTCTTCAGGTCTGATTGACAATATTCGTGAGAATAATGTTGTAAATTATGACGTTGAACAGGGCCGTAAAGGACCTAACGCAGTAAATGTAAAAGTAGCTTAACACACTATAAAAATCATTATGGAGCATCTTCCTATAACAGGAGGGTGCTTTTTTTTTTATTTATTGTTCCCGGTTCTGTCCGTAAAGCTAAATAGGAACAATTTTACTCAAGAACAACTCCAGGTGTAATTTACCTTCTTTGCCTGGGTTAACTAAAATGGAAAAAGAAATCAAGAGCGAAGACCTAAAAATTGAATTAAGAAAACTTACTAAAGACGATTACCTCGGGCTAAAATACTCGATGGCCGAAGCGTACTCCGAATGGGATGGTGCTTCTTCCTGGAGCGAGAGGCATATAAGTAAGTTAGTTGAAATATTTCCGGAAGGGCAAATCTGCATCATGGTAAATGGCGCAATAGCCGGATGTGCCCTTTCACTGATCATCGATTATCACACATTTGGTGATAATCACACTTATGCCCAAATTACGGGCAACTACACTTTTTCTACGCATCGTAAAGATGGAGATGTTCTATATGGAATCGACTTCTTTGTGCATCCAGAATATCGGGGAATGAGGATTGGAAGGCGGCTTTATGATGCGCGGAAGGAGATTTGTGAAAGGCACAACCTTCGGAAAATCATTGCAGGCGGACGTATTCCAAGGTATAAGGACCATGCACATCAACTTACGCCGAAGGAATACCTGTTAAAAGTGAAGGGAAAGGAAATATATGATCCGACGCTATCATTTCAGCTGGCTAATGATTTTCATGTAAGGAAGATCTTAAAAGGGTATTTACCGGGCGACACCCAATCACTTGAATACGCTTCATTATTAGAATGGAACAATATATTTTACAATGAGGAAGCACGGCATATCAACTCTAAAAAATCAGTCATCAGGCTGGGCTTGGCACAATGGCAAATGAGGCCTTTTCCTGACATACATTCATTGTGTGAACAGATTGAGTTTTTTGTTGATTCTGTAAGTGATTATAAAAGCGATTTTATTCTGTTTCCTGAATTATTTAATGCGCCGTTAATGACTGCCTACAATCATTTAAGCGGAGCGGAAGCAATAAGGGAAATAGCAAATTTCACCATTCCATTAAGGGATAAATTTATTGAATATGCCATCAGTTATAATATCAATATTATTACTGGGAGTATGCCTTATTTGGAAAATGGCTTATTGCAAAATGTTGGCTTCCTCTGCCGGAGAGATGGGAGCTATGAAATGTACCGCAAACTGCATGTCACTCCTGCAGAAACGCACGCTTGGGGAATGACGGGTGGTGATGCTATAACGACATTTGATACTGATTGCGGAAAAATCGGCGTGCTGGTTTGTTATGATGTGGAATTCCCGGAATTATCCCGGCTTTTGGCGGAGCAGGGTATGCAGATCCTTTTTGTTCCCTTTATGACCGATACACAAAACGGATATACCCGGGTTAGAAGCTGCGCGCAGGCCAGAGCCATTGAGAATGAGTGCTATGTAGCCATCGCTGGCAGTGTTGGAAATCTTCCAAAAGTACATAATATGGACATCCAGTATGCACAGTCAGCCGTCTTTACACCTTCCGATTTTTCTTTTCCCACTAATGGTATCAAAGCGGAGGCAACCCCTAATACGGAGACTACCCTTATTGCCGATGTGGACATTGACTTGCTGAAAGAGCTTCACAACTTTGGTGCAGTAAGGAACTTGAATGACAGGCGTTTAGATATTTATGGAATTGTGAATAAGAGCAAGAAAAACTATTCCCACGCTGAAAATGGAGCGTTTGAAATAACTGGTTGATTAAAATACTCAAACTCCTGCTCTTTGAGAAGTTTTTCAATGAACAATAATAGAATAGTCGAGGAGATCTTACCGCTACTCGACTATTAAAAGCCTCAATTAGCTTGCCTTCCGATTCTGGTAAGGCAAATAGTACTGCTCATAAAACTGTCGTTTAAAATCTTTGTATTCTCTTACGGCACCCAACATGCTCAGGAACTTAATATAATACCACGCCAGGTCTATCTGGTACGGTTTAAACCCGCTTCTGGCGCTTTTAGGAAACAGGTGATGATTATTATGCCATTCGCCCGCTACAATCCCGGGCCACATTTGATTGACCGACATATCTTTATTGTTGTAATCCACTCCTTCACGCTGCACAGGTTTACCTTTGCCGTGCCCCTCGTAATTAAAGGTACGTACACCGACAGCCCAAAAACCGGCTGCTCCAAACAAAGTGCACGCAAGGGCATGGCCACCTAAAAAATAAAAAATAAGATACCAGAACGACCCGTTGAGCACCCAGGCCATTACTGCCCGGTAAGGATTAACATACGAGCCCCACTTTTGGTATTGAGTATAAGTATTGGCCTTGATACCTGTGTGTTTCATCAGCAATTTTACGCGGTTATAGTCTTCTTCCGAGAGGTCCTTAGCTATGGGCTGATGGTTAACGTCCGCCAAAAAACAATAAAAAAAGCCTGCTTGCGCGTTGTAAGGATCGCCTGGCTGATCAGACTTGGCATGATGAACATGGTGCGAAATCACATAAATCTCTTCGGGAATTACACTAATCGTAAGGTTTTGAGTAACAAAGCGCCACCAAGCATTCCGAAATTTATAGGCACCATGAGTACAATAGCGGTGATGCCAGATGGTACCGTGCGTACCCATAATGATCATGCTGTAGACGAATGCTGCAAGCAGCATCCACAAACTGAAATACTTGAACAGGAACAGCAAAAAGAAAGGCAGCAGGCATAGCACTTTTAACCAACTAAAAAAAGGGAGCCAGTTCTTACGGCTTTTAAAAATATTCAATCTTGAAAAGAACTCCCGGAAGATTTGATTTACTGTTGGCTTAATTAAATTTCCTTGCTCGTCTTTCCACCCGTAGGACGGCGGTTGCAGTACATGGTCTAAAAATGGCATTTTTTATTAATAATAAAATCCGCATTGATAGTGATAAGCTCTTTTCAAGTATGATTAACAGCCACGAATATGAAACGTTTTGATAAAAATTAAAAGAAAAATAAAAAAAATCGCTTTCATTTTGCTATTTGTTTCTCTCCCTCCCCTAAACTGCTGCCTGTAATAGCACAAAACAAACGAAGAAGGTATGCTGTTAAAGTACCTTGTTGTACAGCAGGCATGAAACAATATTTTGCTAATGCAGGATTAAAGAACGGGCTAGCTATTTTAAAAAAGTGCCTTTGTAGGTTTTTTAGGCGACCGTGCGTTTAAGCATAGTGCTTCTTTAGCTTATTATACTGTTTTATCCCTGGCCCCCATGTTATTACTCATGATCTCCCTGGTCGGCATTTTTCTGGGGAAAGATGCCGACCAGGGTAAGGTATTTGCAGGTATCAACGGCTTGGTAGGTAAACAGTCGGCGACACAGGTACAGGATATGATCAAAAACCTCGAAAGCTCTGGCAAGTCCACCACGTCTATTGTCATCGGTGCAATTACACTTCTTATTGATGCCACTACTGTTTTTCTGGAAATACAAGACTCAATTAATATGATTTGGAGGGTTAAAGTGAAGCCTGAACTTGGTTGGGCAAAACTGATTAAGGGGCGTCTGTTGTCTTCCACCCTGATCGTTACTGTAGGGTTTCTTATGATGGTCTCGCTCATCGTAAATGGTGCATTAATGGCTTTAGGTGATATGCTTACGCACTTTTTTCCCGTGGCAACGGTTGTTATATTTAATGTTTTAGGTGTCGTTGTAAGCTTTACAATCACAGCCATTCTTTTTGGTGTGATATACAAAGTATTGCCCGATGTAAAGGTGGGCTGGAGAGACATTGCGTCTGGTGCGATTTTTACTGCTGCACTTTTTACCATTGGAAGGCTGGAGCGTCTATCTTGGAAAGTCAGGAGCCGGTTCACCTTATGGCGCGGCGGGTGCATTGATTGTGATTTTGCTATGGATCTACTACACTGCTGCCATCTTCTATTTTGGAGCTGAGGTTACCAGGGCTTATGCTGATTTTACTGGAGCTAAATTGAACCGGCGGATTACGCAGTGCACGTAGAGGAAAAGGAAGCGGGGAAAACAAATGTGGTATCCGGTAAAGATAAGGAAGAAAAAAAATAGCTATGTGGCAAGGGCTTGCTGCTTTTGTTCGCCTTATTGACATTTGTTTAAAAAGCTGATTTTTCTTTAAATAAAAAGAAGTAAGACGCTAATATTTACTTCTTATACAGTGCATTGTAAGGTAGATATAAGGATGGGGACTCATAAAAAAGGACGGGATGCGTATTATACTCTACCCGCCCTTAAGCTATAAGTGAACCAATAAGTTTTTTCTGTTTGAAAACTAAAACCTATCTGATCACTCTTTTTGGGTTATAAGCAACAAGGTATTGCAATTGCACGTTGTCTGCCTTTGTAGTATCAAGTGAATTAACAATACCAGATTTCACCTGGATCAGTTTTTCTTTAACAAGGTTAAAAAGCGGAGATAGTATCTCAGGTAGTCCTTTTGTAGAAATAGTGGGGTAATACTGTTTCTCCAGCTCTCTTTTCCCTTCAAAGGAAGCCAGACTTAGTTCCCATCCTTCATCGGCCTTGAAGCCAAACTCTTTAGCACAGTTATCCAAATCAAATACATACATCCTCGCTTCTTGCGCTATTGTTTTAGCTGTTATCATGACTTCTTTTTATTATTGTTTGATGAATTTTCTATTTTAGATACAGTTTTTTTACTAGACTGATAGGCAGAAGGTTCTTTTTTAGGACCCTCACCTGGGGCCTTTTTCTTCTCTACACTGGCGTTTTTTCCTTTACTCATTTTTAATTAATTAATGTGCTTTTCCTTTTTTATACGTTCGACATTTACATCTAATAGATTGATATTAAAGCCATCGTCATGACTGTAGCAGCATTGAATAAGTTTACTGCTACCTGGTTCTATTGGTTTAAAGGCTTAATCATTACTGATCAGAAAAATCAGTAATGATTAATAGATAAGAGAGATATAGGGGGTAATATTTTAAAGGTACGCTTTTAAATCGGTTTAAACTTTTATTAACGAAATAAATTTAAATGATAGTTGCAGTTGCACTTATTGAACAAGGCAAGCGAAGTATAACATGGACTAAAAAGAACTTAATCGCGGTTCGATCAACTCATCAAAGATGATTTTTTCAACAACATGACACTTACCTGCAATTTCGAGGATGAAGAGATTGCACGGAAAAAGATAGCTGTGTAATGATTAAGCTCAGTACGGTTTGCCTGTAGATGTGTCTTTTGTTTCCATAACTGATTAATTAATTATGGTGCTACAACCAGGCGAGGTTCTGAATTAAGCCAAGGAGGAACGGAATAAATGGACATGTGAGGGTTAGGTAGAGGGTTTATGCCGGACTGTGGCTAACCTTGATCGCGTTGTTACTATCACTACTACCATTTGCAATGGTATTATGCACTTGGAGGCGCTTATCCGGTTAAAATCAATGGCGTTAAAACTCCCTATAAGGGATTGCCGGAAACTACTGTTCAACAGATTAAAAATCACCAGGCACGCATGCTGGTTGATTGGGTGCGTGTCACTAAAATGAATTAATTTTTAGGAGATTCTCAAAGACTCGAACCTTTTACAATCCAGCAAATTTTCTCAACTCAAGGATAAAATTGTTCGAGAAATGTCCAGTGTCGGCTACTTGAAAACCAGCCTGTTATGAGAAATCGTAACAGGCTTTTTTATTTTGTTAACGGTTTTCTTAGCCGTTCTTGCTTACTTAAAGATACGAAAATCAACGATAAGGGGCAAATTAACGCTTGTATTTATTCATCAGCACGATATTGATTTAGATACACAGTTTATTAAAATACGATCAGAACGACGCAGATCTATGCTAAAATTGTTGAACGGAAAGTCAGTGACGATATGAACGCCCTTCAGGATAAACTTAACCCATCGTCAAAACAAACAGTAACTCGCAATTCTTTGAATAGGCGTTAAAACGAGCCAGTTAAAAAATATTTGATGAATGCCGTGAAATGCAGCAACTACGAAACCTTTCAAAAACTGCTCTTACAATCCAGGAAAAGTATACAGCGCGTTAGCAACCTTGTGGAAGATTTGCTCAACGTTCGACGATTGCAGGAAGGCGAGATGCAACTGGAGAAAACGAGCTTTGTGCTATCACAAACCATAAACGCCTGCTGTAATCCGGTAACAATCGCGGGAAAACAAGATATTCGCTTTACCGGAGATGTCAGCCTGGAAGTGTGGGCAGACGAGCAGCGGGTGGATCAGGTTATTACAAACATTGTTACCAACGCGATCAAATACGCCCCCAATTCCAAAATTATTACCATAAACATTGAAAAAGTTGATGATTTTGTAAAAGCCTCTTTTACCGACTGGGGACCGGGAATTCCGGCGGAAAAGGCAGCCCACCTGTTTGATCGTTATTACCGGGTAGACCCGTCCGGTAACCATGTTTCCGGATTAGGATTAGGACTCTATATCAGTCAGGAGATCATCCGGCGACACGGCGGAGAAATCGGCGTTGCTAGTGAAGTAGGCAAAGGCAGTACCTTTTGGTTTACGTTACCATCCCCAGCACCAACAGTTATCAAACAATAGCACAGCTTCTGATATGTCAACTTTAGTACTACTGAACGATTACCAGGACTAGGTGTTCGTAACATAAAACACACCAAAGAAAGATGAGACAGCCACTAAGAATGACATTTGGCCAAAGACATTATATTTTTCAGGTTTTAAATCTAGCCGACTTGGGTAGAAAGAAGTATGAAGTTCAGGTACTGCTTGACGGCGTTACAACCACGCTGATTAAAGATCAGGAAACATGGCGCTTGAAAAAAGACGAATATAATTCAGATCCGGCGTTAATTAATGCAATCGGAAAGGCAATTGGACTAGGGTACCGTCTGTGACAAAAATTTACTGATAGTTAAAACGCTAAACTTGGCACAAAAAATATCGATAATTTAATCTTGCTCTTATGTGTATACTGCTGATTGTCAACTTAAACCAAGCAGTATACAACTAGCTACTACTTATGAAAACCTTAGGACCCTTAACGTTGTTGCCGTTCCGTTATGCAATCACGATTGTAGAAGAGGCGCGAAAGTATGTGGGATAATATGGCTAATGTTTTGGCTCAAAGAAGAGTCAATAGCTGAATTGACAGGGAAAAGAAAAATTACCCGCTTATCCTTAATATAGTTCGCTACTTGATCTGGAATATATCTTTAATTAGTGTAATTAAAGATTGAATATACAGAAGGTCCAGCAAGATCAGTAGTATACCCAAGATCAGTACAACTAAACAAATAAACATAACGATTTTTGCTTTTTTCTCCGCGTCTAAATGAGTAATTGATGATTGCGTGGCAGCTTTCTTCAAATACCGCCGCTTGTACCAAATAGAAAGGAAAATAATGAGGACACCGATAATAAAGACCATTTTTGCTTAAATGACGGATCTGCAAACTAATTTTTCTGAAAATATTATTTTTAGTATCAAGTTTTATTCTAACTATTAGGCGATTTACTAACTAATCCACTAACTCTGCACTACTAATTTTGTTTAATTCCATTTAAACCTAAGGGGATGCCCCGCATTAAGTGATCGATTTTCTAGACACGGCTATCGATATCAAATCTTTGGTCGAAAACATCAGTAATTGACCAACATGTTCTTTACTCAATAAGGCTTGATGAAAATCATGAAACGCCTTAAGAACTTCAAAAAATAATTCAATTTAACAGCTTTTCAATTTCCACCTTTAAGCTATCCAAATCAATCGGTTTCGATAAATAGGCGTTTACATATAATTTACGCCCAGCTTCTTCGATCTTAGGGTCTACGGAACTTAAAATTATCGGGATTGATTTTAGTAATTTATTTTTTTTAGTTGCGAACAAAAGTCATTTGCCTCGTTAAAGTGCAAAAAATGATCTAAGATGATAATATCCGGTTTGAGTTTTAATAGCTGTGGTAAAATACTGAAGCAATCAAAAGAAAACACCGTAAAACCTTCATCCTGTAAATAGACCTCAAAAACCTCTCGTACATTTAAATCAAATTCAATTATAGCCACTGTCGACATTTAGCTTCCGGTTCTAGGAACCATAAAAGTATAGATTTTACTTCTAAAACAAATTAGTGTTTTTTAATTAAAAATAGTTTAGGCCACGGTTTCCAAGGCACTTGCCAATTCTTCATTTGCTTCTGCGTCAATTCCTTCTTGCTGAATATAAACGACCCTTATCGCCTCCTCGTTTCTGCCTACCGCATTGACCTTTAAATCTGTTTTCAGTAGAAAAATCGACAGTAGCGTAAAAATGACAACTACTATTAGGCCGAAAATGTACATAGGATTAATTACCTTCAAATTAGTGTAAATAATATAATGAGTATTATTATTTACACTAAAGGCAATCCCAATAGCAGTTATAAAAATGATTAACGGCAAAAAATTAGACTGCTTTTTCATTGAAGGTAATCTATGAGACCCACTAATTATTTATAGAACAGGTAATATTTAAGAATGTTTAAGAGAAATCTACCTCTGTAAACGTCCTAATTCTAACGCAGTATAATTTAAGATCTAATTGTCTATTTTTCTAAAAAGGAAGATTCTTTTTATACCTTCGCCTGCCCCTTTTAACTGACAAACTAATGGAAAAGAAAGGTTTATTTGTGCATCATCAAGCTATAGGCTACGAATTTACAGCAGAAAAACTTGTGGTCCGAAGTCCACAAAACACGCCTATTGAAAGATATTATATTTTTCTGAAGCCGTTATGTAACCCCTCCTAAAAATCGGACTGCTTGAAGGACGAAAAGTCTTAACTTTAAACAGTCAACAATGAAGAACTCTATTATCAGCGAAGCGCAAATCGTAAAGGCTATTAAGGAATACGAA
>Ga0157369_10002459_pt1 | contig 22215 bp, 20 predicted proteins | sample C25metaG_FD_113461 | JGI IMG/M metagenome (GOLD analysis project Ga0157369, IMG submission 113461) | Corn rhizosphere microbial communities from Kellogg Biological Station, Michigan, USA - C2-5 metaG | ecosystem: Host-associated > Plants > Roots > Rhizosphere > Soil | place: USA: Michigan...
AGACACGGGGGCGCGGAGAAAACTTGGGGCCTCACGCCGCAAGAGCTGCGCGCTATTCGCGCCCTCAAAACGCCTGCGGGCATCCAGCGGCTTATCGACAAGATGCCGTATCACCTCGGCGGCACGTCGTGGTCGCCGCGCATGGTGCTGCGCGAGCGCACTTGCCACTGCCTCGAAGGCGCGATCTTCGGGGCGGCCGCGCTGCGCGTGCTGGGCTTCCCTGCTCTCGTCGTCGACCTCGAAGCCAAGTACGACACCGACCACGTGATCGCCGTTTACCAAATCCGCGGACACTGGGGCGCGCTTGCCAAGTCGAACTACACCGGATGCCGTTATCGCGAGCCGGTCTATCGCTCCATCCGCGAGCTCGCGCTTAGCTATTTCGACGTCTACTTCAACCTGCGCGGCGAGCGCTCGCTCCGCCGCTATTCGAAGCCTGTGAACCTCGCGCGCTTCGACCACCTCAACTGGATGACCGCCGAAAAGAGCGTCTGGTTCATCGCCGAATACCTCTGCGAGATCCCGCACTTCCCTCTGCTCAAACCGTGGATGGAAAAGAGACTCACGCGCCTCGACCAGCGCAGCTTCGATGCGGGCACGCTAGGACTGAGAAAGAAATCGCCGTAAACGATTCCGGCGGTTACGGCGATTTCGGCGATGCCGGCGTTTCTTCCCCACGCAGCCCTGTGACCCTCATCACAGCCCGTTCGCACACTCGCTTGGAACAATGAGTATCCGGCCGAACAGCCGGCTTACATCATGTTCGCAATCAAAGAAGCGCGTTTTCTCGGCCCCGGGGTCAAACTCTTCCGCATCGACGCACCGCGCATCTCCCGCAAGCACCAGGCGGGACAGTTCTGCATTCTGCGCGTGCACGAGCAGGGCGAGCGCATTCCCCTGACCATCGCGGAAGCCGATCCTCAAACCGGACTGGTGACGATCATCGTCCAGTCCATCGGCAAGACCACGTTCCTCCTCAACTCGCTGGAAGCCGGCGACCAGATCCTCGACATCGTCGGCCCGCTCGGCAAACCGTCCGAGGTCGAGAGCTTCGGCACGGTATGCGTAATCGGCGGTGGCGTGGGCACGGCGATCGCGCTGCCCACGGCCCGCGCGATGAAGCAAGCCGGCAACAAGGTCATCGGCATCATCGGCGCCCGTACAAAGGACCTGATGATTCTCGAAGCCGAGATGCGTTCCGCCTGCACCGACGGCGTGCTGACCTGCACCGACGACGGCAGCTACGGCGCCAAGGGGCTCGTCACCGACGTGCTGAAGTCGCTCATCGCCGGCGGGCAGAAGCCGAATCTCGTTCTCGCCATCGGCCCCATCCCGATGATGAGAGCCGTCGCCAAGACCACGCAGCCGCTCGGCATCCGCACCATCGTCAGCCTGAATTCGATCATGGTCGACGGCACGGGCATGTGCGGCGGCTGCCGCGTGCTCACCGGCAACACCAGCAAGTTCGCCTGCGTCGATGGACCCGAGTTCGACGCGCACGAGGTCGACTTCGACGTGCTCGCGCAACGCAATCGCACTTATCGCGACAAAGAAGCCGAGTCGTTGCTCGCCTTCCGTGAGAACCCATCGCGCGATTTCGCCATCCTGCGCGCCGCCGGACAGATTGGCCCGGCGCACGAGGCAAAGGGTCTGGTGATTCCAGCCGCAGCCTCCGGCATCCCGGTCGCTGCCCCCGGAGGTGCGCGATGAGCACGACGCCGGTCAAGAATGCTCTTCCCAACAAAGAGCGCATGAAGATCGCGCGCCAGCACATGATCGAGCAGGACCCCTCCGCGCGCGCGCGCAACTTCCTGGAAGTCAACCAGGGTTTCACGCCTGAGTTGGCGAGTTGCGAATCGACCCGCTGCATTGCGTGTCCCAAGCCGACCTGCATGAACGGCTGTCCGGTCAACATCAAGGTGCGGGACTTCATCGACCTGGTATTCGCCGGCGATTATCTTGGCGCTGCCGCCAAGATCCGCGAAGACAACGTGCTCCCAGCCGTTACAGGGCGCGTTTGCCCGCAGGAGGACCAGTGCGAGGGCGGTTGCGTGCTGGGCAAGAAAGGTTCGCCCCTGGCGATCGGCCACCTCGAGCGTTTCGTGGCCGACTACGAGCAGAAATCCGGCAAAGTCGGTTTGCCCAAGATCGCGCCCTCCACGGGAAAGAAAGTCGCGATCGTCGGCAGCGGCCCGGCCGGGCTGAGCTGCGCAGGCGACCTCATCCAGCGCGGACACGAGGTCCACGTCTTCGAAGCGCTGCACGAGCTTGGCGGCGTGCTGATCTACGGGATCCCCGAATTTCGCCTGCCCAAGGACATCGTCCGCCAGGAAATCGACAACATGCGGAAGATGGGCGTGAAGTTCGAGACCAACGTCGTCATCGGCAAGACGGTCACCATCGACGAGCTCTTCGAGAAGGAGGGCTTCCACGCGGTATTCGTCGCCACCGGCGCCGGACTCCCGCAGTTCCTCGGCATTCCGGGCGAGCACCTGAACGGCGTCTATTCGGCGAACGAGTTCCTCACGCGCATCAACCTGATGCGCGCGTATCGCTTCCCCGACTTCGACGAGCCGATCTACGACTGCCGCGACAAGAATGTCTGCGTGGTCGGCGGCGGAAACACCGCCATGGACGCGGTCCGCACCTCGCTTCGCCTCGGCGCGAAGAATGCGTATCTCGTCTATCGCCGCAGCGACAAGGAAATGCCCGCTCGCAAGGAAGAAGTGAAGCACGCGCAGGAAGAGGGCATCCAGTTCATGACCCTGACCAATCCCGTCGAGTTCATCGGCGACGAGAACGGCTGGGTCAAGGCCGCCCGTTGCCAGAAGATGGAACTCGGAGAGCCCGACGCTTCCGGACGCCGTCGCCCAGTCCCCGTCGCCGGCTCCGAGTTCATCCTGCCGATCCATGTCGCCGTGATCGCGGTGGGCACGTCAGCCAATCCGCTCGTGCAATCCACCACGCCCGACATGGCGACAAACAAGAAGGGCTACATCGCGGCGGATGCGGAAACGTTGCGCACGTCGAAGAAGGGCGTCTTCGCCGGCGGCGACATCGTCACCGGCGCTGCTACTGTGATTCTTGCAATGGGCGCAGGCCGCAAAGCCGCAGGGGGCATTCAGCAGTACCTCACCACCGGCGAGTGGTAGAAGTCCCCTCGAAAGTGCAGTGAAAACGCCTCCCTGGCTGGGGAGGCGTTTCTGCTTTTGGCTACTCACTGAGCTGTGACCGCGATCACATTTCGAGCGTGATCGCGATGCTAAGAATGTCTTTTGGAACAGGGGCCCATCCTATGTCTTTCCTTTTCATAGACGAGGCAATTCATGGCAAAGCGACGCGGGAACCCCAACTGGGGCAAACCCGACCTCATTGGCGCGGCAGTCATTCCCACCATCCCTGAATTTGAGATCCAGGTGAAGAAGTTCAAACTCGAGCCTGAACAGTACGTGCGGTCCCACCGGCTGCGCGATTGGGCGCGACGGAACAAGAACCTGAAGTATGTTCCCGAGGGGCTGTTGGAAGCCTGGGGTTTCGAAATCGAAACCATCCTCTAGCATCCCGGTCCGGAGCCGGATTCATCGAAGGCGGCCGCTATAATCGGGCGAGATTCGCCCAAGCATGCGGCCGCTCTACATCCAGCTGAATTCGCGCGATAACGTAGCCATCATCGCGAATGACGGAGGTCTGCCCGCGGGAACCGTCTTCCCGTGCGGCCTGAAGCTGGCAGAATCCATTCCGCAGGCGCACAAAGTGGCTCTGCGCGACATCGCCGCCGGTGAGCCGATCCTCCGCTACGGCGCAACGATTGGCCACGCCAGGAGCGCGATCGCCAAAGGATCGTGGGTCCGGGAAGAACTGGTCGCGCTGCCTTCGCCGCCGCGACTGGATGCGCTTCCGGTTTCCACCGCCGTCCCGCGTCCGCTTCCCCCGCTCGAAGGCGTGACCTTCCAGGGATTCCAGAATGCCGACGGAACTGTCGGCACGAAGAACATCCTGGGCATCACGACCACGGTTCAATGTGTCGCTCCGACCGTCGACTTCGCGGTGCGCCGCATCAAGCAGGAAATCCTGCCGCGCTATCCCGGCGTCGATGACGTGGTTGCGATCACGCACCCGTACGGCTGCGGCGTTGCGATCAACGTTCCGCTCGCGGAAGTTCCGATCCGCACGATTCAGAACATCAGCCGCAACCCTAACCTCGGAGACGAGGTCATGGCCGTCAGCCTCGGATGCGAAAAGCTCCAGCCGGCGCGGCTCTTCCCCAGCGGCAGCCTGCCCATCCTCGACAGCGAGCCGTGGGTTGTGCGCATGCAGGACGAGGAGTACCGCGGCTTCGGCGACATCGTCGCCGCGATCATGCGCATGGCCGAGGAACGCCTGAAGAAGCTCAGCCGGCGGCAACGCGTGACCTGCTCCGCGTCGGCGCTGAGCGTCGGCCTTCAGTGCGGAGGCAGCGACGCCTTCTCCGGCGTGACTGCGAATCCGGCCGTGGGCTACGCGGCCGACCTGCTCGTACGCGCGGGCGCCACCGTGATGTTCTCCGAAGTCACGGAGATTCGCGACGCCATCCATCTGCTCACGGCGCGCGCCGCCAGTCCCGATGTCGCGCGCGCGCTGGTGCGCGAAATGACCTGGTACGACGAATACCTGCGCGCCGGTTCGGCCGACCGCAGCGCGAACCCGACGCCCGGCAACAAGCGCGGCGGCCTCGCGAACATCGTCGAGAAAGCGCTCGGCTCGGTTGCGAAGTCGGGTTCGACCGCGCTCGCCGGCGTATCCGGTCCGGGAGAGCGCGTCACCGCCAAGGGCCTTGTTTTCGCCGCGACGCCCGCGAGCGACTTCATTTGCGGCACGCTTCAAACCGCCGCCGGGATGAACGTCCACGTGTTCACTACCGGCGAAGGCTCGCCGTACGGCCTGGCGATGGTTCCGGTCGTCAAGGTTTCGTCGCGAACGGCACTGGCGCAGCGCTGGCCCGACCTCATCGACTTCGACGCCGGCCCGATCGCCACCGGCGAAGCCACGGTCGAGCAGATCGGGCAGAAGCTCTTCGACCTGATCCTCGACGTCGCCAGCGGCCGCAAGAAGACCTGGGCAGACCAATGGGCTCTGCACAACGCCTTCGCGCTCTTCAACCCCGCACCAATCACGTAGTCCGGTCGACTGAGGCGGTGCAAAACGTCTGCCACCGCTCACGTTATAATAAAAAGATTCTCATCCGCCGAAATCGCGCTCTGTGAGGCTCGCGCTCGTCGCCTCTCTTGGACGCGAACCGCGGATTTGGGTCTGGCAACTGGCCACTAGCCACCGGCCACTGGCCACTGCTTTTTATGGATTTCAAACTCGTATCGGATTACAAGCCGGAGGGCGACCAGCGGACGGCGATCGAGGCCCTGAGCCGTGGCGCCTTCGAAGGCGAGAAGCACCAGGTATTGCTGGGCGTGACCGGCTCGGGCAAGACATACACGATGGCCAAGGTCATCGAGTCGCTGAACCGTCCGGCGCTGGTGCTGGCGCACAACAAGACGCTTGCCGCCCAGCTCTTCCACGAGTTCAAGCAGTTCTTCCCGCAGAACGCAGTCGAGTACTTCGTCTCCTACTACGACTACTACCAGCCGGAAGCCTACATTCCTTCGGGCGACGTCTACATCGAGAAGGAAGCCACCATCAACGACGAGCTCGACAAGCTGCGGCTGTCGGCCACCAAGTCGTTGTTCGAGCGCCGCGACTGCATCATCGTCGCCTCGGTGAGCTGCATCTACGGCCTCGGCTCGCCTGAGGCGTATTACGGGATGATGCTCTTCGTCGAGAAGGGCCAGAAGATCACGCGCAAGGACATCCTCTCGAAGCTCGTCGAGATCCTCTACGAGCGCTCCGACAACGACTTCAAGCGCGGTACGTTCCGCGTGCGCGGCGACGTCATCGAAGTCTTCCCCACGTACGACGACATGGCCTACCGCATCGAGATGTGGGGCGACGAGATCGAGTCGCTCAGCCAGATCGATCCGCTCTTCGGCACCGTCAAGCAGAAGTACACGCGCCTGCCGATCTATCCGAAGACGCACTACGTGATGAAGCCGGAGTCGAAGCTCACCGCGATCGACTCCATCCTCAAGGAACTCGCGTGGTGGGAGGTCGAACTCGAGAAGCAGGGCCGCATGACCGAGTCGCAGCGCATTCACCAGCGCACGCGCTTCGACGTGGAGATGATCAAGGAAATGGGCTACTGCCACGGCATCGAGAACTACTCGCGGCACTTCACCGGGCGCCTGCCGGGCGAGCCGCCGCCTACGCTTCTCGATTACGTGCCACGCGACTTCCTGCTCTTCATCGACGAATCGCACCAGACGGTGCCGCAGCTCCACGCCATGTGGCACGGCGACCGCTCGCGCAAGTCCACGCTGATCGAATACGGCTTCCGCTTGCCGTCGGCGCTCGACAACCGCCCGCTGACATTCGAAGAATTCGAGAACCGCGTGAATCAGGCGGTGTACGTTTCCGCCACGCCTGGTCCGTATGAGCTGACGAAGTCAGCCGGCGTGGTGGTAGAGCAGATCATCCGCCCGACGGGGCTGGTCGATCCGCAGGTAGAGATCCGCTCCGTCAAGGGCCAGATCGACGACCTGCTGCATGAGATCCGCGCGCGCGTCGAAAAGAAAGAGCGCGTGCTGGTTACCACGCTGACCAAGCGCATGGCCGAGGATCTCGCCGAGTACTACACCGAGGTCGGGGTCCGCTGCCGCTACATGCACTCGGAGATCGAGACGCTCGAGCGCGTGAAGATTCTGCGCGACCTGCGCAAGGGCGAGTTCGACGTCCTTATCGGCATCAACCTGCTGCGCGAAGGTCTCGACCTGCCGGAAGTTTCCCTCGTCGCCATCCTCGATGCGGACAAGGAAGGCTTTCTGCGCTCGAGCGGCTCGCTCATCCAGACGATCGGCCGCTGCGCGCGCCACGTCGAAGGCCGCGCGATCCTCTACGCCGACCGCATGACCGACTCGATGAAGAAAGCGATTGACGAGACCAATCGCCGCCGCGCCATCCAGGAGCAGTACAACGTCGAACACGGGATCACGCCGATGTCGATCGTCCACCGCACCGACACAACGCTCGCCGGCATCGTCGAAGCGGATTATGTGGATGTAACGCAGGCTTCCGACGAGATTCCCGAGTTCAAGTCGCAGGAAGAGCTCGACATCTACATCGCCAAGCTCGAAAGCGACATGCGCGAAGCCGCCAAGCGCTTCGAGTTCGAGCAGGCCGCGAAATTGCGCGACCGCATCCGCGATCTGCGCAGCAAGGAATTTCTGTTCGCGTAATCGTGAATCTCGCTGCCGGAAACACGGAGATTCACGGAGCAAGCAGACGATCAGCACCAACTGAGTCCAGCCCGCGAAGCGGGCGGCAGGGATTTAGCCCACGGCGTAAGCCGTGGGTTTGCTGCATATAGATGAAATGAGAGCCCGCTTTAGCGGGCGACACAAACCTGCGAGGGCGTAGGCCCTAGCGGCTACCGTGAGACCCCCTCGAACAACGCAGCGGACTCAAGTACCAGCACGACTTCCCCGTTCAGCCCGCTGACCGCGCCGATATACGGACCAGCAATCAGCGGCGACATGGGCCGCAGCAGCAGTTCATCCTGGCGCGCGATGTCGTCTACCAGTAAAGCCGCGCCGGGCGGGACGTTCAAGACCACCAGTTTCCGCGACGCCGGCGCGACATGGTTCTCGATCTGCAGCGCCGCTTCCAGCTTGAGCACATTCATTTCGCGGTCGCGCCAACCGTGTCCGTTGGTCGAAGGCCAGGAGCGAATCTCCTTCACGTCTTCCACGCGCAGCGCAAACTGCGCGTCGCCGCAGCGCACGAACAGCACTTGGGAAACCGGTGCGACCGCCGGACCCGCAGATCCGGTGACTGCATGCACCGCGTTGGCAAGGCGTGTGAGGTCGGTATCGAATCGGCCGATTGCGGTCTTCAGATCGGAGAGCGTTCCCGCCGCTCCCGGCGGAAGCGGATGGCGGCCGAGGTCGGACGCCACGCGATAAAACTCCGCCAGGCGATCCTCGAGTCGCGCGCGCTGCTCCACCAGTTCGGCTACAGCGTCGGTAAGTTCCGCGAGTTTGACGCCCGCATCCATGACCGGCTAGCCCTCGGTCGTCGCCGCGCGCGCTTTGGCCGTGGTGCCGGGTGCGGGCTGACTGCGCAGAACGCCGAGCGCCGATTTCAACTCCGAGTGCAGCTTCACCAGGTCCTCGGCGACCGCTGCCGACTGGCGCGACTGCTGCGCCGCGAGCTTTTGCAGGTCCGAACCGGATTGCAGCGCCGAGCTCAGGCCGCGTGCCGCGTCCGACTGTCGAGCGGTCGCGATCTCGATGACGTCGGCGCGAGCCAGCGCTTCCGACATCGCCGTCGATCCCGCTTCGGCTGCCTGCGACGCCCGCGCAACCTGTTGCTCGCTCTCGCGCGCCGAGCGCGCCGAGTTCTCCAGCGCCTCCGCGAGCGCGGCGCAATCGCTCAGGATGGAGTGCATCAGTGTCTCCAACTCGCTGTTCGCCGAGTTGGACTGCTGCGCCAGGTCGCGGAACTGTTCGGCGAAGATCCAGGACGTGCGGCCCGCCTGCCCCGCGCGCGCGGCTTCGATGGCCGCATTCAGCGCCAGCAGGTTGGCACGTTCGGTGACCGAACTGAGCGCGCGCAGCCGCATGGAAACATGGTCCGCTGCCTGGCGCACGTTCGCGACGGCGTCCACACCGCTTCGCAGCGTCGAGCCGATGCGTTGCAGCTCGCTTCCTGCGCTGGCTGCCGACTGGCGGCTCTGGTCGATCCCGGTGGTTGCCGTCTGTGCTGCGCGTGCCAGCGCTTCCGCGCTGTCCTGCGCCTGCTTGATGGAGAGCGGCATCACGTCAAAGGAGCGCGTGGCGGCGTCAAGTTCGCTCTGCTGCTGCATGAGCGTCTTGCTCACCTGCTGCGCGCAGCTGACGGACTGTTGCGCCGTCGCGGATCCGTTTTCGGCGAGAGCGCGGGCGCTGTCGAGCACGCGCGCAATCATGTCGAGCGCGGCGTTAATCGCCGTGAAGGCTTCGCCTAGCGTGCCATCGGTCTCGGCGACGCGCAGCGCCAGGTCGCCCTGGCTCAGTTGCTGAGCTTCTACAGCGAAGCCGGCAATACGCTCTTCCAGTCCCAACAGGCGCTGGTGCTCGGCGGCGGCAGCGGCCAGCCGCTCGGAGGTGGCCCGCAACTGCTCCCCGATCGCCTCGAAGTCATCATTCGTGTCGGGAAGCGCGGGCCGCTCGTTGCCTTCGGCTTCGAAATTCTCAGCGAAGCGCAGCAACTGCTCCAGCGGATGAGTTACCCGCGCCGCCAGCCACACCAGCGAAAGGATGGCGATTACGGCGCACAGCGCCGCGGCCCAAAGGCGGAACCCGGCAGCGCTGGGCAGCGCGCCGAAATCCAGCATCGAAAGCCCTCCGGACCAGCGTCCGGCGCCGTAGGCCAGCGCGAACACAGCGATCAGCGCCAGCAGGTTGAGGGTTACCACCCGCCACAGAATCGACTTGAATTTCCGTTTCATGACAACTCTCGACGCGGAATCCGCCCCGAAGGACAAAAAATCCCTCTGGATTGGAATTCCGGGGGACTTAGAGTGCACCTTTTTCGGTGGCCAGACAAGTCACCAAAGGGCTACATAGCGGCAGAACGAAGAGAGGAGGCCAGTTGGAAGATATCGAGAGGTTCCGCGCTTTCGTCGCCGGCGCTGGTGCACTCATCCGCCGCGATGCCGAACAGGATCTCCTGGCCGCTGAGTTGGGCACGAACGATGACAACCTGCGCGCGCTCGGCAGCCGGGGCATCGTCGATCCGAAACACGGGCACCACTGCGTCGTGAGCAAGAAACACGCCCAGCATGGTGGCGCGGGATTCGCGTCGCGGACCAGGAACGGCGGTCAGCCTCGGCCACGGTACAACCTCGACGACATCCGAGGCGGCAACGCGGAAGCGGCGCGTCCCCGCGCGGAGCACGCAGAGCATCGTGCCAGCGGGATCAGCGAACAGATCCACGCGATCGTCTCCTTATGGAGGATCGATGGTGACGAAGATCGGCTTGGGCGTAACCGACTTGATGGTGGCGACGACCGTGTCGTCCGAGGTGCGAATGTCGGAGATGGTGTCGGAATCGCGATTCGCCACGACCACGCGAAGGTTATCGCCGGATGAGGCGAGCGCCACCGGCGCGGTGCCTACCGTGATCGTCCGCAGCACGGTGTTGTTGCTGGTGTTGATCACGGAGATGGTATTGGAGCCGGAGTTGGCCACGTAAGCGCGCGTTCCATCGGCGAGCGCCGTAACCGCGACCGGAGCGTTGCCGACCGGAACGGTGGCAAGCAGCACTGGAGGCGTGACGTCGGCCTTGAAGACGGCCACGGTATTGTTGCCGGGATTGGTCACGTACATGCGGCGCAGCGTCTTGTCGTAGAAAACAGAGTTGGGCGAGCCGCCGAGCGGGAAGGTCTGCGAAACCTTATCGACGGTCGTGTCGATCGCTGTCACGTCGCCGCTGCCCTGGTTGACCACGAACACCAGCCCGCCGTCAGGATTCACCGCCGACGCCACCGGCTTGCTGCCCACCGGGATGGTCTTCACCACGGTGAAATCGGTGGTGTCAACCACGCTCACCGTATTGTCGCCCTGGTTGACCACGTAGATTTTCGCGAAGTTGGGAATTGCGGCAATCGATACCGGAGCCACGCCGACTGCAATGAGGTTGTTGACCACGTTCTGCCCGGTCCCGACCACGGCGACGTTGTTGGTTCCTGTGTTCGCAACCATGAGCTGGCCGTTCGCGATGGTCACGAACGTGGGCCTGGCGCCCTTGGGCAGGTTGACGACGGAAGGTTCGGAGCCTGGCGAATTCGCGTTGTAGCTGGAAAGCGTGTCGTCGCCGGAGTTCGCGACGTAGGTGACAAATCCGCTAAACGACGCCGCATACACCGGGTTCAGTCCGACGTGGTGGGTGGCCATCACCGTGTCGCCGGCAACGTCGATGTCCGTCGATCCGCCGATGCCGCCATTGTTATTGCTAATGACCACGGCTGTGCGCTGCACGGTGGGGTCGCCCCCCGGCTTGCCGACGGGATTCGCCACCGGGCGGAAGTAATCGCCGCACCCGGCGAACATCAACAAAATGACGCACAAACCCGCTAGGCGGGCAAATGTCTTCAGACTCATCCCTGGATCCAACCGATTGTGCAAGAAGACGTATTTTATCAGAGTGCCACGTTGAGAACGGCGCTCCGGCGGGGACTTGCGTATCTTGGAGGCTTACGCCGCTCTCTTCCTGCCTGAAGTCCGCTTTTTCGTGTGAGTTTCGGACGCATGTTGCGCCGCGCTGACGCGCCCGGCCGGCTTCTTTTTGCCTTCCATCTGGTCCAGGCTTTTCTTGAGAGCGGCCATCAGGTCGGTGACGGGCGCCGGCTTATGCGGTTTGGGAACGGCGGCGACTTCCTTCCCTTCCAGGTGTGCTTGGATCAGCTTTTTCACGTTCTCTTCGAACGTGTCGTAGTACTTTTTCGGATCGAACTTCGCCTCCAGCGCCTCGATGAGCTGATGCGCAACCTTCACTTCGGCGTCCTTCAGGGCCACGTCTTTCTTGCCGAACGATTCCACCCGCTTGATCTCGTCTTCGTAGTACATGGTGTGCAACATCAGTCCGTTTTCGTACGGACGCAGGATGACGGTGTACTCGCGGTTGTGCATCGTCAGCTTGGCGATCGCGACGTGCTCGGTATCTTCCATCGCGCGTGCGAGCAGGGCGTAGGGCCGGCGTCCGGCCTCGTCGGCGACCAGGTAATAAGAGGACTCGAAGTAGATTGGGTCCACCTCCGACGACTTCACGAACTCGAGGATCTCCATCGCCTTGGCCGTCTTGGGCTCGATCTTCTTGATCTCTTCCGGCTCCACGATCACGTATTCGCCCTTGCGATATTCGTATCCCTTCACGATCTCGTCGCGCTCCACCACCCGGTTATCCTCCGGGCAGAAGAGTTGCTGCTTGATGCGGACGTGGTCGTCGCGATGCAGCATGTGGAAGGAAATGCGGCTGCCACGCGCGCCGCTGAACAACTTGACGGGCATCGAGATCAGGCCAAACGTGAGGTAACCGGACCAGACAGAAGACGGCATGACAAACTCTCCCTCTGGTACGATGCGCCCCTCGAAACCCCGTGCCGCCAGACTCCGAATTCGAGAATCCAGAGAGCCTGCAGCCCCTCACGGCAACCCTGGCGCTGCTCGCCGTCTTCGTCTATCTGACGCTCCATAGCTGGGGCGCGCCCAAAGCCCTGGTGCTGCAACGCGCTCCGATCGCGCTTCCGGCAGCCATCGCCTTCGCCGTCGCCGCGCGCCTGCCTCGCGGCGTTACCACTTACGGCGCCATCGTCGGATGGGCCATCGCTCTGCTGCTGTGGCTTGCAGGCGGATGGCAAATGTTCATCGCGCTGCTCTCGGTATTCGTCCTGACCTTCCTCGCAACACGACTCGGCCATGCGCGAAAGCAGAGGCTCGGAACGGCCGAACGGCGTGGTGGACGACGCGCTTCGCAGGTGGTGGCGAATGTCGGGATGGCCGCGCTGCTCGCCGCCGTCGCGCCGCCGTATTGGGCCGTGGGCGCAATCGCCGTCCTCTGCGAAGCCACGGCCGACACGGTTTCCAGCGAAGTCGGCCAGGCATTCGGGGGAACGCCCCGGCTGCTGACGACTTTCTCCACCGCGCCCGTTGGAACCGACGGCGCGATCACTGTGATGGGAACGCTGGCAGGCAGCGTGGGAGCGATCGTCGTCGCAGCAATCGCCCACGCGTTGCACATCGTCCTGCTGGTTCCGGCAACCATCGCCGCCGCGGCGGGGATTGCTGGCATGTTCTTTGACAGCCTGCTCGGTGCGACGCTCGAGCGCCGCGGACGCATGGACAACGACCAAGTCAATGGCGCGAGCACGGTGTTCGCGGCACTGATCACGGCGCTGGCACTGTGGCTGCTGCGATTCTGACACCTCCGGCCCGCCATCGGGGTCTATAGTTCGGGACGGGAGGGCCTATGTTCGTCGCGCATTTTGCTGCCGGATTCGCCGCCAAGCGGGCCGCACCGCGCATTTCCCTGGGAACATTGGTGCTCGCCGCGCTCTGGGCAGACCTGCTGACCTGGAGCCTGGTTCTCGTGGGCGTCGAACATTTTTCCATCCAGCCGGGAATCACCACCACCAATGCGCTGAACCTCTACGACTACCCGATCAGCCACAGTCTCGTGATGGACTTGGTCTGGGGCTTGGCGTTCGGCGCGATTTACTACCTCTTCCGAAAAGACTGGCGCGGCAGCGCGGTGCTGTTCGCCGCCGTCATGAGCCACTGGGTGCTCGACTTCATCGCGCATCGGCCTGACATGCCGCTCTCGCCCGGCCTCCACACGTACGTCGGACTTGGCCTGTACAACTCGAAGCTGGGCATGTTGGTCGTCGAAGGGCTGATCTGGGTGGTGGGCATCGTGATCTACGAGCGCGCCACTCGTTCGCGCGGATGGGCCGGCGCAGTGTTGTTCTACCTCGTCGTCGCATTCCTCACGCTGATATGGCTTCCCAGCCTGAATGGCGCGCCGCCGCCGGTCACGATCCACAAGATGGCGCAGATCGACGTCCCCGCGATCGCCATCCTGATTGCCTGGGCCTATCTGGTCGACTGGCTGCGCGAACCGACCGTCGCGTCGACGAAGCCGCTCGCTAGCCGAGCGCATCAGGCGGGGTGACGTCGACGTGCAGCGGACGCTCGCTGCTCGTCGAGCACAGATAGGCGAACACCAGCGACGCGAGTGCTCCCGCGGCGAACAATCCCACGCAGGCCGACCATCCGCCATGCGTCCAGAACCACGCCGGTGAGATCGCGCCCAGGCTTCCACCCACGTAATACAGCGTGACGTACAGCCCCGCCGCGGTGGAGCGCGAGCGTCCGGCGATCCGTCCCGTTTGCACCGTGGCCGCGGACTGGCCGATGAACATCCCCGTCGAGAACAGCGCCAGCCCGATCACGATGATCCAGAACGGCGCCGCGAGAGTCAGGCTCACGCCGACGAGCATGAAGGCTGTGGCCACGACCGAGGCAGCGCGGAACCCACGCCGGTCGAGCAGTCGTCCGCCCAGCGGCGTCACCACCACGCCGAACAGGTAAACGAAAAAGACGCTGCCCAACTGCGCGGTGCCCAGCCGGTAGGGCGGCGCCGCGAGATGAAAATTCACATAGGTGAAAGCGCCCACCAGCGCAAACAGCAGGCTGAACCCCATCCCGAAATTCGCCAGCAGCCGAAGGTTCGTGAGGTGCGCGCCGGCCTCGCGAAGTAACTGCCGCAACGGGCGTCCATGCTCGAACGACTTGGAGTGTGGAAGCCATCTCTCCACCAGTATCCCGCTCACCAGGTTGATAATCGCCAGCACCACGAACGCGCCGCGCCAGCTCCAATGCGCGGCGATCTCCCCGGTCAGGAATCTCCCGAGAAATCCGCCGAGCACCGTGCCCGCCACGTATGCCGCCATCGCCGTTCCAACGCCGCGGTCGTGAAACTCCTCGCCGATGTACGCCAGGATCACCGCCACGATTCCGGGTATGCACATGCCTTGCAGGAATCGCCACAGGATCAGGGTGTGCAGGGTGCCCGCCGTCCCGACCAGGAGCGTGGGAAGCGAAAGCGCGAAGATCGAGGGGACAATGACTCGCTTGCGTCCAATGATCTCCGCCATCAGCCCGATGAACGGCGCTGTCAGCGCGACCGCGACCGTCGTGGCGCTGACCGTCAGGCTGACTTCGAACTCGCTGGCGTGGAAGATCTGCCGGAACATCGGCAGCAGCGGCTGCGTCGTGTAGACGTTGAGGAAGGTGCTGCATCCGGCCAGCATCACCGCCACCAGCGCCAAGTCGTAACTGCCGGATTGCCGAACCGCCGTGCTACCCGATTTCGCCATCGACGCTGCGTTCTAAAACAAAACCTTACCCTACCACCTCGGCCGGGAAGAGCCGCCCGTTATCGTCTTGGTGCGTCTATGCGCTGTCGATTACGGCGTTTTCGGCGGTTACGGCGATTCTGGCGATGGGTAACGATTCCGGCGATCGCTGCGATTGTGTACACTGTGGGGCCACCATGGAGATCAAGTCACCGGTCCAGATCGCTAAGGAAAATGTCCTGGCGGTACAGGATTACTCGCTGCTGGCCGGCAGGTCGGTCGCGAACGTCTTTCGCAAGCCGCGCTACATGGCCGACTGGCTGCAGCAGGCCGACCTCATTGGGGTCGGATCGCTGCAGATCGTCATTTTGATCGGCTTTTTCACCGGCGCGGTGCTGGCGCTGCAATCCTCGAACACACTGCAAAAGTTCGGCGCGATGAGCATGACCGGACAGCTGGTGGCGCTCTCGATGGTGCGCGAGCTCGGCCCGGTGCTGACGGCGGTGCTGGTTGCCGGACGCAACGCCAGCGGCATGGCTTCCGAGCTCGGCTCGATGAAGGTGACCGAGCAGATCGACGCCATGCGCGCGCTTGGCACCGATCCGACCAAGAAGCTGGTGACGCCGCGCGTCGTCTCCACCGTCTTCATGCTCTTCTTCCTCGCCGTGATCTCCGACCTGGTCGGCCTGTGCGGCGGATGGATGGTGAGCGCGTTACTGCTCAAGCTCGATTCGTACCAATACTGGCACACCGCCTACCAGTCGCTCGCTTACAACGACGTGGTGATGGGATTGGTCAAGCCGATACTGTTCGGCTTCATCATCGCGAGCGTCGGCTGCTATTACGGCATGACCGCGAAGGGCGGAACGCAGGGTGTCGGCCGCGCCACTACCCAGGCGGTGGTTGTTGCGTCCGTGCTCATCGTCGTGACCGACTTCTTCGTGACTCGATTCCTCATGATCTTCGAGTAGCAGCGTGCCGACGACCATCCCCTCCAACTCGCCCGCGCCGCCATCCCAGGCCGACTCCGAAAAGGCCGTCGTTTTCGATGACGTGTCCATCGCCTTCGAAGAAAACGTAGTCCTGAAGGGCGTCTCGTTCTCGCTGACGCGCGGCGAGAATAAAATCATCTTCGGCATCGCGGGATCGGGAAAGAGCACGCTGCTCAAGCTCGCGCTCGGGCTCTTTCCGCCGGACAGCGGCCGCATCGAAGTGCTCGGGAACGACGTCACCGCCATGTCGGAGCAGCAGCTGTTCCCTCTGCGAGGGCGCATCGGCATGGTGTTTCAGGAAAGCGCGCTGTTCGATTCGCTCAACATCCGCGAGAACGTCGCCTACCGTCTCATCGAAGACCGCACGCTCAGCGAACAGGAGATCGAAGACCGGGTACGCGAGGCGCTTCGCTTCGTGGAGCTCGAGCGCACGGTCGACATGTTCCCGTCGGAACTCTCCGGCGGCATGCGGCGCCGCGTCGCCATCGCGCGTGCCATCGTCACGCGTCCGGAACTGCTGTTCTACGATTCGCCCACCGGCGGACTCGATCCCGTCACTTCGACGACGATCATCGAACTGCTGCTCAAGCAGCGCGACGTCTATGGCACCAGCGCGCTCGTCGTCACCCACCGACTCCAGGACGCTTACATCATGGCGACCCACTGCTTCGACAAGAAGCTGAATCGCATGGTGCCCGTCGGCGCGAATTCCAAGACCGAAGTCCAGACCACGTTTGTCATCCTGCGTGACGGCAAAGTCATCTTCGACGGCCCCGCCAGCGAACTCGTCAACACCCGCGACCAGTACATCCGCGAATACATCGCGTGATCTGGAGCGCCGGCGTCCTCCGGGCTTCGGTGGGAGCACCTGCGTCCTCGCCGGGCTTCGGTGGGAGCACCTGCGTCCTCGCCGGGCTTCGGTGGTAGCACCTGCGTCCTCGCCGGGCTTCGGTGGGAGCACCTGCCTTCAGGCCGGTGACTCAACATTGCTCTTGAGAGGGCTTTAGCCCTGGTGCTCTGCGTTTTTGTTCACTGGAAATCCACCTGCTGCTCCGTGTGCCGCTCCAGGTACCAGCACGGCGTGTAGCCGAGGTGCGCGAAGACAGCGCGGACGCACGTCTGCTCGGCCGACTCGGCGTTGACGATGTTCATCTTCTCGCGCGTCTTGTGCAGCATGTAGACGCGATGCACGCTGACTTGGCGATACGGGTCCCGCAGCGGAAAGCGCAGGCGGATGCAGATATCTTCGATTCCAAATAACACGAGCGGCGCGGCGATGACGATCGCCGCCGCCCAGCGCACGCGCCGGTTGGCGAAGGCGATCGTCAGCAGATCGCGCAAAAAGCTGGAGGTAGGTTCGCGTTTGGTGTCGTCGCGGGCCACGGCGTCCGCAGCATAAGGCAAAGACCCACGTTAGCCAAAAGTAGACGAACGTGGGGCACCGCTATCAGTCGAATCTTTTAGGCCTTCGCCTTTTGTGCCATCAGGCGCTGTTTCACCATGGCGACACGCTGCTCGAACGCCTTCGCGTGCTTGCGTCCCGTCTCGGTTCCGGTGATCAGCTTTTCCGCGTTCGCCAGAAACTCCGGCGAGCCCATCTTCTCGCGGACTTCCGGCAGAATCGGCTTGAGCTTCGTGTAGAAGAAGAACATCTCGCCCGACACGCTCGGCTCGAGGAACAGTTCCTGGTCGATTGAGCCATGAACGGCAAGGGACGCCGCCATCTCCCAGAACGAAACCACTTGCCGGATCCAGCGGTTGCCGTCGGATCCCATGTCGCCCATGATCTTCATGTAATCGTCGAAGGTGTTCGGCCAGAACTCCGCGGCGAACCAGTTGCGCGCCTTGCGCATCTCCGACTCGCGTCGCAGATCGTAGAGTTTCAGAATCAGTTCCGCGTCTTGCGCTGTTGCCTTTCCCATGGCTTTCTCCTCGTAAAGTTGTCGATCGTTCCCGCACAAATAAACAAGGGCGGAGACGATCCGCCCTTGCTGTGGAGCCAGATTGTACCGCGATTTACGCCTTCGCGGCCTGCTGCATGCGGGCGCGGGCGCCGGCCACGCGCTGCTCGAAGTAGGCCAGCTTGTCCTTGCCGGCCTGGCTGCGGTTGATCAGCGTCTCGATCGCCAGGAACGCCTCCGGCTGCGTCTTGCGAATGTCCGCCAGGAACGGCTTGAACTTCGCATAGAAGAAGAACATCTCGCCGGACGTCTCGAGGAAGAGCTGCTCGTCGACGCTGCCGTGCAGCGCCAGTTGCGCGGCCATCGTCCAGAAGGAAGTTCCCTGCCGCCAATAGCGGTTGCCATCGCCGGCGGAAATGGCCTTGGACAGGTCTTCGCTGCTGCTCGGCCACAGTTCAAAGCCAAGGAAGGTGCGCGCCTTGCGCATCTCGGTCTCGCGGCGCAGGTCATAGAGTTTCAGAACAAGTTCAGCATCGTGATGGTTTGCCATGGTGTCCTCCAGGAAGGGTGGGATTTAGATAGCTGACGCCCGGCGGTCTCACCGGGCGTCGATTGAGATGTGTTGGGCCAACGAAAGTCGCAGTTTAAGTGACCGGCTGTTCCGGCTCCTGCTCAGGCTTGGGCGGCGTGGCGTAGCTCGGCGGCGGGCCCGGACGCGAGTAGTCGCACTCCTTGTTCGGACACTCGATGGTGTCGCTGTCCTTCACATGCTTCTCGAGTAGGTATTCCGAGCCGCACTTCGGACACTTCTCGGCCAACGGCTTGTGTGCCGACGTGAACTTGCACTTCGGGTAATTCGAGCAGCCGTAGAACATGTTGCCGCGCTTGCGCGCCTTCTTCTCGACCAGGTCGCCTTCCTTGCAATCCGGGCACTTCACGCCGATGAAGTTCTGCTTGATGTACTTGCAATCCGGATATCCAGAGCACGACACGAACTCGCCGTATCGTCCGTGGCGCAGGACCATGTTGCGGTCGCACTTCGGGCACTTCTCGTCGAGCGGGATGTCGGGAACCTTCTTGCCCTGGTCGAGCCGCCGCGTGGTCTTGCAATCCGGGTAGCCGGTGCAGGCCATGAACTGGCCGAAGCGCCCGCGCTTGAGCACCATCGGACGTCCGCAGTTCTCGCAGTATTCCTCCTGCGTGGTCTCCTGCATGTCGGCGCTGTCGAGGTCCGGCAGGTTGATCGGGTTTTCCTTGGTGAAGGTGCAGGAGTTCGGATCGGTCTTGTCGTAGGTCGAGCACGCGTAGAACGAGCCGTGCTTGCCCCACTTGATGACCAGCGGCGAGCCGCAGCGCTCGCACTTCTCGTCCGTCTGTTTCTCCATACGCTTGATGTTTTCCATGTGCTTCTCTGCGTATCGGAGATCCTTCTCGAATTTCTTGTAGAACTCGCCGAGAGCGTCGGTCCACTTCTCCTTGCCCTCTTCGATGTCGTCGAGCTCTTCTTCCAGGCGCGCGGTGTACAGCGGATCGAAGATGTCGGCGAAATTCTTGACCAGTAGGTCGGTCACGACCAGGCCGATCTCGGTGGGCACGAACTTGCCGCCGATCTTCTGCACGTACTGCCGCTCCTGGATCGTGCTCAGGATGGTCGCGTACGTCGACGGACGCCCGATGCCCTTCTCTTCCAGGTCCTTCACCAGCGACGCTTCGTTGTAGCGCGGCGGCGGCTCGGTGAAGTGCTGCTCCGGCTTCAGCTCGCGCAGCGTCAGCTTCTGTCCCGCTTCCAGCGGCGGCAGCTTGTGCTTGAGCGCCTCATCTTCTTCGTCCTTGCCTTCCTTCGACTCCTCGTAAACCTTGAGGAAGCCTTCGAACTTCAGCACCGATCCGGTCACGCGGAACGGAACCGGCTCCGGCGCGGACGTCTTGGCTTCGATGTCGACGGTCGTCTGGTCGAACACGGCGGCGTTCATCTGCGAGGCCACGAAGCGCTGCCAGATCAGCTTGTAGACCTTGTACTCGTCGTCTTTCAGGTACTGCTTGATCGAGTCGGGATGGCGCGCCACCGACGTCGGACGGATCGCTTCGTGCGCTTCCTGCGCTGCTTTCTTCGACTTGTAGGTGTTCGGCTTCTCGGGCAGGAACTGCGGGCCGAACTGCTGCGGTATGTACTCTCGGACCTCGGCTAGCGCGTCATTCGATACGTTCACCGAGTCGGTGCGCATATAAGTAATGAGGCCGACCTGGCCTTCGTCACCGATCTCCACGCCTTCATACAAGCGCTGCGCCAGCATCATCGTGCGCTTCACGCTGAAACGCAGCTTGCGCGACGAGTCCTGTTGCAGCTTCGAAGTGGTGAAGGGCGGCGTCGGATTGCGCTGGCGCTCTTTCTTATCGACGGTCGAAACCGACCACTGCGCCTTCTGCAACTCGTCGGCGAGCTTCTTCGCTCCCTCTTCGTTCGGCAGGATGTTCTTGTCGGGATTCGCGCCCACCAGGTGTGCGTCGAACGCGGGAGGCTTGGGACCGGCGAGATGCGCGTCCACGGTCCAGTACTCGATCTTTTGATAGGCCTTGATCTCGCGCTCGCGCTCCACGATCAGCCGCAGCGCAACCGTCTGGACGCGTCCCGCGGAAAGTCCGCGGCGCACCTTGTCCCACAACAGCGGCGAAACCTGGTATCCCACCAGCCGGTCGAGCACACGCCGCGTCTGTTGTGCCGCCACCTTGTTCTGGTCGATGACGCCGGCGTGCTCGAACGCTTCCTTCACCGCTCGCTGCGTGATCTCGTTAAAGCGCACGCGATGGATGTGCGAGCCGTTGCCGTCGCCATCGGCATCTTTGTCCTTCTTGGATTTCTTCTTCTTAGTCGTTTTGCCGAAACTGTCGCCGCCGAGTTCTTCGGCCAGGTGCGCCGCGATGGCCTCGCCTTCGCGGTCCGGATCGGGCGCCAGGTAGATATCGTCCATGCCCTTCGCCAGCTTCTTCAGCTTGGCCAGGACCTTTTCCTTGCCGGGGATGACCGTGTACACGGTCTCGAAGCCGTTCTCGATGTCGACACCAAGGTCGCTCTTGGGCAGGTCTTTCACGTGCCCGTACGAGGCTTCCACCGTGAAGCCGCGGCCCAGATATTTCTGGATGGCCTTGGCCTTTCCCGGCGATTCGATGATGACAAGCGATTTCGTCAAAGTGTGTTTGCTGACCCCTTCAGGAAAACAAGCTAGCACGGATTTGCGTTTCAAAGCGAATGGGCGGCATCTTCCGGTGCACTCGAACAATCGAAAGGCGCTTTACGCTCTACGCTTTACGCTCTGCGAGTTCCGCAACTCGCCGGAGCGGATCTTTCGGAGGGGCACGACTTTAGTCGTGCCGAAAACGATCCCCAACCTTGTCATTCCGAGCGGGTTTCAACCCGCGAGGAATCTGCATTTCCTTCGCGTTAGAAGGTCTTAACGTAGTTCTTGCCAGGAAGTTGGCGGATCTTTCCGGACAGTTCGAGCTCGAACAACGCCGCGAAAACCTCGGACGATGAGAGCTGGCCTTCCAGCTTCTCCATGAGTTCGTCGATTTGCGTAGATTCGTCCGCCTTCAGCTGCTTAAAGATGGCGGCCTCATGCGGCGGGAGTTCCTGGGCTGTAAATAAGGATGCGGCAGCCTGGCCGGAAGATTCAGGATCGGCTGGAACGAGGCGCGTGCGGAGATCGGCGGGAAGGCCTTCCCACACGTCTTCCCACGTGGCAACAAGGCGGGCGCCTTGCTTGATGAGCGTGTTCGGTCCCCAGGAATTCTTGTTGGTGACATTACCCGGAACGGCGTAGACGTCGCGGTCCTGCTCGAGCGCGCAGCGCGCAGTGATGCGCGTGCCGCTGTACTCGCCGGCCTCGACCACCAGCACCCCGATCGACATGCCGCTGATGATCCGGTTGCGGATGGGAAAGTTCTGCGGCGCGGGGAATGTCCCCACGGCGAACTCGCTCACGATCGCGCCGCCGGTGGCCAGGATTTCGTCGGCCAGCTTCTTGTTCTCGCGCGGGTAAATGTAGTCGACGCCGGTGCCGAGCACAGCGACGGTTTTTCCGTGTCCGTGCAGCGCGCCGCGGTGCGCGCACGAGTCCACGCCTCGCGCCAACCCGCTTGTAATCAGCAGTCCGTGCGCCGCCAGGTCGCACGACAACCGCTAGGCCATTCCCATGCCATACGGCGTCGGATGACGCGTCCCGACCACCGCGATCGCGGGACGCGCGAGCACTTCGGCGTCGCCGCGGCAGTACAGCACGAGAGGGGGATCGTAGATCTGCTTCAGCAGCGGCGGATACAGCGCGTGATCGAAGTCGATGACCT
>Ga0157369_10002460_pt1 | contig 22213 bp, 19 predicted proteins | sample C25metaG_FD_113461 | JGI IMG/M metagenome (GOLD analysis project Ga0157369, IMG submission 113461) | Corn rhizosphere microbial communities from Kellogg Biological Station, Michigan, USA - C2-5 metaG | ecosystem: Host-associated > Plants > Roots > Rhizosphere > Soil | place: USA: Michigan...
ACGAAGTCCTCTTTGCGCGTGAATTCGAGTTTCACCGGCGCGGCCGCCTGCTTGGCGAGCATTGCGGCCATCAGATCGGAATCCTGGCACTGGTTCTTGTTGCCGAACCCGCCGCCCATGTATTCGCTGATCACTCGAACGTTGTCGACGTTCAGTTTCAGGTCGCGGGCGATATCGGTGCGGCAATTGGCGATCCCCTGGGTCGCGGCATGAACGGTCAGCTTATCGCCCGACCACTCCGCGACGGACACGCGCATTTCGAGCTGCGCGTTGTTGTGATGCGCCGAGGTGAAGTTGTCTTCGAACACGTGGTCCGCGGCCTTGAGCCCGTCGGCGACATTTCCACGCTTATAGGTCTGGGGCGCCGGCTGGCGCTGATTATTAAGCGAGAGATTGCCTCCCTCGTGGATCACCACGGCGCCAGGCTTAAGGGCTTCTTCCACGTCGGTCAGGAACGGCAGCACCTCGTAATCGACTTCGATCAGGTACGTCGCATCCTCAGCGACGTGCCGGTCGACGGCGGCGATCGCCGCCACCGGATCGCCCGCGAAGCGCACGGGATTGTTGAACAGACGGCGCTGGTTAAGCTGATCGCCGCTGCTCCAGGTGATGTCGCAGTTTTCATGCGTGAGGATCGCCTTCACGCCCGGCAGCGCCATGGCCTTGGAGACGTCGATCTTGCGAATCCGCGCATGCGGATGCGGGCTGCGCAGAACCCGCGCGTACAGCATTCCTGGGAGATGAATGTCGCTAGTGTATTTCGCGGCGCCGGTAACTCTTTGGAGAGCATCAACACGATGCGTCCCATGGCCGACCGTCTTGAGGGGCGTCATGCCTTCCCTCCCACGGCCATCACCGCCTCAACATAGTGGTTGTAATTGGAGCAGCGGCACAAATTGCCCGTCATCGCGGTGCGAACTTCATCCCGTGTCGGCCGGGCGTTCTTCATCAGCAGTGCCTTGGCAATCATCAACTGCCCGGAGGTGCAATAGCCGCACTGCGGCGCGTCATGCTTGATGAAAGCTTCCTGCAGCGGATCGAGCTTGCCGTTCTTGGCCAGGCCCTCCACGGTCTGGATCGAGCGGCCATTCATCCACACCGCCAGCTGGCTGCACGAATACAGGGGCGTGCCGTCCACCAGCACAGTGCAAGCGCCACACTCACCGCGATCGCAACCGATCTTGGTACCGGTCAGCTCCAGGTGATCGCGCAGCAGCTCGACAAGCGTCCAGCGGTCTTCCACTTCGATTCGGTGGTCCGCTCCGTTAACGTTGAGCTTGATCGTGGTCCGCGGAACGCTAGGGTTAACAGCGGATGCCCCGGCTGACGCCGCGGTCTGTTTTTGTTGTGCTTCGACCGCCGGTATCGCTGCAACTGCCACGATTCCAGCACTGGTTCCCTCGACAAACTTTCGCCGCGAGATCTTCTTCATAGCGTGAGCTCCACGCTGATTCTATCAAAGAAGAGGTGTTAGGCCGTCTGTGCCGTCACACGAGACGGTTCGGCGGTGACGGGTTTGGCTGCTGCGTCAGGTTTCGGCAGTCCGATCTTCTCTCGCAGCCCGGCATCGATACGCTGCCGGATCTCGGGATGCTCCTTCAGGAACACTCTGGCGTTATCGCGACCCTGGCCCAGCCGTTCCCCCGCAAAACTGAACCACGCGCCCGATTTCTCGACTACACCCTGCTCCGCCCCCAGGTCGATCAGGTCGCTTTCACGCGAAATGCCTTCGCCGTAGAGAATGTCCACCTCAGCCTCGCGGAATGGAGCCGCGATCTTATTCTTCACAATCTTGACCTTGGTGCGATTCCCGATCAGCGTGTCCCCGTCCTTGATCGCGGACATGCGCCGCACTTCCACGCGCACCGACGAGAAGAACTTCAAAGCGCGGCCGCCGGTGGTCGTTTCCGGATTGCCGAACATCACGCCGATCTTCTCGCGGATCTGGTTGATGAAGATCATGCAGGCGTTGGCCTTGGCCACCGCCCCCGTAATCTTGCGGAGCGCCTGCGACATCAGGCGCGCATGTAGTCCCATGAAGCTGTCGCCCATCTCGCCTTCAAGTTCCGCCTTGGGAACCAAAGCCGCCACGGAGTCCACCACCACGACATCGATTACGCCTGAGGAAATCAGCGCGCTGGTGATCTCGAGCGCCTGCTCGCCATAGTCCGGCTGCGAGACGATCAAGCTGTCGATATCCACGCCCAGCTTTCGCGCATAGGTGGGATCGAGCGCGTGCTCGGCGTCGACGAACGCCGCCGCGCCGCCCGCCGCCTGTGCCTGCGCGATTACCTGCAGCGCCAGCGTGGTTTTTCCAGACGATTCCGGCCCGAAAACCTCCACCACGCGCCCTCGCGGGAATCCGCCCACGCCCAGCGCCGCGTCCACTGAAATCGATCCCGTCGAAATCACCGTGACCGGCAGGGCGTTGCGGGACCCGAGCTGCAGCACGGAACCCTTGCCAAACTGCTTTTCCATCTGGATAAGCATCTGCATGATCAGGCGATTCCGCTCGGTTGGCTGCATGGATAGTGGTGTACGGAACCAGCAGAAATTCTCAGGTGTTATAGGGGTCGGGCATGCCCGACCCGCTAATGCGTCAGATCGTCCAATTCGACGCCCTTGGGCGGTGTGAACTGGAATAGCGCGTCGCTCAGCGGCGGATTCTTCTTTTCACCTTCGAACGTGAACACCATCAGGTCGTTGTTCTGCATCTTCACTTCGAGCCTGCGCACGCTGGAATCCGGAGCCACCAGAAACGTCACGTCGGTGTACGGAAATTTGTCCGACTTGGGCAAAGCGGTAATCAGCAAACCACCGTCTTGCGGTTTGGTGTGGTATTCCCCGAAGTCCCGGTCGAAATTCACGTCGCCGAGCAGGAAGGCCAGGGGCGCTTTCATGTCGTCGCTTTCCTTCATGCTCATTTTTTCTGCGCGGTGCTCGTCCGGATAGTAGGAATAGATGAACTTGCCGTCGGAGATAAATAATACTCCCGAGGTGTACTCCCAACGCATCTTGCCCTTTTTGCGGAGGTATAGAGTGCCCGAATCTGTCTTGGTTCGTCCGCGCGAGGTCACGCTTTCCGTAAATTTCACCTGCAACGTCTGGAGCTTGTTGTAGTGGTCTTCCACATTCTTCAACATCCGCTGGAAATCCACGGTCTCGGCCGCGCCCGTGGGTATCCCGGATGCCAGCGCCAGCATCGCAGCCCACAAACAAAGACCAGTCTTATTCATCACTAACTCCTTGGATGTATTGGGACATTGCCTCGTTACCTAAAGTTCCTCCCGCTCCCGGCCGACCATACCCACCAGGAGCGAACGTACCCATGGATTACATGTCCGGCCTCAGCGGCGTAGTCAGCATTGTGTCGTTCGCCATCTTTGCCGCGGGCGTGATGAAAATTTTCCAGATGGCGGCCACCCTTTCTGAAATCAAGGACATTCTCGCCGCCAACAAGCTCCATACTCCCGTACCTTCCGCTGCCGTTTCGTCTATCGGCCTGCCTGTGCCAATCTCCTCCGCTCAATCCGGCGAAGAAATGCTTCAGGCCGCCCTGAGGGAAATAGATTATCCCGTGAACCCCGCTTCGATTGAGCTCGGGAATAAGAGCTAGACTCTCCAGCTAACCGGCCCGCGTCTATACCGCCCGTACTACTACGCTCACTGGCCGCGAACCCACCGGAATCATCGCACGCAAACCGACCGGACTATAGCGATTCTTTTTCTGAGCGATCGCAGCCACGCTCAGGATTGCCATGTCCCCTGACTTCCGATTGAGCACTAACGCGAACTGATCGTTGTCCATCACGCGGATAAATCCCGGATCGCTTCCCACAGGGACAACCGCCATGACCTTGCGTGTCGCGATACTCAGAATGCTCACGTCGCCGGACGTGGGGCTGGCGACGAACAGCAGATCTTCCGACACATCCATGGCTCCCGGAGCGTGGCCTGCCAGTACCGTGTCGCCGACTTGAGGAGTGAAATAGGGATACACGACCACCACCGCATCCATCCCCTCCCCGGTCACGAATAGCTGGCCTCGGTCGCGGCTGAAGCAGAACTGATCGGGGCGTACGGAAATCGGCAGATGCGTGATCAGTCGCTGCGCTGCCACGCTGTATGCCGAAAGCAGCCGCTCCCCGCGATTCCCCGCCAGCAGGGTCTTGCCCTCGTCGTGGAACTGTACCGGGCCATAATCCCCTTGGCCCAGCGGCCCGCTCAAACGCCGCGCTTCTAGATCGACTAAATGCACCGCTTGCGCCGAACTAACCGCCGCGGTCTTTCGATCCTGAGATACCGCGAGGCCCACAGGTTCGTCTGGAAGCAGTAACTTCCACGACACCTTGAAGTTATCGAGGTCGACCGCGATCAATGAACGCGGCTCGCGTGCCAGAACGTACAAAGACCGCTCATCGGCTGCCAGAGCCATCGTAATCGCTTGGGACGCTAAGGCCACTTTGCGCGACAACCGAAGAGTATCGATCTGGATTTCGTGCACCGTGCCGTTTTCCGGCGTTAGAGCGTACACCGAGGGGCGTTGCGCCGCCGCCGTGACTTCCGTGGGCGCCCCCTCCAACGGGATGTGCCGGGCAACCGCCAGGGCGCCTAAATCGACCGCCGCGACCGCCTCACCCTCCTGGTTGGCGATGAAGGCATAGCCCCGGAATGTTTCCTGAGGACGGGTACAGGCAGCCGCTAAAGGCAGTGCCAAAATGGTACGGCGGGAGATCACTAATTCCAGTCTAGCGCGCTGAAAACACAAAACCTTGCCCGTATCTAGTCCTTATGGTACCTTCAGAGGTACGCTTGGCCAGAGCTGACCTCCTGAAAAGACCCTAGTACGTCGAATTCTTTCTTATGAATCTGCGGTCGCTGTTTAGTGTGTTCTCATCCGACCTGGCTATCGATCTCGGTACGGCCAATACCCTCGTGTACGCCAAGGGCAAAGGCATTGTGGTCAACGAGCCTTCTATTGTCGCTCTGAATAAGAATACCGGCGAGGTGGAAGCTGTCGGCAAAGAAGCCAAAGAGATGCTGGGCCGTACGCCCGGTAACATCGTCGCCATTCGTCCCATGAAAGACGGCGTTATCGCCGACTTCAAAGTGACCGAGCGGATGCTGAACTATTTCATTCAGAAGGCGCACGGCCGGAAGATGCTGGTGCATCCGCGGATCATCATTGGCGTGCCCAGCGAGATCACCCAGGTCGAAAAGCGCGCCGTCATCGATTCTGCGTATCACGCCAAAGCCAGTGAAGTTTATCTTGTGGAACAGGCCATGGTCGCGGCCATCGGTTCGGGATTGCCCATCACCGAGCCAGCCGGCAACATGGTGGTGGATATCGGCGGCGGCACTACGGACGTCGCAGTGATTTCGCTCTCTGGCATCGTTTATTCGCGCTCGGTCCGCGTGGCCGGCAACGCCATGGACGACGCCATCGTGCAGTATATGAAGCGGAAATATAATCTGCTGATCGGCGAGACCACAGCCGAGAAAGTAAAGATGCAGATCGGCTCCGCGTTCCCCCTGGACAAACCCCTCACCATGGAAATCAAGGGCCGCAACTTGATCGAGGGAGTGCCCAAGACCATCACCGTCGCGGACGAGGAGATTCGCGAGGCGCTTTCCGAGGGCGTCGCCACCATCATGAACGCCATCCGCGTCGCGCTGGAGCGTACTCCTCCGGAACTTTCCGCCGATATTAGCGATCGGGGAATCGTACTGACTGGCGGCGGGGCGTTGATTAAGAATTTGGACAAACGGATTCGCCACGAAACTGGCCTGCCGGTGTCGATCGCCGAAGATCCGCTGGCCTCGGTGGTGCTCGGTACCGGGAAAATGCTGACGGAATTCGCGCTGCTACGCCGCATCGCCGTTGAATAACGATGTTGAATAATAAAGACGTGGAATAAAATCCCGAGTAGTTGTTATGGATTTGATTCTCAATCGCTACCGCAACCTTACGGCCCTGGTGGCGGCGATTCTCGTCCAGTTGGTGCTGCTGGCCTACCAGGTCAAGAGCAATCAGGAAATCCGCCTGATTCGCGTCTGGGCGGTCACCGCAGTAACGCCTTTGGCGCGGTTGCTCGAAGGCAGCCGTAGCGGCACCGTCAATTTCTTCAAGGATTATTTCGTACTGCTGGACGTACGCGACCAGAATAAGCGTCTCCAAACCGACCTGAATCGCGTCCAGCTCGAGAATCAGGTCCTTCGTTCCGAACTGGATACGGCCGAGCGTGGCAAGGCCCTCTCCGTGTTTCAGGAACAATCGCAAATGAAGACGGTGGCGGCGCGCATCATAGGGAATTCGCCCGGATCGAACGGCCGCGTGGTCCTGATCGATCGCGGAACCGGTAGCGGCATTCAGCCCGGCATGGCGGTGATCACACCGGACGGGATCGTCGGCAAGATCGTCAGTTCTTATCCCACAGCCTCCAACCTGCTCCTGATTACCGACCCCACTTTCGCCGCCGGCGTGCTCTCGCAGAAGAACCGTGTTCACGGGACGCTGAAAGGCACCGGCAACAGTAACGTCATTGTGGACTACGTCCAGAACGAACAAACTGTCGAGGTCGGAGAGTGGTTTTATACCGCCGGCGACGATCGCATCTTTCCTAAGGGTCTGCTCGCGGGAACTGTAACCGCCGTCCGCCCGGGACGCACGGTCAAGGAGATTTTCCTGAATCCCAGCGGATTGCAGCATGGCCTCGAAGACGTGCTCGTGATCCTAGAAGGCGATCACAAGCCCATTCCCGATTTGCCCCCGGCCAACCAATCCGTTCATCTCCAGCCCCTGCCTCCCGCGGAGGGCGACCCCGCCAACCCCTTAAATACAGCCCACAACGCATCCACCAACAACGGTGGAGCGGAAACCGACCTGGACCGTGAAGTGGAACGCACGCGGCGGATCGGCGAAGACCAGAAGCATGTTTTTGGAGAACGCGGCCGCGGTGCGCCGGACTTCAATCGCGTTCCCGACCCGGCGGCGACGCATCCCGCGCCGGCAGCACCTCCGCCTGCAAAACCAGCAGCTGCGGTTCCACCTACTGCTTCAGCGACTCCTTCGGCCATCCCTTCGGCAACCCCTTCCGCAAACCAGCCGCGTCCATGAGCGATATTTCCGCTGGATTCAGCGAACCGCCTCGCAGAACTAAAACCGCGAAATTCAGGTGGATCACTCTGGTCGGAGTTCCGCTCGCCGCCATTCTGTTTCAGGTGTACGTGCCACGCTTTTTCACCTACCTGGCGTACCTGGAAATGCCGCTACTGGTGACGGTCTACTTTTCATTAAGGCGCCGCTCCCCGCCCTTCGGAGTGCTGTTCGGCATGTGTATCGGGCTGACCCAGGATGCCCTATGGCCGGGACCCAGCCATCCTCTTGGGATGTACGGGATTGTTAAGACGCTGGTCGGATATTTCGCCGCCTCCGTCAGCCAGCGATTCGAAGGCAGCAGCGCCCTGTTACGGCTGGTGCTGGCGTTTTTCTTTTTCTTTTTCCACCAATTCTTCTATTGGGTGTTGGCTCGCGCACTACTGGGCGAGGCGATCTCCTTCGAACCCATTCAGACCCTGGTGCTGGCGGTACTGAACGCAGCAGTCGCCGTACCTTTGTTTCGCATCTTAGATAAACTGGATGTTACGGACTAATCTGACGATAGTTGTAAGGGAAGGTGCCCGGTGAGCGATCCCGACCGCCCGGAAAAAGTCTCTTCGACCCGCCTGTTTCGCGACGATACAAAGTTCGCGCTGGGTCGTATTGCCGTCTTCCAGTACGCCGCCGTGGGCGTGTTCCTTTTTTTGATCGCCGGATTCTGGGTGCTGCAAATCCGCGACCATGAAGCCAACAGCACGCTGGCCGAGCGCAACCGTATCAAGACCGTCCCGCTGCTCGCCCCGCGCGGTAAGATTCTCGACCGCGATGGCCGCGTGATCGTGGACAACCAGCCCGCCTTCGTCGTTCAACTCACACAGGAAAACCTAAAGCCCGAGCACTTGGCTCCCATCGCCGAAGGCCTCCATCTGGATCTGGACGAATTGAAGGCGACCGTGAAGCGCTACGCGGCCGGAAAGCGCTACAGTCCCATCCCCATCAAGCGCGACCTTTCTCCAGCCGAGCTGACCTTTATCGATTCCCATCGCGATCCTGGTACGTTCCCCGAGCTGGAGCTGGTGCAAGAGCCGCGCCGCCTGTATCCCCAAAATGGCCTCGCCGCGCATGTGATCGGCTATGTCGGCGAAGTCAGCGAAGCCGAGCTCAACTCCTCCGAGTTTGCCAGTTACTCCCAGGGCGACCTGGTCGGCAAGTCGGGGCTGGAGAAACAGTACAACGAAATCCTGAAAGGCGTCGACGGTCAAAGACGTGTCGTGGTGGACGTCGCCGGCCGCGAGCACCAGGTGCTTGAGAGTGCCGAAGCCACCCCCGGCCAAAACCTGCAATTGACCATCGATCTGGACCTGCAAGCTGTCGCCGAGCTGGCGCTCGAAGGCAAGAAAGGCGCGGTGGTCGCACTTGACCCCCGCGACGGCTCGGTGCTGGCCATGGTCAGCCGTCCGGCTTTCGATCCGAATCTCTTCGCCGCGCACATTAAAGCCGCCGACTGGAAGGCGCTGACGTCCAATCCGGAGAATCCGCTGATTAACCGGGCCATTCAAGCGCAGTTCGCACCGGGATCGACCTTCAAACCTCTAGTTGCGATAGCGGGGCTTGAGACCGGGGCCGTCGACGATAATTTCAGCGTCCACTGTGGCGGGGGCGCGAGTTTCTATGGCCGGTACTTCAAGTGTTGGGAAAAGCGCGGGCATGGCGGCGTAAATATGCACGCCGGAATTGTCCACTCCTGCGACGTTTATTTTTACACCATCGGCAACAAGATCGGGATCGACGGCATCGCGGAATACGCCGAGCAGGCCGGTATCGGCAAAAAGACCGGTATCGATCTCCCCGGCGAAGCCGAAGGATTGATGCCATCCTCCAAGTGGAAGCTCCGAACCCAGCGAGAAAAATGGTATGCGGGTGAAACCATTTCCGTCGCCATCGGACAGGGAGCGGTGACGGTCACTCCGATTCAGCTCGCCAGCGCCATCGGCGGAATGGCCAACGGCGGCGTGTGGTTCAAGCCTCATCTGGTGAAAATGGCTGCGGCGCCGGATGCGGCGCGAAAAGAAAACTGGAATCTCGATAACATTGCCAAAGTCGTGTCCGGGATGTATGGCGTCGTGAACGAAGGGGGAACCGGCGGTTCTGCGGCAATCCCCGGAATCACCGTGTCCGGCAAGACCGGCAGCGCCCAGCGCGTCTCCAACGATTTCAAGAAGTCAGGCAAGGCTGACGCCGACGACAAAGATAATGGCTGGTTCGTTGCATTCGCCCCGCGCGAGAATCCCGAGATCGTGCTGGCCGTGCTTCTTGAAGGCGGCGAGCACGGCGCCTTGGCTGCACCCACCGCACGCGATGTCATCAAAGCCTATTTCGACAAGAAGACCCGCTTGTCGAAGCTCACGCAGCCCACCTTGGCCCTCATCCGCCATCCCGGCCAATAAAATACAGAGGGCGGCTTCCGCCCTTTCACCTACTCTGGTTTACCTATTTTGGTTCTAATGTCTCCACCGGCTTTCCCACCGCTAAGACATGCAGATGGAATTTCATTGCTCCCGCTCTCCAAAGTAACCGCAGCTTCCCCTAGAACGGCATAGAACAGTCCTCTCGGCGTCTTTATGCTCCGGTACTTTCGCCCGCCTCCTTAGGTGTTTTGTCCTAGTGTCAAATGTTTACTTTTATCAAACAATTGAAGGTGGAGCAGTACATCGGAGGCAGACTATGCTACGAAAGATCCAAAGCAGCATCGCAATTAAACGACGCGGTGCCGGGAACCAGGGTAGGGAGCGCGGTTTTGTGCTCATCACCATGGCAATTACAGTCATTGCTCTGGTGGGTGTCCTCGGCATGGCTGTCGATATTGGAAGAATGTTCATCGCCAAGAATGAGACTCAGGCATACTGCGATTCCGCGGCACTCGCGGCAGCGCTGGCGCTCGATGGGACCACCGGAGGAATCGCTAATGCCAAGACCGCGGTCACCAATTCCACCAACACCTGGAATCTCGATACCACCAAAGTCAGCAGTCCCACAGTCACGTTCGCGACCGCTCTGGCGGGACCCTGGGACACCAATCCGAATCCCGCGACGGGGTACATCTATGCGCGGGTTTCCGCGACCGTGCCACTGTCGATGTACTTCCTCCCGGTAATCGTGAATCAAAATTCACAGAACGTGACTTCCTCGGCGACCGCGGGTCAAATTGCCATTACCTCGTTCCCTCAAGGTCTCTCGCCGTATACTGCCGTCAGCACGGTCAACACGCCACCGAACTTTGGACTAGTCGTCGGGCAGTCCTACGACATCCAGTGGCCTGCGGTTTCAAACGGAGCCAACTGCGACCCACTCAACGTAGCGAAAATCGATAACTGCTTCATCAAGCCGCCGTGTCACGACGATACGTTTGCATCCAAGCAAGCGGTGCTCAATAACTGGGCCTCCGCTAATAGCGGCTATTGGGGAGCAAGCTCCAATAGCACGATCGAGCAAGAAATTGTTGATCTCAATAATCAGACTACTCCGGTGGCCGTCGGCGACAATATTATGCCTGTCCTCACGAATGGGGACAAGCAGTCCCAGGCCGGATATCTCGATGAACGCGTGAACCAGGACGTAAACCTAACCGACAACGTCCCCGGTGTCCCGAACGGGTCAAACGTGTATCCGGCAGGCACGTACTTTGGCGACCTTCACAATGGCCGGCGGCTGCTTCCCGTGCCCATCGTGGATCCAACCGACCCGACTCACACAACCGTGCTCGGATTTGGACAGTTCCTGCTTCAATCCAACGGGAAAAGCGATTATTACAAGAAAGCCACCAACGGCAACGATCCCTACTGCGCCGTATATGCGGGCTCCTGGGACATTGGGAGCATCAGTTCTGGAGCCGGGGGATCTACGGGTGCGACGCGGGTCAAACTAGTCCAATGAAACACTGGGTTCACAAAGCTTTCCCGCTCCTGCGTAATCGCAAGGGCAGCGTCATGGTGGAGTTCGCTATTGGTGCGGGTGTAATGCTCGCGGCATTTACTGGGACGTTTCAGTTCGGCTACACCTTTCTCCAGTACAACAATCTGGAAAATGCGGTTGCCCGGGGCGCCCGCTACGCTTCGCTGGTTCCTTACGATTCACCCACCGACAAGCCTTCCGCGGCATTTAAGACCGCTGTTCAGAACATGGTGTTGTACGGGACGCCGACCGCGGGCGCAACGCCGGTGCTGCCGGGTCTGACAGCAGCCAACGTCAACGTGGTCCCCAATTTTGGGACACTCGGAATCCCTCTCACCATGACGGTCTCGATCAGCGGCTACACCATAGATTCGATCTTTGCGAAATCCGCGCTTACCAACAAGCCTCAGGTTATGTTTGCCTACCAAGGGATCTGGTCGCCAATATGATGAAACCTACGACACATAGGAGCATTTCCCGCCGCCGGAGCAGCAAGGGCGCGGTGCTTGTGGAGATGGCGCTGATCTACCTCGTCTTTGCGTGCCTGCTCATCGGGGCGTTCGATTTCGGGCAGTTCCTATTCGTTCATCAGGCATTAGTGGAACGGGCCCGTTATGCGGCGCGCTGGGGCGCGATCAACGATCCGACGAATACTGCCTCCATCAAGAATATGGTTCGCTACTTCCAGGCGGCGGATCCACCTGCTGGAACAGCCTCCTACTTTAACCTGACCGACGCAAACATAACGGTCGCGAATAATGGGTCTGGAACCGATCAGAATCGCCTGGACCTCACCATCTCGGGCTATTCGTTTACCGTATTGTCCCCTTATATCGGCGGTAATTTGCCTGGGATCCCGGTTACGATTTCTGTTCCGTTGGGTCTCTACAATTAGCCTTCATCAGGAATCCCTAGCCCCGTGGGCGGCGGCCGCGGGGTTACACTGTAGATTCAAGCATGGCCCGTTACCGCTCATTCCGCGATTTGGACTGGTCGCTCCTCGCCATTACCCTGATTATCTGCGGACTGGGGATCCTCCAGATCTACTCCGCCACCCAAAATACGAAATGGTCTGACGCGTGGTGGAAGCAAGCTGTCTGGGTCCTGGTGGCCATCGGGATCATGTGGGTGGCCTCGTCCATCGACTATCACACGCTGCTGGGGCAGGTTCCCATCCTCTACGGACTCTCGATCGTCGCGCTCCTAGCGACCTTTGCAGTCGGGAAGATCGTCTTCGGCTCCCGCCGCTGGATCCGCGTTCCTGGCGTGGGGTTCAACTTTCAGATCTCGGAATTCGTTAAACTAGTGATAATATTACTGGTAGCACGCTACCTCTCGGAGCTGAAACGCGACGAGGTGGGACTGCGTGACCTGTTGAAACTAGGAGTATTAGTCGGAATTCCGACGGCGCTGGTGATGGCTCAGCCAGACCTGGGCACGTCCCTGACGTACCTGCCAGTTCTGGGCGTCGGGATTCTGTTGGCAGGCATTCGATGGCATTATCTGGCGGCAATAGCCGTGGCGGGCGGGCTGACGATCACCGTCGGTTATCACTTTCTGCAGGATTATCAGAAAGCGCGGCTGATTTCGTTCGTCGATCCCTCCCAGGATCCGAAGGGACGCGGCTATCAAGTGATCCAGTCCAAGATCGCGGTCGGGGACGGCGGCCTGTGGGGCCGAGGCGTCACGCACGGCACCCAAACTCAGGGCGGGTTCCTGCCGGTTCCGCACACCGATTTCATTTTCTCGGCCTTTGCCGAGGAACACGGGTTCGTAGTTGTAGTCGTAGTGCTCGGGCTTTATTTCTTATTGCTGATGCAGATCGTGCAGAATGCTCAAATGGCTCCGGATCGCGCAGGTATGTATATCTGCATGGGCGTGGCGACCATGTTGTTGTTTCATTTGCTGATCAATGTGGGCATGGTAGTTGGCAATATGCCAGTGACGGGGATTCCCTTGCCGCTGATGAGTTACGGCGGCTCGAATCTGTTTTCGATTTTTATGATGCTGGGGCTGGTAAACAATGTCCGGCTCCGGCGGTTTACGAGTTGAGTTTGGTTATAGCGCACAGCCCTTTGGGCCGTGGCGTTGTTCGCGATTAGATTAATGTACGGACCTGCGTGTTGTGTAGGCGTGGGGACGGAAGGCGTCTTTCGGTAGAAGATTTTAAGAGCTTTCGGGAATTGCGATGGGGTTGTTGCAATGCCCCTTTTTCCGGCAGCTTTGTTTGGGTTGGTCGAGTCGGGAGTGTTCGAGTTCGGACTCCACTTCGTGTGACGAGACAGCCGCATACTCCGAATCGCCTCAGTACTGTCCCGCCCTTAGCCGGGTCGTGTAGCACCCCGCGGAAAAGCCGCGGGAGGGAGGCTGAGGATGAGCAAAGAACTGGTGATTTCGTCCAATCGGCACGAAACCAGAGTGGCACTGCTCGAAGACGATCAGTTGGTGGAGGTTTACTTCCAGCGAGCGAACGAATACTCGCTCGCCGGGAGTATCCACAAGGGCCGCGTGACCCGCGTGCTGCCAGGCATGCAGTCGGCCTTCGTCGATCTGGGCCTGGAGCGCGATACGTTCCTGTACGTATCGGATTTCCTCGAAGAAGAGCATGAGGATATCGATCGTGTCACCGGCGACGAACGCCCTCCTCGCGAGAGCCGCGAGAACAATCGCGATCGAGATCGGGATAGAGACCGCGATCGGGAGCGAGACCACCGTCGTCCCGCGATGCGTCCTCCGCAGGAACCCCCGGCTGCGGTTTCGACCACAAGCCTCCCGGCTCCCGAAGCTCCCGTGTCCGAGATCGAGCCTCCCGCTGCTGCACCAGAAGCGTCCGGGACATTGCCCGCCCAAGATCGCGCGGGGGACCGGCCAGCCGACCGGGGATCCGAGGACCGCGACAGGCGAGGACGCCGCTCACGCCGCCGCCGCAATCGCGGACGAGGATTCCCAGAGTCGAAATATGCCGAGGTCGGGCCCGCCGTTGCACCCGTCGCCGCCGAGCCTGTGGAGACCGAGCCCGCCGTTACTGCCCCTTCAAGTCAGGGGCAATCTCGAGCCGAAACTCCGCTGATTCTGCCGGGAGAATCTCTGGCCAAGTATCGGGGCGGCCCGCAGACAGCGCCGGTCGAACACTTTGCAAGGCCGGAATCGGTGCCACCGCCGCTGCCGATTCAAGAAGAATTGAACGCGGAAGAGCTGGACGTTCAGATAGAACAGAAGGTATTCGAGGAGCCGATTCACTATCCGCCTGAGAACGCGCTTCCCGACGCTCCCGCGCACTCGGCTCCGGATGGCTCGCTCTCTTCCGATGCTGTTCCAGTGGAACCCCCGCCGTTGCCGCTTCTGTCAGAAGAAGCCGTCAGCGCGCAGGAAGCGGAAGACTTGGAAGACGCCGCCCAGTCCGGCCCCATAACCGCGCCCATGCTCGACGAGGACGAAGACCTCGATATCCAGGCGATGATCCTGGGCGAAGCCACCGCGGAAGATAGCGACGATGAAGAAACCGTTCCCGCCGATATGGAGGCCGATCTCGAAGGCGAGCCCGATGCTCCTGCCGCTGGTTTAGCCGGAGAAGCCGGCGCCACGACTGAGCCGGTCAGTGGTACCGCGGAAGTTCGCGAACGCGGCGGGCGCTTTCCGCATCGCGTATCCCGCCGTAATCGCCGCCGTGGCGGCCGCGGTGGGGACCGGCCCGACAATCGCGGTCCTCGGGAGCAAGGTCCGCGTGAACAAAGCACCGCGGAACAAGCCGCGCGTCCCCCGCGTGAACAGGGTCCCGAACAACGGGAACGAGGTCCCCGTCCCGAAGGCGACCGGCCTCACGGACGCGAGCGTATTCTATCCGCGCAAGTGCAGCAGATTTCGATCGCCGACCTTCTCAAAGAAGGCCAGGAGATCATCGTCCAGATCGCCAAGGAGCCCCTGGGCCAGAAGGGTGCGCGCATTACCTCGCATATCGCTCTGCCGGGACGGTTTGTGGTTTACATGCCGACGCTCGAGCACATGGGCGTCTCCCGCAAAATCGCCAGCGACGAAGAGCGCTTCCGGCTGAAACGCATTCTGCAAGGCAAGCGTCCCGGTCCCATTGGCGGATTCATCACCCGCACCGCAGCCGAGGGCCGCAGCGAAGAAGAGATCGCGGGGGACATGGAGTTCCTCTATAACCTGTGGGCCGACATTCGCAATAAGGCCGAAAAGAAGCCTGCACCGGCACTGCTGCATCACGACCTCGACATCGTACAGCGTATCCTGCGCGACCAGCTGGGCGACAGCTTCAAGGCCATCTGGATCGACAACGAAGAAGCCTATGAAAGCGTTCTCCGCTTCGTCGAGCGCTTCCAGCCCGCGCTTGTCGGCAAAGTGAAGATGTACACGCGCGAGGCGCCCATCTTCGACGCCTTTGGCGTGACCAACGAGCTCGAAAAGGCCCTGCGTCCCAAGGTGTGGCTCAAGTCCGGCGGCTATATCGTGATCAACCAGACTGAAGCGCTAGTGGCGATCGACGTCAACACCGGCAAATTCGTGGGCAAATCCAATCGCCTGGAAGATACCATCGTCAAAACCAATACCGAGGCGATCAAGGAAATCGTCCGGCAGGTTCGCCTGCGCGACTTGGGCGGCATCATCGTCATCGACTTCATCGACATGGACGAACGCAAGAACCGCCAAAAAGTGATGCAGGCGCTCGAAGAAGCCATGCGTGCGGATCGGGCTCCTTACAAGATTCTTCAGTTCAATGACTTCGGGCTGGTGGCGATCACCCGTAAGCGCGTGAAGCAGTCACTCGAGCGAACCCTGTGCTCGCCTTGCCCCCACTGCGATGGAGCTGGTTACATCAAGAGCGTCCAGACGGTCGTCAGCGAGATCCTGGCGGAGGCCCGCAAGATGGCATCGAGCGTTGAAGGTAAAGAAGTTGTTTTGCGCGTTCACGCCGATGTAGCCAAAGTGCTGAAATCGCATCAAAATAAGTATCTGGAAGAACTGGAAGAGGTGCTGCGGCGTCCCGTGCTCATTAAGAGCGACTCGCAATTGCACCACGAGAAGTTCGATCTGGCTTAAATGAAAACAGGAGGAAGACATGTCTTTGCGCATTAACGACGTAGCTCCCGATTTTACGGCCGAAACTACCCAGGGCCCGATCAAGTTTCACGAATGGATTGGAGATGGCTGGGCCATTCTGTTTTCGCACCCCAAAGACTTTACTCCCGTATGCACAACCGAGCTAGGCTACATGGCAGGGCTCGAGCCTGACTTTAAGAAGCGCAATACCAAGATCATCGGGCTCAGCGTCGATCCCGTCGACAGTCATGGCAAATGGGCCGCCGATATCGAAGAGACGCAGGGCCACAAAGTAAACTATCCGATGATCGGCGATCCGCAGTTAAAGATCGCCAAGCTCTACGACATGCTTCCGGCCGATGCTGGCGAGACGTCAGACGGCCGCACGCCAGCCAACAATGCCACGGTGCGCACGGTATATGTGATCGGGCCGGATAAGAAGATCAAGCTGATGCTGGCCTATCCCATGAGTACCGGGCGCAATTTCGACGAAATCGTGCGCGCCCTGGACTCGATGCAGCTCACCAGCAAAATGGGCGTATCGACGCCGGTGAACTGGAAACCCGGCGAAGACGTAGTTGTTCCCTCGGCGTGGCCGGACGACGAGGCCAAGAAGAAGTTCCCCGGGGGCTGGAAGACCCTGAAGCCCTACTTGCGGCTGGGGTCGCTGCCGAAGTAACGCGCGAAGTCATCCCCCTTCGCGTAGTAGGCGCTGTGGGGCCCAATTGTGGTCACTCGTCTACCAATCGCGGTTACTCCGTAGAAGGATTACTTTCGTTTTTGCTGCCGTGAGCGTTCACGAATCATACAATCCAACGGTATCCCGGTAGTATTATGGAGAACGTCATCGCGGAACGACACAGGGATAGCTCATCACCTGAGTCGAAAGTCGAATAATACGGATGCTTGTTGCAAATGCCAAAGCTGCTGCCCGGGCCGCCCTTGAGTTCGTCAACGCGTATAGCAACGAATCAAGAGCTGCATTAGCTGTAGCTCGATTAGAGCGACGAACTCCGCAAACGATGCCTTTCCCCGCTCGCCGGCATCTGGACGCCGCCGTCGCATGGATCGCCAGAGCCCAGGACGTTAGTAATACCGGTGGGGTCGCTTGGGGTTATCGAACGCGGCGTCCGGTCCGCACGACGTACCCCATGGGGTGGATCGGCCCGTATCCGGAGACGACGGGTTACATTATCCCGACGATGCTCCGCTATGCGGACGTAACGGGGGATAAAGACCCGCTTGAAAGAGCCCGGCGCATGACGGAATGGGAGATGTCTATTCAACTGGCGGATGGCGGGATCCAGGGAGGGATCTACGGCTCACAGCCGGTGGCATCCAGCACCTTCGTTACGGGACAGGTTCTATTTGGATTCGTCTCAGCGTTCGAGCGCTTCCACGATGAGCGCATACGGACGGCGGCAATCCGCGCGGGAGACTGGCTCCTCGAGTGTCTAGATGAGACCGGCCGGTTCGTTCGGGGGCACTCTCATTTCTGCGAACCAGGGGCAAAGGCATACGAAGCTCGCACAGGCCTTGCGCTTGCGGAACTCGGGGATCTGGTGCGCGAGCAAAAGTATCGCGATGCCGCCTCAAATACAGCAGATTACGCGTTGAGCACACAACAGCCGAATGGCTGGTTCGCGGAAAACGACCTCGATTTTCACGATCAGCCGCTCACTCATACTATCGGATACGTTCTGGAGGGATTGCACGGAATTGGCATCCGCCTCGGCCGGCAGGACTGTATAGATGCGGTCGAGCGAACGTTGCGTGCGATTCTGCCGTTGATTCAATCGAATGGGTACTTGCCAGGCCGGCTCCGCAAGGACTGGACGCCGGCCGTAGACTTTGTGTGCCTTACGGGATCGTCCCAGATCGCCGGTGTATTCCTGCGCATGTATCTGCAAACCGGAAAACGCGAATACTTCCAGGCAGGCCGCAACCTTCTGGGATTCGTATGCTTCACCCAGGAACTGACGCCTAATATTCCTGGCGTCGACGGCGGGATTCGAGGCTCCTATCCGTTTGGGGGCCAATACGGGCAATGGTGCGTCCTGAACTGGGCGACTAAATTCTTTGCGGATTCCGTGGCGGACTATCTTGTGGCTGAGGACAAGGCCAGGCGCAGCGAACGTTCTTTCGCCGCACCATGAATAGTGATCAAATGCTGGCAGAATTCGTTCGTGGCGATCGCGACCACGAGGAGCTGCTGAACCGACTCGGGGAGGCGAACCCGTTCTGCACAGTAGAATACGCGAAAGCGATGCAGGCCCTCGGACGGGAGGTCTGGATCGTCGGGCTCCAGTCGAAACCATCCATATGGGACGCAGCGCTCGGTTGCATCAGGAAGGGTAGGCTGTCGGTAGAACTCGAGTTCCCCTCCTCGCCGGCGATCGCGCGGGACCTCCGCTTCTGGGAAGTTGTGGACCGCTTGTGCGAACGGGCCGGAGTTACGGATCTCATCGCGGACAGTTTCGGCTCGACACCATTTGAACTCCCAACACTGCGGGGGGAGCTTTCGCGAAACATGCGACAAGAGTTTGTACTGCGGTTGACGGACGCCGATCTGCCGTCGCTGCTTGGCTCCAATCACAAACGAAATGTGAAGAAAGCCCAGAAGGCTGGAGTGACGATCCGGCGCACCCGCGAAAGGCCGGAGTGGCTATCCGATCATACGGCCTTAATGAGCCACTCCGCTGCGAGGCGGACCGCACGGGGCGAGTCGGTTTCCATGAGCACGGATAGCATATCCTACCGCGCGCTCATGGAGAACGGAGCAGCTGAGTTATTTCAGGCGGTTTCAGGAACGAATGTGCTCTCGTCGGTTCTCGTGTTGCTTTCGCCGCGCACTGGGTACTATCACTCGGCGGGCAGCAGTCCGGACGGCATGGAAATAGGTGCATCACACTTCCTGATGCATGGAATCACCAGAATTCTCAAGGACGAATGCCGGGAGACGTTCAACCTGGGCGGTGCCGCGGAAGGCTCTTCGCTCGCCAGATTCAAACTCGGCTTTGGTCCGGAGAGGCTCGTACTGCCGGCGGCGGCTTGTTACGTCGGCCCGACATGGCGACGCAACATCATTACCCTGATCGAGCTCGCCAGGAAGAGTTCCCGGAAATTCCGCCGGTCGACGCTGGACAGCGAACCTCGGGACACGCATGGGAGCACATGAGACCCGCCCTCTTGTTGGGAGATGAGCCTCGCATCGTGGTTCCGGTAGCCCGCTCTCTATGGCGGCGAGGAATACCCGTGTCGGTCGCCACACTCGAAACGGACTCGCCGCCTCTCCAATCACGAGCGATAGAGCGATTTCACCGGCTGATGGTTGAAGGCCAGGCCGAGAGCCCAATCGATCGCTTGCTGAGGATCATTGACACCGAGGGGGCGGACTGGCTCCTGCCGACCAGCGACTCGAGTCTGCTTTTTGTGGCGGATCACTACGCCCAGTTGAGCCCGTCGATCAAGCTGGCATGCCCGGATGCCCAGACCATCCTGACGGTTCTAGACAAAAACCGCACCATTGATGCTGCTATCCGCTGCGGCATTGAGGTCCCCCGTACTCACAGAATCGAATCGCTTGCCCACCTTCACCAGGAACGCGGGAGCTTGCGGTTCCCCTTAATCGCGAAGCCAGCCCACAAGCAGGCGGTGGTATCCTTCAAGCTCCGGTACTACCGCGAATGGGTCGAACTCGAGCGGGAGTTCCTGCTGGACTCCGATTTCGGCCGGAAGTACATACTCCAGGAATACGAACCCGGTGAGGGGGTTGGCATCGAAGTTCTAATGGCGGGTGGTTGCCCAAAGATTCTGTTCGCTCACCGGCGAATCCAGGAGTATCCCAGCACCGGCGGCGTAAGCGTGGTAGCAAGAAGTGAGGAGTTGTACCCGGAACTGGTGGAGAAATCCATCACACTACTGCGTGAAATCGGTTGGGAAGGACTGGCTATGGTGGAGTACCGGTATGACCGTGATTCCAGACGTGCCACGCTGATGGAAGTAAATGGGCGCGTCTGGGGCTCCATCGGCCTATCGGCCGCGGCCGGAATTGACTATCCATTTGCCGCCTGGCAGCTGGCACACGGACAGGATGTGCCGCAAGCCAATTACCAGCCCGGAGTCCGAGCCCGATGGACCGCCGGCGTCATGCTGCGCCTTTACGATCTGTTCGTGAACCCTCGCACCGACGGAATGCCGAGGCCATCCACTTTTCGAGAGTTCTTCCTGGCGGTGAAGGTCTTCTTTCCAGGCACGCGCGACATGCTCTGGGCTTGGGACGACCCGCGACCCGCGATATCCGAACTGTTATCGACCGGAAAGCGGCTGGCCCGTCAACCGGTGAAGGCGCTCATTAGCAGCGTCCTGCCGAAAACGATCGTCTCCTTTCTGCGGATATGGCGTTCGCTGGAGAAGGGAACCAAAGAAATCTACGCGCGGCGTCAACTCCGCCGGATAGCTGTGACCAATCGGCCGCGATTGCCCGTGAAGGTCCAGTTGGTCTTGTGCGTCTGCCACGGGAACATCATTCGCAGCCCCTTCGCCTCGGCGCTGTTGGCACGGGCAGGTTTTCGATCTGTGTCTGCTGGTTTGAACGCGCAGCCGGGCCGCGGAGCGGACGCGCGAGCGATTCGCATCGCTAGGGAGTTCGGCGTCTCCCTTGCAGACCACATGGCCAGCCCTCTGACCACCGCGATGATCGATGACGCCGACGTGATTTTCGTCATGGACGGAGTCAACGAAGCGCGACTCCTGCGCCGCTTCCCGCAAGCATGCCAAAAAACGCTGCTGCTAGGCAGTTTCGCGCCGAAACGGCAGGTTGCGGACGAGATACCTGATCCATACAATGAAGACGACAACGCCCTCCTCCGCTGTTATGAGGTAATCTCCGGCTGCGTGACGCAGGTTTCGACTAGCCTTAGCTTGGCAGAGAACCGCGGGAAGGTTAGCAGAACGTAATGATCAAGCGGTTGAAGGGGCTCGCGGCGCGCATAGCGGACACACGGTTGGTGCGCAGTCTGGTTGTACACCTCGTATATCCGACTATCGTCCGATGTTTGCTACAGGAGGTGCAGCCGGACAAGGATTCTCCATCCGGATTGGCCGAAGCCTTTGGGTGGAAGGCGCATGCCCTTCTGGTGAAGAACGAGGAACTCGCCGACGGGAAAAACTGCTGTGCCGGAGCGTCCGAATCGACGAGCGAAAGCAGGGGGCGCCTACTTGATGTCGTGCTGGAAAGCGCCGCGTCCGTACCAGGGGATGTCTTCGAATTCGGTGTGGCATCGGGAGACTCCTTCCTCACATTCCTGGACCGATGCCCGGATCGCCAGGTTTACGGTTTCGATTCGTGGGAGGGACTCCCGGAGAAGTGGTGGACCCGGCCAAAAGGGGCCTTCAAGGCGACGCCACCGGAGTTTAAGAATCCAAATGGACATCTGATCAAGGGCTGGTATAACGAGTCGGCGCCCCGTTTCTTCGACGATTGGCACGGTCACATCGCCATTTTGCACATTGACTGCGACCTTTACTCATCTACGGCGACGGTCTTTCAGCACGCGATTCGATATTGCCGGGCAGGTACGGTCGTCTTGTTCGATGAGTACTGGAATTACCCAAAGTTTGCAGAGCATGAATGGCTGGCATGGCGGAGGACACGCGCCGCGTTCTCCATTAAAGCGGAATGTATCGGCTACGACGGGCGTCGGGCTGCGTTCCGAATCCGTGAGATCGCTTCCCCTATCTTTCGGGCGAATGCGGATCGTAGGGCAGAACCGACCACCGTGTAACCGTCAGGTCGTCTGCTGCCAATGTCGCTGGAGCTGATGCGCGTCGTGGTCGGCGCGTGTTCTCGATCGGACGCGCCGCGATTCCGCGCTATGTTTGGTGTCAAAACCGCGAACTACCATGCTGCCGAGACACTGGAGGTCCTGGAATTGGAGGATGGTGAAGCGGAGATTTCCGGCGTCGAAGCCGCTCCGGCGTTCCACGGCCAAGGCCTGTATGGTTACGCGATTCAGGGTCTCGCTTGCTTAGCCCGTGATCAGAGAATTTGGCGCATTAATATGAAAGCTCTGGAGGGAAGGCTGGCCTTAGCCCAATCGGTTC
>Ga0157369_10002463_pt1 | contig 22196 bp, 16 predicted proteins | sample C25metaG_FD_113461 | JGI IMG/M metagenome (GOLD analysis project Ga0157369, IMG submission 113461) | Corn rhizosphere microbial communities from Kellogg Biological Station, Michigan, USA - C2-5 metaG | ecosystem: Host-associated > Plants > Roots > Rhizosphere > Soil | place: USA: Michigan...
CGTGCGATTCGCGTTGGGCGCAGGACGCTGGCGCGTGGCGCGGCAACTCCTGACAGAAAGCCTCGCGCTCGGCATCGCAGGCGGCGTGCTCGGCACGGCGCTGGCGTTCTGGCTGCTGCGTACGTTCGTCGCGATCGCGCCGACGGCATTTCCCGGATTGCAGAAGGCGTCTCTCGATGCGCGCGTGCTGGCGTTCGCGGTGCTGGCATCGCTTGTATCGGGAATCTTCGCCGGCCTGGTGCCGGCGTTGCAGAAGCCGCGAGCGGAGGCTCTCTCCGGCGGTCGCAGCGTTGCGGGGAAGCGCGGATGGTTCCGGCAGGCGCTGGTCGTGTCGCAGATCGCGCTGTCGATGGTGTTGCTGGCGGCGGCCGGGCTCCTGCTGCGCAGCTTGTGGCAATTGCAGAGCGTCCCTCTGGGAATGAGTTCGGAACAAGTGGTGCTGGCGAACGTCTCGCTGGGCCGGCTGCACTACGCAACGCCGGCACAACAACAGCAGTTCTGGGAGACGCTGGAGAGCCGCATTGCGCGCATGCCGGACGTCAGCGCGTTTTCGATCTCGGACACGGTACCGCCGGCCGGCGGGATACGGTCGACGCTGCTGGCGGCGATCAAGATCGACGGGCGTGGGCCCGCCGCTTCCGAAGGCACCGGCGGCAGCGTGGCGTGGCGCGGCGTCACGCCGGGATACTTCGAGACGCTTGGGATTCCAATCGTGCGCGGGCGCGTGTTCACAGAGGCGGATCGTGCCGGTGCCGACGAGTTGGTGATCGTCAGCGACTCGCTGGCGAAGAAGCTATTCCCGCAAGACGACGCGGTTGGGCAGCGACTGCAGTTCTTCGGCGGCGTGGGACCGTGGCGCACGATCGTCGGCGTGGCACGCGACGTGAAAAACAATGGCATCGTCGGCGGCAGCGACCCGGAGTTCTACTTCCTGCGCAAGCGGACAGAACAATACGGGCTGAATCATACCGGCTATAACAGCCCGTCGGGATTCCTGGCGGTGCGGACGTCGGGATCGCCGCAGGCGATCGAACAGTGGATAAAGGGCGAGATCAATGCCATCGATCCGACGCTGCCGGTCGATCTTGGAACGATGAAGCAACGCGTAGGCAGCTTGACGGCGCGTCCGCGCTTCGACGCGGACCTGCTGGCGACATTCGCCATCGTGGGGCTACTGCTGGCGGCGATAGGACTCTACGGCGTGATGGCGTTCCTGGTGGCGCAGCGCACGCCGGAGATTGGAGTGCGCATGGCACTGGGCGCTACGCCGGCAAACATCGCCAAGCTGGTGCTCGGATATGCGGGACGATGGACGTTCGCGGGCGTGGTGGTGGGAGCTGTGGGCTCGTGGTGGGCGACACGGTTGCTGAAGTCGCTGTTGTTCCAAACGTCGCCGACGAGTCCGGGAATCATGGTTGGATCGGGCGCGCTGCTGCTCGTGGTCGCCTTCCTGGCGGTGTGGGTGCCGTCGCGAAGAGCGGCGAGCGTGGATCCGATGGTGGCGCTGCGGAATGAGTGATTGAAGCAGGGCAGAGGGCAGGGGACAGAGGGCAGAAAAGCTGAAGCGTTTCCTACTTCAAGTGCACTGCCGCTTCTGATTTTCTCGGACCGGCGGGAGCGTCGGACTGTTTCGGTTTCACTCCGCCGTATTTCAACGCGATGGGATGGCAGCCGGGCTCGCAGTAGACGCCCTTGGGCGCGTCGGCGGGATCGGGCATGGGTGACTTCTCGGCGAAGTCGCGATCGGCGTCGAGTTCCTTCTCCACGTCGTCGACGAGCTTGCGATTCTGTTCGGCGGTGAGCCAGCCCTTCTTGAGCAGGTAGTCTTCGAGGCGCGCGATCGGATCGCGGCGCTGCCAGTAGGTGAAGAGATCCTTGGGCACGTACTGCGCGGCGTCGTGGATGGCGTGGCCTTTCATGCGCATCATCTTGGCTTCGATGAGCGTGGGGCCTTCGCCGCGGCGGGCGCGTTCGCAGGCTTCATGCGTGGCGTCGTAAACCTGGAGCGCGTCGGTGCCGTCGACGATCACGCCGGGGATCCCGTAGGCGAGCGCGCGCTCGGCCAGGTCCTTCACGCGGAATTGCATGTCGCTCGGCGTGGAATAGGCCCAGATGTTGTTCTCGACGATGAGGACGAGCCCGAGCTTCTGCACGGCGGCGAAGTTGAGTCCTTCGTATGTCACGCCGGTTGACTGGCCACCGTCGCCGACCCATGTGAGGCACGCGATGTTTTTGCCCTGGAGCCGCGCGCCGAGGCAGACGCCGGCCATGATAGGGATGAGTTCGCCGAGCATGGAGACGGGCGCGACCATGTTGCGCTTCACGATGTCGCCGAAGTGCGTGTTCGCGTCCTTGCCGTGGGTGGGCGAGCCGGCCTTCGCCATGTACTGCATCATGACGTCGCGCGCGCGCCACCCGCGCACCAGCAGCGCGCCCTGGTTACGGATCATGGGGCCGAACCATTCATCGGGCTTCAGCGCGTAGGCCGAGGCGCACGAGCAGCCTTCCTGGCCGAGTCCGAAGTAGACGCCGCCGACGACCTTGCCCTGCTTGTAGAGATTTTCGAGCGCGATCTCCATGCGCCGGTTGAGGTGCATGAAGCGGTAGATGGCGAGCATCTGTTCGCGCGAGAGGTTCTTGGACTCGCGCAGCGGCGCGACGGGCGCGTCGGTACGGCCGTGGACGACGTACCGATTCGTCTCGCCTTCGCGAACGAGTTCGATCTGGAAGTCGGGCTTCTCGAGGCGATAGTCGGTGATGCCGGGACGCGCGGCGTTATCGTTCGCGGTCTTTGCCGCGACAGGCTTCGATTTGGACTTTTGAGTTGCCATCAGGCGCGGACGGTTGCGGTGCGCGGAAGCAGCTTATCAATACTGTCGAGCCAGAGCATCTGCGAATTGAGCACCGAGCTGAATTGGCGGGCGACGGATTGCGCGACGGAGTCAGAATCGACGTCGCGGCCGAGCTCGCGCGCAATGCTGGTAACCGGCTTGTCTGCGATGCCGCAGGGAACAATGAGCTGAAAATGCGTGAGGTCGGTGTTCACGTTGAGCGCAAATCCGTGCGAAGTGACGCCGCGGGAGATGTGGATGCCGAGCGCTGCGATTTTGGATTCATGCCGAGCGGTTGCAGGATCCGTCCACACGCCTGTCATACCTTTGACGCGGTGTGTGGCGATGCCAAAATCGGTACAGGAGCGGATCAGGACTTCCTCGATCCGGCGGACGAAATCGACGGCGCCGAGCTTAGGCTGCATCTGGAGGATATTGAAGATCGGGTATCCGACGAGCTGGCCGGGGCCGTGGTAGGTGACGTCGCCGCCGCGGTTGCACTCGAACAATTCCACGCCACGGCGCGCTAACTCCTCAGGCGAAGCGACGATGTTCTGCTGTTTCGCGTTGCGACCGAGCGTGATCACCGCAGGATGCTCAAGCAGCAGGAGCGTGTCACCGATCGTGCCGGCCTTGCGCGCGGAAACGAGCTGCTCCTGGAGTTCGAGCCCTTGCGCGTAAGGCACGCGGCCGAGTTGGACGACAGATATCAACTTCAAGAGCTTACCGCGTCCGGAGGACTTGGTGGCCGGCGAGACGCCGGCGGTACCAAAACTCTACGCGTTGATGGCCATTCCGTTCACGCTGCCGACGGCGTCGAGCATGGCTTCGGCGAGCGTCGGGTGGGCGTGGATGGTGAACATCAGATCGTCGACGGTGGCTTCGAGCTCCATCGCGGTGACGGCCTCGGCGATGATCTCAGTCGCATTCGGCCCGATGATGTGCACGCCGAGAATCTCACCGTACTGCTGGTCGGCGACGATCTTGATGAAGCCTTCGTGCGAGTTGACGATGGTCGCCTTGGAGTTGGCGCTGAACGGGAACTTGCCAACCTTGATCTGACGTCCAGATTCTTTCGCGGCGGCCTCGGTCAGCCCGACGCTGCCGATCTGCGGCTCGGTGTAGGTGCAGCCGGGGATGCGATTGCGATGCAGCGGGCGCGCGGGTTTGCCGGCGATCTTCGCCACCGCGACCATGCCGGCCATGGAGCCGACGTGCGCGAGTTGCGGCAGTCCGGCAACGATGTCGCCAATGGCATAGATGTTCGGCTCGGCAGTCTGCATCCACTCGTCGGTGTAGAGGAATCCGCGATCGACCTGGATCTTCGTCTTGTCGAGCCCGATGTTCTCGGTGAGCGGGCGGCGCCCGACGGCGACGAGCAGGCGCTCGGCTTCGAGCTTCTGCGGCTTGCCGTCGGAGGTGGTGAAGTTGATCGTCACGCCGGTTTTTGTTTCCTCGACCTTGTCGACCTTCGCGCCGACGTTCGTGTTGATGCCGCGCTTGCGGAAGACGCGCGCCAGTTCCTTGGCGATGTCCTCGTCTTCGACCGGCACGAGGCGCGGCAGGGCTTCGATGATCGTGACTTCGGCGTCGAACGAGCGGTAGATGGAGCCGAACTCCACGCCGACTGCGCCGGCGCCAATCACAGCGAGAGATTTCGGAATCGCGGGCAGGCTCAGGATCTCAATGTTGGTCAGGATACGTTCGCTGGGCTTCATGCCGGGCAGCATCTTGGCGGCTGAACCGGTGGCGAGGATGACGTTCTTGGCGCGGACCTGCTGCGGCTTGTCGCCGCCGGAGACATCGATGGTGACTACGCCATCTTTCGCGCCGCCGGTCAGCTGGCCGAATCCCTTGATGACCTCGACCTTGTTCTTCTTCATCAGGAACTCGAGGCCCTTGGCATGCTTGGTGACAATCTTGTTCTTGCGGTCCTGGATGGCGGCCCAGTTGAGCTTCACGTCGCCGGAGATCTCGACGCCGAACTCCTTCGCCTCTTTCAGGTGGTCGTAAATCTCGGCGTTGAAGAGCAGGGCCTTGGTCGGGATACAGCCCACGTGCAGGCAGGTGCCGCCGAGCTTGGGATCCTTCTCGATGAGCGCGGTTTTCAGCCCGTACTGTCCAGCACGGATGGCGGCGGTATAGCCGGCAGGACCGGCGCCGATGATGGCGACGTCAAATATCTGATCAGCCAAGACGTTCCTCCGAAATGAGCGCGACCCTATCTGATGCTGCAGAGGGGGAGATAGAAACAGACGATTGTACTAGACCACTGCCGAACTGCCGAATTGCCGAACTGCCGAATTGAGCCGGAGTCTTGGCGCACCGTTTTGAATGAGAGCAACAGATCGGATTTCCTTCGGAGGGGCACGGCTTCAGCCGTGCCATTTCAGCCTGAAAACAACTTGGGCTTTAGCCCCGGAGGTAACCCTACCTCAGCGGCTAAAGCCGGGTCCTTCTGCGCATTCTTCGGCACGGCTGAAGCCGTGCCCCTCCGAAAACGTTACGCCAACAGCTTGGCGGCGTCCTTGGCGAAATAAGTGAGGATGATGCTGGCTCCGGCGCGCTGGATGGATTGCAGCGACTCGAGCATGATGCGGTCGCGGTCGATCCAGCCGTTCTTCGCGGCGGCCTCGATCATGGCGTATTCGCCCGACACCTGGTAGGCGGCGAGCGGCACGTCGAAGCGGCGTCGCGCCTCGGCGATCACGTCAAGATAAGCGATGGCGGGCTTCACCATGATCATGTCGGCGCCCTCTTCCAGGTCGGTCTCGATCTCGCGCATGGCTTCGCGCAGGTTGGCGCCGTCCATCTGGTAGGAGCGGCGGTCGCCGAATTTCGGCGCGGAGTCGGCAGCCTCGCGGAACGGGCCGTAGAAGCCCGACGCGAATTTGGCCGCATAAGAGAGGATGGGCGAGTTGGTGAACCCGGCGGCGTCGAGTGCGGTGCGGATGGCGGCGACGCGGCCGTCCATCATGTCGGATGGAGCGATCACGTCGATGCCGGCCTTGACCAGCGAGACGGAAGTCTTCGCCAGCAGCTCGAGGCTCGAGTCGTTGTCGATCTCGAACATGTCAGCGGCTACCTGCTCGACGACGGCAGCGGCAGTTGTGCCCGCCGGCGCGACGCGCACGCTCGACTTCGGCTTACTCGGACCCTTCACGATGCCGCAGTGTCCGTGGCTCATGTACTCGCAGAGGCAGACGTCGCCGATTACGATCAGCTTGGGGACTTCGGCCTTGATGGCGCGAGTGGCGCGCTGCACGATGCCGTCGTCGGCCCAGGCGCCGGTGGCGACCTCGTCCTTCGTCTCCGGCAAACCGAACAGGATGACGGCGGGAATGCCGAGCGAGTAGACCTCGCGCGCTTCCTTCACCGCCTCGTCCACCGAGAGATTGAACACGCCGGGCATGGAGCTGACTTCCTTGCGCACCCGGTTGCCCGGGCAGACAAAGAGCGGGTAGACAAAACCGTCGGGCGTGAGGCGAGTTTCGCGCACCATGTTGCGCAGGGCTTCGGTGCGGCGGAGGCGGCGTAGACGCGTGACTGGGAAGGCCATAACAGCTTGAATTCTAGCAACTTTCGGGGACAGGGATTGTGACGAAGCTCACATTGTTGACCGGCAGGTGGATTGCCGAATTGAGGTCGGAGGCGCGTCGGGGGATAATCGTCGGATGAGCCGGATGCGCTGTTTGAGCCTGATCCTTGCTGCCACCTTTGCAGCCGCTTCGTTTGCCATGGCGCAGGCTGCGCCGAAGGCAGCACCGCCGAAGACGGTCGTCTTCCTCTGCGAGCACGGCGCCGCCAAGAGCGTGATCGCGGCCGCGTACTTCAACAAGCTCGCGTCCGAGCGGCACCTGCCGTTCCATGCCATCGCGCGTGGCACGACGCCTCAGGAAGAGCTGTCGAAGTCCGCCGTTGTTGGGTTGAAGAAGGACGGCGTCGCGTTTCCTAACGAGAAGCCGAAGCTGATCTCGCCGGAAGACGCGAAGAAGGCCGTCCGAGTGATGGCGTTCTGCCCCGTGCCCGATTCGCTGGCGAACAAGCCCGTGCAGAAGTTCGACGTGCCCGCTCCGTCGGACGGATACGACAAGTCGCGCGACGAGATCCTGAAGCACGTGCGCGACCTGATCGATCAGCTCGCGGCGACACCGGCGCGCTCCGGGCGCTAGCTTCTGTAACATAGAGACGATGGTTCCCTCGCCGCTCATCCATAGCAGCGCCATGCTGCTGGAATTCGAGTCGCTGCGCTACCTGCTGCGCGGCTACACGAGTTCTCCGCTCGGGGCCGCCAAGGCAGCCGCCATGGCGCCGTCGAGCGATGCCGCGTTCATCCGCGGACAGCAGCAGCTCGTGGCCGAGGTGCGCGTGTTTCTCCGCGCCGGGAGTCGCTTCGAATTCGCGGGGCTGATCGACCTGGCGCAACTCGTCAACAAGGCGCGCATTCACGGAGCGGTGCTTGAAACCATAGAGATCCGCGACCTCATCGCCGTGGTCGATCGCTCGGCCGAATGGCGCGAGATCGCTATGCATCCGCCGGGATCGGTGGAATGGCCGGCGGTGAAGGCGCTGTCGGAGCGCGTCGCCGACTTTAACGATTTCCTGCGCTTCTTCCGCAAGAAGATCAATCCTGATGGCACGCTCGATGACAAAGCGTCGCCCGCGCTCGCCGGTATCCGGCGTGAAATCGACAAGCAGAAGCGGCTCATCCAGGAGTCGCTGCGCGGATACCTGAGGCGGCTGGCCGAAGGCGGCGCGGTGCAGGACGAGCTGATCACGATCCGCGGCGAACGATTCGTCATCCCGGTGAAGACGGAGCAGAAGCGCCGCGTGAACGGCGTGGTGCACGGCGCCAGTTCCAGCGGCCAGACCGTGTTCATCGAGCCGCTGGAGACAATCGAGCAGAACAACGAGCTGGTGCGGCTGCTCGACGACGAGATGGCCGAGATCCACCGCATCCTGCTGGAGATGACGTCGCGGATCGCGGAGCACGGCGCGGCGATTGTCGAGGCGACCGGGATTCTCGCGGAGGTCGAGTGGCAGTTCGCCAAGGCGCGGTTCGCCGAGGAATACGACTGCGCGTCGCCGGAGATCAGCGACTCCGGTCCGCGCCGGCTGTCGCTGCATGACGCGCGGCATCCGCTGCTCGAGCGCAACCTCAAGCCGAAGGGCGGCACGGTGGTTCCGCTGACTCTTGAAATGGGTGCGAATACCGAAGTGCCGGGCGGACGCCTGCCGCAAGCCGACTATTTCCAGCTCGTCATCACCGGCCCGAACACCGGCGGCAAGACGGTTGGGCTCAAGACCGTCGGGTTGCTGGCGCTGATGGCGCAGGCGGGCGTGCCAGTTCCCGCGCAGCGCGCCGTCTTGCCGATCTTCGACACCGTGCTCGCCGACATCGGCGATTACCAGTCGATCGAGCAGAATCTTTCGACCTTCTCCGCTCATGTCACGAACATTGACTTCATCTCGCGCACCGCGACGGCGCAGTCGCTGGTGCTGCTCGATGAGCTTGGCTCGGCCACCGATCCCGAGGAGGGCGCGGCGTTGGCGGTCGCGATCTCCGACCATATGCGCCGCATCGGCTGCATGAGCGTGATCTCGACGCACCACACGTCGCTCAAGGTCTATGGCGCGAACACGCCTGGCGTGCTTAACGCTGCTGTGGGCTTCGACGAACGCACGCTGCAGCCGACGTATCACCTCCAAGTCGGCGTTCCGGGAGCGTCGGCGGGCATCAACATCGCGCAGCGTCTCGGCCTGAATCCGGAGATCGTGGCCGCCGCGCGCAGCAAACTCGGGACGCAAGCGCGGGACGTCGGCCAGTTCTTGGACAAGCTTCACGCGGAGCTGCGCGAAACCGAGAAGGAGCGCGAAGAAATCCGGAAGCGCGAACAGGAAGTCGCGCGCGAACAGAACCGGCTCGCCTTCGAGGGCCGCAAGGAGCAGAAGGAGAAGGTCCGCGAGATCGAGAAGAAGCTGGAAGAGCTGCTGCGCGATTTCGAATACCAGGCGCGCGAGAATGTCGCTGCCGTTCAGGACCGTGCCGCCGCGCTCAAGCTCAGCAAGGAAGCGGAGCGTCGCATCGCCAAGCTGCGTCGCGAGTTCCGCGAACAGTTCAACCAGTCGGTGGTTGCGCACACGACCGGAGCCGATGTCGGTGACGCCAATGCGCGTCCGGCGCTGGTCAAGCATGTGCTCGAAGGCGATACCGTGCGGCTGAAGTCGCTCGGACGCAACGCAAAGGTTGCGCGCAAGGTCGACGACAATACCTTCGAGGTGGAAGTCGGGCTGATGAAGATGAAGATTCCGCGCGAAGACATTGCCGAGGTGATCGGCCGAAGCGGTGAGCAGAAGAGCGCAACACCGCTACAAGCCGCGCGGGCGAAAGGAATTACCGTCTCAGTCGCCGACGACAGCGGCTCCGCGCCAAGCGAGATCAATGTGATCGGCGAGAACGTGGACGACGCCACGCGCCGCGTCGATCAGTTCATCGATCGCGCGTTTCTGGCTGGGCTGCCGCGTATCCGCATCGTGCACGGGTCGGGCATGGGCATCCTGCGCAAGGCGCTGCGGCAGTTCTTGAAGAACCATCCGCATGTGGCTAACATCGCCGAACCGCCGCAGAACGAAGGCGGCGCGGGCGCGACGGTGGTCGACTTGAAGGTGTAATGGCAGGTCTGCAAGACATCCCGAGGAGTGAAGCGACGAGGGAGCCCTACCTCTTCCCAAGATAGCGACAAGGTAGGGCTCCCTCACTTCGTTCGGGATGTGATTTGTTTGGCGGGCGCGACGGTCGTCGATTTGAGGGTGTGACATGCAGGGCAAAATTTTCTGGATACTGATGGCCGTGCTCGGCCTCATTGCGGACTTCCTGCTGCCGATCACGTGGGCGCTGGTCGCGACGATTCCCATCATCTACATAAGCTGGTGGGTCGCGTACAAGAGCGATTGGTTCTAGAATTTCAAGTCCTCGATTGATTCCTGCCATTGCGGTGTCTAATAGCGACATGAGACTGCTTACAACGGTTCTTGCCGTTCTGCTGTTGCTTTGCGGTGCTGTCGTCGCGTCAGAACCGCCGAAGTCTGTCCGCTGGCACACAGGACGTTTGACGGGAATGCAGCCAGACGGCGAGGCCGTTGTGATCTCACTCATGAGCGGGAATGATCGATATGAAGCCGTCGTCCCGCGGAGATCGTCGGATTCAAAATGGAAAATTGGAAGTCCTGTTGATTTCACTTTTGTTGGATCAACAATCTACGTCCGCGGCAAAGACGGGGTTGTGCGCAAAGGGAACGACCACGTCCTGGTGGCATATGTGGCGGACGCGAAACCGCTCGAACCACCAAATCCATCCTTCCCGCCGATAGCACTCGCCAATGCGTTAGGCCAAACACCCGCAGGGAACCTCACCTACGAGGTCTACGCGGTCGAGTACGCGGTGCTGCCGCAGTTTCCGGTCGCCAGCCTGGTGCAGGGTGCGGATCGATCGCGCAAACTCGACATCGGCTGCTACGTGTGGGTGATCAAGGGCGGTGGACGCACGATCCTGTTCGACTCCGGCTTTTGTCGAGACAAGTTCCTGACGCAGTGGAAGCCGCAGAACTTCGCCAAGCCGTCTGACGCGGTCGCGCGCATGGGGATCAAGCCGGAAGATGTGACCGATCTCATCATCTCTCACGCGCACTGGGATCATGCCGATGGAGCCGATCTATTCCCCAAGGCGAACGTCTGGATCCAGAAGGACGAATACCAGTACTACACGGGCGAGGCGTGGCAGCCGGATCCGTCGTTGGACTTGTCGACGCAACAAGGACGCCGCGCTGCGAATGCGAAGCACGGCGGCATCGATCCTGACGATGTGCTCGCGCTGGTGAAGATCAACCTCGACGGACGCCTGCACTTGGTCAACGGCGATGACCAGCAGGTCCTGCCCGGCATTCGCTGCTACACGGGCGGCAAGCATACCTACCAATCGCAGTTCTGCTCGGTGGCGACGCGCTCGGGCGCGGTCGTGCTCGCCTCCGACAACATGTACCTGTACGAGAACCTGGAGAAGCACGCGCCGATCGCGCAGACGCTCGACGCCGACTCGAACCTGCGCGCGCAGGACCGAATGAAGGCGCTCACCGCCAAGCCCGATCTCATCGTCCCGGGCCACGATCCTTTGGTGATGACGAAGTTCCCCAAGGCCGCGGAAGGCGTGGTCCGGATCGACTAAAACCCGCTCTGGGCAAGCTTTTCGGGACCGGCAACAAACGCCTGCTTCAGCTGTCGCATCCTACTGCACAGAAGCAGGAGCAGCGGGTGAACAACAATCAGGCGACAAAGCAGGCAGAGCAGAAGAAGCGCGGAGATTGGTTCGGCCGCATGGCGCAGTGGACCTCGCACTTCGCCGGACATCCCGTCGCATTCATGGCGGCCGCGGCTTCGCTCGTAATCTGGGGACTCACCGGGCCGCTGTATCACTATTCCGACACGTGGCAACTCGTCGCCAACACCGCGACCAGCCTCATCACGTTTCTGATGGTGTTCATCATCCAGAATTCACAGAACCGCGACACCAAGGCGATTCATCTCAAGCTCGACGAACTCATCCGCGCCGTCAACGCCGCGCACAACGAGATGATCGACTTCGAGAAGCTATCTACCAAAGACCTTGAGCGGCTCGCCTCGCGCTACGAACGTATCCGCGGCCAGGCGCAACAGGTTAACGGCGATCACGACGAGCAGCAGGACGAAGCGGCGTAGATCACTTCTTGTAGACCACTCCACCTTTCATCACGAACCCGACCTTCTGCAGCACCGAAACGTCGTTCAGCGGATTGCCGGGCACGGCGACGATGTCGGCGAACTTGCCGGCTTCGACCGTGCCGATGTCGGCCTGCATGCCGATCAGCTCGGCGGCGACGGTGGTCGCGGAGTGCAGCGCCTGCACGGGCGTCATCCCGTACTTCACCATCGTCGGAAATTGGATCGCTGGATTGATGTTCCAGTCGAAGCCGCCGGCGTCGGTGCCGAAGGCGATCTTCACGCCGGCCTGGAGCGCGCGGCGGAAAGTGTCCTCGTTGATCTTCACCATCTGGACCCACACTGGCGCGCCCGCGGCGGCGCGGCCTTGCGCGACGTACTCGCCGACGAACAGCGTGGGGACATACACTATCCCCTTCGCGACCATGGTGCGCAGGTCTTCCGGTGAGATGTAGTCGCCGTGCTCGATCGAATCGACGCCGGCCTCCACCGCGTTGTGCACGCCCTGCAACGCCATGGCGTGCGCCGCGATCTTGTGGCGCTCGCGGTGGGTTTCGTCGACGATCGCGCGCAGCTCGTCGGGCGTCAGCGTTGGAATGTCGTTGAGCACGCCGTTGGGTTCGACGTAGTAGCTGCGATCAACGTAAACCTTGATCCAGTCGGCGCCATTGGAAAGCTGCTCGCGCACCGCGCGGCGGCCGTCCTCCGGTCCGGTGATTTCTTCCACGCCCTTCGGCACCTTCAGCTCCCACGAGTAGCCGAGCAGCGGATACGAGCCGGTGACGTCGATGGCACGCGACGCCACTTTCATGCGCGGGCCAGGAATCACGCCGCGCGCGATGGCGTTGCGGATGTCGACGTCGGCGTACATTGCGCCTTCGGTCTCGAGATCTCGCAGCGTGGTGAATCCGTATTCCAGCGCCTTGCGCGCCGATTGCGTGCCGAGGATCGTGCGGTAGGGAATCGAATACTTCAGCAGCTGCTGGTCGTAGTCGTCGGCCGTGATGTCGCCTTGCAACAGCACGTGGGTGTGCGCGTCGATCAAGCCGGGAAGGCAGGTCTGGTTGGAGAGATTGATCGTCCTGGCGTCCCCGTGAAGTTCATCAGCGAAGCCGGCTCTGGAAGCCGGTTCGCTGCTGGGCGCGATCGACACGATCCGCTCGCCCTGAATCTTGATCACGACGTTCGTTTGCAGTTGGTCGCTCTTGCCATCCCACAACGAGCCACATGTGACGAAAGTGGTCGGCGTCATCTTTGTCGCCTGGCTGAACCCGTAGCCCTGGGATGGCTTTGAAGGTTGGGCCGGACCGGCGACGACAAAGAACGGCACGAGGCAAACAACAAGAGAAGTGCGGAAGCGCGTCATGGCGACCTCGATAGGAAGTATCGGGCCGCGAGTGTAGCAGAGACGTTTCGAGCGAGTCATGCTGAGCGAGGCCGCCGCGGCGGCCGAGTCGAGGCATCCCTAACTACAAGGATCTTGCGGGAGTAGGGATCCCTCGACTTCGCTTCGCTCCGCTCGGGATGACAAACAAAGACTACTTTTTGAACACGACGCCGCCCTTCATCACGAAGCTGGTCTTCTGCATCACCGAAATGTCGGTCAGCGGATTTCCGCTGACGGCGATGATGTCGGCGAGCTTGCCTGGTTCGAGCGTGCCGATGTCTTTATCCATCCCCATCAGTTCGGCGCCTGCAACCGTCGTCGAACGCAAGGCCTGCGCCGGCGTCATGCCCCACTTCACCATGGTGACAAGCTGGCGCGCGGGGCTCATGTCCCATTCGAACGCGCCCACGTCGGTACCGAAGGCAATTTTTACTCCGGCCTGCAGCGCGCGGTGGAATGTGTTTTCCTCGATCCGCAAGCCGAGCGATTCCCGCGGCTGCGTGCCCGCTCGCTCGGCGCGCCACTCGCTGTCGTAAATCGCGACAAACGGAGTCGGCACGAACCAGATGCCTTTGGCGACCATCGTCTTCATGTCTTCCGGCGCGATGTAGTTGCCGTGCTCGATGGTGTCGACGCCGGCTTCGACCGCATTGTGCACGCCTTGCATCCCGCTGGCGTGCGCGGCTACGCGATGGTGCTCACGATGTGCCTCGTCGACGATCGCGTGCAGTTCCTCGGGCGTGAACGTGGGGATGGACTCCAGCACGTCATTGTTAATGCGGCCGCCGCGGTCCGCATAGACCTTGATCCAGTCGACACCGTGCGAGAGTTGTTCGCGCACGGCCTTGCGCGCGCCTTCCACGCCATCGACCGTCTCGACGCCGATCGGCACGGTGATGTCCCATGCGTAGGCTGGTTGCAACGGATACGATCCGGTCACGTCCATCGCGCGACCGACCACCTGCATGCGCGGCCCCCAGACGAGATTGCGATTGATGGCGTTGCGGACGTCCACGTCGGCGTAGCCGGCGCCTTCGGTTTCGAGATCGCGGATGGCGGTGTAACCCCAGTCGAGCGCGGCGTGGGCGGCCGTAGTCGCTTCGATCGCGCGATACGCAACGGATTGCTTCAGCAACTGCGCGTCGTACTGTCCGGGCTTGCGATCGCCCTGCAGGAAGACGTGCGTGTGCGACTCCACCATGCCCGGCAGGCAGGTCTGAGTCGACAAGTCGATGATCTGGTTGGTCGCCTTCGCCGGCGCTGGTCCTACATACTTGATCCGGTCGTTCACCACCCAGATGTACGCGTCCTTCTGTAGCTGGTCGGACTTGCCGTCGAACAGCTGCCCGCAATGAATGTAAACGTCGCCCGCGGGCGGCTGCGGAACCAGCTTCACCGGACGCGGCGCGTTGGCGGCATCGTCGGCAATGTTCTGGGGGAATGCGACTACAGATGCGAATGCGAGCAGGAAGAAGAGAGCGACCAGCCGTTTCATGACAGCAGCTCCTCGAAGATAGCGATGTGGAGAGATGGCGAGTGTAATTCGCCGGAGGCCGCGGCTCAAGGATGAGCGGCGAGGTACCTGCGGATGTCGGGGAGCGTTGTCCCCACTTTAGTCAGCAACTCGCGGTCGAATTGCGAGTTCGCCCCGTCGACGCTGACCGGGCTCAGCTTGTCACCATCGGTGACGAACAAGCCTTCGTCGCGCCATCCCAGGCCGCCGTAGCCGGCGGTGTTCAGTTCGAACCACATCAGGTAGGCGTGACCTTTCTGGAAATCCGGCACAGTCGGGCCTTCCTCGATGATCTGCACACCGTTGATGGTCGCGGTGCCGCCGCAGTACCAGCTTACGAACTCGTTTGGCGCGAGCGGCGTCAGCTCCGCCGGAACCCCGGCGAGCGGCATGCCCGCCTGCCGCCGTTGGCGCAGCATCTCCAGGATGCGGAACTTGAACCACGTGCGGATATCGTCGCCGCCGTTCGGCGACACGACGCGTCCGACGGGTTCGACCAGCGCGACCGTGGCATACGTCGTCGCCTGGGCCAGGTCGCCGAGAATGATGGCTTGTGGCGCGGGGCAGGAGAATCCGGCGGTACGCTGGCCTTTCAGCGCCGCCGCGTGCGCCAGCGAAGCCAGCCGCGTCCCGCGTTCCGGAATTTTGCTGCGGTTGCAGCCGGCCAGCGCCAGGCAGATCAGGAGAGCTGTCAGTTGGAATCGATTAGACATTTCCGGATGCGCCAATGGTAATCACGACGGGCGGACTTTGTCGACGCGCGCCATCGCTTCGTAGTTCACGAAACTTCGCCCGCGATCTTCGCGTCCGAACAGGATCGTAAACGCGATCAAGCTGATGGTAACGATCTCGAATGCGGCGATCGCCCAGCTGTAGCCCAGCCGGTCGCGCAGCGCGTACTCAATGGTGTTGGTCGGCGCTGCGAACAGGATTCCGAGCTGGTAGACCAACCCCGGCAGCAGGCCGCGCGCGGCATCGGGCGCGAGTTCGTTGAGGTGCGCCGGCATGATGCCCCACGCGCCCTGCACGCCGGCCTGCATCAGGAACGATCCCGCGATCAGCACGCCGAGCGTGCCGCCGAACGCCCAGAAGGGAATCACCACCATCGACAGCGCCAGCGCGCACAGCAGGCTACGCCGCCGCCCGATTCGCTCCGACAGCTCGCCGAAGAACACGGCGCCCGTCATCATGCCGATCGTGTAGATCACCGCCACCCACGACGCCATCGCCGCGCTGATGTGCCGGTCGTGGACGAGAAAATCCGGATACAAATCCTGCGTGCCGTGCGAGAGGAACATCATGAAGGTCATCAGGACGGCCAGGTAGGTGAGGTGGCGCGACGCGCCCATCATGAGCGCGAAGATGACGACTAGCAGCGCCAGCATCCACGTGCCGGGAAGCAGGTTCGGACGGATGAGCGCGATGGCCCAGATCGTCATCGGAACGAACGCGGCCAGCAGTAGGGGATAGCGCGCTCCGGCGGCGCTGCGCATTACGTCGCCGATGGTCGCGACTCGATGCTGCTTCCACGCCTCGGACTCCGGCACGCGCGAACGGATGTAGAGGGCCAGCAGCGCCGGAAGACCCCCGATCCAGAACATCGCGCGCCAGCCGAGGTTCGGGAGAATGAACCTGGCAGCGACCGCCGCCAGCAGATTGCCGATCGCGTATCCGGATTGCAGGATGCCGCTGAGCACGCCTCGCCAGCGCGGCGGCGCCATCTCCATGGCGAGCGACGCGCCCACGCCCCACTCGCCGCCCATGCCGATTCCGTAAAGCGTGCGCAGGATGAAAAAGAATGTGTAGTTCGGCGAGAAACCGCAGAGCAGCTCGACAACGGAGAAAAAGATCACGTTCGCCATCAGCGGAATACGGCGGCCGTAGCGGTCGGCGAGCAGGCCGAAGATCAGCGCTCCCAGCGGGCGCGTTGCGAGCGTCGCCGTCAGCGTGGCGACGATCGCGGCCTTCGGAACCTGGAAGCGCGCCGCCAGCACGTCGAGCATGAAGATGACGACGAAGAAATCGAAGGCGTCGAGCGTCCAGCCCAGGAATCCGGCGGCGACAGCGTGGATCTGCGCGCGCCGCGGCACGCCACCTGCGGTGAGGGATTCAGCCATGTGCGCGGCAGGATAACACTCGCCGTCGAGACGACGAAGTACCGGGCTCTGACGCGGAGGCGCAGAGACGCAGAGTTCTTATTTCTTGTCTCTCTGCGTCTCCGCGTCTCTGCGTCGGAGCCCCGGGTTGAGCCGGGCGAGGCCCCACGTTGCGTGTTCGGCCACGTTCTTATCCGGGTCGGCGGTCCACTTCTGCAATGTTGCCGCAAACTTCGGATTCCCACTGTTGCCCATAGCGATCGCAAGATTGCGCCGCAGGCCGGCGAACTTCGATCGCTTGACCGGTGAGTCACGGAAGATCGAGCGAAATCCAGTCTCGTCCTTCTCCGCGAGCCAGTCCAGCGCGGGGTTGAACAGGTCGTCGCGCATCTCGTCGTTCGCCTGCGGCGGGAACTGTCGCCGCGCCTTGCGGTTCCACGGGCAAACATCCTGGCAGATGTCGCACCCGAAGACGTGTCGCCCGATCGGCTCGCGAAATTCTTTGGGGATGGCTCCGCGCTTTTCGATCGTGAGATACGCGATGCAGCGCCGCGAATCCAGTTCGCCCGGAGCGACGATGGCGTCTGTCGGGCATGCGTCGATGCAGCGTGTGCACGTGCCGCACCGGTCGGTGGCCGGAAGATCCGGCGTGAGTTCCATCGACGTCAGGATCACGCCGAGGAAGACGAACGATCCGCGCTTCTCGTGGATGATGCAGGTGTTTTTGCCGATCCATCCGATGCCCGCGTACTTCGCATACACGCGCTCGACGATCGGGCCGGTATCGACGTAGCACCACGTCCGCGGAGGCGGCGCACCCGTATCCTGCACCGCTTTCACGTGCTCCGCTTCGATCTGGCGCAGCCGGCGGAGGATGGTTTCGTGGTAGTCCTTGCGCGTCCACGCGTAGCGCGAGATCCAGCCGCGATCCGGATCCGGACACTCGGTCGACAGCGGCTGCGGCGAGTCGTAGCTCTTGGCACAAACGATGACAGACCGCGCCCACGGCGCCGCCACTCGCACCGATGCGCGCTTCAGCCGTCCCTGGTCGTCGCGGGCTTTCAGGTACTCCATCTCTCCCGCGTGCCCGCGCTCCACCCACTCGGGAAAGCGCGCCAGTTCAGGGAAGTTCGGATCTTCGAGCGTCGCGATGCCGGCCAGGTCGAATCCTGCGCGCAGCGCCGCCGCCTTGATCTCGTCTCCGGTCTCGATTGCGCCCGTCATTCCTGACTTCACAATACCAGTATCGCGTCCGTGCGCGATCCCGCGGGCCTGCCCGGGCTAAGGTCTCTTACCTACAGCCTAAGGCGCAAAACAGGCACGCTTACACCTTTTCCTGCACTGTTCTTTCTTCGCCGCGCGGCTAGCATCTTCTTTCGATCCCCTCAATCGCAAGGCTTCAGTGAGGCGGCAGCCGAGGTCCGGCGCCTGCGATTGCGCGGAATCCGGGAATCTCCCAACCGAATTCTGAGAGGTTGCAGTGCGCGTCTCCGCGTTACCGTTTCTTGTGCTCTTCGTGGCGTTGATGCCCGGCCTCGGGCATGCGGGGGGCCTGCCTGTAACGCCCACGACCACGCTGGCGGCGGAAACGGGCAATAACACCAGCGGCGCCGCGACGTTCCTCGGGCAGACGAACGGCAACCGGGGCGTCGGCAACGTCAGCAAAGTCGCGACCTCATCGTTGCTTTACAGCGGCTCGACCAGCCAGATCTTCGCCCACTTCATGCCGTGGTTCGGCGATCCCAAGCACATGAGCGTGGGCTACAACTCCAACGATCCCGCGCAGGTGCACCGCCAGGTCACAGACATGATGAGTCGCGGCATCGCCGGCGCAATCGTGGACTGGTACGGTCCGAATCTCACTCTCGAAGACCAGACGACGCAGTACATGCGCAACGAGGCGCAGAACTCCGGCGGACGCTTCAGCTTCGCGGTGATGGAAGACAAAGGCGCGCTCACGGCTTGCTACTACACGGCCGGCTGCAATCTCACCCAGCAGCTCATCTCCGATCTCACTTACGCTTACAACACCTACGAAACGTCGCCGGCATATCTGCGAGTCTCGGGCCGCCCGGTCGTCTTCACCTTCGCCATCGATGCCTACGCGCTCGACTGGAATGCCGTCATCGCCGCCGTGCCGGGCAATCCGATCCTCATCTTTCTCTACCAGAGTTCGAACGGCTTCACCCATCCATACAGTGGCGGCGCTTTTTCCTGGATCAACCTCAATCTGAGCAATCCGAACGACATTGCGCTGTCCTACCTCGACACGTTCTACGCCGCCGGACAGACGTACCCCGCCGAGGCGACCATCGGCGCCGGGTACAAGGGTTTCAACGACTCGCTGGCCCCCTGGGCTCCGGTCCCGCCCCGCGTGATGAACCAGAACTGCGGGCAGACGTGGATGACGTCGCTCGCCGAGGCGGGCAAGTTCTACTCCGCCGGCGGCAAGCAGCTTCCGTTCATGCAACTGGTCACGTGGAATGACTACGAAGAAGGCTCGGAAATCGAGACCGGCATCGACAATTGTGTTTCGATCTCCGCTTCCACCAGCGCGAGTTCGCTCACCTGGAACATCACCGGCAGCGAAACCACGATCGACCACTACACCGTCTTCGTCTCGGCCGATGGGGTCAACCTGATGCCGCTGGGCGACTTGGCTCCCGGCACGCACAGCTTCAATCTATCCAGCGTCGGCTTGGCGGCCGGCTCCTATACGTTCTATGTAAAGGCCGTCGGCAAGCCGAGCATGTCGAACCACATGTCAGGCGGTGTGCCCTTCGTCGTCTCCACCACCGCATTGCCCCCGGTCGCTTCGCTCAGCGTGACGCCGTCGAGCGGGCAGGCTCCCATCGTGGTTTCCGCATCGACCGCAAATTCTTCGAGCCCCGATGGCACGGCCATCACGTCGACCCTAAACTTCGGGGATGGCTCTGCTCCCGTGACCGGCCCTTCTGCGAACCATACGTATAACGTGGCCGGCAGCTACACCGTAACCGCCACGGTCACCAGCGCCACCGGACTCTCTTCGACTGCCATCGCAACCGTCACCGTAAGCGCCGCCACCGCCTCGGCTTCATGCGCTCCGTCGGGTGTGGGCGTGACGGTGTGCTCGCCGTCGTCAGGCAATCAGATCACTTCGCCGGTCACGATTGCCGCCGCAGCGGCGGGCTCTGCGCCGATCACCACCATGGCCGTCTACGTCGACAACGTGCTTGCGACGTCGGTTCGGAGCGCAACCCTTGCCACGCCTGTCTCCATGTCAGCCGGCTCGCATTACGTCGTCGTGCAGGCATGGGACACGACGGGCGCGGTCTACAAAGCGCCGGTCAACGTGACTGTCGCCGCCACAATCAAACCGCAGACGGGATGGTGGTGGGATCCCAAGCTCAATGGCATCGGATTCTTCCTGGAGGACGGCGGCAACTCCGGCAACGGGATGTTCGCCGGCGGATTCCTGTATGACGCCGCTGGCAATCCAACCTGGATGGTTTCGACCGGCCAGATGAGTGGAACCAGCTACAGCGGCAACTGGCTCGACGTGACCGGCGGCCAGACGCTGCTCGGCGCCTATAAGGCGCCCACAGCTCAGACGCCGGCGGGCAGCGTCGCCATCAATTTCACCGATTCCACGCACGGAGTGATGACGCGCCCGGACGGCACCACCATCAATCTCCAGCGGCTCTCGTTTTCTGCCGGCTCCACGCCAGCACCGCCGGTCGCTGGCGCGCCGCAGAGCGGATGGTGGTGGAACGATCCCGCTTCCGCGGCGAACAATCCCGGCCAGGGTGGCACGGGCTTCGGCATCGAGATCCAGGGATCGGCCGTCTTCATCGTTGCCTACGTGTATGACGATGCTGGGAAACCGGTGTGGTATCTGGCCACAGGAGCCTTGACGTCGCCGACCGTTTACACCGGGACTTGGGATTTGTACACGGGAGGTCCGCAGCTCACCAGTCCGGAAGGAACCTATGCGGCGCACGACACCGGCTCGGCGAGCCCAATGTCGCTGTCATTCAGCGATGCCACGCATGGCACGTTGACGATGGGCACGGTGACGATCCCGATCACCCGGTTCCAGAACTTCTAGAGATTCACTCCTGACTTCGCGCGCTAGCGCGCTTGCGCCGTCATCGATTCTTCGTACCGGCGAATGTCCGCTTCGTGCTTCAGCGTGAGCGCGATGTCGTCCAGCCCCTCGATCAGTCGCTTGCGGATGTCTTCGTCCATGGCGAACGTCGCTGAGAATCCATGCGCATCGCTGACGCTGCACTTCTCGACGTCGATCGTGACCTTGTAGCCGTCGAACTTCTTTGCGCGTTGCAGCAGCTCTGAAACCTCTTCCGGCTTCAGCTTGATGATCGCCAGCCCGTTCTTGCTGGAGTTGTTGCTGAAGATGTCGGCGAACGACGGTGCGATCACCGCGCGGAATCCGTACTGCATCAGCGCCCACACTGCGTGCTCGCGCGAAGACCCGCAGCCGAAGTTTCGTCCGCTCACCAGCACCGTCGCGCCCTGGTATCGCGGCTGGTTCAGCGTGAACTCCGGGTTCGGCTTCCTGTCTGGAGTCGAGCGCCAGTCGTAGAACAGGAAATCGCCGAAGCCGGTGCGCTCCACCCGCTTGAGGAACTGCTTGGGAATGATCTGGTCCGTGTCGACGTCCACCTTGTCGAGCGGCGCGACCTTGCCCTCGTGTACGCGTAAAACTTCCACGGCTACTCCTTGAAATCCCAGTGGCGGACGTCGGTGAAGTGCCCCGCGATCGCGGCCGCCGCAGCCATCATCGGACTCACTAGGTGCGTGCGCCCGCCGCGCCCCTGGCGTCCTTCGAAATTGCGGTTGCTGGTGGACGCGCAGCGCTCGCCCGGCTGAAGCACGTCGGGATTCATCCCGAGGCACATCGAGCAGCCCGATTCGCGCCAGTCGAAGCCGGCGCCGCGGAAGATCGCGTCCAGCCCTTCCTGCTCGGCCGCGTGCTTGATCGCCTGCGAGCCCGGTACCACCATCGCCTTCACTCCGGGATTGATCTTGTGTCCCTTGACGACGCGCGCCGCCGCTCGCAAGTCTTCCAGCCGCGAGTTGGTGCACGAGCCGATGAAGACGCGGTCGACCGGAATGTCTTCGATCGCCGTGCCCGCCTGCAATCCCATGTATTCGAGCGCCCGCTCGGCGGCGCGGCGGCTGTCGGCGTCGCGTGCCTGCGCCGGGTCGGGGACGCGCTCCGTCACCGGAACCGCCATCCCGGGGTTGGTTCCCCACGTCACAATCGGTGACAACCCCCGCGCCTCGATCACGATCACCTTGTCGTACTTCGCGCCAGCATCGCTCGGCAGGGTGCGCCAGTACGCCACTGCTTTCTCCCAGGCCGCGTCTTTCGGCGCGAACCGCCGCCCGCGGATGTAGCGGTACGTCGTCTCGTCCGGCGCGACCATGCCGGCGCGGCCACCGGCTTCGATCGTCATGTTGCACAGCGTCATGCGGCCTTCCATCGAGAGCGAGCGAACCGCGCTGCCGGTGTACTCCACGGCGTAGCCTGACGCGCCGTCGGTTCCGATGCGCGCGATGATGCCGAGCGCCATGTCCTTCGGTCCGACGCCCGCCGGCATCTCGCCATCCA
>Ga0157369_10002464_pt1 | contig 22194 bp, 14 predicted proteins | sample C25metaG_FD_113461 | JGI IMG/M metagenome (GOLD analysis project Ga0157369, IMG submission 113461) | Corn rhizosphere microbial communities from Kellogg Biological Station, Michigan, USA - C2-5 metaG | ecosystem: Host-associated > Plants > Roots > Rhizosphere > Soil | place: USA: Michigan...
AAAATTCGACAATATCAGTGCTTCTTTATCCATTGCACAGTCAGATTATGATCAGGCTAAAGCTTCTTTACAGGTAGCAGAATCTAAACTTAATGATTTTAGAGCTCAACATAATGCTATACAGGCAGAGATAAAAATTAAAGAAACACTTGTTCAAAGACAAGAATTGGACATTCGATATACGGTTATCACTGCACCTTTTGATGGGCAAATTGGTAAAAAGACCATTCAGGAAGGTCAATTGATACAAGCTGGGCAAACTTTGGCTTTTTTGTTGAACAAAGCCGAGGAAAAATGGGTGATTGCAAATTTTAAAGAAACACAGATTGGCAACTTTAAGATTGGACAAGCAGTGTTTATAGAAGTTGATGCTTTCCCGAATGAAAAATTCAAAGGTACTATCGAATCACTTTCGCCCACCACAGGTTCACGTTATTCGCTACTTCCACCGGATAATGCAACAGGTAATTTTGTCAAAATCATCCAACGGATTCCTGTAAGAATTAAACTGACCGATACGCCTGAAAAATTAGGGAAACTCTCTGCCGGGATGAATGCCAATGTTTATGTTTTAAAAGATTAATAATGCAAGCACATAAAATACCTGTTTTCAAATCCTGGGTATCTGAATGGGTGGCAAGATCCGTCATATTTGCCATTCTGATGACCTGCCTGTTTAGCTTCGCTTTTTATAGTAGTCCGGTTGCAACGATGGGATTTTACGGCATACAACCTACAGATGTACAATATGGTATGGTCGTTATCTATGGCTCTACCGTAGCTTTCCTGGCACTTGATTTTCGGATCGTAAAATATTTTGCACCAAGGAAATATTTACTGATTGCTATTGCTGTAAATGCAATATGTTCTGTGATCTGTTTTCATTTCAAAGATTGGACATTATTTGTTATTTGCCAGTTTTTTCAAGGAATTACCTGTGCATTGATGTCAAGCATCGTCTTACAACTTATTTTCCCAAGATTACAGTCCGTACGTGCACGTGTGATTGCTTTTAGCATTCTATATGGCAGCATACAGATTGCCGTTCCTTTTTATTCTATTTTTACCAGCGTGGTTATTCATTTCTTTGATTTTAACTGGCTATTCTACGGATTTATTGTCATACTCATCATTTTGACAATTATTTTATTGCTAACAATGAACAGTAAAGCTCGATTTACCAAAAAGATTCCACTTTATCAGGTGGATTGGATGGGTTATCTGTTTTACGTGTCTTTTATATTAATCTTAGGATATATTCTAGTTTACGGACGACAATTGGGATGGTTCGGTAGTCCATTAATAACTTCGCTTAGTGTCGTTAATCTAATGATTCTTTCACTTTTCATCAGTAGAGAATTGAAACTTAAAAGACCATTAATCAACTTGCAGATTTTCAAGACAAAGAATTTTGTCATTGGGCTATTATTACTTTTTGCATTTTATATTTTTAAGGGAAGTACAGGACTTGCTTACGGCTATCTTGAGGTAATTTTAGGAAATGACCCACTGAGCACCATTCCGATATGGACGTCTGTAATTTTTGGAACTACAGTGAGTATGTTCATTACCTCCAGATTTGTCTTGATGGGCTACAATCTGATAAGAATGATTATTGCTGGCTTTGGACTCATGGCGATTTATTATGCTTATATGATACTATTTGTTTCTGTACAAGGCGAAACAATTGATTTCATTTTACCGATGTTTATTTATGGTGTGGCAACAGGAGTCTTATTTGTTCCTATTGTTTCGTTTACCGCTTCATCAGCACCGCCAGCAATTGCTATCAATGCATCGCTTGTTGGTATATTGGCTAGGTTTACAGGGTTTACAGCTAGTCTGGCACTGAATAACGAGCTTCAATTATTTGCAAAATCAGGAGTTCGTGAAAAGATTCGGGAAGCAGTTACGGAAACCAACCCTGAATTACCAGCTACCTTACTGGATATTCAAAATCAATATATGAACGCAGGCAGCGATATTTATACTTCAAAAACATTATCCTCAGCCTATATTAATCAAATGATAGGTCATCAGATATTGGCTCGTGCTACAAGAGATTATTATGATTGGATGCTGACAGGTGTGATTTTCGTAATTGTTATTTTGTTCTTTTTACCACAGATTCGACAAGTTGTTTTACGATTAGGGAAAGGTAATATTCCTTATTAAAACTTTTTTATGATTAGATTTTTAAAATGAGACTAATTAAAGTAGATGCCATAGATAAAAAATAATGAGTGGTAACCTGATTTGCAATCACCTAATTTAATAATGCTTGATAAACCAGAAACTTAAAAGCAATTCTGGTTTATCAAGCATAGGTCACTCCCCCTCAGTATTTTGAAAATGCTGAGAAAGATTATCGCTGACGATATTTAAAAACTTAGTCGGTCCCTGCTTCCTGTTTCGGATCTCAAAGATGGTCTTATGGAAGTTTCCAAGGTCTGTATCCAATGATTTTTCAACAGACTTGATCACTTCGCTAAGTTCAACATTTCCGCCGTTAAAGCACCGCATATGGTATAAGGCATAGACCAGCTCAATAAGTCCAACCTTGGATGCTGACCAGACTAATGGCGATGTAGATTTGCTGCTATCTCTATCTGATAAACCGTCAATCTGCTTTTTTAAATACTGGTCAAATTTTTCGTTCGCCATAAATTTGGCAATAAGCTGATCATGAGAGGTCGTGAAGCTGGTATCGAAATTGTAGAACCCCAATGAGAGTTTCATTTTAAGATCATAGGAATCCCTGACAAATACTTTATGATCCAGATAAGTCGCTTCCCTCCTATAATAACTGTAAAAATCAGATTGTTCTGCATAAAATTTTTCGAGCTTTCTCTGCTCTGCCTCATAGTATTTCTTCAAGGCTTTATTTCCGAGATTGGGCTTATGAGATTCTACATCTAAAACCGTTGAATAATAAATGAACTTGGAAATGAATTTTGGTTTCAGCTTTTTGAAGAAATGAATTTCTTCGCCCAAATTCTCAAAATGATGAGCAGACACTAAAGACTTTAATTGTCTGATAGAATTATCGATTAAGATTAAAGATTTTTCTGCAACTTTCAACATATCATTTTCATCATACATTTCATTGATCTTAAGCTCTAAATCTTCATGCAGTTTTGCAATTTTTCTAAAAATAGTTTTTGTTACCATGTCCTTTTTTTAGAAATTTACAAAAAAACGTTTAGCGACGGCTCATTCAGCTGATTCTCAATTCTTTTTTCCGCTTTTTGATGTAATCTGTTGGTCGGATGCCATTGATATCGTAGAAAAGATTTGAAAAATTCTGACGGGCTGCAATCCCACACTCTTCTGCCAAGGCTTCTATGGTGTAGTTGAGGTATTTAGTATTGGTGTTTAAGAGGTTTGTTATATAATTGATCCTGAGTTCTGCAATATACCTTGTGAAATTCATCCCTTTATTCTCATTGATATAGATGGATAGATAATTTGCGTTGGTATTAAGTTTGGCAGCAATACTATTTTGAGTAATGCCTTTCTTTGTAAATTGCAGTTCTCTCTCGAATTTTTCCAGCCTTTCACCAATGTCAGATGTTACTTCAGGCGTCAGGAAAGTTTTTCTTAAGGAGTATTCCTGAGATTGCTCTTCAACAGTATTGGCAATGCCATAAGAGCCTTCTTCAATTCTCTTTTGCAGTAGGTCATATTGTTTTTTTATTCTGCGGTCCTTCCGGTATCGGATGACAAAAAATATAATAGTAATCGTACTCGACAAGATCAGGAATTGGGCGATCCGCATTTTTTTCCTGCCTGCCTTCTCAATGTCTTCTCTTTGCTCAATGAGTGACCTGCGGTCGTACTCCTTATGAAGTTTTCCTGATAAGTATGGATAATCCTTGCTGATCATACTGTCCGCCTTCAGAAGCTGATCAGTATAATACAATTGTTTGTCGAGGTCTTTGTTTTTATAATAGCTGATGAGATAATTGTAACTTTTATAAACCTCCGGTAGGATAAATCCTTCTTTGACAAAGATGGAATCGATTTTACTGTAATAGCCGATCACAAAATCATCCAAATTCTTAGCCTCTGAGATCTTTCCAAGGTAATAGTAAATGACGGATACCCATGCAAAGTCATTTCTTTTCAAGATCGCAGGTAATGCCCTGTTTAGATCCGACGCCGCACCATCATAATCTTTCTTCAAAAATTTGGAGATCCCTATACATTTTAGAAAATAGCTGTTCTCCAATAGAAAGTCACGGTCACCCTCAGTCAGTTTATATCCCAATTTGCTCAGACTGTCACTTGTGGAGACATTTTTTAAGTACCGATTGACAACGGTCATTTGATGAAGTGAATTGAGATAGGCTTTCTTGTTGTTGAATTGTAGGTTTTCATGCAGACCTTTTTGATTCATGGCCCTTTGATAAAATTGGGAACATTCCTGAAAATGCTCTAGTGCTTCGTCATAATATCCTAAGTGTGCTTTGACAACCCCTAAATGGTAAATTACTTTGTAATGCTGGTATTTATCCTTTGAGCCTTTTGAATAGTCATAAGCTTTCATATATTGGTTTAAAGCAAGTTTGTATTTCTTCTGGTAGAAATAATATATAATGCCTTTGCTTAAATAGTCTTTGCTGATATCGTCTTTAGTCCCCTGTTTTATACTGACCGTCAAAGCACTGTCTGCATAACTCATCTTGTTATGGTAATCGAACTGCCTACCATCCCTGTACCCCTGAATTAATTTCGGGATATTGTTTTCCGATTTTGCTTTTTGAATGTATGCTTTCACGAAAGGCATGGCACGAACATCATCGATGGTCATTTTTTCGTAATGGTCTCTGATTTCTCTGAAAGTCCTGAGCTCTTTTTGCTGGGAAAATAATAATTGTGAATAGGCAGAAAGCAGGACGAGAAAGTAATTTAACTTTTTCATATACTGATTATTAGAACCTCACCATCTCAAAAATACGGATTTTGATTTTAAATAATGCCTTTAGCAGCCAGCGAAGACCATTCAATGTATGATATTCTGTCACCACCGATAAATAAGCCTTTACGGACATTTTTGTGATGGTACAATTTTAAAATTGAGACGTATCTATTTTAAAATTGCCCCACAGGACAGTTTTTTTCCGGCCTCAGCGCTAATAACTTTGGCTTCAGAATTCTAATTCAATCCGACGTCGGGATAACCAAATCAAAAGAAATTACAATGAAAAAGTTAATCCCAATTTTTAGTATAGCAATAGCTGCAATGAGTTTACAAAACTGTTCGAACCGAGATGAAGATTTAATACAAGACGACAACTCATTTGATGAAGTTAAAATGTCCATCATGAAAAAAGATTCTGCAAAATCCTCAGAAGAAATTATAGATCCCGACCCGCCGGTAAGAGATGGTGATAACTGGAGGACAGAGCATAAAGATTAATCAATTCATGAACTATGATTCCTCATACCTCCATATCAGCTGCCACAGGCTTACCATGTCCGGAAAGTGGCATCTGGGAGAGTATGGGGAATTTCAGAACAACTGTAACATTATTTAAAGGTGAACCGATGCCTGACTATTGCGGAATGAAGATCAAATGGAGACTGATTCAGGTCTGTTAAACATATTAAAAACAAAGCCATGAAATCTTTTAAGACGATTTTTGTCAAAGGTGTTTCCTACTTTTTTATCCTCTTGTTTATTTATGCGAGTGTGAGTAAACTGTTGGACTTTGAGAATTTCCAGGTACAGTTAGCGCAGTCACCATTATTGAGTGCTTATGCTGGAAGTATATCATATTCCGTAATTATTATTGAGTTACTTATTGCTTTGTTACTGAGTTTAAGCAAAACCAGACTTTTAGGTTTATTGGCATCTTTCGGACTTATGATCGCTTTCACGGTATATATTTATCTTATTTTGTATCATAGCGAATTCGTTCCCTGTTCTTGTGGCGGCATATTAGAAAATATGGGTTGGGCAACACATTTAATTTTTAATATCATAACAGTTATTTTAGCAGCATTGGCAATAATCTTGAGCACCAGTTCTGAAAATAAATCTCAAATAATTAGAACTTTATCTTCACGTATATTATCTATGGTAGTTACTTCTCTTTTTGGCGCTGCCATCGTAATTTTTCTTTTCTATTCATCTGAATATATCATTAAAAAGGAAAACAATTTTACAAGAAGATTTCTAAATCATCCTATTCTTCAGGAGAATTTTATGGAATTAGGAATTGACTCCTATTACTTTGCAGGCGTCAGCGGCAATTTCATTTATTTAGCTAATAAAACTTCACCCTTTCAAATTCTGAAAATAGACCTACAACTCACATCTTCCAAGCTAATAAACCTCGTTCCGGAAGGTAATTACAGATTTAAATCATTATCATACGAAGTATTAGGGCAAGAGTTATTTGCTTTCGACGGTAGTATTCCAATTATTTATAAAGCTCCTATTACAGATTCTGAAATCAAACTTAAGACAATTAGCCTAAATGATGCCTTCTTTAGCCAAATAGTCGCTTTAGATTCATGCAATTTCGCCCTGAGAACAAAGACAGAATACAATACTGATAATGTTTTGGGGTTACTGAATCTTAGTCATAAGCCAGAAGTAAGGCTTAACAAAAGTATTCTTTCAGCGAAAGATCAGAATATTTTTGATACTGACGGCAAGCTTCTCTTTGATAAAAGTAACAAGGAATTGTATTACATATTTTTTTATCGAAATCAAATTTTGAAAATAAGTAACAGTCTCAATTTGATTGGTACTATGAAAACGATTGACACCACGTCAGTATCCAAAATAGAAACAATAAAGCTTAAAGATGGAACTATTAAAATGAGCAGACCACCTCAAGTTAATAATCTGTCAACGAATTTACATCGGGGGCTCATATTCAATAAATCAGGTTTAATGGGGAAATATGAACCCAAAGAAAGCTGGAAATCATCGTCAATTATTGACATTTATAAAGTCAATTCTTCTCAATATTGGGGCAGTTTTTATGTACAGCACCGCGGCGGTAAATCATTGTCTCATATGCTTGTCACCGACCATTACTTGTTTGCTCTGGTCGGAAATGATCTCATCCGTTACAAACTTAGACAGCCAATCACAGATGGGATGAATGGGGTTATGCCGAAAAACCATAAAAAAGAGTAGGTAAAATTTTTAAACATCAATTATTATGAAAAAGCTAAGATCAGCAATTTTACCATTGGTAATTGCAACAGTAGGTGTAGGAAGTGCATTTGCAACTACAACAAAAAAGAATACCAACTCTGTTGATATTCAAGGTTATCTGTTCCGACCAAATGAAGTGGAACAATGTCAGCCGATGTCAAAGTTCTGTGACAACAATGGAGCATTCGATTGTACTGTTTCAGGACCTGGCACAGAAGCTTTGAGAATTTTTAACGGCACAAGTTGCCCAAACATTCTTAAGCACAGTGTTGCTAATTAAAGAAGAAGGATGCCGAGAGGCATCCTTTTTTAGTTCATTTTTAAAATCCATTCTGGACTTTTAACGTCCTTAAGATGAAAATCAAACCATTGAGATATTCTGCTATACAGATCTACTCTATTTTCAATTTTCTGCAAGCTGTGGTCATCATCAGGATAAAAAAGTGCAATGACGGGCTTATGATTTCTTTTAAGGGCTAAGTAAAATTCCATGGATTGCTGCCAATCGATATTTTCGTCTTTTTTACCTGTCCATAAAAGTATAGGAGCCTTAACATTTTCAGCGTGATAAACAGGGCTGTTGTCTATGTATAGCTCTTTATAGCGTGTAAAATCACCCGGCATTCTGTACTGTCCGTTTTCAAACTGCCAATAAAAAGGTCCATTCCACAAGTAATTGTATGAATGGTATGATCTAACGAGATCACTGTTGCCAGCACCTGCCACATAGGCAGCAAACTTACCAGATTGTGTAGCAATAAAGTTAGTTTCATAACCTCCATGAGAATGTCCTATCAGTCCTACTCTTGAAAAATCAATTGATGGATTATTGCTTAAAGCGTTCATTGAACTTTCTACACAATCTAATGCAGAACGTCCAGTCCCCCTCTCATCAAATACAATTTCGGGCAGAAAAACAAAATAACCGTTTTCGATAAACCTTCTGCTGTTGATTCCTTCTGTACTTCCGAACATTCCATCGATAAGATATTGATTGCTTTCAAATCTCTGGCTTTCATAAATGGATACAACCATTGGATATTTTTTATTTTTATCAAAATTCAATGGATAAATAAGCGTACCTTTTAGTTCAGCTCCTTTTGAATTCCTGGCTGATATCCATTCGGATTTAATCTTCGTTGCTCCTTTATCCTGCAACGCACTATCATAAAGATCTTTTTCAATTTTCCCCTTTAGCCAGATTTGCGGCGGCTTATTCATATTGCTTCGTACAAATAAAAGCTGCGATCTTGAGGAATAGTCGAACATTTCTGAAATGTAGTCCTGGGTTGGCGGAATAAGCATTGTGAGTGATTGACCATTAAAAGAAGCAATCGCATTGGTATTATCTTCTTTTTTCCAAAGATGTATTAAGACATTTTTATCGGCAGGATACGATGTTTTGTAAATCGGTGAACCGAAACTAATAGGCGTCTGCTCTCCATTTACCAGTTTACTTCTAAAGCCACTTGGAAGTTTTAAAACCTGATGTCTTTGTGATGTCATATTGTAAACATCAAGCCTTTCTTCGTTTTCAAACAACAAGGTTTGTGAATCTTGAGAAAAATAAACTTTTCTTGAAGAATTTACAGGAATTATTTTCCTTTCTCCATTATTAATATCAACCAAAACCCACTGTCCGTCTTTAAGCGTTATCATATACTTCCCTTGTGTATCAGTGTAAATAACATCACCGGACTCAATTAAAAACTCATGTTTCTTTGAAGCAATATTGTACCTATAGATGCTGTAAGGAAAGGATTTCTTTGTAAAGTCCTTATGCTGGTATAGATCATAGGATAGCAAAAAATTGGGGTTACCTACATAAAAAGCGTGACTGTGATCTTTATCCTGCAACGATGTAACATCACCGGATTTGAGATTCCAAATCAATATTTTGTTTTCGCTATTATCAAAAAACCGCTGATCAATTTTATTATCATTTCCATACCATAATTCCACTTCATTTTTATCTTTAGAATCTGAAAAGAAATTGAGATTAAGGAATATATTATCCTGATCAATTTCAATTGGTGTCATAACAGCCGATTTTATGGGTTTTGCTCCATCGTACTTAAACTCTTTCGTAAAGTTATTAGTCGAATTATGATAAAAAATCTTAAATTCTTTATCATGTTTCTCATAAACAATAAATGAGTTTTCAGAGATCCTCCTCGCAATCAGACCAGGCTCGTTCGAACTATGCAATAATACTGAATGTTCTTTCTTCAATAACCAGAGCTGATATTGATTCTTTTCTTTCGATACATAAAAAAAGTCTTCATTTCTCAATGACGTATTTACAATGTCTGGGACGACACGGAGTATTTTTCCGTACTCATCATTTATTAGTAATGAATCATTTCTTGCGATGACTACCTGATTTTGGCTTCTTATATACTGTGCAGAAGTTACACCTTTCCACTTTTTCTTTTTTTTAGATCGCAAGTCGATAACTTCTGCATCTGAACCAGTACAGAAGAATAGCTGACCGGATTTTGTAAAACGTTCAGAATGGCTGTTTGGAATCTGAAGCATTATCGCATCCTGATTTCTGGTATCAACTACCGAAAGTGTATCCTTATTCTGCTCGTAGGATTTTTTGAAAATCACAAATCTTCCGTCCGGCGATAATTGCGGTGACAAAATGCCAAAATAATGGTTTCTTAAATTTTCAGGAATGGTATAATTTTCAGGGTTTCCCTGCGCCATAAAAGTGACAGGTGACAGCAGCAGAAATAGAAGTATTTTGATCAGTATATTAATAACCATTGTTCTGAGGATTTAATGATGGGTTAAGTGCCAATTCTGAAAGCGGAATGGGCCATAGGACATAAAAGCTCTTCCAGTTCGGTTTGACTGTACTTAAAATGTCAAGTTTTTCATTTCTTTTTAGATTGAGAAAGCGAATGCCTCTTTCAGAAAAGAATTCCCTTCTGCTTTCCGATAGGATTTCTGCCAGTAAAACGTCTTTTGTAATGGTACTGGAAACATCGACCAATCCGGCTAAATGACGGACTGCATTGAGATAGTTGACACCTTCTGCGATTCTGTTTTGTTGAGCCATTACTTCCGCCATTAATAAGTAAGCTTCCTGCAACCTGAAAACAATGGAGTATTCATCCGTATTGCTGGTAATGGTTTTGTACTTATTGATTTTATAATAGGTTTTCTGACCAGTTGTTATTGGAGAAAGCCAGTTTGTTTTTCTCAGGTCACTCGCTGAAAAACTGGACATCAGGTTATCAGAAGCTGCGTAGTAACGGGGTACGCCAGAAGAAAAATTATATAGGGATGCTTCAGGTGTTGCAGCATTGGCAAAAATTGGCTTTAACTGCCACAAAATGTGTTTACCCTCTTTTTTAAATGTTTCGGAAAGATCTTGTGGGAAACTGTATAATGGTGAATTAATAATCCCATTCAATAATCCTTCTGCCTGATTCCACTGTTTTAACCTCATATAAACAAGAGATGATAACAAATCCAAAGTTTTCCTGTTGACATAAATTCTTTCGGCATTGCGGTAATCAATATCTACGAGAGGTGTAGCTGTTGAAAGGTCTTGTGACACTCTCTGCAAAATCTCATTCTGGTTTACTTTCGAGATGGATTGGTTAACATTATAATCTGTAGAAGTAATGTAAGGGATGTCACCGAAAATTTCCGTGAGATAGTAATAGATCAGCGAACGGATAAAAATAGCTTCTCCTTTAATCCTGTTTTTATCTTTCTCACTGATAGCAGTTGATTTATCAAGTCCTTCAATGATGGCGTTCGCCATATAAATTTGCCTGTAGGAATTGCCCCACACTAATTTAACCGTCGTATTCGAGGGATTTTGAATATTGTTAAACAAATCCATTGAGGCATTGTTTGAATAGATATCGTATCCATCAAGATCATCCGTGTAACTTCCCAATAATCCACCGGAGCCAGTGGCTCCGCCTGCAATGATTGAAAAGGATTGCATTTCTGCATATAATGCTGAAAGTGCACCTTCTGCCGTACTGGTGGATTCAAAGACCTGATCAGCTGTAAGCTGGTTGATTGGCAGGTCTACTTCCACCATCTTTTCACAAGAAGTAATCGACAGAAATAATACTAATATTAAAATTGTATTCTTTATTGTTATATTCTTCATAATCTTTGTTTTAAAAGGTAATTTGAACACCCATCGAGTAGGTTTTAAATGGCGGTGTGTAGCCCGTCAGCAGAAATTCAGGATCGATTCCGAAATAATTAGTCCACGTCAGGAGATTCTGTCCTTGCAGAAAAATCTTAGCTTCTGACAAAAGTTTGCCCTGTAATGGAATTCTGTAATTCAGCTGGATATTCTTCAGCCTTATATAGGATGCATCGCTGACTGCGGCTGTACTGAATTTTAGATACGTGGTCATTGTAGATACTGTAGCATTACTTCCCGATGAGTAGGGCATAATAATACCGTCGGGATTTGCTGGTGACCATACATTCGAGAATATTGCAGGCTGATTGGACAGTGTTCCCGGAATATTCATATCTCGGTAGTAATTGGTTTGTCTCTGCTTGACAAATTGCAATAGGAATGAAAATGAAAGGTTTTTATATTTGACTTCGTGCTGCCAGCCTCCGAAAAATTTCACTCCTATGTTTTCCACAGTCTGTGCATCATCAAGAATCGATATTTTACCGTCATTATTGGCATCTTTAAATCGATACTGTCCTGTTACAGGATCTATGCCCTGATATTCCAAAAGTTTGAGTATAGTTGTCGGTTGTCCTACACTATACATCGTGGCATACGGTGAACCTTCCAAACCCGGAAACGAGATCAGCTTATTTTTTGGAAAGGAGATGTTAAATCCTGTATTCCAATTCCAGTCTGAGCATTTTATAATATGAGAACTAAGTTCAAACTCCCAACCGCTGTTTTCAATAGTCGCATTGAGGTTAGCCTGCACAGATGAGAATCCTGTAACCAAAGGCAATTGAAACCCAACCAGCTGATTGGAAGATCGGTTCCTGTACCAGGATGCCGTAAGGTTGATACGGTTCTTAAGGAATGAAGCCTCCATTGCTGTTTCCAGCTTCTTAGTCTTCTCCCATGAAAAATCCGGGTTAAAAAGTCGTGAGGGAGCAAAACCGGGAATGGAATTGTATGGTGAAGTCGTTACTGAATAGGTGTTCAAATATTGGTAATCCCCTATTCTATCACTTCCGGTAATCCCATAGCTTCCGCGCAGTTTGGCAAAGCTCAGCCAACTCACATTTTTAAGAAAAGATTCTTCGGACATAATCCAGGCGGCTCCTACTGCACCAAAGTTGGCAAATCGTTTATTGGGACCGAACCTACTCGAACCGTCCCGACGACCCGTAATATTTAATATGTATTTTTTGTCATAATTCCAGTTTACTCTTCCGAACACAGCAGCATAACGGTATTCAGTTTCATTGAGACCTTCGATGTTAACCACAGAAGCCGCAGCAACATTGTAAAGCAAGGCGTTACTTGAATATCCTGTTCCCCTGACTGCTAATGATTTTGAAATGGTTTCCTGATATGAAGCTCCTGCTAAAACTTCAACTTTTGACTTTCTAATATTTTTAGTCCATGATAGCTGGGGCTCCAAGAGATATGAAAAGAAATGCGCATTATTAACTGCTGAGGTGGAGTTAGCTGAACTTGCTCCGGCAGGAAATGCAGGATTGTACATCGTATTTGGTGACAATGTGTTTTCCTGTAAATTCCAATAATTAATTCCACCGTTAAGCTTTAGTCTAAAATCTTCTGACAAAGCGTAGGCTACACTAATATCTTGGTTCAGTCGTAAAGTCTTGGCTTCATACGTTCCGTTAAGTGCTGCCAATGGATTGCTGAATGTGTTTTCCTGCCAATTGATATTGCCATTGGTAGTATACAAAGCAGGGGCATTGGGTGCAAGCGATAATGACTGCCTTGTGAAATCACCGTTCATTACATTGTTGGACTGGAACGTCAGATAGTTGGAAGCGGTTAGTGAAAAGCGTCGGTCACTGCTGTTGTAGCTGTAATTGCTGTTCAGTGCATTCGTTTTATATCCTGAACTGCCGGGATAAACCGCTCCTTGTTCCTGATGGGAAGCGCTGATCAGAAAAGAAGAGCGATCTCCTCCTCCGCTGATGGACATTTGGGTCTGAAAATTTTCTGCGGTATTTCCTATCAGCACTTTCTGCCAGTCGGTATATCTTGATTTGTCCCATTTTCCGTTAAGGTCGTAAGCTGAAGCAGGAAGTGTTGTAATACCATCGTTGGCAAATGCCTGCTCTCTCATCTTAAGGTACTGCTCGGTACTCATCATTCCCAGTCTGTTGGCGACTTTGCTTAAACTGTAGCTGGTGTTAAGACTTAACTTTAAATCTTTGCCATTTCCCTTTTTGGTTGTAATGAGAATAACACCATTACCGCCTCGTGAACCATAGATTGCCGTAGCATCTGCATCCTTAAGAACTTCTATGCTTTCGATGTCATTAGGGTTGATTGCATTAAGAGGATTGACGTTCCGCATCGGTTCAATACCTGTTGTGTAGGTGGTCGTGAGATCGCCACCAACAGCAACACCGTCAATCACATATAGTGGTTCATTACCGTTGATCAAGCTGTTGGTAACCGTTCTTAAACTGTTTCGTCCCCTGATCTGAACATCAAAGCCTCCTGAATTATTACCGCTTGAGCTTGTAATGTTGACGCCTGCCATTCTTCCCTGTAATGCAGAGAGGACATTGTTGACAGGTTGGTTTTCTATGTCTTTTGCTGAAACTTTAGCGATACTACCGGTTCTTTCTTTGTCTTTCACCTTGTAGTAGCCTGCGTTGAGAATAACTTCTTCGATTCCCTTTACTTTCTGTTCTAAGCTGATATTAACGACGGTCTGATTAGTTAGTGTGACTTTTTCTTCTGCATAATCAGGATGTCTGAACAATAGGATGGGATTTTCTGCTGAAACCTTTATCGTGTAGGTTCCGTTATTAGCGGTCATGGTTACCTCATCACTGCCCTCCTGGGAGATAATGACTCCCGACAATGGTATATTGGATGAGGTGACGGTACCGGAAATTGTGCGTGTTTGGGCTTTTGATTGAGTGCTGACAGCGGTCAGCATAAGGCCAAAGAAAATACCTCCTATATGGTAATAGGAATTTTTCATAGATTTGTAAAGGTTTTTAATTTTCTAAAGATTAATTACTGAACTACGCTCTTTCCTGATGTTTTAGTCGACTGACAGGAAGGGGCTTTTTACATTCTTCTGTTTTTAAGTTGAGTAGTTTTTTTGATTCTTTTTTTTAGTAAAACTTTCCTGATGCCCTTTGGTATGAAAAAGGACTGGTGAGGTTCTGCAAGCAGTGACCGCAAGGCACCGGAAAGAATTTAATATGAATGAATCTGTGTCCCGTGTGAGCTTTTTAAAGCCGCAATAGGTTGTACCCTCCTATTGTATCGTGTAATCTGATACTATTTTTAGGAAGCGGGCTTAGATTTTTAGCGACTGCGGACAACATTAGAAAAATAAAGCGTGGAACTCACTACATCATCGCTTGTACTAGAGGCATCGCCAAACACCTTGCAACAAACTCCGTAAGTAAGCCCACGCCTAGGTCGTGAGCTACTTTACTTATGGTCTCGTTGCGTTTGTTTGAAAATTGGCGATTTTCTAGTACGAGATTCTAAGCAATAGCTTCTAATATTCTTTGAAGTATCGCAAAATTACTTTAATAAGTAATCTTTTCCAAATATAATAAAAAAATACAATGTGGGAAATAATACCCACTAAATATTTTATCTTTCTATGGAAATTGCTATCAATTTGATATTGATATGGCAACAAACTCTGAAAAAATTGCATTTCTAACAGGTTTCGGAAAAAGAGTTCAGGCTTTAAGAGAAGAAAAACAACTTAGCCTTAGGCAATTGGCGCAAAATTGTGAGATCGACTATAGCGATATTAGTAAAATTGAAAAAGGTTTAAGAAATATTCAAATGTCTACAATATTAGAGCTATCTAAAGGATTAGATGTACCTCCCCAAGAATTATTTATTTTTAAAATAAGTGATAAATCCTAGCTAATGGTTAGGATTTTTTTTACTTATTAATTTCCTGATAGTACTGATCAGAACATTGATCAAGAACTTCTTCTGTTTCTTTTAATTCTTTCGCTTTTCGTTGCAATTCTATTTCCTTTTGTTTTAGTTTTTTCTCAGAAGCATTAAGCTTTGTTTCGCTTTGGTAAAGAGACAATAATTTTGCGATGATTGCAATTGTTGTAATTGTGCTGTAGATTTTTAGTGTTTTCATATTTGTGGTTTTTGTAAAGATAAAACAATCCTTAAAATTAATAATTTGAAAATGACTCCATTGAACGCAGAATTAAAACTGTTCTTATTAACTACACTCCATATCTTTAATTCTATGCGTATATTTGACTAGTTTTATAACTTAAAAATATAATAAATTTACATTTATATAAATGACTAGCACAATTCAAAAGCAAGAACTACTCAATAAAATATGGAAAATCGCCAACGAAGTAAGAGGCGCGGTAGATGGATGGGATTTTAAACAATTTGTTCTCGGGACACTTTTTTATCGTTATATAAGTGAAAATTTCAGCAGTTACGTTGAAGCAGGTGATGACAGTATAAACTATGCAGCTTTACCCGACAGCGTAATTACGACAGAGATTAAAGACGATGCAATTAAAACCAAAGGCTATTTTATTTATCCAAGTCAGCTTTTTGAGAATATGGCTAAAAATGCCAATACAAATCCAAATTTAAATACAGAATTAAAAGATATCTTCAATTCAATCGAAAGTTCCGCAAATGGCTACCCTTCAGAACAAGATATTAAGGGTCTGTTTGGCGATTTTGATACAACCAGTTCACGTTTAGGAAATACCGTTGCCAATAAAAACAGCCGTTTAGCAGCTGTCTTAAAGGGGGTTGAAGAACTTAATTTCGGAAACTTTGAAGACAACCAAATTGATCTTTTTGGTGATGCTTATGAAATTCTAATTTCTAATTACGCTGCTAATGCAGGAAAATCGGGTGGAGAATTCTTTACCCCGCAGACCGTTTCAAAATTAATTGCACAATTAGCAATGCATAAGCAAACATCAGTAAATAAAATTTATGATCCGGCAGCAGGCTCAGGTTCTTTATTGTTGCAGGCAAAAAAACACTTTGATAGCCATATTATTGAAGAAGGATTTTTTGGGCAAGAAATAAACCATACCACATACAATTTAGCAAGAATGAATATGTTTTTGCACAATATTAATTACGACAAGTTTAATATTGCACTAGGAAATACTCTCTTAGACCCTCATTTCGGCGATGACAAACCATTTGATGCTATTGTTTCCAATCCTCCATATTCAGTTAATTGGATTGGTTCGGACGACCCAACTTTAATAAACGATGACCGTTTTGCTCCTGCAGGCGTGTTAGCCCCTAAATCAAAAGCTGATTTTGCATTTGTACTGCATGCTTTAAGTTATCTTTCCAGTAAAGGCAGAGCCGCTATTGTTTGTTTTCCGGGTATTTTTTACCGTGGCGGTGCCGAACAGAAAATCAGAAAATATCTTGTAGATAATAACTTTGTAGAAACTGTAATTGCATTAGCACCTAATTTGTTCTATGGCACTTCCATAGCTGTAAATATTTTGGTTCTTGCCAAAAATAAAACAGAAAATAAAACCCAATTTATCGATGCTACTGGTGAAGACTTTTTCACAAAAGTAACCAACAACAATGTATTAAATGATATTCACATTGATAAAATTATGGAACTCTTCGACACAAAAAACGATGATCCACATATAGCTGTAAATATTGACAATACTAAAATCGCTGAAAACGATTATAATCTTTCCGTAAGCAGTTATGTAGAAGCTAAAGACAACCGTCAAAAAATTGACATTGCCACACTTAATGCTAAAGTTGATGAAACTGTGAAAAATATAAATATACTACGTGCCAATATTACTAATATTATTAAAGAGATTGAAGCATGAGTTTTTTAGAAAAATTATTAGATGGCGTGAAGCTGGAATGGAAAACCCTTGGTGATGATAATTTTGTTCAAATTGCTAATAGTGGTAGAAAACCTGTAAAATCTGAACTAAGAATACCTGGTAAAATTCCCTATTATGGAGCAAATAACATACAAGATTACGTTGACGGATTTACCCACGATGGAGAATATCTTTTGATTGCAGAAGATGGGACAGCTAGTATAGAAAAATATTCAATTCAATACGCTGTTGGAAAATTTTGGGCTAACAATCATGTTCATGTTTTAAGTGGTAAATCATTATTGAATACAAGGTTTTTATATCATTATTTGCAAATAGTAAATTTTGTCCCATTCTTATCTGGTGGTGGGAGAGCGAAGTTAACAAAAGCAAAGTTGCTTGAAATCCCAATCCCAATTCCCTGCCCTGAACATCCTAAAAAATCGTCTGAAATTCAACAAAAAATAGTTGCAATTCTTGATACTTTTACAGAGCTTACAGCAGAGCTTACGGCAGAGCTTACGGCTCGCAAGCAACAATATAGTTATTATCGAGAGAATTTGTTAAATTTTGATGAGAGAGAAGTAAAGCATTTACCTATGGATGATCAAAGAGTTGGAGAATTTCAAAGAGGAAAACGTTTTGTAAAAACTGATTTACTCTCAAAAGGAATTCCAACCATACACTATGGGGAAATGTATACTCATTATGGTACTTGGGCAAATGAAACAAAATCTTTCGTAAGTAAAGACCTAGTTAAAAATAAAAATCTACGTTTAGCACAAAAAGGAGATGTAGTCATAGTTGCAGCTGGAGAAACAGTCGAAGACATTGGAAAAGGAACTGCGTGGTTGGGTAACCAAGGAGTGGTTGTTCATGATGCTTGTTTTTCGTATAAAACTAGTTTAAATCCAAAATTCGTTGCTTATTTTACACGAACTAAACAGTACCACGACCAAATTAAAAAACATATATCCTCTGGTAAAATTTCTGCAATTAATGCAAAAGGATTGGGTAAAACGATTATTCCTATTCCTTCTCCTGAGGAACAAGAACGTATCGTTTCAATTCTAGATCAATTTGATATTTTAACTAATTCAATTAGCGAAGGTCTACCGAAGGAAATTGAATTGAGAAAACAGCAATATGAATATTATAGAGATTTATTGCTAACCTTTCCTAAAAAAGTGAACTAAGCGAACAATATGGGACAGAAAATAACCGAGATAGCTCAATCTTTAAAAGATGCCAATAAGAAAGTGCAACTGATTTATGCGTTTAATGGTACTGGTAAAACTCGTTTATCACGTGCGTTCAAAGAATTGATAGCACCCAAAAATCCAGAAACTGATGAAGAAGGTAAAGAAATCAAAGTAATGTATTATAATGCATTTACTGAAGATCTTTTCTATTGGGATAATGATTTGCATAATGATGTAGACAGGAAATTGAAAATACAACCAAATACATACACCAATTGGATACTTGTGGAACAAGGACAAGAACCCAATATAACAACGCACTTTCAACGTTACACTAATGATAAATTAACACCTCATTTTAACGAAGATTTTACTGAAGTTCGTTTCTCTTTTGAGAGAGGAGATGATTCAGTTTCGGATTTTATTAAGATTTCTAAAGGCGAAGAGAGTTGTTTTGTGTGGAGTGTGTTTTATAGCTTACTTAAAGAAGCTATCGATGAATTGATTCCATTAGGAGAAGCACAAGAAGAAATAAAATCATTAGCATTATTAACCGAATCCAAAAATAGAGAAACAAAAAAGGCTGAAGACCTAGCTAAAAAAACAGGAAAGGAAGAGGATATCAAAAAAGCGGAAATATTAAGAAATGAAGCAGAGGTAGCTAATATTGAAATGAATAGTGCACAGGAAAAACTAAAAACCTTAAGTGGGCTATTTAATAATTTAGATTATGTTTTTATTGATGATCCTGTAAGCTCTTTAGATGATAATCATTTAATTGAATTAGCTGTGGATATAGCTTCTCTGATCAAATCCAGTAACTCTCAATTAAAATTTATCATTACAACACATAATCCACTTTTTTATAACGTACTATTCAATGAATTCAATAACGCAGATTCGAGTTCCGGTTATAAAGTAAAACATTGCACAAAATATCGTTTTGAAAAACTAGCAGATGGGACTTACTTACTGAACGAACAATCAAATGATTCACCTTTTTCCTATCATTTATTTCTTTTGTCTGAATTAGATAAAGCTATATCGCCATCGGGTAATATTCAAAAATATCATTTTAATTTTCTTCGTAATATTTTAGAGAAAATGTCCACTTTTTTAGGGTATAATAAATGGAGAGATCTTTTACCTGAAGAATCACGTGAAGCATATTACAATCGTATAATAAATTTATCAAGTCATAGTAAATTTTCGGGCGAAGAAACCTCTATAATCCTTGATAGTGATAAAAGAGTTTTAGAATATTTGGTAAACCTAATAAAAACAAATTATCGGTTTAATTCTAATAATAAGATAATTACAGAACAAGAACAAAATGTCACAATATAGCACCATCGCAGAATCAAACAATTTTATTGTTTTAGATAAATACACAAAGCATTCGTCAATTAATGATACTCCTGCAGGCTATCAAACCGAATCGGCTTTAGAAAGTGAATTTATACAGGATCTTATCAACCAAGGTTATGATAATCCTACTGAAATTAAATCTTCAGAAGCAATGTTAGCAAATGTTAGAGTGCAACTTCAAGCACTCAACGACATGCAATTTACAGATATTGAATGGAAACGTTTTGTAGAAGAATACCTAGACAATCCAAGCGATACATTGGTTGATAAAACCCGCAAAATACACGATAATTACATCTATGATTTTGTATTTGATGATGGGCATATCCAAAATATTTATTTGGTTGACAAAACAAATATCATCCGTAACAAGGTGCAAGTTATTAAACAGTTCGAGCAAAAAGGAACCTATGCCAACCGTTACGATGTTACCATTTTAGTCAATGGACTACCTTTGGTACAAGTTGAACTTAAAAAGCGTGGGGTTGCCATTCGCGAGGCTTTTAATCAAGTACACCGTTACAGCAAAGAAAGTTTCAACAGCGAAAGTTCTCTTTTTAAATATTTACAGGTATTTGTTATTTCCAACGGTACTGACACCCGATATTTTGCTAATACCGTACAACGTAATAAAAACAGTTTCGACTTTACGATGAACTGGGCAAAGGCAGATAATTCTTTAATTAAAGATCTTAAAGATTTTACGGCTACTTTCTTTCAAAAAAATACGCTGTTAAATGTATTATTAACCTATTCTGTTTTTGATATTAGTGACACATTGCTCATTATGAGACCATATCAAATAGCAGCTACCGAGCGTATGTTGTGGAAGATAGAAAGTTCTTTTAATGCAAAAAACTGGTCTAATACCGAAAGTGGTGGATACATCTGGCATACTACGGGTTCAGGGAAGACCTTAACCAGTTTTAAAGCAGCTCGTTTGGCTAAAGATCTTAATTTTATTGATAAGGTGTTTTTTGTAGTAGACCGTAAAGATCTCGACTTTCAAACCATGAAAGAATACCAACGCTTTTCCCCCGACAGCGTAAATGGCTCCGATAGTACTGCTGGTTTAAAAAGAAATATAGAAAAAGAGGATAACAAAATTATTGTTACCACGATTCAAAAGCTCAACAATTTAATGAAAACCGAGGGAGATCTGGCTATATACCAAAAGCAGGTTGTTTTTATTTTTGATGAAGCCCACCGTTCGCAATTTGGCGAAGCCCAAAAAAATCTTAATAAAAAGTTTAAAAAGTTCTATCAGTTTGGTTTCACTGGAACGCCCATTTTTCCACAAAATGCTTTGGGAGCAGAAACTACAGCCAGTGTGTTCGGTCGAGAGTTGCATTCATACATAATTACAGATGCTATCAGAGACGAGAAGGTGCTGAAATTTAAGGTTGACTATAACAATGTACGCCCCAAATTTAAAGGAATAGAAACTGAACAAGATGAGAAAAAATTAAGTGCTGCAGAAAATACCAAAGCCTTATTGCATCCAGTTAGAATCAAAGAAATCTCTCAGTATATTTTACAGAATTTCAGAATTAAAACCCATAGGACACAAGGTGGTAATAAAGGTTTTAATGCTATGTTTGCTGTGAGTAGCGTAGATGCGGCAAAATGTTATTATGAAGAGTTGAACAAATTGCAAAAAGACAGTGACAAGCCTTTAAAAATAGCAACTATTTTTTCTTTCGCGGTCAATGAAGAGCAAAATGCAGTGGGAGAAATTCCTGATGAAAATTTTGAGCCAACAGCTATGGATCAAAGTGCCAAAGAATTTTTGGCTAAAGCCATCGATGATTATAATGCTATGTTCAAAATGAATTTTAGCGTTGAGAGTAAAGGTTTTCAGGACTATTATCGTGATCTTGCTAAAAGAGTTAAAAGTAAAGAAATTGATTTAATTATTGTTGTAGGTATGTTTCTTACCGGATTTGATGCCCCTACCCTTAACACGCTTTTTGTAGATAAAAATTTGCGGTACCATGGTTTAATGCAGGCTTTTTCCCGTACAAACCGTATTTATGATGCTACCAAAACCTTTGGGAACATTGTTACATTCAGAGATTTAGAACAAGCAACCATTGATGCCATTACGCTATTTGGTGATAAAAATACAAAAAATGTAGTACTTGAAAAAAGCTATAAAGAATATCTGGAAGGTTTTACAGATGTGGCTACTGGAGATGCTCGCAGAGGTTTTGTAGACATTGTAAATGATTTGAATGCCAGATTTGCTAATCCGGATGAAATTGTTACCGAGAAAGATAAGAAAGAATTTACCAAACTATTCGGGGAATATCTTCGTGTAGAAAACATCTTACAAAACTATGATGAATTTACACATCTAAAAGCATTACAGCAAATTGATTTAAACGATTCACAAGCTGTCGAAATTTTTAAGGAAAC
>Ga0157369_10002465_pt1 | contig 22176 bp, 14 predicted proteins | sample C25metaG_FD_113461 | JGI IMG/M metagenome (GOLD analysis project Ga0157369, IMG submission 113461) | Corn rhizosphere microbial communities from Kellogg Biological Station, Michigan, USA - C2-5 metaG | ecosystem: Host-associated > Plants > Roots > Rhizosphere > Soil | place: USA: Michigan...
CGCCGAGGCGTTCGCCAAGGTCGGCAAGGACGGCGTCATCACCGTCGAAGAGGCGCAGACCATGGTGCTCGAGCTCGAGTTCACCGAGGGCATGCAGTTCGACAAGGGCTACATCTCGCCGTACTTCGTGACCGACCCGGAGCGGATGGAGGCCGTCCTCGACGACCCGTACATCCTGCTCCACCAGGGCAAGATCTCGTCGATCACGGACTTGCTGCCGCTGCTCGAGAAGGTCGTGCAGGCCGGCAAGCAGCTCCTGATCGTCGCCGAAGACGTCGAGGGCGAGGCGCTGTCGACGTTGGTGGTCAACAAGATCCGCGGCACGTTCACCGCGGTCGCGGTGAAGGCTCCCGGCTTCGGCGACCGGCGCAAGGCGATGATGCAGGACATGGCCATCCTCACCGGCGCGGACGTCGTCGCCGAGGAGGTCGGCCTCTCGCTCGCGACGATCGGGCTCGACGCGCTCGGCCGCGCCCGCCGCGTCACCGTGACCAAGGACGACACCACCCTGGTCGACGGCGGCGGCGAGCAGAGCGCGATCGACGACCGCGTCCGCCAGATCAAGGCCGAGATCGAGTCCACGGACTCCGACTGGGACCGCGAGAAGCTCCAGGAGCGGCTGGCCAAGCTCGGCGGCGGCGTGGGCATCATCCGCGTCGGCGCCGCGACCGAGGTCGAGCTCAAGGAGAAGAAGCACCGGCTCGAAGACGCCATCTCGGCCACGCGCGCCGCGATCGAGGAGGGCATTGTCGCCGGTGGCGGCAGCGCGCTCGTCTCGGTCGTCGGTGTGCTCGACGACAACTGCGGCCTGACGGGCGACGAAGCGACCGGTGTCGCGATTGTCCGGTCCGCGCTGGTCGAGCCGCTGCGCTGGATCGCGCAGAACGCCGGACACGAGGGCTACGTCGCGGTCAGCAAGGTCCGCGAGCTCCCGGCCGGGCACGGCCTCAACGCCGCGACCGGCGAATACGTCGACCTCGCCGCGGCCGGCGTGGTCGACCCGGTGAAGGTGACCCGGTCGGCGGTTCGCAATGCCGCGTCGATCGCGGCCATGCTGCTGACGACCGAAGCACTCGTTGCGGACAAACCGGCCGACCCGGAGCCCGACGCGGGTCACGGTCACGGCCACAGCCACGGGGGTCACGGCCACAGTCACTAGTCACTGACTAGACCCCGTCTAGTCACTTCTGGAGGACCCGTTCCGCCATTTGGCGGAGCGGGTCCTTCTTTCTTTGTCCGCTTTGCGCCCGGTTTCTCCTTGAAATTGCTTGGATTTTGGCTCTCAAGCCATCACCTGACTAGCCCGAACTAGTTATTGTTCGTAGTCATCCGAGCCCACGGAGAAACGAATATGCGCACCAAGGTCTTCATCGCCACCGCTCTCGCGAGTGTCGCCGGCAGCATCGTCATCGCCGCGCCGGCCGCACACGCCGAGTCGACTGCGTCCGCGTTCACGTCGCGGCTCGTCACCCTCGTCAACGAGGCCCGCGCACAGCACGGCCTGCGCGCACTGACGGTCGCGAGCGGTACGACGACGGTGGCCTCCGGCTGGTCGTCGCACATGGCGTCCACCCGCACCTTGGCGCACAACCCCAACCTTCAGTCGCAGCTCGAGTCGCACGGCAGCCCGAACTGGACGACGTACGGCGAGAACGTCGGCGAGGGCCCGACGTCCAGCGCCGACCAGCTGTTCACCGCATACATGAACTCGCCGGAGCACAAGGCGAACATCCTCGGCAGCGGCTACCGCTACATCGGCATCGCGACCACCTTCAGCGGCAGCGTGGCCTGGAACACCATGGACTTCGTCGACCAGTACGGCACGACGACCCACACCAGCACGCCGACGACGACGACGTTCGTGCACCACACGGCGACCGTGACCCACCACGCCAGCGCGCCGGTGACCACGTCGCACCCGGCCGTCCGCAAGGCGCCGGCCCCGCGGCACACCGTCCGGGTCCGCCACACCGTCGCCGTCCAGCACGTGCACCCGAGCCGCCACGCCGACACCCAGCGCCCCTACACCGACCTGCTGGTCGCGGCGGGCCAGCCGGTGCAGATCGGTGCCACCGACTCCGCCCCCTCCGGCACGACCCGCCTGATCGCCTCGCTGGTCGCCGCGGCCCTGATCGCCGCCGCCGGCCTCGCGTGGGGCATGCGCCGCCGCGTGGCCGCGTGACCTGAGCCGCACCGGCTCGGTACCGTTCGCCCGGTGACTGGGCAAGACGGAGCTGGGCAAGCCGGAGCTGGGCAGCCCCCCGCCGCGGAGCAGCTCGCCGCCTTGTTGGCCGCCGGCGAGCGGGCCGCGTTCCACGGCCCCCCGGGCGCCGCGGTCGCCGAGCTCGAGAAGGCCGTCGTCCTCGCACAGAAGTCCGGCCGCCGGGCCGAGGTCACCGCCGCGGCCTGGCTGCTCGGAGTCGCCCTCTCCGCCGGTGGTCGCTACGGCGGGGCGCTGCGAGTCCTGACCCCGCTGGTCGATGCGGGCGAGGCCACCACCGCCGCCGAGACCCGCCTGTTTGCCGCCTTCGCCGCCGCGACCGCCGCCAGCGTCCATCGCGGCCTTGGCCGCCATCCCGCCGCCGAGCTGCTCGACCAGCGCGGGCTCGCCCTCGCGGACGGCCAGGCCGAAGCGGAGTTCGACGCGCGGCTCGGGCTCGCCAGCGATGCGGTCGGCCAGCAGGACCTCGACGCCGCGCGGGCGGCGTACGCGCTGGCCGACGAGCTGGTCGCCGCGCACGACGACGGCTGGTGGCGGCAGCGGGTCCGGCTGGAGTGGGCCCGGGCGGAGATCGCGCTGCTCGCCGACGACCCCGACGAGGCGGCGGTCGCGGCCGCGTCCAGCGTCGAGCAGGCCGAGCGGGCGCGCGCGCCGCGGCACGTGGCGAAAGGCCTGCTGTTCCAAGGCGTCGCCGAGGTGTCCGGCGGCAACCCGGAGGCCCCCGGGACGCTGCGCCGGGCGGCGACCCTGGCCGAGGGGCTGTCCGCGCTCCCGGTCGTCTGGCAGGCCCGGGCGCTGCTCGGCGCGCTGCTCGCCGGCTCCGCGGCCGAGGAGAGCGCGCGATCGCTCGCGGCGGCCCGCTCCGCCGTACTCACGATGGCCGCGGATCTGCCGGCCGAGCTGCGCGAGGAATGGCTGGCCCGGCCCAACGTGAGCGCGTTGCTCGAAGGCTGACCCGGCTCACAACCGCCTAACCGCGGGGCCACTTTCTCCCGCTTTCGCTTTCCTACCGGCCGGTCGCGCCGAGACTCCTCGGGTGACCGGACCGCTGCCGACGCTTGAGCGCGCGCTCGCGCTGGCGCAGCGGGCGTTGCACCTGACCTCGCTGACGCTGCAGCCGCCCGGCGCCGCCGTACCGTCGCAGCGCCGGGATGGTGGCTACGTCCTCGCCGTACCCGTACGGGTCGGCGACGCCGTACGGGTCCTGACCGCCGAGTCGGGCGAGCCGTTCGAGCCGGCGCTGGCCGAGACGCTGGTCGAGTTGGCCGGGCTGCTCGCGGACGTCGCCGACGCCGGTCCGGCGAACCAGGCGGTGCTCGACCTGGAGGCCGACCGGGCGCAGATCGCGGCCGAGCTGGACGTGGTCGCCGACGCGCTCGTGGCCGCGAAGCACAAGGCGTTGGAGCCGGCCGACATCGAGGCGGTCGAGCACGCGCTGACGCTGCTGCGGCGGGAGCAGCGCCGGCTGCGCGCGCACACCCTCGACGCCGGTCTCGCGGCCGCGCTGCAGCACACCGGGCTGGCCGTCGTCGGTGACACGGATCGGCTCTCCGCGCTGCCGCCGGCGTTCGCTGTCGCCGTCGAGCGGGTCGCCGAGGCGCTGCGCCGGGGGGTGTCCGAGAACTCGGGCGAAGAGGGGCAAATCTCCGTCGAAGTCACTGACTTGGTGGTGAAGTTCCGGATGGATTCTGCCGAGAAGATCCGGGACGCCTCAGAGCTGGACCGCTGGGGCCGCCGGGTTAGCGCGCTCGGCGGCGAGCTGGTGGTGCAGCCACAGGGTGTCGACCTGCTGCTTCCCGACCGGCGAGACGAAGGACGACGGTGACGACGGTCCTGATCTGTGACGACCACCGCATGATCCGCGAAGGGTTGCGCCGGTCCGTCCAGGCACTGCCGGGTGTCGACCGCGTCGATACGGCGGAAAGCGGCGAGGAGGTGCTCGCCCGCTGGCCGGCCGAGCGCCAGGACCTCGTCCTGATGGATGTGTCGCTGCCCGGCATCGGCGGGCTGGAGACGACCCGACGCCTGGTGCGCGCCTATCCCGACGCGCACATCGTGATGCTCGCCGGAGTCGGCGCGGGTGACCGCGACGCCGTGGCGATGGCGATCTCCGGCGGCGCGCGTGGCTACCTGCAGAAGAACGTCTCCCGCGAAGAGCTGTGCGCCGCGGTCGCGACCGCGCTGGCGGAGCACGCGCTCGGGGAGGCGCCGCGTCAGCGGGCCCCCGAGGCGCCGGACGCACCGGCATTGACCGAGCGCGAGCTGCAGGTGCTGCACGGGATGGCGCAGGGCCGCAGCAACGCCGAGATCGGCCGCGAGCTCTACCTGTCCGAGGACACGATCAAGACGCACGCCCGCCGGCTGTTCCGCAAGATGGGCGTCAACGACCGGGCCCAGGCCGTCGCCGCCGGCTTCCGCTGGGGCTTCGTCCACTAGTTCGTCTGCTGCCCGCCTTCGCGAGCCCGCTCGCCTGAGCTTCCGGCTCGGCCGGCACATCGGTCACTCCACTACCCAATTCAGCGTGATCTGGGTGGTGAATCGACCAATACGTAGCGCGTTCGCGGTGCGTCTCCGGTCGCGACCGTGACGAGTGAAGCGGGGTCAGACCGTTCCGTCGGTAGAACTAGTCGTCGGCGGCGATCATCGCGTCGGCGAAGCCGCGGGCGTAGTCCCACGAGACGTACTCCGACGGGTCCGGGCTGAACGCGGGCTCGTGCACCCGCGCCTGCCCCTCGTCCAGCAGGTGGCGCAGGTTGGACCGGAGCAGGTCCCAGGCGAAGTAGTGCGGCTCCTCGCAGTCCTGGCAGTCGACCACGAGGCCGCGGACGCCGCGCGGCTCGAGCAGGACCTGGAACACCTCGAGGTCGGCGAGGTCGGCGGTGATCTCCGCCTCCTCGTCCGCGGTCAGCGGGGCGAGGTCGTCATCGTGCAGATCCGGCTCGCCCAACTCGGCCGCCGGGTCGGCAGGGTCGTCCGCGAACGGATCGAGCGGCGGGTCGTCACGCACCTGTCCACGTTAGAGCAACCAGCGGCGAGCGCGCCGGGCTGCGCGAATCCACGACGCTTCGCCTCGCGGCGTTGTCCTCCTCGCGCGGGCCAAAGGCCCGCACTCGTCGTCCGCCTTGCGATGCTCGATCGTGACTCCGCTCGCCGACGACGCGCGCGCCGCTGGTCGCTCTAAGCCCGATCAGTTGCATAGACTTACTTTTTGGCCGCCCGACGCGAGTAGGTGCACCCAGTGGACGACGCCGAGAAGTTCGCGCCGCTCGGACTCACGTTTGACGACGTACTGCTGCTGCCGGCCGAGTCCGACGTCATCCCGAGCGAAGCCGACACGGCCACGCGACTGTCCCGGTCGCTGACCCTCCGTACGCCGCTGCTGTCCAGCGCGATGGACACCGTGACCGAGTCGCGGATGGCGATCGCGATGGCCCGGCAGGGCGGCGTCGGCGTGCTGCACCGCAACCTCTCCGCCGAGGACCAGGCGATGCAGGTCGACATCGTGAAGCGGTCCGAGGCCGGCATGGTCACGCACCCGATCACCTGCGCGCCCGACGACACGATCGCGGCCGCCAACGCGTTGATGGGCCAGTACCGCATCTCCGGCGTGCCGGTCACCGACGCCGACGGCGTCCTCGTCGGCATCGTCACCAACCGCGACATCCGCTTCGAGCGCGACCACCAGCGGCTCGTCCGCGAGGTCATGACGTCGGCTCCGCTCGTGACCGCGCCGGTCGGCGTCTCACGGCCGGACGCGCTGAAACTGTTGCAGGACAACAAGGTCGAGAAGCTGCCGATCGTCGACGGCGGCGGCCGGCTGCGCGGCCTGATCACCGTCAAGGACTTCGCGAAGAGCCAGGAGTACCCGCTCGCGACGAAAGACGGCGAGGGCCGGCTCGTCGTCGGCGCGGCGGTCGGTGTCGGCGAGGACGCCTACAAGCGGTCGATGACCCTGGTTGAAGCCGGCGTCGACTTCCTCATCGTGGACACCGCGCACGGCCACTCCCGCGCGGTGCTCGAGATGGTCGCCCGGCTCAAGGCCAACGTCTCCATCGACGTGATCGGCGGCAACATCGCGACCGCGGGCGCGGCCGAGGCGCTCATCGCCGCGGGCGCCGACGCGGTCAAGGTGGGCGTCGGTCCCGGCGCGATCTGTACGACGCGGGTCGTCGCCGGCGTCGGCGTACCGCAGATCACCGCCATTCACGACGTCGTGCAGGCCGCGCGCAAGCACGGCGTGCCGGTCATCGCCGACGGCGGCATCAGCTACTCCGGCGACATCGCGAAGGCCCTCGCCGCGGGCGCCGACACGGTCATGCTCGGCTCGCTGCTCGCGGGTTGCGAGGAGTCGCCGGGGGAGCTGATCTTCGTCGCCGGCAAGCAGTTCAAGTCCTACCGCGGCATGGGTTCGCTCGGCGCGATGCAGTCGCGCGGGCAGGCCCGGTCCTACAGCAAGGACCGCTACTTCCAGGACGACGTCCTCTCCGACGACAAGCTGGTGCCGGAAGGCATCGAGGGCCAGGTCGCCTACCGCGGCCCGCTCGCCGGGGTCGCGCACCAGCTGCTCGGCGGCCTCCGGGCGGCGATGGGGTACGTCGGCGCGCACACCATCGAGGAACTGCAGCGGGCCCAGTTCGTCCGGATCACGGCCGCGGGGCTGAAGGAGAGCCACCCGCACGACATCCAGATGACCGTCGAGGCGCCCAACTACCAGGCCCGCTGACCTCATGCGCGATTCGATCGAAATCGGCCTCGGGCGTTCGGCCCGCCGTGGCTACACCCTCGAAGAGGTCGGCATCGTGCCGTCCCGCCGGACCCGTGACATCGACGCGGTCTCGCTCGCCTGGCAGATCGACGCGTACCGCTTCGAGCTGCCGCTCATGGGCTTCCCGTCCGACGCGACGATGTCGCCCGCGACCATCGCCGAGGTCAGCCGCATCGGCGGTCTCGGCGTGCTCGACGCCGAGGGCCTCTGGACCCGGTACGACGACCCCACGCCGGCGCTCGAGTCGCTCGCCGGGCTCGACTCCGAGGCCGCGACCCGCGAGCTGCAGAAGGTCTACGCCGAGCCGGTGCGTGAAGACCTGATTTCCTTGCGAATCAAGGAGATTCGCGACCACGGTGTGGTCGTCGCCGTACGTGTCTCCCCGCAGCACACGCTGCGGCTCGCGCCGGCGATCCTGTCCGCCGGTGTCGACCTGCTCGTCATCCAGGGCACGATCGTGTCGGCCGAGCACGTCGGCGTGAACCCGGCCGATCCGCCGCTCAACCTCAAGACGTTCATCGCCGATCTCGACGTGCCCGTGGTGGTGGGCGGCTGCACCAACTACCAGACCGCGCTGCACCTCATGCGCACCGGCGCGGCCGGCGTCGTCGTCGGGGTCGGCGCCGACTACTGGTCGACCACCAGCCAGGTGCTCGGCATCGAGGTGCCGATGGCGACCGCGATCGTCGACGCCGCCGCGGCCCGGCGCGACTACCTGGACGAGACCGGCGGGCGGTACGTGCACGTCATCGCGGCGGGCGACATGCAGACCAGCGGCGACATCGCGAAGGCGCTCGCCTGCGGCGCCGACGCGGTGATGCTCGGCCAGCCGCTCGCCGACGCCGCGGAGGCGCCGGCGAAGGGCGCGTGGTGGCACGTCGCGGCGTCGCACCCGAAGCTGCCGCGCGGCCGGTTCGCCGGGCCCGACCTCGACTGGCCGCTCGGCTCGATGCAGACGGTCTTGCGGGGTCCCTCGACCAGCCCGGAGGGCACGCTCAACCTGTTCGGCGGCACCCGCCGGGCGATCGCGAAGGCGGGTTACTCCGACGTCAAGGAGTTCCAGAAGGTCGGCCTGATCGTCACCGGCTAGCCCGGAGGCAGGACCGGCGCGGCCCGGCGTCGAAGAGAAGCCACATGTCTTTGCGCCACCGTCAAGTCCTTGCCGCCTCGATCGGCACACTGCTCACGGCCGGCACCCTCGTCGCGCTCCCGGCGGTCGCCGGCAGCCCGACCCCGGCCGCGACGTTCAGCCGGCCGCTGATCCTGGCCGGCGGCGGCGCCGAGCCGTCGATCCGCGTCCCCTCCGATGGCAAGTCCGCGGCGTACGTCTCCGCCCCGACCGGCCTCGGCTCGAACTTCTGGCGCATCATCAAGACCCACAACCACGACGGCTCGGTGACGTTCAGCCAGAGCCCGGTGCAGCAGCCCGACCTCGGCACCGGCGGCGGTGACTCGGAGATCTCGGTCGGCGACGTGACGCAGGGCTCGAGCAGCGGCTGCGCGCCGATCGCCTACACCGGCCTGCACAACATCGACCTGCTCGACAACTTCACCGTCGCCAGCTCGACCGACTGCGGCAAGACGTTCACGCTGGCCAACCCGTACGGCACGCAGAACACCCTGACCGACCGGCAGTGGCAGGTGTTCGACGGCGCGAAGACCAACTTCCTGATCTTCCACCTGGTGCACACCGGCCAGATCGTCGTCACGGTGAGCCCGGACGCCGGCCAGCACTACGTCTCGCTCGACCCCGACGGTGTGCACGGCATCATCGACCCGCAGCTGCTGGCGGAGAGCGGCACGACCCAGCAGATCGGCAACATCATCGTCAACCACGCCGAGAAGATCGCCGGCAAGACCAACGTGATCACCGGCGAGCAGGTGCACGCGATGTACGCCATCTTCGGCATCGCCGACGACACCCAGACCGCGCTCGCGGCCAACGCGCCGGGGGCGACGTACAACGGTCTCGACTCGATCTACGTCGGCAAGTCCGTCGACGGCGGCGTGACGTGGACCGACTCGCTGATCTACAAGGTCGACCCGAAGACCAAGCGCGAGCTCAACATGCTCTTCCCGGTCATCACGTCCGACGCGTCCGGCAACCTCTACGCCGCGTGGTCCGACACCTACAAGATCCAGTACTCCGTGTCGACCGACCACGGCGCGCACTGGTCGAAGCCCTACCAGGTCAACCGCAACAACCGCGGCTGGAACAGCGACGGCTCGGACAAGCCGGACGCCGGCCAGGCCGACGTGTTCCCGTGGATCGCGGCCGGCAAGGGTGGCCTGCTCGACGTCGTCTGGTACCACGGCCAGGGCGGCTCGGCGCTGTCCAACAAGATCTACCGCGACCCGGGCGACGCGAAGACCGCGTGGACCGTCGCGTTCGCCCAGCTCGGTGCCGCGAACCACGTCGCGGGCGGCACTGCTGCGCCGAAGACGCTGACCTACAACACGGCGATCACGCCGGTCATCCACTACGGCGACATCTGCCAGAACGGCACGTTCTGCAGCCTCGTCCCGGTGTCGGGTGCGCCGCTGTCGACCGGTGACCGGTCGCTGCTCGACTTCTTCCAGGTCGCCGTCGACGGCGAAGGCCGGGCCAACCTCGCGATCGCCGACAACGGCACCGCGCCCGGCCAGAGCATCTCGGCGTACCTGATCCAGCTCACCGGCTACTCGCTCACCACGGGCAAGAAGCTGCCGGCGATGCGGGTCGAGACGCCGAAGCTCAACTGCTCGACCGACGGCGCGTTCACCGACCCGACGGGCGATGCGACGGCGCTCGGTGTCGCGTCGGTGCCGAGCTCGTCCGCGTCCGCCGACGGTCTCGACCTGACCAAGGGCTGGATCACCTGGGACGCCGCGCGCAAGACGGCGACGTTCCACGCGACCGTGAAGAACCTGTCGTCCACGCCGGCGGGTTCGACCGGCCAGATCCTGCGCTTCTACTTCGGGTGGGACCGCAAGGGCTACGACGTCCAGGCCAGCAAGGACGCCGCGACCGGAACCGCCTACTCCTTGCAGTCCTCGACCGCGAGCGGCGTGTCCACGATCGTGACCGGGCTGACCGGCGCGTTCGACACGGCGAAGAACGAGATCCGGGTCAACCTGCCGGCCGACACGTTCGCGAAGAGCTCCGACGCCGCCTACAAGGCCGCGGCGCTGAAGACCGGTGGGCAGTTGACCGGCCTGAAGGCGGAGACGCGGCGCAGCTACCCGGCCGCGCTCGCGCCGGTCGCGGACGACGCCGCGGGCCTGTGCCCGGCGACGCTCAGCTCCGGCAGCGCGTCGGCGAAGGGCAAGGCGCACGTCGTCGGCTTCGGCGACCCGCGGTTCCTGCCCCCGGCGCCGACGCCCGCGCAGGTGCGCAGCGTCGTAACCCGGATGCTGCCGGCCGCGCTCGTCGGCCTGCTGATGCTGGCCGGCGCGGCGGTCGCCAACCGCCGCCGCGGCGGCCTCGCCATCGCGTAGTAGCCCGCATAGCTGGCCGACGCGGATTGCGTAGGTGTGTCGAGTTCAGGGGTCGGCGGCCAACATACGTGATGGAATCTCGATGTGGACTTGACGTCGCAAGCGCACCTGAACTCCGCGACGCGACGGGCGGACGCGGACGCGGTGGTCGCAGCCGATAGCTCCGGCACGCTCGAGGCGTTCCGCGCATTCGTCGACACCTCGTCGTCGTTCAGCACGAACGTGACGGCAGACAAAGTGCTCGCGTACGACGTGGCGGACGAGGTTCTTGACACGCGGCGTGTGCACATTGCACATGAAGGCGGGGACGAGGCTGCCGGCCTCGCCAAGTTCGCGAAGGGGAGTTGGGCGCCTCGGCGAAAAGCGTTCGAGGCACTCTGGGAGGAAGGCGAGCGTCTCGTTTACGGGGCGGTCAATTGCGGCGGGATAGGTACGGGGTTCGGCTCGTTCTGTCTCGTCGCCAACCCCGCATCGATGGCTCCGCCTGTGTTGGCGGTGTTCCCCGGTGACAGCGCGCAGCGTTACACGAGCACGGCAGCCGTGGTCGACGCCAGTCGTGTCGTGGACGAGGTGACGTCGTGGTCCGACCGGGCGGATCTCGTCACGGCGGAGAGGCACGCAGAGGTCGATGACCGGCGCGAGGAATGGCCTGCGCTTGTCTGCTCGCCGGACAGGTACTTCGAGACCGTTATGGCGCCTGGTCCGGCGACTGCCAATCTCGAGGAAGTGCGACTGCCCGAGGACTACGTTATCGAGTTGGATGAGCTTCAGGCGCGGGAACTCGCTGGAGACACTCTGGATGAAAGCGAACGCAGCCAGGTCGCGGCCTACGATGTGATTCAGTCGTGGCGTCGGATGTTCGGGACCGCGATCAGGGAGGTGCGCTGAGATGGATGGCCGCGAACTGCGACTCCTCGCGCTCGCGCCTTCCGGGGAGACATACTTCGTCGAGATCGACGGCGTCGCTTGGCTCATGCGGCCGCCCGGAGCGGGCGGCGCGCGGTCAGTGGACCCGAGTGTTGTGGACCGTGCTGTAACCAACCACGGCTTCGAGCGTGTGGACCGGACATTTGAGCGGGCCGAAGACCTCGACGCGTTCCGGAACGAGGTCGCGGCACGGATCGCTCCTGACGAGGCAACCAGACCGGAGTCATTTGACGAAGATGACGTGCGTCGGCTCCTCGGCGTTGCCCGCCGGTGGCGTGCTGCCGACGACCCGCGGGCCGGGCGACTGCTTAGCCGTCTCCTGGAGGCCCCTGCAGCCCTAGCGAACCGCGACCTACTTCTTGAGATCGCCGAACTTCTCAAACCGGAGCCGGCCATCGATCTGTCGACCAAAGCTCCGGATGTCCTGGGGCAAGCCGCAAGAGAACGGTTCCTGGCAGCACAGGCGGCGTGACGTGCGAACTATCACGTTTTACTCCTACAAGGGTGGGACCGGCCGCACTCTGTTGCTCGCCAACATGGCACTGTTAGCGGCCACCGTTGGGCGGAAGGTGGTAGCGCTTGACTTCGACTTGGAAGCCCCCGGTTTGCCATACAAGTTGTTCAGCGGAGACCGTCCTAAGGCAGAGGGAATCGTTGGCTGGTTACGTGATGGATTGGCCGGTGAAGAACCGTCCAGTCTCGAGGACTACCTGCTGGACGTGCCGCTAGCGGAGCCACTGAAAGGAGGCGGCTGGCTCAAACTGCTTCCAGCCGGGCGGGCGCCCTCGCCAAACTACTTTCAGGACCTTCATAACCTGCGGCTCGATGATCGATTCGAGGATGGCCGCGGCCTCGACGCCCTCCTAGCCCTGCAAAGGCGCTTGGAGGAGGACCTCGATGCAGAGTTCCTGCTGGTCGACGCACGTACCGGCATCACCTCAACAAATAAGGTGACGACTCACATCTTGGCGGATGCCGTCGTCGCACTCATGCTGGATACTTCGGAGCAACTGGAAGGCAGCCGCTCCGTCTTGCGCGCGCTACAACCGCTGTCCGGTTTACAGAGTCACGAACCGATAGAACTTCACGCGGTTCTGAGCCGTGTCCCAACCTCGTCGACTAACCCCTACGAGATCACAAAGACCGACCGCCAAAAGGCCGAACGGATTCGAAATTTCCTCAACGAGCCGGCGCAGCCCCTGCGGAATACGGTCGCGGTCGACACTGTGCACTTGCTGCATGCGGCAACGGAACTCGCGGGTCAAGAATTCATGTCATTCGAAAGCCCCGCAACAGCGATTCGATCGGCCCTACATGTCGATTACTGGCGCATCGGCATCGCGCTTTTCGGCCCTGATGTCGAAGACGCTGCGTCGGAGATCATGGCGGCGGAGTCCGATCCCGGGCGACTAGAAGCGCTCGGAAACTTCTTCGCTGCACCCGAGATCGTGACGAGAGCTCGCGGTATGCGGAGTATTCCCGAGCGAGCTGACCCGCCGGGGATGGGCCTAGAGGATCGGGTCGCCTTGCTACGTGGGCAGATAGAGAGTGACCAAACACTGCGCCCGGAACTCGCAAGGCTCTTGGCTGAGGTGAGCTCGCGGCTAGCGGAGCTAGGTCGTTGGAAAGAAGCACTCACGCCAGCACAAGAGGCCGTGGACTTGTACTCTGCCCTCGCAGAAGAGGACCCAGAAGTATTCCTTCCCCATCTCGCCGGACTGGTGGGGAACCTGGGCGTCTGTTACAGCGAACTCGGTCGGCCCGCTGATGCGCTGCCTTTAGCTGAAGACTCCGTCGCCATTTATCGGCAGCTCGCCGCCCGCGACCCCAGCCACCTCCCAGAGCTAACGCATGCGTTGAACAACCTCGGGGTTTGCTACAGCAAACTTGGTCGCCCCGCTGACGCCCTTCCTGTGACTCAAGAAGCTGTTGCGATTTTTCGGCAGCTCGCTGCGGGCGAGCCCGCCTATTTGCCAGGTCTCGCCACGACGCTGAGCAACCTCGGTGTTCGCTATAGCGAACTTGGGCAGCCGGGCAACGCGCTGTCGCTAACCGAAGAAGCGGTGGACGTCTACAGGCAGCTCGTCGCTGACGACGAGACCTACCTGTCCGATCTCGCCAGTGCGTTGAACAACCTCGGCATCGATTACAGCGATCTCGGTCGCCCTAGCGATGCGTTGCCTGTAACCGAGGAGGCCGTCGCAATATACAAAGCGCTGGCATCGGAGAACCCCAGCCAATTGCCGGAAGTCGCCAATGCGCTGAGCAACCTAGGCGTCTGTTATACCGACCTCGGTCGCTACTCGGATGCCTTGCCCATCACCGAGCAGGCAGTCGCGATATACCGTCAACTCGCTGCAGACAATCCGGCGCACCTGCCAGACCTCGCCCGCACGCTGCACAATCTCGGCATTGACTACAGCGACTCGGGCCGGTCGGCTGACGCGCTGCCGCTAATCGAAGAAGCAGTCGTGATTTACCGGCGTCTCGCCGCAGCGAACCCCGCCCACTTGCCTGGCCTTGCCGGGGCGTTGAACAACCTAAGTATCCGCAAGAGCGAATTGGGGCGCCTTCCTGACGCACTGCCTCTCACCGAGGAGGCAGTTGCTACCTACAGACGGCTTGCCGCCGAGAACCCTGCCCGGTTGCCCGACCTCGCCTCGGCCCTAGATAACCTCGGCGTCGACTACAGCGAGTCGGGAAGACCAGCCGATGCGCTGCCCCTAAGCGAAGAAGCGGTCGAGACGTACCGACGACTCGCTCTAGAAAACCTCGCGCACGTGCCCGGTCTCGCCAACGCACTGAATAACCTCGGCGTCCGACTTGTCGAGTCGGGTCGGCTCGCGGACGGGCTACGAGTGACTGAAGAGGCCGTCACGATCTTTCGGCAGCTTGCTGCCACCAATCGCGCCTACTTGCCCGGCCTCGTGCGCGCGCTTATCAACCTTTCCCTCTACCTTGCGGCAAGTGGGGAGAGAGACCAAACCAGAGCTTTACGCGCTGAGATCGACACAATCAACCGGGGTTTGTTGGAATCAGGTTGAGGCGTTGCTAGGCGCGCAGAAGAGGCTACGGCGTCTATCAACATCCACGGCGATGCATCTGTGACGTGGTCAAGCGAGGGCCGAGCCCGTCGGTCGCAGGCGTCAATCAGTAACGACAAGTCGATTCCTGCTACGTAAGCGGCGGCCGTAGCATCGCGGCATGTACGACTACGATGTTGTCGTTATCGGCAGCGGTTTCGGCGGGTCCGTCGCGGCGTTGAGAGCGGCTGAGAAGGGCTACCGCGTCGCGGTGCTCGAAGCCGGTCGCCGCTGGACCGACGAGACGCTGCCGAAGACGAGCTGGGACCTGCGCAAGTTCTTCTGGGCGCCGCGCCTCGGCTGGATGGGCATCCAGCGCATCACGCCGCTGAACGACGTGATGGTGCTCTCCGGCGCGGGCGTCGGCGGCGGCTCACTCGTCTACGCCAACACGCTCTACTCGCCGCTGGACGACTTCTACGCCGACCGCCAGTGGTCGCACATCACCGACTGGAAGGCCGAGCTCGCGCCGTACTACGACCAGGCCACGCGCATGCTCGGCGTCACGACCACCCCGACGATGACGCCCAGCGACGTCGAGATGAAAGCGGTCGCCGACCAGATGGGTGTCGGCCACACGTTCGAGCGCACGCCAGTCGGTGTGTTCTTCGGCAAGCGTGCCGGCGAGACCGTCCCGGACCCGTACTTCGGCGGCGCCGGCCCGGCCCGAACCGGCTGCATCCAATGCGGCAACTGCATGGTCGGCTGCAAGTACGGCGCGAAGAACCGGCTCGACGTCAACTACCTGCACCTCGCCGAAGGCCTCGGCGCGGTGATCCACGCGGAGACCACGGTCACCGCCGTCCGTCCGCTGGCCGAGAGCGGCGGCTACGTCGTCGAGGCGCGGCATACGACGAAGGGCGCGCAGCGCTCGACGTACACGGCGGAGCAGGTCGTGTTCGCAGCGGGCACGCTCGGCACCCAGCGGCTGCTGCACCGCATGCGCGACGAGGGCGTGCTGCCGAACATCTCCGGCCGGCTCGGCGAGCTGACTCGCACCAACTCCGAGGCCATCCTCGGCGCGATGTCGCTGCGCCCGGACGCCGACTACTCGACCGGCGTCGCGATCACGTCGTCGTTCTACCCGGAGCCGCGCACGCACGTCGAGCCGGTGCGCTACGGCAAGGGCAGCAACGCGATGGGCCTGCTGTCGACGTGGATGACCGACGGTGGCCCGGGTGCGCCGCGGTGGCTGAAGTGGCTGCGCGCCGCGCTCAAGCATCCGCTGCTGACGATGCGGATGTTCTGGCTGCGCGGCTGGTCCGAGCGCACGATCATCGTGCTGGTCATGCAGTCGCTCGACAACTCGCTGTCGGTACGGCGCCGGCGCGGCCTGCTGCGCCGCGAGCGGCTCGTGACGACGCCGGGCCACGGCGAGCCCAACCCGACGTGGATCCCGGTTGGCAACGAGGTCACCCGCAAGCTCGCGGATCGGATCGGCGGCATGCCGGGCGGGTCGATCGGCGAGATCCTCGACATCCCGATGACCGCGCACATCGTCGGCGGCTGCCCGATCGGCGACAGCGTCGCGACCGGGGTGATCGATCCCTGGCACCGGCTCTACGGCTACGACGGCCTGCACGTGACCGACGGCGCCGCGGTCAGTGCGAACCTCGGCGTCAACCCGTCGCTCACGATCACCGCGCAGGCCGAGCGTGCGATGGCGTTCTGGCCCAACAAGGGCGAGACGGACCCGCGCCCGCCGCTCGGTTCGTCGTACCTGCCGGTGCCGCCGGTCGAGCCGCGCACGCCCGCGGTGCCGCGCGGCGCGTACGGCGAGCTGCACCTGCCGATCGCCGCGGTCTGAACCTCAATCGCGCGCTCGCTGCTCTCTAGGGCAGGCAGCGCGCGATTGCCCGGGTAAGGACGGCGTCGCTCACAAGGCCGCACCGAGCGCCGCGGCCTGACGGCCGCAAGCGAGGGAGAACGCAGCGAGCGGCGGCGTCAGCGGGCCGTCAGGGCGCGGCCGGCGTCGATACGGCCACTGCCGTAGTAGTCGTCGCGGCCCTTCTTCCCGAGGTCGATCGACGTCGCCTTGAGCCGCGCGACGACCTGCGCGTTGCTCCAGACGAAGTTCCGCGACTCGATCAACGCCGCGAGCCCGGACACCATCGGCGCGGCGAGCGAGGTGCCGTCGAAGTACGCGTACGTGTGGCCGCCGGCCTGCGTGCGGTAGGCGGCGAGGATGTGCACGCCGGGCGCGCTGACGCCGACCTGCGGGCCGTGCTCGGAGAACGACGCGACCCGATCGCGCTGGTCGGTCGCCCCGACGGCCAGGACGCCGGAGCAGTCGGCCGGCTCCATCGGCGGGTTGCCCCTGCGTGCGTCGTTGCCGGCCGCGGCGATGACGACCATGTTGTTGTCATCCACGGCGAAGTCGACGGCCTGCTGCATGACGAACGAGCACGGCCCGTCGGCGCCGAGGCTGAGGTTCTCGATCGAGGCGAACCCGGACGCGTAGACGATGCCGGCCGCGATCGAGCACTCCGATCCGGTGCCGTCCGGACCGAGCACGCGTACCGGGACGATCTGCGCGCCCCACGACAGGCCGGCGATGCCGATCCGGTTGTCGGTGTCGGCGGCGATCACGCTGGCGACCGCGGTGCCGTGGAACTGCTCGTCCGAGGCGTCGGTGTCGCCGTCGTAGAAGTCGAATCCCTGGACGACCCGGCCGGCGAGATCGGGGTGGGTGGCGTCGACGCCGGTGTCGAGCACGGCGACGTCGATCAGGTTGGTCGAGCCGACCTCGACGCCCCACGCCTGGGTCGCGTGGATGCGGGTCAGTGCCCACTGCCGGCTGAGGTACGGATCGCGCGGGACGCGGACCCGGACGGCGTCGGCGTGCGCGATGCGGTCGAGCTCGACCGACCGGACGCCGGGCACCGCGCGCAACGCCGCCACGAACGGCGCCACGGGGCCGACCGGTACGGCGAAGGGCACCAGGCCGATCTTCGGCACGCCCGGGTAGCGGACCGCGCCGTACGCCGACAGCAACGAGGCCGGGATGACCGTGTCCGGCGCGACGATCGCGAGCACCGACCGGCCGGCGCTCGAGGTGGTGATCGACGGGCAGGGCAGCTCACCGGGCGGCACGGGTCCGGCGCCCCAGCGCGGCCCGGTCGTGGACGGGCCGGCCTGCGCGCCGGGGGCGAGCAGCGCCGCGAGCAGCGCGAGCAGCGCCGCCGTCGCACCCGCGAGCCGCCTCACGTCACCTGGCTCCGCACTCGGGACGCCCGCCGTCGCCGCGCGACCGCAGCCGCGAGCACCACGCCGACCGGAAGGACGACGCGCAGGTCCGGTACGGCGACCGGTGCTGGGCGCGCGCGGAACTCATCACTACGGATATTCGCCGTCGCGGCTTCCGCTTCCTGTTCGTATTCGGCGGCAGCACCCGGCTGGCCCATCGGCGCCGCGCCCGGCTGGGCGCCTGGGTGGGCCTGCGGGAGCGGCTGCGGCTGCGGCGCCGGGGGAGCAGGGGGCGCGGGCGGCGCGACCACGACCGGCGGTGCGGGTACCGGCGGCGGCGGCCCGGGCAGCTCGGCCGCGGGGAGCGGCGGCCGCGGCGGCGGTACGGCCGGGTGGCCGGGGTCGAGCGCGGCCAGCGACACCCGCGCGGTCGCCGGCCGGTAGGCCTTCGTGCCCAAGAAGGTTCCGACGACGGGCTGGCGGGCGCGGGTCGAGATGGTCGCCGCGGAGGTCGAACGGCGGCCGGCCTCCACGGCGGTGGGCCGGTAGGCGGCGCACGAGTTGCCAGAGAGGTCGGTGGGTGCCGCGCCGATCAGGCGGTTGGCGACGAACAACTGCACCGTCATGGCGGGGATGGCCACGCCGGTACCGAGCCGGTGCAGGTGCGCGCACACGACCCCGGCGCTACCGGTGGTCACGCTCGCCGGTGCGGTCACGGACATGGTGGTCGCGAGCGCGCAGTAGCCGTCCGGTACGGCGTACGCCGAGGCCGTGCCGGCGTTCGCGTCGCGGATCCAGATCGCCGGCTGCGCGAACGAGGTCGTGTCGCAGGCCATCGCGTCGTTCTCGTCGGGCGCCTCGCTGACCATGGCGTGCTGGTAGACCGACGTCACATGGCAGTTCGCGTCCATCCGGTAGACGGTCGAGTCGTCCTCGTCCTCGCCGTACATGCCCCCGTCGCCGCTCGCGACGACCGCCGCGAGCAACGCGCTGCTGCCGATCCCGTTGCTGTAGTTGAGCGTGCAGGTCCGCTGCAACCGACCCGCGCGGTCGTAGAACTTCGGCTGCGTGTCGCGGTCGCCGATGAAGACGAACTCGTCGCTACCGGCGTCGTACGTCATCGATCCGCCGGTGAAGACGCCGTGGAACATGCGCGACAACTTGCCGTCGCGCAGCGACAGCTGAAGCGTGTCGGTGTTGCCGTCGGAGACATAGAGGTAGTGGCGCTTCGAGTCGTAGGTCAGCGCGACGACGTCGGACCGCAGACCGCGCAACGGGACGTCGGGTGCATGCGCACCGGTCGCCGCGACCACGCGATGCAGGATTCCCTTCTCGCCGCTGCGCCCGTAATAGAGATAGGTGCCGTCGAACGCGACCGACGCCGAGTTGCCGTCGCCGTGCGGCAGCGTGAGGGTGCGCAGCAGCTGCATCTGCTGCGGGATCAGGTTGTTGAGGATTCCCGGTGGGCCACCGCCGGGCGTGTCGATGCTGACCCTGTCGACGTCGGACAGGTCGGATCCGTCGGAGCGGTAGCGGTACGTCGCGCCGTTCGCGCAGCGCAGCAGGAACGACGACGGATCGCCGTGGTCGCCCGCGAGCGCGGTCGGCGCGCAGCCCGCCGGGAGCCCGGTGCCGATCGGGCGCGAGGTGTGCCCGCCGTTGGTGCTGCGCCGTACGGTCCCGCCCGCGACGAACAGGAACGCCGTGTAGTGGTTGTACTCCGGCGCGACGAGGGACGTCGCGGCCGTCGACATCGTCGAGTACGACGTGCCGCCGTCGCGGGTGACCACGACACCTTGCGGCCCCGCGGCGTAGAGCTCCGAGCCGCCGCCTTTCAGCGGGCTGACGCGGAGGTCGGCGACCGGCGCCTGGTACGACGGCGTGAACGCGCCGGTGTCGGTGCGTTCCCACAGCTCCTCGGTGTTGGCGTCGTCGGCGAACACCGCGTTGTACGGCGCGCCGACCCGCCCGACCGCGTGCGGGTGGATCGGGAGGCCGCGCGCGTCTTCGCTCCAGCTGCTGCCGGCGTCGGCCGACGAGAAGATGCTCCCGGCCGGCGCCGAACCGCCGCCGACAATCGGTGCCGTGTGCGAGCCCGCGACCCACACCGCCGCGCGGTTCGTGTCGTCCGGCGCGATCGCGGCGACGGTGACGTCGGTCATGCCGCTCGCCGCTTTCCAGGTGTCGCCGTTGTCGTGCGAGACATACAGCCCGGCGCCATCGGGCACCGCGATGACGTCGTCGTTCGGCAGGCCGTCGCGGAACACTTCGCGCACGTGCACGGGTACCGTGCCGCCGGCCGTCCAGGTCGCGCCGCCGTCACTGCTCGACCACGTCCGCCCGTCCGCCGCGGCGGCGGACATCGTGCACGGTTCCTCGGCGTCGGCCGCGACGAAGGCGTCCGCTGTCGGCGCCGACACGTGGTGCCAGCTGTTGCGCGTCTCGGTGCCGGCCAGGCACGAGGCACCGTGCGCCGGCAGCGCGAACGGCAGGTTCGCCGAGGTGGCGACGAGCAGGGCTGCCGCCGGCAGCGACCGGCGGAGGCGCGCGCGCATCAGTCGGTGCGAGCCGCCGACGTACGCCGACGGCGCGGCTGGCTCGGCGCTGTGGCCACCGCCGCCTCCGCGGGGTACGGCGCGACCGCCGCCGGGGTCCGCCGTACGCCGGCCAGGACGTCGTCGAGTTGCTTGCCTTCGACGGTCTCCTCGCGTTCGAGCAGCTCGGCGAGGGTGAGCACGATGCGGCGGTTGGCGATGACCACCGCCTTGGCCCGGTCGAGCGCGTCGCTGACGAGCGTCCGGATTTCGCGGTCGAGCAACGACAGCGTTTCCGGCGACACGTTCTGCATCTGGTTGAGGTCGCGGCCGAGGAACACCTCCGCGTCCTTGCCGGTGATGCGCACGGGGCCGATCGCCTCGCTCATGCCGTAGCGGCCGGCCATCTCGCGGGCGAGGTCCGTCGCGGCCTCGATGTCGGCTTCGGCGCCGGTGCTCGGCTCGCCGAGCAACGTCTCCTCGGCGGCGGTACCGGCGAGGCTGACCGCCATGCGCGCGTGCAGCTCGCTGCGGCGCAACAGCAGCTTGTCGTCGCGCAACGTCGTCGCGTGCCCGAGGCCGGCACCGCGGCGTACCAGCGTGAGGCGGTCGGGCTGGGCTCCGATCGCCGCTGCCAGTACCGCGTGGCCGGCCTCGTGCACGGCGACGGTGTGCCGTTCGTCCGCCGTCATGCCGGCGGCGGAACGGCGGGGTCCGGCGAGGACGCGGTCGACGGCCTCGTCCAGCTCGACCGGACGGATCATGTCGGCGCCGGCCCGGACCGCGAGCAACGCGGCCTCGCGCCAGACGTTCGCGAGGTCGGCGCCGGTGAACCCCGCGGTACGGCGAGCGAGCAGCTCGAGGTCGATGTCGGGAGCCACCGGACGACCGGCTCCGTGCAACCGCAGGATGTCGAAGCGACCGGCGAGGTCCGGGCGGTCGACGGTCACGTGCCGGTCGAAGCGACCCGGCCGCAGCAGCGCCGGGTCGAGGATGTCCGGCCGGTTGGTCGCACCGATCACGACGATGCCGCTCACCGGAGCGAAGCCGTCCATCTCGACGAGGATCTGGTTGAGCGTCTGCTCGCGCTCGTCGTTGCCGCCGCCGACACCGGCGCCGCGCTTGCGGCCGGCCGCGTCGAGCTCGTCGATGAAGAGGATCGCCGGCGCGTTCTTGCGCAGCTGTACGAAGAGGTCGCGCACGCGGGCCGCACCGACGCCGACGAGCGACTCAACGAACTCCGCGCCGGACAGCGAGAAGAACGGCACGCCGGCCTCACCCGCGACCGCGCGGGCGAGCAGCGTCTTGCCGCAGCCGGGCGGGCCGCAGAGCAGGATTCCCTTGGGCGGCAACGCGCCGAGCTGCTGGAAGCGCGACGGGTCGCGCAGGTAGTCCACGATCTCGGCGAGCTCGACCACCGCGCCCTGCGCGCCGGCGACATCGGCGAACGTGACCGGTGGGATGCCCTTCTTGTTGGACGTCTCCTTCAACCGGCCGGCGCGCACCTTGGAGAACTCGACGTACTCGCCCGCGCCGCCTTCACCGCGCGGTGCCGTGAGGATCAGGCCGAACACGCAACCGAGGACGAGCACCGGCACGAGCGTGCTGAGCAGCAGCCGCAGCAATGCCTTGCCCGATTGCGAGTCGGTGGTGACGGTGGCGGTGCCCGCGCGCAGCTCGTCGATGAGCGCCTGCGTGTCCGCGTCGGACTTGGGGTACGACGCGACGAGCTTGCGACCGTCGAGCAGTTGAACGACGACGCGGTGGTCGTCGTCGTACAAGGTCGCGACCGCGACGAGTTTCTGCTGTGCCTGCGACTGCACTTCGGTGAGCGGTACCTCGCGGCCGCCGCCGACGGGGCCCAGTGCTGCCGCGCCCCAGATCCAGAGCGTCGCGAGGCCGGCGAGGGACAGCGCGAGGATCAGGCGCAGGCCGCGGACCGCCCGGAGCTGGCGCGGCAGGTGCAGTTCGCGCGCGGCGGCG
>Ga0157369_10002466_pt1 | contig 22175 bp, 25 predicted proteins | sample C25metaG_FD_113461 | JGI IMG/M metagenome (GOLD analysis project Ga0157369, IMG submission 113461) | Corn rhizosphere microbial communities from Kellogg Biological Station, Michigan, USA - C2-5 metaG | ecosystem: Host-associated > Plants > Roots > Rhizosphere > Soil | place: USA: Michigan...
CGTCATCGCATCGCCGCCGTTGCCGTCGTTGTTCGTATTCCAGAAGGCGACCGTCGTAACGGCAGTAGTCGTATTCTGAACGCCGTTTGCAGCCGAAGCGAAAACCGATGTCTCGGTCCCCCACGCCGCAACGGTAGACCATCCCGATGGGATCGCCGGTGCCATGACACCATCCCAGCTTTCGGCCTTCACGATTGCCATCGACTACTGCTGCTCCAAGATTACGTCGATATTCCATCCAGTCGCGGTAGCCAAGGTCGTAACAGAAAATCTCAACTTGTCGCCGGATGCAACCGTTCCAAGCGCAGATGTAACCTCACCCTCATAATCTCCGCTACTGAACGTAATCGTTCCGACTGTCGAGCCGCTCCCGAACACAGCATTTCCCACGGTACTCTTCTGGATAACCACGACCGGTGCCCCGCCCGCCGTGTTCACTCGCAGGAAGATGCTCTTGACGTTCCACGTGATCGAACTACCGTCGGTCGGATTGAACGGGACGCGCTTCTCACCGATGTCGGCTCCGGTCCCCGCCGGAGTAAACGCCTCGCACAGTGAAATCACGCAGGCACGTTTCTGCGAAATTCCGTAGGCGTCGTTCGTGATAATCCACTCATCTGCCGCGATCTTGCTCAAGATCATCGAAGCGTACTGCTGGATCGCACTCAACCCACCGCTGTTGTGGAGCGTGACGCCGCCTGCTGGAGAGAGCGTGACGAGCCCGGTCCCTAGCTGTCGAACCACGATTCTTGCGCCGATCGGGATCGCTACCGAGGCGAACGTTGGAACCGTCACCGTGATCGCCGAAGAGTTGTTGAACGCCTGCACGCTGCCCGTGTCGCCCGCCGCCAGCGTATAGGTCGTGCCCGTCCTGATGCGTAGGTATTCGAGGCTCGGGTTCAGCGTCGTCACGCGCCAAATCCCGTCTGAGCCGGAACCTTTCAGCCCCCTTAGTTCCCAATACTGACCCGGCCCCATCGTCAGCGTGCTCACCGCTTCGATCATATCGCCCGAGAACGCGGCCACGATGATGTTGAAAGCACTGTTGTTGACGAACATGTACGTGATCTGCTTATCGCCGCTCGCGATCAACTGCGGGAGCGTGAAGTTCACATCCGCCGCCACGCCGGAATTGTACATGTAGGTGTAGAGGTCGCCGTTGCTCGTGATCGTGACGCCGGTATCGAGCAGTCCGCCGATGGTTGCGGTGTTGGTCTCGCCGATCGTGAACGTCTTGCCTGACCGCGAGATCGTGACGTTAGCGCCCGGATCGAGGATCAGGTCGCCTTGCTGCCCGGTCGTCTCGCCGGTCTTCCTGATGCTGTTGACGCCCGCGCTCTCGACGACCTGATTGGTGTTACCGCCGCCGACCTGAGCGCCCGACCCCGAAACAACTGAGTACGGGCTGCTGTTCGTCCGCAAGAGCGGCACGATGTCGTTGAACTGCGGTGGCGTCTGAGGCGTGTACGGAACGCCGTGCATGTAGACCCCGCCCCCGTTCGCATCGATCATCCCGACATCGAGGATGAGTTCCTTGGCAGTCTTGTCGATCAAGATGACGCGGCCGGATTGGATCGACCGGTCGGCACGAGCGCCGTAATCGCTCTTGTCTGCGGTCTGGATGAGGTTCTTGATAAGCATTGGCTACGGTATCACGCACGATGTGTGGTTGCCACGCACCGGTTTCCACGAGCGCGTATTCACGCTATTCCAAATCTGCCAATATAGGGTCACACCGGAAAGGTTCGTAGTGGTCCTCATAGTGATCGTAAAATCTAATTGGCCGAATGTTACGTTGTCCCACTCACGCCCTTGTAAAATCCGATTTGGAGCCCACCAGTGCCACGCTCCGTCGCCGATAAGCCATCCGTGGTCGAGATCAGCAGGAACGCTCAGATTAGCGCGCCAGTACCCTTGCGTGAAGCCACATCCAGGCGCAGTATGCAGGCTCAGGAATTGGTAGGTGTAGTAGCCTTGCGCGTCAGGGCCTTCGACTGAAACTACGCCGATAGTAAAATCGGTGATCGTGTAGCAAGTGATGTTTCCGCTGATGCTTCCCGGCGTAGCCGAAAGGACCGCGCTTGCTAAACTCTCGTTTCCTTCGGCATCCACTGAAGTGAGGTACACCCACACCTGCCCGGAAAGTCCAGGGCCGAGGATGCGGGCACCGGCTGCAGGGGTTGCGGTCGTGTAGAGAGAAAATCCGGTAAACTCGCTGGTGGTCGAAAGGTAGACGTTGATGCTCACCACGAGCGGGTCGGTCGGAATGTCGTAAATCGCGGTCAACTCCGTGGGATCGCCTCCCACGATGTTGAGTTGCGTAAAGTTCGGTGCAGCAGTCGGCTGCGAAACGTAGGGAACCCACTCGGCATCTGCCGTCCACTGGCCATACGTGATGTTGTGCTGCACGCTCACGAGGCTCCAGAGTTCACGGTTCCGTTTCGCTCCGGCGACGGTGCTCGGGCGAGAGAATAAGTTTGGGCGGGCAGGCGCGCGAAACCCGAAGATTTGCTTCAGCGCCGTCTCGAATGTCGGGCGAATGGTGTTCGTGAGTGTCTGCAGGTTCCACGCGTAGTCGCGGAGGAAGAACTGCGCGACCTTCAGGCGCAGGTCGGTTGTCGCTGCGAGCGGATCGGTGATCCTCGTCGTGCGCGTCCCGAACCTCGCGATGCTGTTTGGGTCGGAAAGTGTCAGGCTCCCGCTCCCGCTCTCCTTGCTCTTCCCGGTTTGAACGATCACGCGATTGCGCATGTTTTTGCCGGTACGATGCCGCTGACAGTTATAGACATCGTAGTTGCCGTCTGTAGCGGAAACGCACACTCGATCGGGCAGTTTCTGGGTGTACGGCGGCTCGGTCGCGGTCATTGTGCCGTTTCCGTCGGCCAAGAAGTTCCAACCGACGACCGCAAATAGTTCCTGGCAGTACCCGAGGATGCTGTTCGTTTGCCCCTGCCACAGCGGGTACTGCAGGCCGGTCAGCCCGCTTCCACTCGACCACGCGATCTCCGAAAGCAGGAGCGGGTCGTTGTACCCCTCCTTCGCCGATTGGTTCCAATAAGCGGTCGAGGTCAACAGGCTGTGAACGATGTCGCCGAGTTCGACGCCGCCCGCACTCGTGAGACGGTACGGGGCCGTCAGAAAAACGTCGTTATTGTCAGCGAGCTTCTTGAGTGCATCGACCGCCACGCACTTCACGAGGCCCGCATTGCTGAAGTCGATCTGGTCGCCCATGTAACCGGTGAACAGATTTCCGCCGAGCGCGGTAAACTGACTGCCGCCGTAGACTGCGAGTTCGTCAATCCAGATCGTCTGAGCGCCAGTCGGCGTGACCGTAAACTTCACGTAGCGACCGGTCGTCTGCAGATCGCAGAACGCGAACTCCGGGATGTTCCCGGACGCGCTGTCGTCCCAGTCTCCGGGAGTGACGCCGGGGCTTCCCGCCCCGCCCACAGGACGCGCAGGCCAGTCGCGATAAACGAGACTATCCACACTGACGCTCACCTGAACCGAAGAGGGGAGCGTGCAGGTGCCGGTCAGCGTTGCGAAGCGGATCACGGCGTGGTTAATCGCCCTGCTTGATCCAAGATCGACGATCAGCGTAAACGGCGACGCGCTCGGTGCGTTGAAATGGCAATAGAGCGACGGCGCGAGAACGGCAGTTGTATCCAGTACGCCATCGGTGAGTGCGGAGAGCGCGGCTGAACTGCCGCCTGAAGTCGCGAGCGTACTGGTCGGAGTAATCCCGCTCGCAAGGTTGCTGTAGCAGTGTGCGCCGACCCGCAGGACGATCTTCCTCGCCTCGTCAAGCAACGGGTCGTAGGCGCCCGCTCCATTGTAATTGTATGTGCTGTTTAAGTTCTCGCTGGCGTAGTTCCCGTCCGGGTCGGGCAGTGTAAAACCGAGTGTCGCGGGCTGCTTGAACGCCTGCGTCAGCACGAGTCCGGTATCGGGTCCCACGAACGGCTGCAGCGGAAAGAGATGCCACAGCGAGTCGCGCTTATACCAGAGTTCGATTTCGTGTTCGACGTGAGCAGCGATTCGGTGCGTGCGCGCAGAGAGTGCTTGCGCCGTGTTTCCGATCTCCGTGACTTTTGTGCCGGTAAGCGTGAAGGGGTTTGCCATAGGTCAGATCGGAATGTAGCGGTCGCGGGTCGTGTTGCCGAGATTGACGTTCAGGCTGCTGCCCTGGCTATTGATAACCTGCTGCGCCGCCACTTTTGCGCCATCGACGAACACGTTCACGATTGGCACGTTCTGCGGCTTTACGTCGAAACCGATGTTCTGGACGGTCGGGAGTTTCCCGTACGCCGAGTAGTTGTAGGCGGCAACGTCGAAAGCAGCGGGCGCGTTGTAGTACGCCGGGTTCAGGTCCTGCGGGGTTGCCGTCGGCTTATTGCTCTTGTGGAAGAGTCCGCCGATGAGATCGACCACACCGCCGACCGCCGCGCCGATGGGACCGCCGATCGCAAACCCGGTTGCAGCCGCCCCGAGCAGGTTCCCGAGGTTAACGCCCTGCTGGGCGCTCGTGGAGGCGATGCTGTAGGCGGCAAGCCCGGCCCCGAGACCTTTCTGCAGGTCGCTCTGCCCGGTGTTCCCCCGCTTCTTCACACCAGGTGACTGCGTGCCGTCGGCTCCGGCTTCCAGTCCGCCAACCGCACCAGCCGCCGCTGCTGCAGCTCCCGCTCCGAGCGCCTCCGCGACGCCGCCCGTGCTCGTCAGGTTGCCCGTGAAGGTTCCGGGGCCGCTTCCTGACAATGTGCTGTTGAGCGTGTCTAGCGAGACGCTTACCTTATCCAGCGACAAGATTTCCTTCGTCGTTGCAATCACGAGCGGGTCGGTCAGTGATTTCACGAACGGCTGAAGCGCGGCGTTGGCGATCTCGTCGCCCAGCCCCTTGAAGAGATCGCCGACATTCCCCTGACCATGTAAGAAACCGAGCACGGTTTGTTGTGCTCGGTTCTGGATCGGGCCGAGTACGCCCTGAACCTTGGCGCGGTCGAATTGTTCGAGTGCGAGGTTCGCCTGCTTGCGCGCGATGTCGGCGTTCTCGATGTCTTGCTTCGTCTTCTGCGACTGAGGCGCGCCATTCAGGAACGTAGAGACGAGGCTGAGTTGCGTGATGTCGGTGTACTTCTGTTGCGCAAACTCGGCCTGCTTGACGAGTTTCTGACGCTCCGGGAGAAGGGAACTCTCGATGTCGTTGATCTTGCGGGCGTACTTATCGTTGACTTCGGCGAACGTGGTCACGATGCCGCGCTGAAGGGTCTCTTCGGCAAGCCGCCTCTGCTGCGCCGCGTTATCTTCAAGCGCGTCGCGGAAGTGGGCAAGCCCTTCGACCACTTCTGGCAGGAATTGGTTCATCCCGCTCAGTTTGACGATCGTCGCCTGAATATCCGTCGCATCCGCCTTGAGTGCATCCGACTGCGCCGCCGCCTGATCGCCGTAGAGGTCGGTGGACGGCAATCCGCGCTCTCGGGAACGAATACGCTGGTCGGTCGTCTGTACGAGTCCGCGAGCAAGCGCGTCGTTGATCCAGTTAGGACCTAACCCCAAATCCCCAAAAGAAGGGATAAGCCGCTCAAGCACGCCCTGGCGCTTGCCAGCGAATTCGGCACCTGTGCCCTCTAAGCGGCCCTGAAGCCTACGAAGCCTGTCCGTGTCACCTGACGCGATTGCGGCCGCTTCTTCGGCCCTCTGTGCCGCCGCCGCCGCTGCGCCCGTTGCGCCTCCGTTCGGTCCACTGAACAGCCCGTACTTCTGGAGTGCGAGATCGTAGTCGGTCCGCGCCGACTTCTCCATGCTGTCGCGCAGATTACGGTACTTCTCTTGTGCGTCCTTGAGTTGTTCTTCGGTCTGCTGCTTACTCTCAGCGTTAGTATCTGCGAGGTTTCCAGAAAGTCCGAGCCGCATTCGCCGCCGCGTGTCTTCATCGCCCGCCGTTGCTGCTGCCGCGTCTGCCGCTGCCGCCGCCGCCTTCGTCTCGGGGAAGTCGGGGCCGTAGAGTTTCTTAACGAACTCGAACTGCGTTTGCAGGCGCTTCGCTGTTTCGTCGAGCGCCTCCTGACGGGCTTTCTCGGCTTCGTCCGCTGCTTTCTGCGCGGCTTTGTCAGGAGGCGGAGTATAGCCGCCCTTGACGTGTATCGCACCTGCCTGTGGGTTAGCAGGCTGAAGCCCGACAGGTGGCGCGCCGAATCGCGGGTTTGCCATCTGCTCATTCATCGTCCGCAGATCGCGAGCCATCTGATCGACATCGAGCGTGCGGAGTGTGTCGCCAGACGGCAGGTATCGGCGTTTAATCATCGCGCGCTCGGCGGGCGTCATCCCCTTAGTAGCAACGTCGAGTTCAGACCCGGCCGTTAATTGCTGCCACGGTGCAAGCCTGTGGTAAGTCGAAAGTTGGTTGAACGCCTGCTGCACGGACTCACGCGTCGTTGCGACCTGCTCCCGGACAGACCCACCGCCCGTGAGAATTCTCTGCGTATACTGTTCCTGGTTAGTCTGTAGTCCACGAACCACGCGCATTGCTTCGAGGACGTTTTGCAAGTCGTCGGCGATACCGTGCAGCCATCCACGAATCGGGCTGATGTCGATGAGGTTGGAGAGGTACGAAAACATACCGCCCCACGCCCGCTTCCACTCCTGCTCGGTGGTAAGCATCGTGTTTTTTAGTTTTTCATTCTCAGCAGTCACTCCGTGAACAGAATTTGTCGCGTCGTTAGCAGCCTTCGTTATGATCTTGAATGCGTTCTCGTTTATGGCCCCAAGCAGTCGAGCCGCCTGAACGGTGCCTCCGATAGCCAGGTAGTACTTTTGCTGCTCGGCAACGGGCAGTCGCTTGCCGACTTCAACGATGTTTCGAAGAGTTTGCAGCAAGTCGATTGCACCGGTATTGGGATCGATAGCGGCCTGCGCGGACGCGCCCTTGTTCGTAATCATGCCCGTGAGAGGGTTCAGGTGCTGTACGAGTTGCAGGAGGAATTGCGCCGTACCCGTGCCGCCCATACGTCCGCGAACACCCTCTGCGGTCAGGCCAGTAATGATGCCTGCGACCTGAGTAAGTGAAACTTTCGCAAGTTCCGCAATGGGACCGAGGTACTTGAGTGATTGCGTGATCTCGCCCACCTCAGCGGATGAGTCCTTCCACATCACCGCCAGCAACTCGCCTGCCCTTCGCATCTTCTCTGCCTGATCTACATTTCTGCCAAGCTCGTCACCAAACTGGTTGTAGATTTGCAACATCGCGCGAGTAGTATCACGTGCATCGCTTTCGGTTCCAATCACAAGGTTCATCGAGGTGCGAAGCGCGGAGAACGCTGTCGCGTTGTCCTTGATCTGCGTCTTGAGCTGGTAGTAAGCCTCGCCAATGTCCTTGACATCGGCCCCGGTCCGCGCCGCTTCTTCCGCGATGTCGGCTCGAATGCTCGGAGTGCTACCACTCGGAGACACCCGCTGAACACGCGCCGCCTGCTTCTCCATCTCGCGCATTGCGTCGATGGTGCCGGTGATCGCTTTCGTAACGCCTTCGAACACAAGTCCGATGGCGCGGTATTGAAGCATCGTGCCGAGCAAGCCACTCATCGACCGGCCCATGCTGTTCACGTTGTTGACCGTGGTGTTGGTCGTATTGTTGAACGTGTTGAAGTTGTTCGTGATGTTCGTCAGGCTGGAGCCAAGCTGCCCCGTCGCGCCGTTGAACGCCTGGTAACTCGCCGTGAGCTGCTGGATGATCTTGTTGTGCGCGTTTAAGGCGGTATTCGCCTGCTGAAGTTGCGCCAATCCCTGAACATCGATCGTTATAGTCGTTCTTCGGTCTGCCATTAATCCACCCAACAAAAAAGCCCGCCGGGTGTCGGCAGGCTTTCAATGCTTATCGTTTCAGACACTTCTCAGCAATTCGTCTTCATCGCTCGGTGGCGGCTTCTTGCGCGTGAGTGCCTTTACCGCTTCGATCATCGTCTGAACGAGACCGGGGCGCGGCCGAGCATAAATCACCGGTACAGTACGGCGCTTATTCGGCACCACGATAAAGTTGTTCGTGACGTTGTTGACCGTGTTGTTCACGATCTTGACGTTGTTCGTCACGATAATGATGCTCGGCGGCTCGTTCATTGGCGCACTAGATCAATCGTCATATTCGACGGCACATCTGCCTGCGGGTTCTGGATGCGAAGCGAGCCTGTAAGATGACTGTCGGCTGCCGCGAGAGCGCCGGTTCCGGGAAGTACCGTTTGGCTGGGGCCGGTCACGAGAACGCTAACGCTCTGGCTTCCGTTCCCTGAAATCGTCCACGTCGCACCGTTCACCAAATAAGTTCCGGTGATGTGGTCGGCTGCATCGTATGCGAGCGTCATTGCCCCCGACTGTGACGGAACGCCTCCGTACCGCCAGCCGCCTACGGTGCCCTTCCAGGTTCCAACACGGCTTGTATTGACCACTGGAGGCGGGTTGTTTCCTCCACCTATGGTCGGAGCCGATCCACCACCACACCCAGCAAGAATGAATAGAGCTAAGACAAGTAGATAGCGCATATCACTTCCCTCCTACAGAAGTGCCCGCTATCTTACCTCATGCGAAAGAGTGTTCTCTCGTTTAAGGTAATATTTTGCGGAATTGTTGTAGGAGTGGAGACGGCTTATGCTCACCCCCGAAGAACGTGCCCGCATTATTGAAGAAGAGAATTTACGCAACCAGATTCGCAATCAGCAACCGGTCAACACGCTCTCTTCTTGCATCCTGTGGCCGATCGCGATCGTCGGTCTTATTATTGGGCTAGGCATTCTCTTGGTACTCGGAACATCGATACTTAAACTCTTGCACGTGTACTAGAGGCCCATTTCGTCCACGATAATATCACTCATCAAGTCCGCAAGCCGAGACTCGACAAGATCGAGACCTTTACCGAGATAATCGGTAATATCCTCAAAGTGCTGGGCGTAATCGAACCCTTCAGGGGATGTACCCGCCTTGTCATCCACATGGACAATGAACCCGTCGCCGTCTGCCGCGACATCGATGTTATCATATATTCCTTGCCCGCTTAGGATAAGCGGCTGATCGGCCGATTTTCCCGCGACCCGCCGAAACCCCTTCATGCGCGGCTTGCGCGCGGCGTACTCGGGCGAAAGGCTGTAGATCGACGACTGACCGAGGATCGAACGTACGCTATCCACGATCAGCGCACCCGCCTCCTGCATGAACCGGGCACGCACACGCGCGACGATCGACGGTCCGATGTTGAACGGCACGGCGGGGATCGCGATCTTCAGCGAGATCATTTGTTCGCCTCCGCTTCAAGCCGCAGTCCGTATTCCTGGTGGAGCGCGTAGATCGCAGCGGGGCCGTGCAGCGTTGTCTTTTTTCCGGTCTTCTCGTTCACGTAGTCGTACGAAAGTCCCTCCTCCAGACACTGCCGCAGAAACTCGCGATACACCTTCAGTTCGCCGCTCGCCTGCTGCAACGCCTGGACCCGCGCCAGCCAGTCGAGGATGCCGACGCACCAATACGGTAGGTCGGGCTGGTTGATGACGATCCCGGTCATTCGAAGATTGAGCGGGTCTCCGAGCCGGTACAAACTGGAAAGCCCCGCCGTGCCGAGCACACGGCGGGCTAGGTAGGGATGTCGGCGTGCGTCACCGTCGCAAGTTCCTCGAAGTAGAAGCGGCAGAGCGATTGCAGAACGTCGTCATCAGCATCTTCCACTGCGACGACGTTCGGGAAGTAGCGCACCGAGTGGTCGTAGTCGCGTCGTACGGCGCGCTGAAGGGTCTCCAGCACAAATCGCTTGCTGTAGGCGGTCGCCCACTGCAGAGATACCCAGGCCGCGTAAGCACGATCGATGCGCGTCTTCGCGGTCAGCGTGAGCGCCTTCTTCACTTCCTCGGCGTACCGCTTCTGCTGAAACGCGAGCCGCTTCTCTTCCGCCTTCCTGCACTCTTCCTCCCACTTCGTGACTGCTTCGATGTCCTTGACCGCATCTTCTCCCGACGTATTCGGCTTCTCGGGAACCGGGTGTTTCGCTTCCGACTCGCTCTTGATCGCTCGGAACTCGCCGTCGGCGATCAGTTCCGCTTGCTCGGTCGCAGGCTTGCCGCGTATCTCGGCCATGACCGCCGAATAATCGGCCCCGCCCTTTGAGATCGGCCTGCACTTCTTCGCGGTGAAGAAACTCGTCTCCTCGTGGACTTCATCGCTTAAAAGCGAATTCAGGGTACAAACCCATACTGTGTCGTCGTTGGGCAGCCTAAGTTCAGCCGCCGTGCGACGCGGGAACTCGCTCATTGGCGCACCTGCCTTTGCAGGTCAGACATCACATTGTCCAAAAGATCAGACTTGTCCGAACGGCTGGACTTTGTGGCTTCCATGTGCACCGCTTTTAGCAGTTTTAGGACTTGGTCGTAAAGACCGACCTTCTTTAATTCGTCAACAAGAACAAAGATTTCAAAGTCACTCATAAGATCGCGCCGCCTCCTATACGGCTTGATCTTCCCGCCCGAACACGCGATAGGAGCGCGGTCCAGGCGGGAAGAGGGGAATTAGCTCGCGTCCCAGCCACCCATACCACCACCGGTGTAAGTCCCGCTGCCACCGAGCAGCGCGGCGTGGGTGTAGCTGTTCTGGAGGGTGATCTTACAGGAGTAGCCGAACGACGGGTCTTTCTCGGCCTGGAAGGTCGAGTTAACCATCATCGTTTTCTGCATTCTGGTCACAGGCGCGTTCAGTAGTTTCACGCGCGGCAGATGGACTTCGTAGCTGTAGTAGAAGCCAGTCGATCCGATCTGAGCGCCGATGTACTGGCAGTTGATGCCGAACTTGCAGTTCGTGAGATTGGCCCGCGCAATCGTGTTGTCGAGGAACAGGAAGTCCATCTTCCCGCTTGCGCTAAAAACGTTGCCAACAGGGTCGGTCGGGTCGAATCCACTCCCGCCCGACATGTGGCTCTCAATGTCGCGGATGAGGTCAAGAACCCACCCTGGCTGAATGCGCGCATCGACCGCCGAATCGTTGAGCGTTACGAAGGTGTTCGAGAACCCCGACTCGTTGCCGAACCGCATGTTCCCCCACACCAGCGGCCCGTTCCCACAGTTTCCCTCGGCCACGTCGATTGCGGTCGGTGCGAGGTTGAGTTTCACCTGCTTCGTTCCATCCCCGCCGAGTTGCGATGGAAGAAGTGCGGCTGCGTTCGTGAAATCGTAGTCCGTGTCAACGTTGCCGCCCGCAGGATAGCGGTTGGGTATCTGCCGGTGCGCGTAATAGTCGGCCTGCCATGTCAGGACCGCTCCGTGCGTGATGTGAAGACCAGGGAAAATCAGTCCGGTCGAGAGTCGCCCGCTCGACGCATCCCCGTACTGCTCTTCCATCACGAAAGACGGCATGTGACGGACGGTCGGCGTGAAGACGTGCTTGAGGGCACCCGCTGCAAGCGTCGATTCTACATCGCGCCCGAAGATGCCGAGCGCTGGGTAATACAAATTCTCTGGGTCGAGCTTCGCGCTGTCCTTCCCCTGATAATTCTTCCCGGTGAGTGTTACGCGATGGATTTCGGAGTCGCCGTCCTGCTCGTCCGTACCGACATCCTTCGTGCTGCCGTCCGCAAATCCGCCGCCTGGATCGGCGGTGAAGAAGCGCATTGGGTTCGTGTTCACGATCCCGACGTTGTAAACGTTCCCGCCGAGCGAAGTGAGCGGTGCGGACCGGAACGCCGATTCGATGCCAAGTCCCACGATGCTCTGACGACCTGATTGCGGGTTTGCCATGTCATTCTCCTCAAACCGCCAGAGCGGTATGCATACGGTAATAAGACCTGCTTACGCGTCGCAGGTCGGGTTCCAACTGTAGTGAATGCGGACCGGGATAATCGCGATCCCCTCTGCCGACTGTTGAGTGCCGCCGCCGGTCGCGGTCGTCCAGACGCGTTCGTTCGTGATGCTCCCGGGCCCGCCCGGCATTTCGAGGCCATACCAGTAATCCGTCACGACGATCTGCGTCATGAGGATGACCTTCACGTTTCGGCGCAGTTGGTTGCGCATCTTCCGAGCGGTGTACTTGTCCGTCGCGAGGCACGTGATGTACAGCGGCACGGTGAGAAGGCGCAGTTCGACGCGCCCGGCCCCGGATTGCACTTCGAACTCCTCGTCGTCGGTCGCTTCCAGTCCGCGCGTCCCGACGTAGATACCCGGACTATGCCCCACGCCATCCGTGTCGTGCGACTTGTCGAAGAGGTTCACATAGCCTGCTGTCGGTGTGTCCCCGAGCGACTCGCGCTTGACGCCCGTCCAGCCAGGGGCATAAGAATTCCCGCCTGCGTAAAGGCGGGAATCGGCAGCGAGGATCGTTAGCAGTTTTTCGCTTATCTTCTGGATCATTGAGTAGTCAGCACCACGAGAACCGTAACCGCTGCGAATGTGTTCCCGACGTGGTGGGGGATCATGCCCCTTACCACGCCCGTCCATCCGTCGAGCGTCCGCTTGATCTCAGAACCGTTCGAGAGCAGGTATGGGCTTGCGAGCGCACTCGCCTGGAACCGTATCTCGTAGCTCTCTTTGTTGTATTCATTCTCGCTGAGGAAGGTTTGAATGCGCTCCATCCCGGCTTCCGTCCACACAGAGGGAACTGCGGCCGAGCCATTAATGGTTGTCAGACAGCCCTTCTGCTTGATGCGCTTCGTCGCGAGCCGCTTCGCCTTCGCCGCAGAGATGCCCATGTCAGCTCATCCTCTTGCCCGCCGCGATGCGCTTGAGTTTATCGTTGCCACGGCTTCGGTAAGCCATAATCACGTTCGCGAAATTTTTCTGAAGCTGCGGCACGCTCGCGGAGTTCATCCAGTTCTTAGCGCCCCCGCTCGTGTCAACCTCAAAACTCCCGATCTTCAGCGACTCGCCAGCGCCGTCCAACCCCAGGTCCTGATACCGCAGGATGCGCGCCGTGCACTCGTCGAGGATCGCCTGCGAAACGTCGTTCGGAAGTGCCGCCGCGAAACCCCACGTCGTTGTGACGCTGATGTTCTGGATGCCGAGCGCAAAGATGCCCGAAAGCCCGTAGGAGGCCCCGAGGATCGCGCCCGACGACTGCGGACGGATGAGAGTGTTATGGCCGCGATTGTAGCCGTTGTACTTCAAGAGCACGTCGGGATAGGCAGCGCCGTAACAGGTCACGGTGAGTGGCGTGCCCGGAACGATGTCGTCCACTGGTAGTTCAGGATAGCCATTGCCGTCGAAAATGCGCGTCTCGGTCGTCGGAACGAACTGCCGCCCTGTGCCGCCCGCCCCGTGCAGTCCGACCGGCGCTTGCAGTTCACCGAGCACCTGCACGAGCACGCGCTCCGCCTGCACCCCCACCCCCGTCTGATCGAGGTCTGGGTCCTGGATGTGGACCTCAAGCCCGATTTCCGAGACGTAGGGTATGTTCAGCGAATCGGGCACGGTTCTACCTCTTCCAGCCACGGATACACGGCGTTCAGGAAGTCGTCGAATTCGGTGTCAACGCCCATATATTTCATGCGCTCGCCTCGCATAAGGAACCGCGTGTAATAGCTCGTGATGAACTTCGACGCCATGTTCCCGACGCAAAACGCCTTCTGCTTCTGGATCACCGACCACAGCGCGACGTTGTTCGGCGTGCTGATGACCGCATCGCACCGCTCGGAGAGCGCGAGCATCTCCATGTTTCCCGGCGTCTTACCGATCATGTTCACGAGCCGGCCGTTCTCACAGAGTCGGTCGATGGGCTGTAATCCGGTCACGACGTAGGTGTGCGGCGTCGTCAGAAGGAGGCGCTCGATCGCTGCCTTCCAGTGCGGCCAGTGGTTCTGAGAAGTCTCGCTCCACGTGCTTACCGGATGGATGTGGATTACTTTTCCGGGGCCGTCGAGACCGTTTTCAATGCTCGCGTTCCGAGCCCACCGTCGCGCGCTCTCGGGCAGTTTCGCGTCGTGCCAGAGCTGCACCGCCTGTTTATGGAACCACTTCATGTTGATGTGGGTCTGCGTGACTTTGCACGGATCTGGCAGGTTCGGCTCGATCGGTTGAATGACTGCAAGCCAATCGGCAGGTTCCGTGCCAGGGCGAGCGGCAATCTGCCAGAACCTCGGATATACGTCCACGCCGGTGATCTTGACCGCGATCACGTCGCAAACAAACTCCTGTTCACGAAACCAATCCGCGATCGAAGGGTCGGGGCCAACGTAGAGCACATTGCACAGCGGTTGCCCTGTGTGCTTGAGCATGGCTTTCATAACGCCCGCACACATAAAGGCATCGCCCCAGTGCCCGAACGCCGTCGTCCACGTGATCGGTCGCTCGGGTAGATCGACGCCGCCCATAAAACTTTCGACGAGTTCGATGTCGTCGGTCATAAACTGGTTGCAGCCGGGGCAGAGCGGCGTTTCCAGCGTCCATCGGCACTGCGAGCAGGTGTATTGAGCCATCTCAGGCGACCTGCCCCTTCGGGCCTTCGGACTTCTGCATCATAGGCGCAACAATCTGCTCAAGCGCCTCGACCCGCTTCGCGAGGTCGTCAAGGGTGTTCCCGCCAATCGCCCCGCACTGCGGACACTTCCACTCCCGCAAGCCCCAGGGGTGCTTCTCGATGTTACATTCCGGGCACTTCGGCCCTTGCACCAGTCCCATTGTTCCCTCCCCAGAGAACGACCTAATCGAAGACTGCGCACCGGCTGCGGTAGGTCGCCGCTTTTCCCCGTCGGGTGCCGGTGCGCAAGGTGAGAACGACTTACGCGGCGGTCTGGATCTGGACGCCGTGGGTCGGTCGCATCATCGTGTAGCCGTAGAGCACGTCCAGCGTCAGAACGTGCGCGCCCTGAAGGTGCTGGTAGGAGTGCATGAGGCGCAGAGAAATCCCGCTCTCGGGATCGGTGATGACCGTCGCCTGCACGCCGAGGTTGCCGTCCGGGTTCTCCAGTGGACGAGAGGCGAACAGGATCGCATCCTCCGAGAAGAACGCGTTCCTGTCGTAGAGCGGGCTGGCGGCGTTCGGGATGAGCTGCGTCACCGCGAGTTCGAAGTTGTACAGCTTGCCGAGCGCGCCCGCCATCGTAAACGGACCGGCCCCACTCGCGCCGCCGACCTGCGCGTTCGTGATGTCGTTGGACACCCCGAGCGAGTCGTAGCGCACGAGCCGATCGATCTGGAAGAGCGCCTGCGCCTGGCTGACGCCGCAGATGCCGTACTTCTTCATGCTCGCGGGAACCTGTGCGGTCACGAGGTACCCCCACGCGGTGATGATGTTCGCTTCCGTGATGTTGCCCGCGTTGACAATCGTGCCGCCCGTGAAGGAGGTCACGAGGCTCAGGAGATCGATGTCGATCTGTTCTGCGAGGGCGATGCACGCGTCCTCGACATACCCCTGGATCACGTTCTGGTTGGCCGTCGCAATTGCGCGCGACTCCACGCCGAAGGTGACTTCCTTGTGCTTGTTGAGTGTCAGGTCAACGGTCGAGGAAGAGGGGTTCTGAACCGTGTAGTTCTGGTTCTCCGCCTTGTCGTTGACCGAGAGGCTACCGCGCTTCGGCAGGTGCAGGGTCTGCCCGACGTTGAACTTCTGCGTGCTGTCGAGATCGGTGTCCCGAGTAACACACTTCTGGATTGTCAGGTAGTTGCGCAGTCGTCCGAGTGCGACGTTCAGCCAGACTTCGGGGATGAACCCGCTGGCTTGAGAAGTCGTGATGTTGGTATTTGCCATGTCCGATTACTCTCCCAGGCAGGCAACAAAAAAGCCCCGATCGCTCGGAGCCTGTTCATCTGCCTATTCGATTGTTAGCCTGCCCGTGAGAGGGTCAGGAGGGGTTAGCGGTTAATGCGACCTTCGCGCATCGCCGCCATGATGTCTTTCTCGTTCGCTCTAAAGAAAACGGGGTCCGAGAGCTGCTCCTTGGTGTAGGTCGCACCCTTCGGCCCCTGGTCGTTTGTCGGATTGGTGGGAGTGCCCACCTTCGGCCGCGCCTTCGTGAAACCTTTCTGCACAAGGTCCTCGGCGTCGGCACGGATAGCCGCCTCGTCGGTCCCGATCAGGCGCGGTATCATCTCGTCGCGCAGGTTGAACTCGCGGCCTATCTTGTCGCGGAGGGCGTTCATTCGGAACCCCTCGACTTCTGCGGCAAGTTGGTCGCGCTCTTCCTTAATGCGGGCTTCGTCGGAGAGCTTCGCTTTACGCGCCTCTTCCAACGCAGCCTTCGACTCTTCGTCGCGGCGCTTGTAGGCAGCGAGTTCCTGTTGCATCGCCGCAAGCTGTTCTTTTTGCTTGCGCTCTGCGTACGCCTTACGATCGGCTTCCTTCTGCTCCGGCGTCTTATCCGCAGGGTCGGCTTGTGGTGTTGGGTCTGCAATCGGGTCCGCTGCAGGATCGGTCGCCGGGTCTACAATCGGATCTCCCGTAGAAACGGGGTCATCTGTCGCTGTTGGTGGCATTGCGTTTACACTCTCTCCCCTTTAGGGCATGGGGGCCGCCCTGTCTCATGCGTTTCGTGCCCGCATGGTCGGCTTATAGGTGGCTTACTGTCTCTTCATCGCCGCTGCGGTTCCGGCGTCCTGCGGCCCCGTCTTGCTTGGCCCCGCAGGAGCATCGCCTGCGCCCGCCACGCCGCCTTTATTTCTTAGCGCCGCCTGCGTTCCCGCTTCAAGCGTGCCGGTAGGTTGTCCCGCAGTCGCCGCGTTCGGATTGCGGTTCGCACCGTCAGTGATTGCCATCGTAGCTATTCCTTTCCGTCAGGGTTTCTTCTTCTGAGTAACCTTCTTGAGCGCTGGGTTCGCGCGCTTAGCGGCGGGGGACGCCTTACGCGCAGACGCCGCCAGTATCGCGTCAGCACGTTCTTTGCTGACGCCCTCACCTTTTTCAATCTGCCCCGCCGCTTTCGCGAAGCCGGGGTGTGCTTTCTTTGTCGCCATTTCCAGTATCCTTCACTCAGCGGGCGGTGCTGGAGGCGGCTCGGGTGCAGGCGGCGCAGGTGTCGGATCGATCGCGGCGAGTTGCGCTTCGAGTGCAGCAATCTGATCCGCTGCGGCGTTGTTCTCCTGCTGTGCAGCCGCGAGGTCGGACTGCGCTTGTGCGAGTGCAGCGTCTTTCGTCTGGTCTGCAGAGGCAATGCGACCGGGCAGCGCACTTACTTCGGCGTTCAACGCCGTGAGAGCATCAGTTAATCGTGACAAGATTTTCTCCGTTTCGAATAGGACGTGAAGGACGCTGCCCCTCTCGTGCGGACATCCTTCGGGGATGGTTTCGGTGATTGAAATGATTTCCATGAAGCCTCACACTTCATCCTGTGTGCGAAAAAGACCGAGGTCGAGTTCCGTCGGACTGTTCCAATCGTGTGCAGCCACGGTATCCAGCACGTACTGCGCGGTCGCGCGCTCGGTCAGGTGCGTCATGCAGTGGCCGTAGCCGCGCTCGTAGATCGCAAACGACCGTTCCGGGTCGGCAAGAGCGGAGTGCAATTTCTGGCAAACATCCGTCCCGAGGAACTCCTCGCCGTCGCTCTCGACATCGTAGGCGACGCACGTCACACCATCTTCTAAGGGCGCGCGCGTTCGGATCGACAGCGGCCCTTGCAGGAGGAGTGTGCGGACGAGAACCTCGGTCATCCGAAACGAGCCGGAACCGTAGCCGTCGAAGGAAACGCTCGCCTTCGCGGATCGCGTGCGGCCGAAGAACTCGTCTTGCGGCATCCTCGGAACCTGCTCGCCTGCCTGGTCGTTCAGGACGCGGATTTCCGAGTTTACGTGACACCCGCGCAGCGCGTCGGTGATGTGCATCCGCCACGGGTGCGACGCGCCCCAGCTTACGAAGAGTTCCAGATCCCGCCGCAGGTATTCCTCGCGATCGGGTCGATCGTGACAGACTGATAAGGCGTAGAGCGGGTAGTCGATCGGATGGTACTCGCTCGGAAACTCGATGTACTTGCTGTGCTCGCGCAGGAAGTAGGGGAACGACTTGCCCTGCAAGAACCGCCTCAGTTTCTCCTGCTCACCGCAATCCTTCGTGTCGTGGCTCATGCTTCCCGGCGCAAAAGCGTTCGCGTAGTGCCGGATGATGTTCGGGAGCCGCTTGTAGTACCCGTACTCAGCACAATCGACGAATGCGATCGGCACGCTATCGTCCGGGAACGTCGGGTAGATGTATTCGCGGGTGTGGGCGGTCTGATTAAAAATCAGGACAAGATCGTAACCATTGCCGGGATTGAAGTACGTGACTTCGTGCCCGAGTTCTTGCAGTCCCCGGAAGAGACCGACTTGCAGCGGGCTTCCGCCGAGTGTCGAAAGGTAGAGTGCGATCTTCAAGACGTTACACCGGCACAGACGTGCTCTTTATCTGTCTCTGCATCAAGCAGATGAGAATAACCGTAGCTATCTTTCTGCCATTTGCATTCCGCACCACAACGCCTGCATGTGTACAAACGCGAGAAAGGAAGTTTGCTCGTGCGCTCGTTATTGAAATGCTCACGACGGGCAGCATAATACCGCGCTGGGTCGGCGGGTGTGCTAAGACAGATTTGACATATATTGCCCGCGTTGTCGTTGGTTGCTTCTACCAGTACCCAATCCGTCCGATCATTTTTTTGCTGACATCGGGGCCTGCCATTAACGCTTGCGATGTGGATTTTTCCCTTGTTTGGCAGTTTGATATATGGCATCTTTCGCCGCCTCCTACACGGCATGAAAAAACCCTCCTACTCTGAGAGCGGGAGGGCAGCCACGAACCAAGATTATTTAAGGAACTACGGAAAGTTCAATCTAGCAAACTCACCGAACAATTGGTTCGCCGCCTCATCGTATGCACAAGCCGCGTCTTGCTCGTTTTCAAAGCGCCCCAGATTGCTAACTTTGCGATTGACCTTAATGCGCGCCATCCACTTTCGCCTATTCTTATCCCACGTCACGCCCTTGAAACGCGATGATGTTACAGTCGAGCACTTGCTGTAATTCTGCTGGTTTCGAGCGTGAGTGCAAACGCGAAGATTGTCACGCCGACAGTTCAGCCCGTTTCCGTCTTTATGGTCAACGTCCATTTCAGGCGGATCGCCCATAATAAAACGATGCAAGTAAACCGGCTTGCCATTTACTTTTCGAAAGGCATACGGCGATCTGCCCGGACGTATCAACGCCGTCCAGTACCACGCACTTAGCCAGTCAAAATCCTCTTCGTCTACGAGCGCGAATTGACCGCGCGTGAGTGCGAGCCACCGTGCACCATCAACAGGTGCAGGTTCCATTATCGTGCGAGCTTTTACGTTGCGAGCCTGTGGTGATTTGGCAATCGTAGGGGTATCATTCTGCATGTCGTTATGTCCTTTACCATAGCGGCCACGCTCCCGGTGTCTCACCACGCGGGAGCATTTTATATGTCTATATTATACCATTTGCAACGATTGCTTTTCAACGTTACTCCTACGTAAGATGTAACTCGGCAACTGCCCCATTGACGCCTCATAAGAGATGCCTGTACCGCCTGCGTTGTACGGTATGCCAAGGTCAGCGCGAACGTCGCGCTCCAAGTTGTCTCGGAGGACGCATATCTCTTCGGCAGACAGAAAATCCGTGTACACGTAGGACACGTAATCGCCTGCCTTGCCCTTGTAATATTCCGCCACGCGGTTAAAATCGACCTCGTAGGCGTGCAGCCGGTCGCCGGACTTCGGCGCGGTATACGTCCAGGTTCCGGGAGCCGTCTCGGTCGCCTCATCGTAATACGGCGTTCCTGGATACGTGCTGATAACCGTGCAATCAAAGTCGTCGGGCCGCTCTTGCAAAAGCCACTGCTTCGTTGCCTCGATCGTCTCGGCGCTCTCCCCGGCGTGCCCGATGGACATCAGCGCTTTCACTTTCAGCCCGTGTCGCCTCGCAATCGCCATGCACTCGCTGTTCTGCTCGCGCGTCGCCTTCTTCTGGATGTTCTCCAGAATGCGCGGACTGCCGCTCTCGAAGCCGATCAGTATCCACCGGAACCCGGCGCGGACCATCGCGCGCGCTTGCTCGTCGGTGAAGAGGTTGCTCTTCACGAAGCCGCGCAGCCGAAACTCGACGCCCAATTCCACTTGCAGTCCTGCGATCGCGTCCATCAACTCGACCATGCTCTTGCTGACGTTGAGTTCGTCGTCGTAGAACATGAAGCCGGTCACGCCGTACCGTTCATACAGGTGCCGAACTTCCTCGACCACATTCTCGGTCGAGCGCGTCCGAATGCGTCGCAGCATCGGAGAGTTCCGGCCCCCACAAAAGGCGCACATGTACGGGCATCCGAGCTGACCGATCAGCGACGTAGCGCGGTGGCTCTCGATCGCGTAGTGATAGCTCTCCATGTCCACGAGGTGTCGCGCAGGCAGCGGCAGTTCGTTGAGCCGGTCGTTCGTCAAGAACAGCCTGCTCGCGGCATCATCGCCGTCGATTAACTTCGGCGCATCCGGCATGAGCGCGTGAAAGATGCTATCTTCGCCGTCACCTGCCACCAGCACATCGAACATTTCTGCCAGAACGTCAAACGCACGAACCGCGCGCCCCATGATTTCATGCTTTACCTCTCGCTTGCGCGCCGCATTCACGAGCGTGACGTGCGGACCGCCGAGGATCACCTTCGCATCCGGCCGTGTTTCTCTCAGAACCGCTGCAATCTTGGCTGTGGCGGGCATCTGCGGGGTCGTCGCGGTCAAACCGAACACCGTCGCGTTCGTGCGGCTCGCGTGGTCCCGAACGGCCTCCTCGTAGTTCTCGACACCATTTAGGTCCAAATGCTCGACGGTGTATCCGTCTGCCTCCAGAACCGCCCCGACCCGGAGTATGCCGAGCGCAACAAAAACCCGAGCGTCTAAGAGGAAGACGCTCGGGGGAGTGATGAGACAGATTGTCGGCTTATTCACTTGTGGACCCATCGGAGCGTGACGACCGTCGTCCCTTCGGGTGCGGGGCCGAAAACTTCATCGACCGCCCGCTTCACGCCCTGAAAGTGATCGTGGCCGTAGTCGTGGAAGACGATCACGCCGCAGGGCCTCACTCGCGGCCACCACCTCGCGATGTCGGCGACCACATCCTCGTACGTGTGCATCGCATCGAGGAAGATCATATCGTAGTCGTCGGTCAGGCATCCCGCCGCCGTCTCGCTCGAATAGAGGCGGTATTCGACGTTCAGGAACCGTGCCGTGGCTGCCCGGAAGTCGTCGAGTGTCTGGACGCCCTGCATCTGTTCTTGACCGGCAGAGTTCGCGGCAAACGTGTCGCAGCACATCAGCGATTTCGCGGTGATCGCCATGCAGAACGCCGACAGCCCCTTGAACGAGCCGATTTCGAGCACGTCGCGGTTTGCAGCCAGTTCCGCGAGCTTGTCCATCTCGCTCGGATGGAGGAACCCTTCAATCCCTATTGATTTCGTCGTCTCAAGTAGGTCCAATTTACGACAGTCCCCATTTCTTCAGAAACTTCGGCATGAGCTTGTCCTTAGACCCGCCATTAAAGTGAAAAACACCGGGAGTCGTCCCGGTGATCCGGTTACGAATACGTTCGCCTCGCGTATCGAACTCTTTCACGAACGACGCGCTCAGGCACTGCGCCAGCTCGCACGCGGTATCGACGACCATCTCGACAGGCTGCGCGATATAGGCGATCTGGCTCTGTTCCTGGTCGTCGGGGTAGATCCATCCGGTATCGTCTGCGTTTCGCCGGTCAAAACCGAGCGCATCGAGGTTCTGCCACTCCAGGCACGCGAGCATCTTCTCGGCCGGGCCACAAAAGAAGCCGTTGTTCAAGAACCGCCACGGCGACCCGGTATCCGGGAAGTGGTCGGCAAGATCAGTGCGCGGCCAGCACGCTTTTTCTGCGTTGAACACGATCGCATCGCCGTAGAGAGACGCGGCGCGCTCGTCGATCGACTGCGGGTGCTCGCAGAACACGATGTCCCAGGCGTCGCACACAATAATCCGATCCGCTTTGTTCTTTCCAGCCCGCAGCCAGTTGCGCAGCAGGTTCGGCTTGGTAATCAAACCGCCCCACGGCTCGTTCATCCCTAAAATCACAGGCTTGAACTGGAAGCGCTTCAGGCTTTCGAGGTACGTCGAGAAACGGTAGTACGTCTCCGTCGGGACGCGGCTCGAAACAGACACAACTTGCACCGATTTAGCCAAGTGCGAGCCTTCCGTAGAACGCGGGACCGCAAATCTCCTTCGCCCCGCCGTTAAAGTGGAA